>JADKLW010000270.1_pt1 | contig 21502 bp, 20 predicted proteins | sample 8641881 | NCBI WGS metagenome assembly JADKLW01 (sample SAMN16272185, study PRJNA661076) | feces metagenome | isolation source: fecal sample from diarrhoea affected cattle B | host: Bos taurus | place: South Africa: Lokaleng Village, Mahikeng | collected 2019-09 | reverse complement strand
GGATTGCGCTTTCATTCGTCCGCACACCAAAGGATCTGGAGGAACTTCAGGATCTTATCGCCGAACATTCGCCGTATAAAATTCCGATAATAGCAAAAATCGAAAAACCGGAGGCCGTCGAGAACATTGATAAAATTGTCGCCTTTTGTGACGGATTGATGGTAGCCCGAGGTGACCTTGGTGTGGAAGTTCCAGCTCATGAAGTCCCATTGATTCAGAAAAAACTTGTTAATCGCGCCAAGACGGCCCGTATTCCGGTGATAATTGCCACTCAGATGATGGAAACAATGATCACCAGCCTCACACCTACGCGCGCCGAAGTGAACGATGTAGCGAATTCGGTGATGGATGGAGCCGATGCTGTTATGCTATCGGGCGAAACATCGGTCGGTAATTATCCTGTGCAGGTTATTGAAAAAATGACCCAGATAATCGAAGCGGTGGAAGATTCGCCACTGATTGTGGTTCCTCAAAATACGCCGCAAGTTCGAACTAAACGCTTTATTACTAAGAGCATCTGCCATTATGCAGCCATGATGGCCAATGTAATTAAAGCGAAAGCAATCTGCACCCTAACCAATAGCGGTTACACGGCTTTCCAAATTTCAGCATGGAGACCACAGGCCCATATTTTGGTTTTTACGTCCAACAAACGGATCCTCACCCAACTGAATCTTTTATGGGGAGTGAAGTCGTTCTATTATGATAAATTCGTCAGTACCGACGATACTGTTACCGATATCAACGATATCGCAAAACAACGCGGTTTTGTAAGTAAAGGTGATTTCCTTATCAATCTTGCAGCCATGCCGGTAGTAGATAAGGGAATGGTAAATACTTTAAGAGTATCGGAAATAGAATAAAACTGCGATTTTGAATCTTAAAACTCGAACTTTAGCTGCACAGCTACGGTTTTCTTTATCTCGGTGTTGAGATTGCTCAGCGATATTCCCAACAGGCGGACAGAATCTTTCATTCGATCCTGATATAAAAGATCCTTTGCCGCCTGATACAGTAATCCCCTATCCGATATAAAGAAAGGCAGTGTTTTACTTCGGGTTTGCATTGAAAAATCGCTGTATTTGATTTTTAAGGTGACTGTTTTTCCAGCTATGTTGTGTTTTCTGAGTCGGCGTTCGAGCTCTGCCGAAATACCGTCAAGCCTTTCTTGCATGTATATTTCGGAGGTAAGGTTTTCCTCGAAAGTATGCTCGGTCGCTACCGATTTCGCCACGCGTTCCGGCTTCACCTCACTATTGTGGATACCACGTACAATATGGAAATAATCGACTCCGGATTTTCCAAAATGACTTTCCAGGAATTCGATTGATTTACTTTTTAAATCGCTGCCACTGAAAATTCCCAATTGATACATTTTTTCGGTAGTGACTTTACCTACCCCGTGAAATTTATGAATGGGCAGTTCCTCCAAAAAATTTCCAACCTCATCGGCGGTTACCGTTTTTTGGCCGTTGGGCTTATTAAAGTCGGATGCAATTTTGGCGACAAATTTATTTATCGAAATTCCGGCTGATGCTGTGAGTCCTGTTTCGTTCAATATTCGGCAGCGGATTTCCCTGGCTATTAAAGTCGCACTCGGGTTGCCCACTTTATTCAATGTCACATCGAGATAGGCTTCATCGAGGGATAGCGGCTCAACCAAATCGGTATAATCCAAAAAGATCCTTCGAATCATTAACGAAATTTCACGGTAACGGTCAAATCGCGGTTTCACAAAGATGAGATCAGGGCAATATTTTTTTGCCAGAACGCCACTGATTGCGCTTCTAACTCCAAAAGGCCGGGCTTCATAACTGGCAGCGGCAACTACGCCACGGTTTTCGGCTCCTCCTACAGCCACAGGTTTACCGCGGAGTTCCGGGTTATCCATTTGCTCGACCGATGCATAAAATGCATCCATATCGATATGAATTATCTTGCGATGTGCCGGTTTGGAATCCATTTTTTAACCCTTTTTGAGCTGCCGTTCTCCCGCAACGGTGGTCTCTGCCTTTTCGGTAGGAAAGAAAAAACTAAGCGGCTTATTTTTAAAGTGCTTCCATACCGAATACATTACAAACCTGATTTCGCTCAACGGCACATTTCGCGATCGGAAGGCAAGCCCCAGTGAAAGCCCAAAACTCACTGCAAAATTCATTACACCAATCAAACCCACGCCCACTATACTCCAGTAAAGTATCTCCATCGGTACGTTAAAGCCGGAGCCGTAGATTCCCAAGGCCAGATTACCTGCTGCGAAAGTAATATGCCTGACGTCGATATTCAGTCCAAGGAAAAGCCCTATCGAAGCGGTCGTTCCCATAAAAACGCCAAACCAGAAATTTGATATTACGCCGGCACCTTTCTTTTCATATATTCCGGCGATCTTTTTTGCGCGGGCCCGTCCCAGACTCTTTTTAAGCAATGGATGTTCCTGAATCCGGTAATAAACAGAATTGTGTTTATCCCGGTTGGCAACACTGCCGGATATGATTCCGGATAAAAACAGGTAAACTCCGGCAATGCTTGCATGAAATAATGCAGGTGAATGCAGCGGGCTTTGATCAACCACCAGCGCTTCCCATTTTATCCAACCCAAATTTTCGCCCGTAGCCAGATGAATAAGCCAGCTCAGTAGTAACGGTACCGAAAATGCGGTCAAAACGTTGCCTACAAAAGCGATAAATTGAGAACGGAATACCCGTGCAAATAAAACGGCGAAGGTGTGGTATTTTCCCGGATTGTTTACATGTTGTTTTCGCAAGCCGTCTTCCAATGCTTTGACCAGCGCAGCGGCGGTCATGGCAGGTTGTTTGGTAGCCAGTGTAAAACCAAGTAAATAGATTGCGATGAAACCAAAAGCGTAATTCAGGCTGTAAGTTATCGCATGGCCGAAATAACTCGTATCCAACTTCGACATCAATAACTTGATGATACAGAGAATTCCGACAATAATTCCGCCACCGAGCGCGGTTTTTAGCATCTTGAAATATTCCCGCCGACCATGAGTGATGTAATTTTCGCCGGTTTTCGCGGTATGCTGCGTAATTTCATATGAAATCAGTTGCGTACTCTCACCGATGAACTTCCTGACGTTATTTTTGTAACAGTTATATTTTATCAGGTTTCGGCCTAAAATTATGCTATTCCTAATCTTATCATTTTCACATTCGATAGTCAGCAACGGCATTAATACTTTCAGTCTTTCCAACTGTTGGCGTATCTTCAAAAGCCCTTGGTTTACACGAAGCGATATGCCGTACTTAGTACTGTTGGCAAACGCTTTATCAACGAAGTCCTCGCATTGCCGATGCAGTACGCTTAATTGCCTATACGAAAGATCGGATGCGGAGATATAATGTTCTTCAGAGGTGCGGATGCGATCCTCGATTTGCAAAAGTTCCATCTCAAACGCGGTAAACGGACTTTCGAGATCATCAAATTCTGGTACCATTTTGATGACTTCGGTTTCCATCGCCCGCCCGCTTATTCGCTGGATGATTAATCCCATCGATACCAGTACTTCTGCCATTGGCGAGTACTTTTCAACCGATGAATAAATGGTTCCCAGTTCTAGAATCCGGACCAATTCCTCAATCTGATCGTATGGAATTTTTTCGACCCAAACATTATCGGTCGCAAGGTAAAACACCTGGTTTAAAACAAATTCCAGGCGGTCCTTCTGGGGCTGATACGGTAGAATCTTTGCCTGGAGTCGCTTTCTTACCTCAAATAAAAAATCGGCATCCTGCAAAATAGCAGCATCGGAAAGGAACTTGTTGAACATTTTACGGTGAAGGATGCGCCTCAAATAGGATGACAACTTTTCGGCACAATCGGGATTTTCCGTCAAAAACAATAACAGGTCGCTCAGGTCGATCTTGACCACGCGATAAGGGCCCGAAGGTCGAATCAGATTGACCAGTTGCACTAAAATTTCAAGATCGTCTTCGCTTTCCTGCCATGATTCTTTTTCTCTGCATTGTTGTTGCAGGTATTCAGCAGGCGACTGTCGCGGAGCTTTTTTCCAACTGAATTTAGGAAATTTCATTTGCCTCATGTGAGGCGTAAAAATACGAATAAGTATATAAAATCATTACCTTGGCTACGTTAATAGTCAAATAAACATGGTTGAAATTGAGAGAAAGTTTCTGGTGACGTCCGATGATTATAAGCTGCAATCATTCTCGCAAAACCGGATTTCACAAGGATATTTGAATTCACATCCCGAGCGATCGGTGCGGATTCGGATTTGCGGGGAAAGCGGCTTATTGACTATTAAAGGAAAAAGCAACGAGTCGGGAAACACCCGCTTTGAATGGGAAACAGAAATATCACTGACCGATGCTCGAAAATTGATCGAGTTATGTGAACCGGGAATCATCGACAAAATTCGGTATAAGGTCGCCTTTGGCGAGCACGTATTTGAAATCGACGAATTTTTGGGAGACAATGACGGACTTGTAGTTGCAGAAGTTGAGCTGCGAAATGAAGATGATTCATTTGACCGGCCCGAATGGCTTGGCGAAGAAGTAACGGGAGTAATCAAATATTACAATGCTTCCCTGGTATCTAATCCTTTTAAAAATTGGTAAAATGAAAAATGTAATTTTTATATTGTTGGGACTTGTATTGGTCTCGTGTAACGACAGTTCCGTATTTAAGGAATTGGATAAAGACTTTACCGATAACAGATGGCTGAAATCGGATATACGCGAATTTAAGTTCGAGATAAGCGACACTTTGCAGGCTTACGATATGACTCTTCTGTTCTCGCACGTGGCGGGCTTCCAGTTTGACCTGATTCCAATCCGGATTTCAATGACGGCAAATGACGAAAAGTATTCAGAGAATTTTCTGCTTCGGACAAAAGATCTTCAAGGCAACGACAGCGGTGACTGTATAGGTGATTACTGTGATATTGAACAGATTGTCTTCAAAGGACTAAAGCTGGCGCCAGGCAATTATACAGTGAACATCGGACACGATTTTCCCAACGATTATTTACCGAACGTACTTGGTTTGGGTATTGAAATTAAAAAGTCGGAGAAATAAGTAAAGGTAAGTTTCTGCTCAGTATAATTATTCAATTATTTCGATGGTCACTTGCAGCGCGCCCCTATTTTTATTTCGGGCAATATCCATAAAGGCTTTTTTCGACAAGTCTATTTCCCTGCCTTTTGTAAATGGTCCGCGATCAGTAACTTCAACATCGACAAACAATCCGCTACTCTCATTCGTCACCCGCAGCATGGTACCAAAAGGTAATTTGCGATGCGCCGCCGTATATTTACTGTTGTCGAATTTACGGCCGCTTGCAGTACGCCGACCATTGAATTTATCGGCGTAATAAGATGCGTGGGCATTTTTCTTGAAGAGTCTGTATGTTGGCAATAATGTGTCGGCCGATTTGACAATTACCTTGATGGAATCAGTTGCTGGTGGAGTTGCAGCTAAAATAAATGGCTTACGTTCTGAGAATCCCGCTACGATGAAAGCGATAAAAAATAACGAAAGTATAGTGTACTTATACTTTTTCATAAACTTGCGGATTGTATTTTCCATTCCAGGTGCTGATGGAGGTTTAATCGGAGATTACTCAAACCAACGATCCCACGGAATACGGCTTAGCAGTAAAATCAGTCCCAATCCATAAAAAATCGCAAATGTTTTGAATTTACGGGTTCCGTCGGTCAATTTTTTGTGTTTAGACCAGCCAATCGTTATGAGTGTGATCGCTATAAGGTTAACCAATGGATGCTCAAGCGATGTGAGTCTCAATTCGGCATCTTTCATTTCGCCAAGTACAGCAAGGCCCATTGGTGAAACAAAGTACAGAATAAGTCCAAATACAAATTGAATATGTATAAACACCAGCGCTAAAAGGCTAATAATTCGGTCTCTGGAAGAAAACGGCTTTTTTGCCGACATACCTCCAATGGCATTAATCACGGCGATCAAAAGGACAAAAATAGCTACATAAGCCCAGCCGGAATGTAAAGAATTGATAGTTGTATACATAAGTGGAAATGTTTGGTGTAAACAAATATAACTAAAAAGCCGTGAGATTGACGCTAATTCCTATTTTTCAGGTACAGCTCCAGCAACCGGACCGTAGATGAATCGTGCCGGCTAATTTTTTCCGAAGCGATCTCATCCAGAATACTGGTTGCCAGTTGTTTTCCAAGTTCAACGCCCCATTGGTCATAGCTATAGATATTCCAGATCACACCTTGCACAAAAATTTTATGCTCATACATTGCTATGAGTGCACCTAAATTGGCTGGTGAAAGCCGATTTATCAAAATGGTATTGGTCGGTTTGTTGCCCGTAAACACTTTAAATGGAAGCAGGAAATTTGCAGTTTCGGCATCGATTCCCGACTGATGAAATTCGGCCGTCACTCTTTCGGCAGATTTTCCTGTCATCAATGCTTCTGTTTGTGCGAAGAAATTTGACATCAGCTTGTCGTGATGGTTTGTATCGCCGTATAGCGATTGCGAGAAACCTATAAAATCGGTCGGAATCAATTTAGTACCCTGATGGATCAACTGGAAAAATGCATGTTGCGAGTTAGTCCCGGGTTCGCCCCAGATAATTGTTCCGGTTTGATAATCTACCGCATTACCCGATCGATCGACGCTTTTACCGTTGCTCTCCATTATTCCCTGCTGCAGGTATGGTGCAAACTTCCGAAGATATTGACTGTACGGGATGATGGCTTCGCTCTCTGCATTAAAGAAGTTGTTATACCAAATGCTTACCAGCGCGAGGATTACCGGTATGTTTTTGTCAAATGAGGCAGTTTCAAAATGTTCGTCCATTTCAGATGCGCCGCCTAACAACTTGTCAAAATTATCGTAGCCTATGCCGAGGCAAATCGACAAACCAACTGCGCTCCACAATGAAAATCGACCGCCTACCCAGTCCCACATCGGAAATACGTTATCGGCATCAATGCCAAAATCGGCTGCCTTCTGAACATTTGATGATACAGCAACAAAGTGATGACGAACGTCCTTTTCAGTGGCCGATTTTAAAAACCATGTCCGTATCGTTTCCGAATTGGTTAACGTTTCCTGAGTCGTAAAAGTTTTGGAGACTACGACAAACAATGTTGTTTCGGGGTCAAGATCCTTTAAGGTTTCTGAGACGTGATCACCGTCGACATTGGAAACAAAATGTACTTTGAGATGATTTTGATAGAATTGCAGGGCTTCGAGTACCATAGCCGGACCCAAATCCGATCCGCCTATCCCAATGTTTACCACATCAGTGAAAGGTTTTCCGGTAAAACCCTTTCGGACGCCGGCAATTATCTCGCCGGAGAAAAGCTGCATTTTCTGTTTGACGGCTGTTATGTCCGAAACTATATCAGTTCCGTCTAAATTTATAACGGATGCATTCGATCGCAATGCAGTGTGCAGAACGGCACGTTTCTCTGTTTCATTAATCGCCGATCCTGCAAAATATTTTTGAATGGCTTCGGGAAGCCGACATTCATGGGCGAGCGATGTAAGCAAATCCATCGTATCCTTATTGATTATATTTTTCGAATAATCAACATAGAACTGATTCCAATTTATATGGAATTTGTCGGCTCGCGCCGGATCTTCTGAAAACAATTCGGTCATTTTAACTGACTTCATCGAATTGAAATGTTCGGATAGCTTACGCCATGCGGCGGTTTGTGTCGGATTGACCTTTGGAAGAGCCATTAGTTATTGAAATTAATGTTTGCAATACTATCGAGTTCTGCTTTTAACGGTGTCATATAAGCGATGAAGCGGGGCTTATGTTTTGGATCCATCGGTTCGGAATTTGGCAGTTTGAGTCGCAGCGCATCAACCTGAACCCCATTTTTCCAAAACCGGTAGCATACGTGCGGCCCGGTTGCAAGCCCTGTACTTCCTACTTTTCCAATCACATCACCTTGCGCTACCCGTTGGCCACGTCGCACCAATATTTTGGACATGTGAAGATATTGTGTGCTGTAAGTGCTGTTATGTCTAACTTTCACATAGTTGCCATTACCTGCGGTGAAACCTGTTTGTTCTACCACACCAGCAGCAGTAGTCATTATTGGCGTGCCATGTGGGGCAGCGTAATCGGTACCTTTATGGGCTTTCCAAACCTGCTGGACAGGATGAAAGCGACGAGGTGAGAAACGAGATGAAATCCGACTGAATTTCAACGGCGCTTTCAGGAACATGTTCTTAAGGACTTTGCCTTCGTGGTCAAAATATTCAACACGTCCGTTGGATTCATCCTGCACGAACGGAAAGGCGTATATGATTTCACCTTTATACTCGAAAAACGCTGCTTCGATGGTTTCGACACCGTCATAAACCGAATCGTTGATAAACCGTTCAGTAAAAGTCAATGCAAATTTATCACCTTTCTGTAGTTTAAAGAAATCGATAGACCACGCGTATACATTTGAAATTCGAGTTGCTAACGACGGGTCGATCCTCTGCTTTTCGAGAGCCGCCGACAATGAACCGTCGAGTGCGCCCGCAATCGTTCGTCGTTTATAGGTAACTGGTTTTGTTTTTTTGGATACAGCGATCGAATCCCGGAAATCGACCACGAAATAATTAAGTCGGTCGGGCTGGTAAATGAAAGCCTTTACTTTTTTTTCGGAATCTTTCCCGCGCAGAATTGTGTACGGCTTACCGGCCTGGATCTTTCGGATGTTAAAAGTATCGCTGATCTTCTGAACAATTTCGTGAACCTTTAAATCACCGATGTTTTGCTTTTGCAGTATTGTGCCAAAAGTTTCGCCACTGACGATAGTATCGCGAAGGACATCATAGTCATTCAGGGTAAATCCAAATTCAACAATGATTGGGTCGGGTTTTACGACCGGGACATCAGGACTAACTTTTTCCTCTTCGCCGCATGATAAAAGAATTAGCGAAGAGAATAGTATTAGTGATAATAGTTTCAAACTTTCGGTTTTATGCTTACTTAATATTTTCTTCTCCCCAATTTTTCAATTCTTCTTCGGACCATAATTCGGGGAAAAATATTCGTCTTTGAAATTTTGGATGCATATACTTTTTCCAATCGCTGCCGCCAGTTGCTTCACCACTACCGAGTCCGCTATCTATGTATTTACGGGCAGCGTTCAGATGTCCCATCACCCAGGTGACGTTGACAGTATGGTCATAATGGCGCATTGCACGAATCAGATCAGTATTCTGACGGTCGGGTTCGGGCAATTGCTGAAATTTTTTCCAAAGATTGGTGGTGTTGTATTCTTTCATAAATCGTATAAAACCGTCTTTGTATTTACTTTCAAACTGTTTAATGAGGTATGACTTCTCTCCGGTTGAATGATCTTTTCCGGCAGCCTGCCAATACAGATGTTCAAACGCATGTTCGAACGGAGTATTTCGATCGATAGTTGCGCGGAAACGGTAATCGATGAGATTTATCAAATCGGTTGAAGCAAATTCAATCTGCCGATATTGGGCACTTTGGAATCCGCTGGCCGGCGTAAGGGTGTTTCGGAATTTCATATATTGTGCGACTTCCATACCATCACCCATAATATTAAATGAAGTGGTGAGCATGTCAAAATATCGGCTGATCCGCATCAGGCGTTCCGTAAAAAACGATGTTGAAAGATTGTCGTTATGGCAAATCTGCTTTATTTCCCACAATATCATCTTAAACAACAACTCGTTTACTTGATGATACATTATGAACACCATTTCATCGGGAAGGACAGTACGCTGCACTTGCAGATTGAGCAGCGCGTCGGTTTGAATATAATCCCAATAAGTTATTGGTTTTGAGTGCAATAATCCTTCGAGATGAACCTCAGTCTTTTGATTTATTGCGGAAAATTTCTCTTGAAGTTGCTGAAGTAGTTCGTTGGAAATATTTTCAGTGCCCATTTGGCGTTACCTTTTAATTTTTAATGAATGTTTTAATCCTCTAAATGAATCAAGATCAGCCTTTAAAGAACCAACCGCGAGGCTGGCTTGAATTCTGACAGGTAATTTGTTCTCATCGTCGGAGACCCAAACAGTAAGGCTTTCTTCTTCTTTAAAGACGCGGCCCGACTGTACCAATGGCTTAAAAACCATCGTTGGAATGGTCCCAAATTTAGTTTTTATATCTTGGTTTCCTACATATTTTAACTTAAACTTCGTCGTCTCGTCATCGAAGAACATGTCGATTATGACCGATTCGCCGATTCGTAAGTTATCTATCTCTGAGTGATTCCTCAAATAGTAAAAAGACGACAGGATGTCCTGTGTATTGCGCGGAATTGAATACGTGTTTTGGGTTTTTCTTTTGTGATCTTTGACCAACACTTTGTTATCATCGTGATCGAAGAAACCTTCCTGGTTTTTTATATATCCGCCTTCGTCTATTTTCCGGATAAAATGATAAGGGTTGCCGGTTTTTTTATCGAAGTAACTCTCATAATTATCTTCTACTTTGAAGAAAAACCTCGACATTCCCGTGGTATAACCACGTCCTACGGCATGGTAAACTTTTTTATTATTTTTGGTCGCCTCGCGGACTTCCATAGTCGCGTATCCGGCGTTGACGATACCATAATGGACCCGCATTTTAAAATATTCTCCAACGCCAAAAGCGGTGTCTTTATGTGGGGCAAAAGCAAATGATGGCAGTAAAAGCAATAGTATAAGAATCTTCTTCATATTTTTCGTTCGTTTAATCCATCCCACGCAATAGTTATTCCAAAACCTTTAAACAAAAAAACCCAGCCTGTATAGACTGAGTTTTGATGCTATTAACCAACCAAAAACTATAAATTATGAAAATTTATAAAACTCAGGAAACCACTCCTTTGTTTACAAGTGCAAAATTATCACGTTTTTTAAATTAATTCTAACGAAAACGCGAGTTTAACACATTGTTAGCAAAAAAAGTTTCCCCTTGGCGATTCCTGTTACATTATACTCAGATTATTTATAAAGTGCCACGTTTGGCCTGTTCCCGTTCAATAGACTCAAACAAAGCTTTAAAATTACCTGCTCCGAAACCTCGTGCTCCCATTCTTTGAATAATTTCAAAAAACAGGGTCGGCCGGTCCTGAACTGGTTTGGTAAATATCTGTAATAAGTAACCTTCTTCATCGGCATCGACCATTATGGCGAGTTTCTCAATTTCGTGCAGGTCTTCTTTCATCATATCCATGTGAACGCCAAGACGCTCCGGAATTGCCTCGTAGTAAGCTCGGGGCGGCGCTGACAGAAACTCGACTCCTCTCGCTTTTAACTGCGAAACGGTTTTAATAATATCGTCGGTTGCGATGGCAACATGTTGTATTCCGGGACCGCCGTAAAATTCCAAATACTCTTCGATCTGCGATTTCTTTTTACCTTCCGCCGGTTCGTTTATTGGAAACTTGATACGTCCGTTGCCATTCGACATGACCTTACTCATTAACGCCGAATATTCGGTATTGATTTGTTTATCGTCAAATGACAGGAAGTTTACAAACCCCATTACATCCTCATACCACTTTACCCAAGTATTCATTTCATTCCAACCCACATTTCCAACCATGTGGTCGATATATTTCAATCCCGTTGGTTCGGGGTTATAATCGGATTTCCATTCCTGATATCCAGGAAGAAAAACACCCGAATAATTTTTTCTTTCGACGAAAATATGCACTGTTTCACCATAGGTGTAAATTCCGGAGCGGATCACCTGACCAAACTCATCGCTTTCCACAGTTGGCTCCATAAACGGTCGGGCACCGCGTTTCACGGTCTCCTCGTAAGCGCTGGTTGCGTCTTCCACCCAAAGTGCGGCGACTTTCACACCATCTCCGTGTTTGCGCAAATGGTCGTTAATAGGTGAATCGGCATTGAGCGGCGATGTAAATACAAGCCGAATTTTGTCCTGTTTTAAAACATATGACGCCCTATCGCGAACGCCTGTTTCCAGGCCGGCATAAGCCAACGACTGGTAGCCAAATGCGGTTTTATAAAAATGAGCCGCCTGTTTTGCATTGCCCACATAAAATTCTACGTAATCGGTTCCAAGCAGCGGCAGGAAATCCTGCGCACCTTCAAATATTTTTTCCAATCCGTATTCTACTGATTTTACTTCTTTTGACATTATCTATTTTTTTAGCGGACGAACCGCATGATTTATTGTTTTATTTTCCCTGCCTCCTTTACCGCTAGCGTTAGCGGCTAGCTGGTTCATGCTCCTTAACACTACTCAACCCAGGATTTGTAATATTCACCATCTTCGATTCCCATTGCTTCTTCAGTAACCATCAGCGGTCGGAAAGTATCGACCATTACCGCCAATTCCTGTGTTTCAACATGTCCTATGCTGCGCTCCATCGCTCCGGGAGCTGGCCCGTGCGGAATCCCTTTGGGGTGCAGCGTTATATGACCTTGTTCAATGTTGTTGCGCGACATAAAATCACCGTCGACGTAATACAATACTTCATCACTATCGATGTTGCTATGGTTATATGGAGCCGGAATTGATTTCGGATGGTAATCATAAAGCCGCGGGCAGAACGAGCAAACCACGAACGTCGAGGTTTCAAATGTTTGATGTATTGGCGGCGGCAAGTGTACCCGACCTGTTATCGGTTCAAAATTATGAATACTGAAACCATACGGAAAATTATATCCGTCCCAACCCACTACATCAAACGGATGCGTCGCATACACCACGTCATGCAGCATATTCTCCTTCTTGATTTTTATGGTGAAGTCGCCTTTCTCATCAAAAGTTTCGAGTTCAGTTGGCAGAATGAAATCGCGTTCACAAAACGGCGAATGCTCCAATAGTTGACCCGATTCATTCTTATAACGTTTGGGCGTGTAAAATGGCGCAAACGACTCGACATAAAAAAGTCGGTTCTCCTCCGTATCGAAATCGATTTGGTAGATAATTCCGCGTGGAATGATTAAATAATCGCCGTAACCAAACTTAATATTGCCCATCATTGTGCGCAACGTACCGCTTCCTTTATGGATAAACAACATTTCGTCGGCATCGGCATTCTTGTAAAAATAATTCCGCAAAGATTTGCGCGGTGCCGCAAGTCCGATGGTACAATCCCGATTTACAAGCATTGGTTTCCGACTGTCAAGAAAGTCATCAGCCGGCTTAACATCAAATCCCTTTAGCAACAGCGATCGAATATTTTTTCCGATTGCTATCTTAGGTTCCACCGATATCGATTTTTTGATCTCTTTAACCTGAGTAGGTCTATGATTGTGATACAACAGCGATGCATGACCATGAAAACCTTCGGTGCCGAATAATTGTTCATAGTAAAGTCCGCCATCCGGCTTTTCAAATTGGATATGGCGCTTGTGGGGAAAATTTCCTAATTTGTGATATATTGGCATTTTTTACTAATTAATGATTTAACAGAATAAGCTATACTTCAAAGCAAATTGCCTGGAGTACTCTCAGTTATTCCGGGTTTCTCTTTATCAGATACTTCAGAAATGGCAATAATGCAGACCACGATCCATCCATAGCAACAAATATCGGAAAAAATAAAATTTTCGGCAGGCAATCCGGCAATAATTTAACAACGGGAGCGGTAGTTTGAAACTGCCATGCACCTAATTTCTGCATTTAATGAGCTTTTGCAACTAAAAATATCGTTTTACGATTGTTTTTTTATCTTTGGCAATCTATTAACATTTTCGCAAAATCTTTTATGGCAATAAAATCAGAATCCTGGGGTACCAGGACAGGGTTAATCCTGGCAATGGCGGGTAATGCTGTCGGACTTGGAAATTTTCTTCGTTTTCCGGTGCAGGCAGTGCAAAATGGTGGTGGCGCATTCATCATCCCGTATCTGGTTTGTTTTCTCTTGATGGGAATTCCGCTATTGTATATCGAATGGGCCTCGGGGCGGTTCGGAGGCAAGTTTGGCAACCATAGCACTCCGTATATCCTTGACTCGATGGTCAAAGGACGGGTTCTGAAATACATTGGTGTTTTTGGGATTTTTACCAATGTCGCTGTGGCGGCTTACTATTGTTATATTGAGTCGTGGACAATGTCCTATGTTTTCCACTCACTGGCGGGAACATTTGAAGGTATGGGCCAGACAGGCGTGGCTGAGTTTTTCAATTCATATGTAAATATTTCTGAATCAACTACCGGGCTGCCTTACGAAGCCATAATATTTTACATACTTTGCTTACTATTAAACACTTACATATTATCGAAAGGACTGAAAGGCATTGAAAAAGTGGCGAAAATTGGAATGCCGTTGCTGATACTTTTCGGAATTATCTTAGCCGTACGCGGGCTCACACTCGGAACCAGCGGCGCCTCGGAAATGTTTCCGGATGCGAACGCATGGGACGGCCTCAACTTTCTGTGGACACCACAATACGAATCACTTCTGGATTTAAAAGTATGGATGGCAGCTGCCGGACAAATATTTTTCACATTATCGGTAGGTATGGGTACCATTCATTGCTATGCCGCTTATATAAAACCTAAGGATGACATTGCATTAAATGCGGTTTCGGCGGGATTCATGAACGAGTTCGTAGAGGTTTGTTTAGGCAGCTTGATCGTAATACCTATTGCGGCCGGCTATCTTGGTCTCGACTGGGTTATCGAAAATGCAGGTTTCGGCATGGCGTTCCAAACAATGCCGTATTTGTTCCAGCAATGGGGTCCGGTGTTGGCGGCGCTGGCCGGACTATTCTGGTTTGGATTATTGTTTTTTGCGGGAATAACATCATCACTGGCAATGGGGACACCGTGGATGGGCTTTATGCGGGATGAATTTAATTGGGGAAGAAACAAAGGTGCGTGGTCATTTGGCGCGTTGATTCTATTGATGGGACTACCAACTGTATTGTTCTATAACCAGGGCGTTTTCGATGAATACGATTATTGGGCTGGTACCGTAAGCCTTGTAGTATTTGCGATGCTTGAAACAATTTTGTTCTCGTGGGTATTCGGAATGAAAAAAGGCTGGGCAGAAATCACAAGTGGTGCCGATATCAAAGTGCCATCGATTTACCGCTTTATCATAAAGTTCGTTACCCCAATTATGCTTATAATCATATTCCTCGGGTCGCTATTCAAACCTTTAAACAATGACTGGTCAGGGAATCTTAGCAGCTTAATGTCTGGAAATGGCTGGGCACTCGACAATGGATCAATTGTAAAAACAATCACCCACGCAGGCATCTATGAGCAAATTGCCGCCAGCACCGATGCTGTACTAATAGACACATTGGAAGAACGTATGTTTTATTTAAACCTTGCGCGATTCCTGCTATTAGGTCTATTTATATTCATAAGTTTACTGGTATATTTCGCATTTAAAAAGCGTCGCCGCGAAGGCCGGGCAACACTATAATTTAAAACTTTATTCAGATGAATACCGAAGCTTTAATAACGATGATCGTAACCCAGGGGTTGGTGCTGTCTTTTACACTATATTTTTTCTACAGGGTGCTTACAACAAAGCCGAGACCCGAACCGGACTCTTTCAGCGAAAATGATGACGAGCCTGAGCGCGAATTATAGACGTTAAAACCAAAATCCCACAGAAAACCAGGTAAATCCTCTCGAGTGTTCTGGCGACCACGAATATTTAATTTCGACCGGTCCAATTATGGTCTCAAGTCCGTAGCCGAGCGCGTAGCCGGAGTATTTGGCTTTGTATAGCCAATTTATATCGTCAAACAGGTTGTCCTCCACATTGGCATAATTTGCCGAAAAATTGATGTGGTTCTTTTTGAATATCTCATAATCAAGCGTTACAATTCCCGAAATGTAACTGTCACCTCCTATATCCAAAAAATTATACCCGTAAAATGGCCGGATGTTGTTAAGTGGATGGAAACCATAACCTCCCAGCAGGAAATCAAAAAACGGCACCGATTCATCTCCGATTGCGAAACCGGCTTCAGATTCAATTCGCAATGTAGTACGTGGAAATATTGTGGTGGCAAGTCCGGTGTGACCTTTAGCAATTGAAAACGGGACAAAGTCACCGGTAAAATCGGACGAACTTAGATAAGAATGAAAGTCGCCCGAGAAGAACCAGCCTCGTTTTGGGAAATACTTGTTATCATAGGAATCGTATTTCAAATAGCCGAACGCGCTCAGATAATCGCTGTCTTCCAGCACCGGCTGTGAGGTTTGGATTGTCTCCGATTTTATTCGCAGATGCTTATGTTCTACACCGGCACCAATCATGAATTTCTGAATAAAGATCGTTTGCAGATATATCTGATTAGTGATTTCGGAGAAATCGATGTTGATACTGTTCAGGTTTAAATCTTCAAGCAATTGGCCGCTGCTGAAATCGGAACCCACATTCCGATTAAACCTGTAAAGGCGCGATTTCAGTCCGAAGCTGAAATAAAAGCCATTGTCGACATAGTAATCAAAATTATACCGGAAATTGTCGCCCAACACGAGATCGAATGACGCAACGTCGTTCTTGAGAAAAACTTTTTTCTGCGTGATATTGGCCAAAATAGCGCTTTTGTACAATCCATCGTAATGCAGTCCGAACCGCAACGAAGTACGCACCGGATTTTCGGTCAAACGCAGCGAAACCACATCTTCATCGCCCACTTTCTCCAACGTATAACTAATTGAGCTAAAGCTTTGAGTTGCACTAAGGTTGTCAATGCCCATTTTCAGGTCGCGGTAGGATATTTTTTCGCCGCCTTTAAACCGAAGTTTACCCATCACATACGATCGGGTAAAGTTTTCCAGCGGGTTGATCGAAATGCCCGCAATACTAAGACTGTCGGTCGACACTGCTTTATCATCACGTTTATATTCCGGTGTTCCCAATCGCTTGAATTCCTCGAGATGAACTCGGGCCGCCTGTTCGCCTTTTTCGATAATCGCACGGCCTTGATCGAACGAGATAACGCTGAAATCGGTAATGTCGGGCTTTATATAAACATCGGTTTCGGCGATTTTTCGTTTCATCGCCTGCATCATTTGCAAGTTAGAAATCTGCACCAGTATTCGCGTGGCATCGGTAAGATCGGTCCGGTCTTTCAGATCGTCCTGCACATCGACCCCGATAATATACTCGGCGCCCAGTTTTTTAAGTTCATGAATAGGATAATTATTGGTCACGCCACCGTCCACTAATAGCCGGCCGTTAATTTCCACGGGTGAAAATAATGATGGAAATGCGGCGCTGGCCAACATAGCCTGGGGTAAATAACCGGTATCGAGCAACACCGATTCCCCGCTTTCGATATCAGTACCGATACATAAAAATGGAATCGGCAGTTTGCTAAAATCTTTGATATGCCTTACATCATGAGTCAGTTTGGTAAGCAAATTATAATTGTACAAACCTTTCGAGTAGGCACTCGGGACACCTACGCGGAATTTTTCGAAAGGTAGCGATATGGCGTAAACCTCATCATTGCGTTTGCCGTAAAAATTCTTTGCAGCACGGGGAATGTAATCCTGGAGCAACGCGTCAAAATCGGTGGCAGTAAAAATCGAATCGATCTGACTTGCATTATAACCCGATGCGTAAAGTCCGCCCACGATCGCGCCCATGCTCGTACCGCCAATATAGCTTATTTCGACGCCGGCTTCCTCCAGCACTTTTAATACACCGATGTGTGCAAAACCTTTAGCGCCTCCGCCACTCAGTACCAAACCTACTTTGGGCCTGCTACTTTTGGTCGTCTTTTCTTGCTGCTGTGCCGAAACGACGCTATAGCACGTCAGTATAAACGCCAGTAGCAAATTCCTCATGTCAATCGCTGTTTGTTGATTTGTAAAAGTCGGTAATTTTTTTTGCTTTTGAAAGCCCGACAACTGCCGAAATCTCCTGTTCCGATGCAAGTTTCAATCTTTTTACCGATTTGAAATGCGAGATAAGTGCTGTCATGGTTTTCTCGCCGATTCCGGGAATCGATTCGATCGATGTTTGGAGCGCGCCCTTGCTACGTTTATTGCGGTGGAATGATATCCCAAACCGGTGCGCTTCATTTCGCAACTGCTGGATAATCTTTAGCGTTTCGGATTTCTTGTCTAAGTATAACGGCACAGGATCACCCGGATAAAACAATTCCTCCAATCGTTTTGCTATACCGATTATTGCGATTTTCCCGCGCAATTCCAGTTGGTCGAGGCTTTTCAGGGCGGATGACAACTGGCCTTTCCCTCCATCGATGATTATAAGATCGGGCAAAGGTTCATGTTCATCCAATAATCTTTTGTACCGCCGGTACACAACTTCTTCCATAGAGGCAAAATCGTTGGGTCCTTCAACCGATTTGATATTGTAATGCCGATAATCCTTTTTGCTGGCTTTCCCGTCTTTAAAAACCACGCATGCCGCCACCGGATTGCTGCCCTGAATATTGGAATTATCGAAACATTCTATATGCCGCGGTTCAGTTGGAAGTCGGAGATCCTTTTGCATTTGCGACATGATTCGTTTGGTATGCCGGTCGGGGTCAACTATCTGAAGTTGCTTCAATTGTTCCATTCGGTAGAATTTCGCATTGCGAAGCGAAAGGTCCAAAATCTGCTTTTTATCGCCCAACTGCGGCACGGTAACTTTTAGATTTTCGCCTAAATCAATCGAAAAAGGCACAATCACTTCGCGTGTTGTCAGTCGGAATCGCGATCGGATTTCAATGATCCCAAGTTCCAGTAACTCTTCGTCCGATTCCTCCAAGCGCTTTTTGAGCTCGAGTGTATGTGATCGGACCACCGAGCCATGGGCAATTTGCAGAAAGTTGATGTAGGCGGCACTTTCATCAGAAACGATAGAAAAAACATCTACGTTGGTTATTCGGGGATTGGCTACCATCGAACGAGACTGGTATTTTTCCAGTACTTCCATTTTTTCTTTGATGCGCTGTGCCTGTTCAAATTGCATGTCGGCCGCCAATTCATTCATTTGCTTTTTGAAATCCCGCATGCTCTCTTTAAAATTCCCCTTCAGTATTTCGCGAATGGCATCGACGTTTTGCTGGTAGTCGTGTAACGACTGATGTGCTTCACAGGGACCCTTGCAGTTTCCGATATGGTATTCCAAACAGACTTTGTATTTACCCGATTCGATATTTGTAGGCGTCAAATCGTAATTGCAAGTCCGTAGCGGATAAAGTTCGCGTATTAAATCGAGGATGGTATGTACTGTCTTAAAACTCGTATACGGACCAAAATACTCCGATCCGTCGCGAATCATCTGGCGGGTTGAGAATATACGTGAAAAAGGTTCCTTTTTGATACAAATCCAGGGGTAAGTCTTATCGTCCCGAAGCAGGACATTATACCGTGGCTGCAATGTTTTTATCAGGTTGTTCTCAAGCAGCAGCGCATCGCTTTCAGTTGCCACGACAATATGTTTAATCGTCCTGATTTTACGAACCATGACATTCGTCCTTCCGATATCGTGAACTTTATTGAAATAAGATGACACCCGCTTTTTGAGATGGCGGGCCTTCCCAACATACAACAACTTACTGTCTTTATCGTAAAATTGGTACACACCCGGGCTATCAGGCAAGGTTTGAATCTGTAACGCAAGTGACGGCAATTCCATGGCGCAAAGTTAACGAAAATGAGCCAATGGCAGCTGCCGCAACTTTTCCTCAAATATATTTTAACTACTTTTATACTTTCATGTATTTATGCGAAAACCCGTTGCGCCACTTACAATTTTAGGAGAAACCATACCGCCCGGAGAAAGCAGGACTCTTTATATGGAAATTGCGAAACTCCACACAACGACCAAACTCAAAATTCCGGTTATCATTGAGCGTTCAAAGCTGCCGGGACCGGTGGTGTTGTTTTCAGCCGGCATACATGGCGATGAAATCAACGGTGTCGAAGTAGTGCGTCGTATAATCACTCAAAAAATCAACATTCCAAAGACAGGGACGATTATTTGTATGCCGGTGATAAATGTTTTCGGTTTTGTAAACAAATCGCGCGAATTTCCGGATGGACGGGACTTGAATCGCGTTTTTCCCGGCAGTAAAAATGGGTCATTGGCCAGCCGGTTTGCTTACCATATCATCAAGGAAATATTACCGGTGGTCGATTATTGTGTCGATTTTCATGCAGGTGGAGCCAGTCGGTTCAACGCTGCGCAGATACGAATTGTTCGCAATGACGCCGATCTAAAGAAATTGGCCGACATATTCAATGCGCCTTTCACGCTTTATTCCAAGAACATCACCGGTTCCTTCCGCAGTGCGGCGATGAAACACAACGTAAAGATATTGTTGTTTGAAGGCGGTAAGTCATTGGATATAAACCCAGGAATCGCACAAATGGGAGTTGAAGGCGCCACCCGATTTCTTGCTTCGCTGAATATGCTCAATACCAAACATTCGCCGATTGCCATTGATACGCCGACGATTTACATATATAAATCAGGTTGGGTCAGGGCGCAGTGTTCCGGATTGTTTCACGACAACGCGTTGATCGGAAGTTTTGTGAAAAAAGGCGATACATTGGGCCGAATTACCGATCCATTTGGCAAATTTGAAAAAAAAGTCAAGGCGCCCAACGATGGCTATATTATCAATGCCAACCATTCACCTATCGTTTATCAGGGCGATGCTATCTATCATGTTTCAAACGCAATTCCGACCGATGAATACGAGTAAATCCTACATACGAAACAGATATCGACAACTTCGCAAACAATTATCGGCAGAAGAAATCGAGAATTTCAGTATGGCAATTGCCAATAATGTATTGCTTCTGGATATTTGGACCCACCGGTATTTTCACCTCTTCCTGCCCATTGTCAGGCACAACGAAGTCAACACCGAATACATTTTACATATTCTCGCCGGAAAGGATAAGGAAACCATTATTTCGAAAAGCGACTTCACTACACGGGAAATGGATCACTTTCTGTTAACCGACGCAACGAAGATTTCAGTCAACGATTATGGTATTCCCGAGCCTGTGGACGGAATACTAATCTCGCCCGAAAAAATCGATGTTGTATTTGTACCGCTGCTGGCGTATGATAAGGCCGGAAATCGAATTGGTTACGGAAAAGGTTTTTACGACCGGTTTTTGGCTAAATGCCGACCAGAAACTGTAAAAATCGGAATATCATTCTTTGAACCCGAAGACAGTTGTGGAGAAATACTTGACAGCGACATCCGATTGGATTATTGCGTTACTCCTTCGAAAATCTACAAATTTTAATGCGAAAAAGCCTTTTTGTTGAACACGATCAGAATTCCGAGACCTGTTGAAATGGCCATATCAGCTATGTTGAAGATCGCATTAAAAAAAGTAAATGTCTGTCCGCCCCACATTGGCACCCATTCAGGAAGAAGGTAATCATCAATGATGGGAAAATACAACATATCCACCACCTTGCCGTAAAATAATTTCCCGTATGGTTCATCGGTAAAAAGCGTGGCTAACTGGCCATGGCTGTCACTGAAAATCACTCTGTAGAAGACCGAGTCGATTATATTGCCTGCGGCACCGGCAAATATCAGCGAAATTGCTGTAATGA
>JADKLW010000116.1_pt4 | contig 21577 bp, 19 predicted proteins | sample 8641881 | NCBI WGS metagenome assembly JADKLW01 (sample SAMN16272185, study PRJNA661076) | feces metagenome | isolation source: fecal sample from diarrhoea affected cattle B | host: Bos taurus | place: South Africa: Lokaleng Village, Mahikeng | collected 2019-09 | reverse complement strand
TTTCCTGTACTTCGAGAAGTCGGTATTCATCATACTTCCTGTTTCCTGCAATGCATGGTGAAAGGCGAAACAGGAATAGAGATCCTGCGGTATATGACCCTTTACACCGCGATTGATATATTCGTGCAGCAACGGACGATAATCGGGATGTGCACACTTCTCGATGATCTCTATGGCACGGTTCCTTGGCCCTTTACCTCTCAGATCGGCTACACCATACTCCGACACCATGATCTTTACAGAGTGCTCATTATGGTCTTCATGTGTCACCTTAGGCACGATACAGCTGATGGCACCGTTCTTGGCCGTAGAGGGTGTGAGAAAGATGGAGAGGTAGGAGTTGCGGGTAAAGTCACCCGAGCCGCCTATACCGTTCATCATCTTGGTACCGTTCACGTGCGTAGAGTTCACACTCCCGAATATATCCACTTCAATGGCTGTATTCAGTGCGATGATACCGAGGCGGCGTGCAAGGCCGGGGTTGTTGGATATCTCAGAGGGACGCAGGACAAGCTTGTTTTTAAAGAAATCGAGATCGTTATAGAACTTATTTAGCACCTCGTTGCTTACTGTGAGTGAGCAGCCACTGGCAAAAGAGATGTTTCCCTTCTGCATCATATCGATCACCGAATCCTGGATCACCTCGGTGAATACCTCAAAACGTGGTATATCGCTGTTGTTACCCATCGATGCCAGCACAGCGTTGGCAATATTTCCCACGCCCGACTGGATCGGGAGGAAGTGGGCAGGAATGCGTCCGGCTTTCATCTCAGCGACGAAGAATTCTGCCACATTATTTCCGATACGGGCTGTCACATCATCGACAGGGGCGAAACCTCCGCCTTCACTCTCTCTGTCTGTTTCAACCACAAAGATATTATCGGGGTTCACCTTCACATACTCCAGCCCCACACGGTGCTGTACCTCAAAGATAGGTATCTCGCGTCGTTTAGGAGGATCCTGCAGCTCATACAGATCATGTAAACCCCGCATCTTTGCCGGTACTTTTTTGTTCAGCTCAACAATCACGATATCTGCCAGCCGGCAGATGGTGGGGGTGATGCCCACACCACTCGTGGGGACGATCTCACCACTCTCAGTTACATCACATGCCTCAACGATGGCAACATTTATCTTGCCCAGAAAGCCGTAGCGTATCTCCTGGGCTAACTGTGAGAGATGAAGGTCGAAGAAGTCAAACTCACCCTTGTTGAGCGCTATCCGCATATCCTTGTTGGTTTGATAAGGAGTGCGGAATTTGATTGCACCGGCACGGGAGAGGGAACCATCGATGGAGTCACCGGTAGAAGCACCTGTGAAAACACCAATCTTAAATGGATTTCCTTTTGCATGCTCTTCCTCTGCCCTTTTAGCAATCTCTACCGGCACCACTTTCGGGCATCCGGCATGGGTAAAACCGCTGAAGCCTACGTTGTCGTCATGATTTACAAGAGCGGCAGCTTCTTCAGCGCTAATAAATTTTAAAGCCATATAAATTGAATATTTTTTTTGTGTGTGCGGTGAATAACAAGTCTACTATTTAATACTTGCGTTGTATAATCTCCCCGTAAATCAAACCCTTTTTCAGCTCTTCCAACCCATCATTATGGAACAAATCTCTAACCAGTGGATGTGCAGAAGTTCTCTTTTGAGAAGCAGGGAGCTTTTCATTGAAACTATCGGAGGAGTCAATCTCCTGTGCAAATGACGAGTCAGCATCAAATACAAAAATGGAGCTCTTCAGAGATGATTCTTTCTTAAAGTCTGTCACCAGATCCATTGAGGATTGAAATTGTGTATGTACCTCTTTTCCGGAATAAGCAGGAGGAATAGCAGGAGGTGGTGTGGTTTTTTCCCTGTATGCATTTCTCTGTCGTTCCATTTTTTGAAAAAAAGTTTCATCTATCTTCTCTGATACAGGTGATGGATTCCTGCCGCTCACTTCCTTTTGCTTTTTTTTCTTCTTCCTGGAATCATTAAAAAAACCCAATATCATGAAAAATACCAGAAGGATAAAATAAATGATGTCTCCAAATTCCATATTTTGATTAATTTTGTGACCAGACAAAAATAGTGATTTTTTGCGAATTAAAGGGTATTTGGTGCTATAAATAATTTCGGGAGTAACTTCCCAGTCACTCCCGAACATTTAACCAAAACCTTAACTATGAAAAAATTTTATTTTTCCATAGCAAATATAGAACAAGAAAGAGAAATAAACAACTTTTCTTTCTTATAAATTGGTAATTTAACATTTTGGACATCTTTTTCCATCACAGCAAGCAAAAAAATGAAAACCAACATATTGAACGAGAAAAAACTTTTTATTGAGACGTACGGATGTCAGATGAACGTAGCAGACAGTGAAGTGGTTGCATCAATCATGGAGATGGATGGCTACAGTCTCACCGATAGTGACAGAGATGCAGATGCTATCTTCGTCAATACCTGTTCCATCAGGGATAATGCAGAACAGAAAGTGATACAACGCCTTGCGTACTTCAATTCACTGAAAAGAAAACGAAAAGGAGATCTCATCATCGGTGTATTGGGATGCATGGCCGAGAGGGTTAAGTCTGACCTGATTGACAACCACCATGTGGATGTTGTTGTAGGACCCGATGCATATCTTGATCTGCCCAACCTGGTGGGGGCAGCCGAACGGGGGGAGAAAGCCATGAACATTGCGCTTTCCAAAACCGAGACCTACAAAGATGTGATTCCTCTTAAGATGGAAGGAAGCAACATTTCGGGTTATATATCCATTATGCGGGGATGTGACAAGTTTTGTACCTACTGCATCGTCCCTTTTACCCGGGGCCGTGAGCGCAGTCGTGAACCGGAGAGTATCCTGAATGAGCTACGTATCATGCGCGAGAAAGGTTTCAGGGAGGCCATCCTGTTGGGTCAAAACGTAAACTCATACCGCTACAGTAACGGTGAGATGAAGATCGAGTTTCATGAACTCCTGGCAATGGTAGCCGAGGAAGCCCCCGGCATGCGTATTCGTTTCACCACCTCCCACCCCTGGGACATGAACGATCAGACACTTGAGACCATTGCAAAATACAGGAATCTCTGCAATTACATCCATCTGCCTGTGCAATCAGGCAGCTCACGAATGATGAAGCAGATGAACAGAAGATATGACAGGGAGTGGTATATGGATAGGATCGCAGCCATAAAACGAATTATCCCCGGTTGTGGTCTATCAACCGATATCATGTGCGGATTTCATTCAGAGACGGAGGAGGATCATCAGGATACACTCTCGCTTATGCGTGAGGTTGGATTCGACTCGGCTTTTATGTTCAAATATTCCGAACGACCGGGAACCTATGCAGCAAAGAAGCTGGAGGATAATATACCGGAGGAGATCAAGAACAGACGACTGCAGGAGATCATTCAGCTTCAGCAGGAGCTGTCGCACCTTAGTAATGAGAAAGATATGGGTAAAGAGTTCGAGGTTTTGGTGGAAGGTTTCTCCAAACGATCAAGAGAACAACTCTTTGGCCGTACCGACCAGAACAAGGTACTTATCTTCGGCAAAAAGAATCACCATATAGGTGATTTCGTAAAGGTTAAAGTGACCGGCTTCACATCGGCCACACTCCTGGGTGAATCATTGCCAGCGGAAATGACCTGAGGTGATTCAGAGCAATATCCTAAACAATTTTGCCTATAAAGCGTTTAATTGAATGCAGGGGGTCTGAAACATATGCATTTTACGGGCCTTCGGATAAGATGAATCATCAAGGATTAAAAAGAACTACTAACTATTAAAACGCAAGAAATTATGAATTCAGAAGCAAAATTATTATTGGGATTAGGCATTGGAGTAGCACTTGGCGCAGCTGTAGGTTACATCATGGGCAGCGACAAAAAAGAAGAGTGGCTGGAACAAGCCAATGAGTTTGCAGACAAAGTAAAAGCAAACGTTAAGACAGCAGTGTACAAAGGCAAAAGTGAAGTACACGACCTCAAGGAAGATATTGACGATATTGCTGAAATAGCAAAGAAAGAACTGGCAAAACAATAACGCATAGACTAACGTACCTAGACGATGGAAGATAAAAAAGTAAGTACACTGTTCGAGGAAATGAGGGATGATGTTTCTAACTTCATCACAAGCACGCTTGAACTCGGAAAGCTGGAAGTGTATGAAAAGATTAGCTTAGGTTCATCGGCTATAAGTTACGGGTTGATCATCGCCGGGGTTACGCTGTTTGCACTGTTGTTTATTTTTATCACACTCGGACTCTATCTGGGAGAACTTTTGCAGAGCAGCTGGGCAGGCTTCGGCATCGTGGCAGCCTTTGCTCTGCTCCTGGTACTGGTGATGTTGTTCGTAGGGAAGCCTTATAAGAAAAAAGTAACCAACATGGTTGTTCGCTTTTTGATGGAGAATGGTGATAAAGATGATAAAAACAACAGGAAATGAGCACATATAAACTAACTCCTCTTGAAGATTTGCGTTTGGAGAAAAAACGATTGAGTGAAGAACGGACCATTGCCAGTCAGCGTCTCTCCTACCAGTTGCAATATATTAGTGATAATTGGGGGTCCATGCTCGCCAAGGGTTTCACCTCCTCGGTCAAATCTAAGTTTGCCGAAACGGTAGATAATATCTCCAGCGGTTCTTCCTACTCGGTAACACCATTTGTAACAAGAAGAACCAACCCCTGGGTGAACTTCGCGATGTCTAATTTACCGCTTTTAAGTTCTGTGACATGGAAATTAACCAAACCGGCTTTACTTGCCTTCGCGGTAAAAAAAGCCACTTCGATGATTTTCGGCAGAAAAAAGAAAAGGAATTAAATAGTAGATCTGTGGACGGTACTAACACCGTCCACTTTTGCTATCTTCGCACACAGCTGATTCACCTCTTCGGCACTATGCACATGTACATTAAAAACACCTTCGAAGATACCATCCTTAGAAGAAACATTCACACTCTGAATGTTTACCACTACATCCTCAGCCAGCTTGGCTAAAATACCTCCCAGGATACCCACACGGTCAATGCCGGTAAATACGATGGATGCCAGAAAGGAGTATTGACGGTAGTCACCCCACGCAACAGAGATGATTCTGTCGCCAAAATTTGATTTTAACTTCAACCCTGTCTGGCAGGAACGTTTATGAACCTCCACCTCCTCTTTCTCGGTCACATAACCGAACACATCGTCCCCCGGCAACGGGTTACAACATGAATAGATGATGAAATTCTTCCGGAAATTAGTTTCAGTAAGCTGATAGATCTCTTTTTTGTTTATTTTTGCCTTCACCGCCTCGACAGGTACCACAAATGAGTGATCCCTCTCGACCTCCTCTTCACTGTTTTTCTGTTCGACGGGTAATTTTTTTATTGCACTCATTGCCTGCTTCACATAGCGCACAAACAGATTATCCTGTTTCTGTGGTTCTGCCTTCAACTTAAAGAATGCCTCCTTATTATCAGGCAGTATCACTTCATTGTTCCCGATCATATAATAAAAATCCTCTTTATTTTCTGCTTTATAGGAATGAAGCATTTTGTTAAAAAGGGTATTATCTATGGCTTCATTGTTGAACAACATCTCAAGCATGTTCTTGCCTTTGTCTGCCACACGACGGCGCTGACGACGCATGGATGCCTCAATCTTGGTTCTCGCCTTGGCGGTGGTGACAAAATTAAGCCATTCCGGTTGTGGATAGACCGACTGGGAGGTGAGAATCTCTATCTGATCACCACTGCTCAGCTTCTGACTTAGCGGCACAAGTGTATGGTTCACCTTGGCCCCCAGGCAATGGTCTCCAATCCGGGTGTGGATAGAATAGGCAAAATCAAGTGCCGTAGCACCCTGCGGCAAGGTACGTATATCCCCTTTGGGAGTAAAGACAAATATCTCAGATGAGAAAAGATTCATTTTCACCGTATCCAGAAAGTCAATGGCGTTAGGATTCGGGTTGGAGAGTATCTCCTGGATCGTCTTCAGCCACTTATCCAGTTCATTGTCTTCCTCAATCCTGTTCTCCTTGTATTTCCAGTGCGCAGCAAATCCCTTCTCAGCGATATCATCCATACGACGGCTGCGTATCTGTATCTCGATCCATTTACCGTCAGGCCCCATGACGGTAAGGTGTAGTGCCTGGTAACCGTTGGCTTTGGGATGGCTCACCCAGTCGCGTATTCGATCGGGACGAAGCTTGTAGATATCGGTGATGGCCGAATAGATGTCCCAGCACTGTTTCTTCTCATCCATCCCGGGATAGACCTCGAAAATAATACGTACGGCAAAAAGATCATACACCTCACTGAACTCAATACCTTTTGTCTGCATCTTGTTCCAGATGGAATAGACCGACTTTACGCGCGCACGCATCTCATACTCGATATTCATCTTATCGAGCGCCCTGACAACCGGCACGGCAAAATGTTCGTAAATCTTATTTCTCTCCGGGGCGGTCTCTTCAATTTTGTTGGAGAGATCAGTAAATACCTCAGGATGTTCATATTTGAAACAGAGTTCTTCCAGCTCTGTCTTAATGGCAAACAGACCCAGTCGATGTGCCAGAGGTGCATAGATGTACAACGTCTCACCGGTGATCTTGAACTGCTTGGTAGGACTCATGGAGGAGAGGGTACGCATATTGTGTAACCTGTCAGCGATTTTAATCAGGATCACCCTTATATCATCCGACATGGTGAGTAACAGCTTGCGGAAATTCTCCGCCTGTGCCGATACATTCTCACCGAACATACCACTCGATATCTTCGTCAACCCATCTACAATCACCGCGATCTTATCTCCAAACAGCGCACGGATATCTTCAGTAGAATAGTCGGTATCCTCTACTACATCGTGCAATAACGATGCACAGATGGATGTGGAGCCGAGGCCCATCTCACTGGAGACAATACGGGCCACAGCCAGCGGGTGCATGATGTAAGGCTCTCCTGAACGACGACGTGCCCCCTTATGAGCCTCCTTTGCCATGTTGAAAGCCCTGGTAATGACATCCACCTTCCGTCGGTGATTTGAGTTCAGGTATTCATTCAGCAGTCCTTGAAACTCATCCTCAATCATTTGATCTTCAGCAATCAATTTCTCTTCGTCATTCATATACAGTAATACCCTGTGTTTAGTCGTTCGTTTATATTAAACGAAAATACGAATAAATCCAGAGATAAAATCAAAATGAGGTTAATTTTTACAATGGTCACTTACTTTTGAACAAAAATAGGCTATCTTTGTTTCATCAATCAACAGGGGTGCCCCATATAACGGGCTGAGATCATACCCAAATCACCTGATCCGGATAATGCCGGCGGAGGGAATAGAAAGCAGTTCACCTTAGTGTGACTCTTCAGGTATACATCTTATTTTTAAATCCCCTTTTTTATTTCACTAACCATCGATGTACAACGCCATTGGCATTGTTCATCCTAAAAATTACGTAAATGAAAAAGGCTTTTTTATTGCTGACGATCACGTTGGCATTTGGTTATCAAGCAAACGCACAGGGTGCGCAGAGGACAGAAATAACACAACGTGCACATCAGATGCAGGGTAGACCTTACTCACAGGAAGCACCTGCAGACAGTCTCGAATTTATCCAGCTCGAAGAGGTGATTGTCTCCGGTACGCGGGCAGGACTCAAAACGCCGGTTTCCTACACCAATATCACCTCCTCAGATATTAAAAAACAAAATGCAGGACGAAATATCCCGGCTATTCTCCAGACCACTCCTTCACTTGTATCCTTCACGGAGGATGGCCTGGGGGTGGGTAACACCTATTTCAGAATCCGCGGCACCGATGCCACGCGCATCAATGTCACTCTCAATGGGATGCCGCTGAACAACCCCGAGAGCCAGGAGGTCTACTGGGTCAATCTGCCCGACCTCTCCAACTCGCTGCAGAGCATCCAGATTCAGAGGGGTGTGGGCACATCCACCAACGGCTCGGGTGCTTTCGGTGCCAGCATCTCACTGAAGAGTGGCGGTGCCCGCTCAGAGGCTTACGGAGAAGCCTCCACGGCGGTAGGCAGCTACGGAACTTATTCCTCCAGCATTGCCGCCGGCACGGGGATACTGCAAAACGGGCTCTCTTTAGATGCCCGCTTCTCACGTGTGCTGGGTGAAGGGTATGTGCGCAACGGCACGGTGAACCACTCCAACCTCTATGCCGTCTTGTCACATCACAGCGACAAACAGATCCTGCGGTTGAGTTACCTGAAAGGGATTCAACATACAGGCATCACCTGGGAGGGGGTGTCGGAAGAGCAGATGGAGGATGAAGAGTATGGACGCCGCTACAATCCCGCTGGTGAATATTATGATGATGCCGGCAACCGTCTTTATTACGATAACGAGACCGACAACTATTATTCCGATATTCTCCAGTTCACCCTCTCCAGGGAGCTCACACGTCATCTCTCCCTCAACGCCGGAATAAGTTACAACTATGGCTATGGATACTACGAGAACTACAGGGAAGACAATGATTTCTCAGATTTCGGTCTGGAACCACAAACGATGGAAGGTGAGACCTACGACAGCTCCGATTTTATCCGCCGTAAGCTCATGGAGAACGATTTCTATGTAGCCAGTATAGGATTGGATTTCAATAAAGAGGCGCTTAAGCTTACTTTCGGAGGCCTGTACAGTTTCTACGACGGTGATCATTACGGCAGGCTGCCCTGGATCAAGCATACACAAAATATACCGGCGGACTACGAATGGTACCGCAATGTGGGCAGGAAATCGGAAGTGAACCTCTTCACCAAGGCGGAGTACCAGCTGAATGAGCAACTCTCCCTATTCGGTGATCTGCAGTTTCGTCATGTAGGCTATACCTTCAGCGGCCAGGATGACGACCTGATGGATCTGACGGGTGATTTCAACTACAACTTCTTCAACCCAAAGGCAGGTCTTTTTTTTCAACTCAACGATGCAAACACCCTCTACGCCTCCGCCGCTGTGGGACAACGGGAGCCACTGCGTGCGGACCTGAAAGATGGCATCAAGGGTGAAGCGGTGAACCCCATCCGGCCGGAGAGGATGATCGATTATGAGCTGGGCTACCGTTACAACAACAACGTCACACAACTGGGTGCCAACATCTATTATATGGATTACCACAATCAGATGGTGCAGACCGGCAAGCTGACAGATATTGGCTACAAGCTGATGGAGAACGTGAAGGATAGTTACCGCGCCGGTATTGAGCTGGAAGCATCGCTCCCACTGTGGAGCAATAAACTGAGGCTCGATGCCAATGCCACCTTCAGCAGTAACAGGATTAAAAATTACATCGCCTGGTTCGATCAGTATGATCATCCCGACAACTATGCGTGGGTGGGTCAGGTCTCGAAAGAGTATGGCACAACCAACATCTCATTCTCCCCCGATGTGGTCAGTGCCGTGGGTCTCACATGGCAGCCAGTGTCCTCCTTCTATATGAACCTGCTGGGTAAATATGTGAGTAAACAATATATGGACAACACCTCCGATGAGGCCAAATCGATTGATGCCTATCTCGTGAGCAACCTCTCTGCCGGCTACACCTTCCACAAGACCCGCCTGGGAGAGCTCAACCTGCAGCTGTTCGTGAACAACCTCTTTGACAGCGAGTATGTTGCCAACGGATGGGCCGCCACCGACACCTTCGCCGACGGCAGCAGCATCAATTGGATTGGTTACTACCCCCAGGCCACGCGCAACATCATGGCCCGGCTCACAATCTCATTTTAATTAGTTGAATGTACAAGGCATCTATTTCTCATTTGCATCTTTTCTTCGACCCACTGCCGGTTTACTCGCTATTTGATTTGAACTCGCTTCTCAATTGTTCGCTCAAACAGCAAATCAAATCATACTCGTTGCACCGGGTGGGTGCCCCGAAGATAAGCTGAGATATCGAAATAAATATCTTGTAATTGAATAGATAAAACCATGCAAACCATCGAGATCATCGGCGCTGTCGTCGGCCTTCTTTATCTCTTCATGGAGTACAGGGCCAGCAAGTGGCTCTGGCCCGTGGGTGTGCTGATGCCCGTTTTCTATATATGGATCTTCTTTCAAAGCAAGTTCTATGCCGATATGGGTATCAACGTCTACTATTTCTTCGCCAGCATCTATGGCTGGATCAGATGGAACAGAGATAAAAATGAGGGGACAGGATTGCCCATCACCCATACACCGAAACGGTTTATCCTTCCCCTGACGGTGATCGGCCTGGCACTCTTTGGCGGAATTCTCCTTATCCTTACACGTTATACCGATAGCGTAGTGGCCCCGGGCGACAGCCTCACCACCGCCCTGAGCATCCTGGGTATGTGGATGCTTGCACAGAAGTATGTGGAGCAGTGGTGGTTGTGGTTCGTGGTGAACCTTATCTCCTGTGGGTTATATGTGTGGAAAGGACTCTACCCAACTGCTGCCCTGTTTGCCATCTACGCAGTGATCTCTGTTTTTGGTTATTACAAATGGAAGCAGATCATGAGGACGACCGTATCACCCATATCATCTGAGTCAAAAGCGGGAACATCTCCGGGATAAAGTAAAAGGAGGAGTGATGAGCAAATCGAGTGAGCACTTATCACAGCTCGACAGTATATGCTCATTCTTCGGTGGGATGTGAAACAGCTGTGACAGACTCACATCTCCACCCTCCTCAATGGAGAGCAGACGCTACCTTTTCAGTGGTCACAGGCGTTTGCTCCTGTGACAAGCGACTTTCATACAAATCTACCTTTACCGGAACCGTCTCTTTTTCGCTGATTCTGTCTCAAACCCCTTCCGCCTCCTTGCTGAAAAGGAGTATCCAAATCAGTTCTTTCCTGCGATCCGACGTTGTTTCTCCCTCTTCTGGCCGGGTTACAACCTCCCCTTCCTCTTCCGCTCGCGGCGCCCGCTCCGGCAGGGCCTTTCCTGTTAAATCCTGGCATAATTACATCCGTTTTATATCAATTAATACTGAATAATTATCGCTGTAATATTTTTACAGCCTCAACAAAAGTAATGAACATATGTTCACTATGCAAATAATTTTCAGATTAATTGATATCGGCGTAAATATGACAGAGAGGGGGGAGAAGGAGTGCTTCAGCCACAAAAAAACCGGTCGATGGAAACATCGCCGGCAACTTATTTACATAAGGAGAGATAAAAATATGGAAGCGTTTAACTTACGATCGCTTCGGTCAGTTCCTCTATGGAGAACCCTGCAAAATAGCGGGAGGTGTCGAGTTGAGTGAGCACGCCCTTCACCTCTTCAGAGACATATTTCACCCCTTTCAGTGCCTCCTGCACCTCCGTCAGGTCGCTGTTCTTCCCGAAGAAGGTACCAAAGAAACGGATATCGGCAATCTTCCCCTTGCTGAGGTTGAGGAACACCTGCATTTTCCCTGCAGGGAAGCGCCTCTCGCGTACCATTTCAGCAGCGGGGTTCATGCCGTAGTTCCACTCCCAGCTGCCGAACTTCTCACGACGTGATTGCGCTATTGCCGCCTCCTCCGCCTCACTGAAACGGTACTCTTTCATCCCGGGGAACCTCTTTTTCATCTGCGTAAGGATCTTGTCGGCAAACTGATGCACGGTGATCTTTACCGGCAGGTTAGGCAGGATGTTGTCCACACGGCTGCGTACCGACTTCACCCCCCTGGAGCCTACCGTCTCCCCCGACACCTCCAGGGCACGGGAGAGCACCGTCAGGTCGGTGTCGAACAGGAGGCAGCCGTGATGCATCACCCGATCATCGGCATAGGCCTGTGCATTACCGCAGATCTTCTTCCCATCGATGGTGATATCGTTTCGTCCCGAGAACGTCGCCTCCACCCCCAGCTCTGCCAGTGTCTCTATCACCGGTTGTGAGAAGGTCCTGAAATCAAACTCATCCTCCCCCTCCTCATCGTTAGAGATGATGGTGTAGTTCAGGTTGTTCAGGTCGTGATAGACCGCACCCCCGCCGGTGATACGCCGCACCACATGGATACCGTTCTCCTCCACATAGCGTGCATTGATCTCCGCCAGCGTGTTCTGATGCCTTCCCACAATGATGGCAGGCTCATTGATCCAAAGGATAAAGATCTTATCAAACTGTCTCAGGTGCTTGAAACAGTACTCCTCCAGGGCTATATTGTAATCGGGTTTATTGGATCTGTTGACAATATAAATCATGCACAGGTTAAATGAAGGCGGGTTTCAAAAGCGTAAAAAATCTTTCAAATCTTTTTACACCTCGAAACCCGCAATAATTGATATTAATTACCTATTTCTTTTTCTTAGGGATATGGATCGCCTCTCCCAACACATCGGCAAACGCTTCGGCAAGTGCTTCAGAGTAGGTAGGGTGTCCGTAGATGGTGTTCACCACCTCATCCACCGTGATCTCCATCTCCATGATCAGCGATGCCTGCGTGATGATCTCAGCAGCCGAGGGGCCGATGATATGGACCCCGAGCACTTCACCGTAACGGTTGTCGGCGATCACCTTCACAAATCCCACCGCATCACCCGATGCCAGTGCGCGCCCATTGGCGGCGAAGCTGAAGCGTCCGATACGGATATCCTCATACTTCTCACGTGCCTGCTCTTCGGTGAGTCCCACCTGTGCCACCTCGGGTGAGGTGTAGACCACGGAGGGTGCAGAGAGCAGCTTCACCTCGCGGTGATTGCCCTTGACGGCATTCTCTGCAGCAACCTCTCCCATACGGAAGGCTACGTGTGCGAGCATCTTGATGCCGTTCACATCTCCCGGTGCATAGACCCCCTTCACGCTGGTCTCCATGAAAGTGTTCACTTTGATCTTACCCCGCTCTGTTTCGAGTTTCACCTCACCTACACCATCCAGGTCAGGTATGCGACCTATAGAGATCAACGCCTTGTCGGCGATCACCGACTCTTTGCCGTCGATATGTATCTCCAGCTTGTCACCCTTGTCCACGATCTCGGTGATGCGGGCATTGGTGATCACTTTCATCCCCTTCTTCTGAATGATCCTGTTCAGCTCGGCCGAGACCTCCTGATCGAGCGTAGGTACGATGCGGTCCATCATCTCAATGATGATCACCTTCGATCCCAGTCCTGCGAACGACTGTCCCATCTCAGTTCCGATCACACCGCCACCAATCACGGCCAGTGTTTCCGGCACCTCCTTGATGGCCAGCAGATCATCGCTGGTAAGTACTTTCTCACTCTCGATGCCGGGGATATTGATCTTTGACGCTTTCGATCCTCCGGCGAGGATGATCTTATCGGCTTTGATGATCTGTGAATCATTCACTACCACATCCTTGTTCTTGTTGATCTTACCCAGTCCCTGGTAGATGTCCACACCGTTGCTTTTCAGCAGGGCCACCACACCACTGGTCAGCTTTTTCACCACGCCGTTCTTGTACTCCTGCACCTTCTCCATATCCACTTTGATCATGGAGCTGTCGATGATGATCCCTCGCGATGCTGCAGCATGAATATGTTCGATGATCTCGGCATTCTTCAGGTAGGTCTTGGTAGGGATACAACCCACGTTGAGACAGGTACCACCAAAGGTTCCCTTCTCCACGATGGCCACCCTGGCACCCAGCTGTGCCGCTCTGATGGCAGCCACGTAGCCGGCAGGACCGCCCCCGATGACCACCACCTGGTAGTTATCTTCCAGACGGATCATCTTTTTATCCTCATCACTCTCCTTCTCTCCGGTATCTTCGATCTCCTCGGGCATCAGCGTGTCCGCCGACTCGTTCTCCGCGCCGATATAACCGATCACCTCGGCAATGGGCACGGTATCACCATCGGGGTGGACAATCTTCAGCAGGATACCTGATGCTTCCGCCTCAATCTCCATGCTGGTTTTATCGGTCATGATCTCGAGGATGATCTCACCTTCCGTGACAGCATCACCCTCACTCTTCAACCATTTAACAATTTGCCCTTCGGTCATGTCGATACCGGCTTTGGGCATGATTATTTCAAAAGCCATATTATACTATTTTTCTGTTTAAATCAATAACGTGATCGGATCCTCCATCAACGCCTTCAAGTCGGTCATAAACTTAGCTGCTGCCAGCCCGTCGATGATGCGGTGGTCACTGGTAAGGCTTATCTTCATGATGGGACGGATCACCATCTCACCGTTGAGAGGTACTACCCGCTCATGCGTGGATGAGACACTCAGGATGGCAGCGTTGGGCTGATTGATGATGGCGGTAAACTCATCCACACCATACATGCCCAGGTTGCTGATAGAGAATGTACTGCCTGCTTGTTCGTCCGGCAGCAGCTTCTTCGAGAAGGTACGCTCAGTGAGGTCCTTCAGTGCCACCACGAACTCGCTCAGGCTCATCTTGTCGGCATTCTTCACTACCGGCACCAGCAGACCTTCCTCCATCCCGACGGCCATGCCGAGGTTCACATAGTTGTGGAAGGTGATCTCAGTTCCCTCTTTGTTGAGGCTCGCGTTGATATATTTGTGCTTCATCAGCGTCTTCACCACGGTCATCGAGATCAGATCGGTCACCGTCAGCTTCTTGCCTGTCTTCTCTTTGATCGGCTCGATAAGCTGCTTACGCAGTGCCAGCAGGTTGGTCATATCCACCTCCCATGTCTGAATAAAGGAGGGTATGCCGAAATAGCTCTCCATCATCCGTTTGGAGATGATCTTACGCATCTGCGTCATCGGTACGGTCTCGGTCTTACCTTTTATCGCGGGCTGAGGAGCAGCTGCGGGTGTGTTATCATCCGCCGACTGTTCAGCGGCCTGAGCCTGTGTATCGGCCGGCATCGCTTTGGGTGGTGCTGTAGCCTCCGCAAAATCATCACGGGTGAGCCTTGCCTTCAGCTCCGGATCGGAGATCAGCTTCAGCACATCCTCTTTCATGATTTTATTGCGATGGCCGGTACCTTTCAATCCTTTCAGCTCTATATTATGTTCATCGGCAATACGACGGGCCAGAGGAGAGATATGGACTTTCTCTTCATAGTTGAAGCCGGCGATATCCTCCTTGTGGATGCGACCCTTGTAACCTGTGCCGGTCACGTTGATCAGCTTCACACCCAGGCGTTTCGCCAGCGCTCTTGCTGCCGGTGTTGCTCTCAGTTTACTGTTTTCCATTCAATCCGTTTTTATCGGTTATTGACTAACTTGAGCATGTATTTCTTGATGCGCTCCACACTGGGGATCATCGCCGCTTCGAGTGTCTGGTTGTAAGGGATGGGTACATCCTCCCCGGCAAGACGCAGGATGCGTCCGTCGAGATAATCAAAAGCATCGCTCTCGGCGATCATGGCCGCCACCTCGCCTATAAACCCGCCTGTTTTGTGGGCATCATTGACCAGCAGCACCTTGCCTGTTTTCTTCACCGATTCGAGGACGGTATCTTTATCGAGTGGTGAGAGCGTGCGCAAATCAACCACTTCCACATCCACCCCTTCGGCCTCCTTCACCTCATTGGCAGCCTGCATCACTCTCTCGAGCATACGACCGTAGGTGATGACCGTGACATCTTTCCCCTCCTTCTTGATATCTGCCTTACCCAGCGGCAATACGAACTCGGGATCAAGAGGTACCTCACCCTTCATATTATACTGTGCCTTGTATTCGAGGAAGATCACAGGGTTGTTTTCCCTGATGGCTGCCTTTAATAACCCTTTCACATCGGCTGGTGTGCCGGGGGCCACCACCTTCAATCCGGGGATATGGGTGAACCAGGCTTCGAGTGATTGTGAGTGTTGTGCAGCTGATCCTACACCTCCACCGGCGGCGCAACGGAAGACGACAGGTATCTGTCCTTTTCCGCCGTACATATACCTGGTCTTGGCTGCCTGGTTCACGATGTTATCCATCATATATACGATAAAATCCATAAACGTGACATCCACGATGGGACGCATACCGGTCATGGCAGCTCCGATAGCAGCACCGGAGATAGCGTTTTCAGAAATGGGGGTATCACGCACACGTTCCTTACCGAATTCCCCGAGCATACCTACTGATGTACCGAAGTCCCCCCCGAAAATACCCACATCTTCTCCCATGAGGAAGACGTTCTCATCACGACGCATCTCTTCCGACATCGCCATGATGATGGCGTCACGAACAGACATATTTTTACTCTCTTTTTCCATTTATTTATTGTGCTGTTGTTGTTTTAATCTGCGAAAATATCTTCAAAAGCTGATTCCAGGGTAGGCTCAGGACTGCTCAGGGCAAACTTCACCGACTCCTCCACCGCTTCCATCGAAGAGGCTTCAACATCGCTTATCTCTTTCTCAGTCGCTATTTTATTCTCTAAAAGATAATCCCTGAAACGTGCTATGGGGTCTTTCATCTTCCACTCATCTACCTCCTCCTTGGTGCGGTACTTGCCCGGATCGGAGGTGGAGTGGCCTAACCAGCGGTAAGTGATTGACTCCACCAACACAGGACCGTTGCCGTCACGTACATATTGCACGATCTCCTCGAACTTATTGTAGACAGCCATCAGATCGTTGCCATCCTCAATAAAATGCCCCGGCACACCATATGCAGAGGCACGCTGATAGTTGTAATCGATATTGATCATATCCTTGATCGGTGTACTGATACCATACATGTTGTTGATGGAATAAAAGATCACCGGCAGGTTCCAGATGGAAGCCATGTTAAGTGTCTCATGGAAGGTGCCCTCATTGACCGCTCCGTCACCGAAAAAACAAACAACGATCTTTCCTGTGTTTTTCATCTTCTGGGTGAGCGCTGCTCCGATAGCCATCCCCATGCCGCCACCCACGATACCATTGGCACCGAGGTTACCATTGTCAAGGTCGGCAATATGCATCGACCCACCTTTTCCTTTACAGGTACCGGTGGCTTTACCCATGATCTCCGCCATCATCCCGTTGAGGTCGATCTCCAGCGCGATGCTCTGTCCGTGACCACGGTGATTGGAGGTGATCAGGTCGAACCCCTGCTTTATGGCAGCAACCGCTCCCACATTGGCTGCTTCCTCTCCAATGGAGAAGTGTGTCATTCCGGGTATCTTGCCTTTTTTCACCAGTCTGTTTACCTTGCTGTCGAAATTACGGATATCAAGCATCAACCGATGCATATGCAGCATCTTTTCCTTTGTTAATTCAGTTTTTTTTGATTTAGTTTTCGCCATATCAGCTTCCTTTATATATTTTCTTATTGCAGTTCTTACATAATTAGAATGATTCTACATAACAACACTTTTTTAAACCTATTGTTTGAAATAGGTTCTATTTTATGTTTTATTAAATATTAACCAGTGCACACCCCTTCCCTCCATTGACCTGGAAGCAGGGATCAACAGAGAAAAAGAAATGGAGAAAACAAAAGTAGAAATTATTTGCGACATTTTTGTCGTAATTGAAAATTATACGCTATCTTTGTCATAATAAAAGCTAAAATATGTTCTCAAAAGCGTGTGAATACGGCATAAGAGCGGTACTCTACATTGCTTCTCAATCAATTCAGGAGAGAAGGGTGAAAATAGGAGATATCGTACAAAACACCGGTTCACCTGAAGCATTCACCGGCAAGATCCTGGGGCTGTTGTCAAGGAACAAACTGGTGGATTCCTATACAGGTCCCAATGGCGGGTTCGAAATAAACAGGGATAAGCTGAAGCTTATCACCATTGCACAGATTGTGAGAGCCGTCGACGGGGATACTTTCTTTGAAGGGTGTGCACTGGGCCTGGCCCAGTGTGATGCAAACAATCCCTGCCCCATGCATCACTCAGTGATCAGGATCAGGGAAAATATGTTTCACGTACTGCAAAATACCACTGTTTATGATCTGGTATACAATAAAAAAAATACAGCACTTATTTTAAAGCGTTAGTACAAACTAATTATTTGGTGTTAAGTAAATAAAATACTTTTATCAAGACTTCGTATTTACGACATTTTTATCTTAAATAAATATTGCAAATAAAATGAATCAAACAAGACGAGAAGTAACGAACAATTATTACCTGTCACAATCGGTTATTTTTCTTTGGATCGGCTTTGTAGGAGCCATCAGTTTTATGGAAGCATGGTTAAAGTTCAGGGCCCCCGGTGTCACCCTTCCCATAGGGTTAAGCATCGGAAGCCTTGTTTTTAATGCGTTGAACAAGGTGGAGTGGGTTTTCACCCTGCTCATTGCCCTGGACCTGTTGCTACTGTCGAAAAACAGAAAGAGGTTGATCCTCGCGCTCTTTTCTGTTGTGCTCGTCATCCTCGTCATTCAGACCTTCTGGCTACTGCCTGCACTCGATGCACGTATTGCACTTTACGTTGAAGGCGCGGAAGTGCAGCGCTCTCCCCTCCACGTATACTACATTGCAGTAGAATTAATCAAAGTAGCTGCACTTCTTATCGCAGGGATTCGAATTCTGACATATAGAGAAGAAACAGTTTTTCACCAATAAATTTAAATCAACATGACACAGAAAAAATTATGGATTGCACTAACATTCGTGATTGTTTTGTCTTTTTCCGTGTTGCTCTACTACGGAAATCAGATTTATCAGAAGGCACCACCGGTACCTGCCCAGGTCACCGATGAGACAGGGAAGGTACTGTTCAGCGGGAACGACATCAAGGATGGACAGAACATCTGGCAGAGCATTGGCGGTCAGGAGGTAGGTACCGTCTGGGGCCATGGCGCCTATATAGCACCCGACTGGACGGCCGACTATCTGCACCGTGAGGCACAGTTCCTCCTGGGAAGATGGTCGCAGGAAGAGGCAGGGAAACCGTTCGAACAACTCTCCGATCAGGAGAAAGCCTCTATGGAGAGCAGGCTGCAGCAGTATCTCCGGGAGAACACCTATGATGAAACGACCGGAATGCTGGTCATAGGCAGCGAAAGGTATGAAGCGTTTGAACATATAAGAGGTCATTACCGGAGTCTCTTCATGGACGACCCGGCACTGGACAAGCTACGTGCGGACTATGCCATCGCGAAGAACAGCATCAAGACGGAGGAACGACTTGATAAGATGGCGCAGTTCTTCTTCTGGGCATCATGGGCCTGCGTCACGAACCGCCCGGGAGAGGAGATCAGCTACACCCATAACTGGCCTCCCGATGAGCAGATAGGCAATGTACCCACCAGCGACCTGATCCTCTGGACCGGCTTCAGCATCATCATGCTGCTGATCGGCATCGGTATCCTGATCTTCGTGCAGGCACGCACACAACAGGAGGAGACCCTGATACCGGTGGAGGACCCGCTGATGCACCAGACCATCACCCCTTCGATGTGGGCTGTGAAGAAATATTTCTGGGTGGTGAACCTGCTTATCCTGGCACAGGTGCTGCTGGGAGTCATCACCGCTCATTACGGCGTTGAGGGCGATGGCTTCTACGGCATCGACATCGCCCGCTTCATCCCCTACTCCATCACCCGCACCTGGCATGTGCAGCTGGCCATCTTCTGGATTGCAACGGCATGGCTCGCCACCGGCCTCTATATCGCACCCTCACTCAACGGCAGAGACCCTAAATACCAGAAAGTGGGTGTGAACATACTCTTTATCGCACTGCTTATCGTGGTGGGTGGATCACTCATCGGTCAGTGGTTCGGCGTGATGCAACGCATGAATCTGGTCAACAACTTCTGGTTCGGGCACCAGGGTTATGAGTATGTCGACCTGGGCCGCTTCTGGCAGATACTACTGCTGGTGGGGCTCTTCCTCTGGCTGGCACTGATGGTTCGTCCCATCCTGCCGGTAATCCGTAAAAAGACATCTGAGAAGGGACTGCTGATTCTCTTCCTGATCTCCTGTGCCGCCATCGCCCTCTTCTATGGTGCGGGACTGATGTGGGGTCGCACCACCAACCTGGCTGTGGCTGAGTACTGGCGCTGGTGGGTGGTACACCTCTGGGTGGAAGGGTTCTTTGAGGTCTTTGCCACCGTCGTCGCTGCCTTCCTCTTCACCCGCATGGGGCTATTGCGAATCAAATCGGCCACCAACAACGTATTGTTTGCCACGGTGATCTTTCTCACCGGCGGCATCCTGGGTACCTTCCACCACCTCTACTTCACCGGCACACCCACAGGGGTGATGGCCCTCGGCGCTACCTTCAGTGCCCTCGAGGTGGTGCCGCTGGTGCTGATAGGGTTTGAAGCTTACCACAACTACCGGATCAGCAAAGCCACCGAGTGGCTGAAGGATTACAAGTGGCCCATCTACTTCCTTCTCTCGGTCGCCTTCTGGAACTTCCTCGGGGCGGGCATCTTCGGCTTTATCATCAACCCGCCCATCGCCCTCTATTACATGCAGGGACTCAACACCACACCCGTGCATGGTCACGCCGCCCTCTTCGGCGTATATGGGATGCTGGGCATCGGTCTGATCCTCTTCGTGCTGCGCAGCATGTACCGCCATCAGAAATGGAACAACAAGCTGATCTCCTTCACCTTCTGGTCACTCAACCTGGGCCTGCTGCTGATGGTCGTGCTGAGCCTGTTGCCGGTAGGTCTGATGCAGACCGTTGCCAGCGTGAACGAAGGGATGTGGTACGCCCGCTCTGCCGAGTTCATGCAGCAGCCGCTGGTAAGCTTCTTCAAATGGTTGCGTATCGTGGGCGACACCATCTTCGCGGTGGGCACCCTCACCCTCTTCTGGTTCGTTTATCAGCTGACCATCAAGAAAAAAAGATAATTCACCGGGAGAGTCACTCACTCCGGACATTTCCGGCAGCAGTAACAGCTCTCCCATAAATTCAGCAATTATGCATATAGACAATCAAAGTAACATCGGGAAAATTGTAGCGGAGAACTATAAGGCCGCTTCCGTTTTCAAACAATATGGCATTGATTTTTGCTGCAACGGCAACCGCACCATTGAGAGTGCCTGCCGGAAGAAGCAGATCGACCCTGATAAGCTCTTAACAGAGCTGCAGGAGGCAGTAACCCAAAAGGGTACGGGTGAGATCGATTTCAAGTCGTTCCCGCCCGATCTGCTGGCCGACTATATTGAAAAGACCCATCACCGCTATGTGGAGAAGAAGATCATTGAGATCACACCCTACCTGAACAGGATCGTGCAGGTACATGGAGAGAACCACCCTGAGCTGCTGGTGGTGGAGCAGCTCTTTCAGCAGTCGGCAGGTGATCTCACCGCGCATATGAAGAAGGAGGAGCTGGTGCTCTTCCCCTACATCCGTCGGTTGGTACAGTCACAACTGTCGGGTAGCACAAAGTCGGATACACCGTTAGGCACTATAGCCGAAGTGATTGCCCGGATGGAGCAGGATCATGAGGCCGAGGGGGAGCGGTTCCGTTCCATCAGTGAGCTGACGGACAACTACAACCCGCCGGCGGATGCCTGCAACACTTACAGGGTGACCTTCAGCCTGCTGCATGAGTTCGAGGAGGATCTACACCGGCATATTCATCTGGAGAACAACATTCTTTTCCCTAAAGCCATTGAGCTGGAGAAGACACTCAGCAACTGACAGAGGCAAAGAGGCGGCAAGATGTCCGCCTCTTTTTTTGGCTTGCGGTATAATCACAACATATCGCAACAACAGGCAATCACAACAAGGGGGTGGCATTCACACCACCTCTTTTTACATGCAATTTACATGCAATAT
>JADKLW010000158.1_pt2 | contig 21596 bp, 15 predicted proteins | sample 8641881 | NCBI WGS metagenome assembly JADKLW01 (sample SAMN16272185, study PRJNA661076) | feces metagenome | isolation source: fecal sample from diarrhoea affected cattle B | host: Bos taurus | place: South Africa: Lokaleng Village, Mahikeng | collected 2019-09 | reverse complement strand
GGCTTCAACATGCTGGACCCGATCAAGTCCACCATCGTCACGCCCGGCCTAGACTTGGATGGTGACTTTGCAGATACCGGCATTCCGGCCTCCATCGTCACCAAATACCTGGCCGAGCACGGTGTGGTGGTGGAGAAGACGGGCCTGTACAGCTTCTTCATCATGTTCACCATCGGCATCACCAAGGGCCGTTGGAACACCATGTTGACTGCGCTGCAGCAGTTCAAGGACGACTACGATCGCAACCAGCCGCTCACGCGCATCCTGCCCGAGTTCTGCCAGCAGTTCCGCCGCTACGAGCGCATGGGCCTGCGCGATCTGTGCCAGCACGTGCACCAGATGTACGCCAAGTACGACATTGCGCGCCTGACCACCGAGATGTACCTGTCGGACTTAAAGCCCGCCATGAAGCCTTCGGACGCCTACGCTCACATCGCCCAGCGCAAGACCGAGCGCGTAGAGATTGACCACTTGATTGGCCGCACCACGGTAGGGTTGGTCACGCCTTACCCGCCAGGCATTCCGTTGCTGATTCCGGGTGAAGTGTTCAACAAGAAAATCGTTGATTACTTGCTGTTTGCGCGCGACTTTGCCAAGGAGTGCCCGGGCTTTGAGACCGACATTCACGGTTTGGTAGAAATCACGGACGAGGCCGGTCACGTGCGCTTCTACGCCGATTGCGTGGCAGAAGAAAAACCTAAAACTTCTGCCAAACCTGCGGCAAAAGCAGCGGTCAAAAAAGCCGTCACTCCCCGCGCCAAGTCGCAAGTGCGCAAGCCTGCGGCCAAGTCCACGGGCGGAGCAGCTAAGTAAAAAAAGAAGTTATTTGCTTTAAGAGCAAAATCTTCAAACGGCTTTGAATACCCGCTTTTAGCGGGTATTGTTCTTTTGCCTTCTGTATTCAATCCTGCCGCAATCATTGCAGGGCAGGTGTAGACAAAATGTTTTCGATTCAGGCGCAGTGCTGCGAGCATTCCTTCAGCCACTGCTCAAAGGATTTCTTGAATCGGCTAGGGATAACCACAAATTCTTGCTCTAGCGCCCGTGCCATTTCTTGTAAGGTTGAAATGCGTGGATCCAGACCATTACTTTCCAAGCGTTGCACAGTCATGCGTGATAAACCAGCTCGGTGAGCTAATTCTGCCTGTGTCATGGATTGAGCCTTACGTGCAGCAGTTAAGGCACTCACTAAAGTGTAGGCGACCTGAATTACGGAGGTATCCAGTGAGGGAGGGGTGATTGATTCTGATGGGCTCATAGTCGATTTAATGTAATGCCTCGCATCAGGTTAATTGATGTTCCACGAAATGATTCCTCACGCTTTTAAGCGAAAAGGTTGAGTTGAGTTCCTAAGTTGCCTCAGCGTGCGAGTCCAAGGTGCAAGATTCCAGTCTGCGCGGCATTAGGAGTCGTCACCACACGAATTGCTTCTTCTGGATTGAGAGCGCGACGTTGAAGGTCATGCAAGGTAATTGCATCTGTAGCTCGATTTTTAAACCAGGCTGCTGTAGCGTTACGAAGGGCATTGTTATAGCGCGTATCCATACGTGACTCTTTTTCCTTTTGAAAGATGGCGCGACTGTAGAAGCTCTTGTTTTCACGAGGTCCGTTATAAAAGTCGCGTTGTCCGGGGGATTTAAGCCCTTTGATTTTGAATGTTGGGCTTAGTTTTTGTGCCAATCAATACGACCCTGTCCACTTTCGTTGAGGTGTCCGATGAATACTTGGCTTTCGGATTCTGGCATTTGCCACTCAAGACGCACACTAGCTTGGTGCTGTACCTGTATCAGTGTGGCGTTGGCTTGAATGATTTCTCGACGTATCCATCCTTCCATCGCGTAAGGCACACTACAAGCCAGCGTAGTCAGACGTTGGAGCGTGATTTTTTCCGCTGTGAGTAGGGCTTGTGCAACGCTGTCGGTATAGGCGCGAACCAAACCGCCTGCTCCCAATTTAATCCCGCCAAAATAGCGGACCACGGTTGCCAAAACACTTTCTAAGTCTTGGTGACGCAGTACTTCCAACATGGGGCGGCCAGCAGTACCGCTGGGTTCGCCATCGTCTACTGCGGCAGAGTGTCCGCCTGCTAACAGGGCCCAACAGACGTGAGCAGCACCAGGGTGTTCTGCATTAAGTTTCTCTACAAAAAAATGTGCTGCCTCCCGGTCTTGCATGGGGAGAACGCAGCAGATAAAACGGCTTTTTTTTATGACTATTTCGCTAAAAGCGGGCTTGGCAAGAGTTCGTGACATGGGTAGGGAGCGTACCGCGCAAATTGCGCTTGAGAAATTTCCACAGTATGCCAGCGTGGCGAGTGACATACTAATGAAGCGGTGTCCTACGACACGCTATGTGCTATCTTTTTTAAAGTCTATGGAAAGGAATTCTGCAATGCCAATACCCCATACCTTCGACAATTTATTTGCTAGCCATACTTTTGGACGTCACCATCACGAGCCGGCACCATTACCTCGTACCATTCAACAAGGTGAAATATTGGCGGTTGGACAAATGGGAGGTGGTGTCTGCCAAACTTTGCAGCAGTACGCCGGCAGCTTGCCGCAAGACTTTGACCATTTAGTTCGCAGCATTGGCGAATGGTGATTCAGAATGGTGATTCATATTGCAACGAAATTTGAAAGGCTGCTCTATCAAAGCAGCCTTTTTGCATTAAGCAGAGAGCAAGGCGGTCAGCTTAATGTTTTGTAATAGGTGGGCTGTAAATATCCCAGCATGCAATAAATAAAGCTGCGATTGCGGGGCCAATGACAAATCCTGTGAGACCAAAGATGGACATGCCACCCAGCGTAGAGATAAGCACAATATAGTCCGGCATTTTAGTGTCTTTGCCTACCAATATAGGGCGCAACACATTGTCTACAAGCCCAATCACTAGAACACCATAGGCTGCAAGTACAAAGCCCTGGACAACGCTACCTGTCGCAAAAAAATAAATGGAGACTGGCCCCCAAATTAAACTGGCCCCGACTGCAGGCAGCAGTGATAAAAATGCCATCAGAACGCCCCACAGCACAAAACCCTGGATATCCAGAAGCCAGAAAATGAGGCCGCCCAGCGCTCCTTGCGCGCTTGCTACCACTAAATTACCCTTCACAGTAGCCCGGATGACGGTGGCAAATTTGTCAGAAAGAGCTTGCTTGTGAATGCGCTCCATGGGTATGGCTTCACGAATGCGCGTCGTTAAATTTTTCCCATCGCGCAAGAAGAAAAAGAGCAGGTAAAGCATGATGCCAAAGCTCACTACAAAACCTAAGGTGTTGGAGCCCAATGCTACCGCCTTGCCTGCTAAAAGCTTTCCAGCCTCTGCTGCAACGCTAGAGAGACGTTGCTCAATTTCCTGGGCTGAAGCCAGGTTCAAGCGCTCCAATAGCTGGGTTATCCATGTAGGCATGGCGGCATTGATCTGCTGTACGTACATCCCAAAGTCGAGCTGGCCTGACGACATACGATTGTAAATAGTGACACTCTCTCGAACCACCGAGGCGCCGATGAGTACCAAAGGCAAAATTACGACCAGCAGGCATAGCGCCAAAGTAGTTAAGGTCGCCAAGTTCGGTTTCCCCGGCATGCGTTGTAGCAGCCGCCTGTTCAGAGGGTAAAACAAAATTGCCAGGGCGATGGCCCAAAAAACAGCGCCAATAAAGGGCCACAAAATGGCGCAGAAACCAGCGCTTACCGCAACCAGTAAAAATAGAAAAGTACGGTTGTTAGTTTGTGAAGAGTGCATGGTAGGCAGGGGTTCTGGGCGAGAGGGCGACTGTTTAAGATGGAATGTACGTTAGATCGTGAACAGATAAGAAATTGCAGCGCTTGTGCCTTGCAATGGGGGATGAGAGGGAATTTGCTAGGTGCAACAGCTATTCCTTAACTTCTGGGTTCGAATGCCGCGATGCAATATCGAATGTGTTCGACTCTTGCATAAGACCTTTGCAAAGCGCCTTCTCTTTCAGTGGCACAATACGGAAGCAACAACCGGCCCTTCCTTTGCCACAGTCGCATCCGCCAATCGGTTCAGCCGTGTCGCGGGAGGTTTACCAACCAGCTTACGCTTTCTTCAGGAAAGCAGAGGTCAGCGGAATATGAGCGATCAGCCCACTGTCTATTCAGCCTATCAAGGCAACACGTATCTCTTCGGCGGCAATGCGCCTTATGTCGAAGAAATGTATGAGAACTACTTGGCGAACCCCGGTAGCGTTCCAGATTCTTGGCGCGAATACTTCGATGCCTTGCAGCACGTTCCTGCTGCAGACGGCTCCGATGCCAAGGACATTCCTCATCTGCCGGTCATCAATGCGTTTGCTGAGCGCGCCAAGCAGGGCGGCACCAAGGTCGTGCAAGCTTCTGGCGCCGACTCTGAACTGGGCCGCAAGCGCACTGCTGTTCAGCAATTGATTGCTGCCTACCGCAATGTAGGTCAGCGTTGGGCTGACCTGGATCCGCTCAAGCGCACAGAGCGCCCCGAAATTCCTGAACTTGATCCTGCGTTTTACGGCTTTACCGACGCCGACCAGGAAACTGTGTTCAACGTGGGTAATACATTCTTCGGCAAGGAAACTATGTCCTTGCGCGAATTGATGAATGCGCTGCGTGAAACGTACTGCGGCACCATCGGTGTTGAGTACATGTACACCACCGAACAAGCGCAAAAGCGCTGGTGGCAGCAAAAATTGGAAGCCATTCGTTCCAAACCCTCTTTCGATGCAGCTAAGAAGAAGCGCATTCTGGATCGTTTGACTGCTGCTGAAGGCCTGGAGCGCTACTTGCACACCAAGTATGTGGGCCAAAAGCGTTTCTCGCTGGAAGGCGGTGAGTCTTTCATCGTGTCGATGGATGAGTTGATCAATGACGGCGGCCTCAAAGGCATTCAAGAAGTCGTGATCGGCATGGCCCACCGCGGCCGTTTGAACGTGCTGGTGAACACCCTGGGCAAGATGCCCAAGGATTTGTTTGCAGAGTTTGACCACACGGCGCCCGAAGAGCTGACAGCTGGTGACGTGAAGTACCACCAAGGTTTCAGTTCGGACGTGTCTACTGCCGGTGGCCCCGTACACCTGTCCTTGGCGTTCAACCCTTCGCACCTGGAAATCGTGAACCCCGTGGTGGAAGGTTCGGTGCGCTCGCGCATGGATCGCCGCAATGACCCACAAGGCAAGCAAGTGCTGCCCGTGCTGGTGCACGGTGACGCGGCTTTCGCAGGCCAAGGCGTGAACCAGGAAACTCTGGCGCTGATGCAAACCCGTGGTTACTCCACCGGCGGCACGGTGCACATCATCATTAACAACCAGATTGGTTTCACTACCTCTGACCCCCGTGACAAGGGATCGACCACCTACTGCACAGATATTGTGAAGATGGTCGAGTCGCCGGTGCTGCACGTCAACGGTGACGATCCAGAAGCCGTGTGCTTGGCGACCCAACTGGCACTGGAATACCGCATGGAATTCCAGCAAGACGTGGTGGTAGATATTGTCTGCTTCCGCAAGCTGGGACACAACGAGCAAGACACGCCTGCGCTGACGCAGCCGCTGATGTACAAGAAGATTGCAGCCCACCCCGGCACACGCAAGTTGTACGCAGACAAGCTGGCTGCCCAAGGTCTGGGCGATACATTGGGCGACGATATGGCCAAGGCCTACCGCGCAGCCATGGATGAAGGTCGTCATACCCAGGAAGTGGTGTTGACCAACTTTAAAAGCCAGTACGCCGTCGACTGGAGCCCCTTCTTGGGCAAGAAGTGGACCGATGCGGGTGACACTGCCATTCCTTTGGCGGAGTGGAAGCGCCTGGCCGAAAAGATCACGACGCTGCCTGAATCCGTCAATCCCCACTCTTTGGTGAAGAAGGTCTACGACGACCGTGCAGCTATGGGCCGCGGTGAAGTGAACGTGGATTGGGGCATGGGTGAGCACATGGCCTTCGCATCGCTGGTGGCTTCTGGCTACCCCGTGCGTTTGTCCGGTGAAGACTGCGGCCGCGGCACCTTTACCCACCGTCATGCCGTAGTGCACGATCAAAAGCGTGAAAAGTGGAGCGAAGGCACCTACATCCCGCTGCAGAACGTGGCAGAGAACCAGGCACCGTTTGTTGTCATTGATTCCATTTTGTCGGAAGAGGCAGTGCTGGGCTTTGAATACGGCTACGCATCGAACGACCCCAACACTTTGGTGATCTGGGAAGCCCAGTTCGGTGACTTTGCCAACGGCGCGCAAGTGGTGATTGACCAGTTCATCGCCTCCGGCGAAGTGAAGTGGGGCCGTATCAATGGTCTGACACTGATGCTGCCACACGGCTATGAAGGTCAGGGTCCTGAGCACAGCTCGGCACGTCTGGAGCGTTTCCTGCAATTGGCAGCGGACACCAACATGCAGATCGTGCAGCCCACGACGGCCAGCCAGATCTTCCACGTGTTGCGTCGCCAGATGGTGCGCAACCTGCGCAAGCCTTTGGTCATCATGACGCCCAAGTCGCTGCTGCGTAATAAGGACGCCACTTCGCCGTTGACAGAGTTCACCAGCGGTGGTTTCCAGACGGTGATTCCTGAGCGTAACGAAGCCATTGCGGCCAATGCGGACAAGGTCAAGCGCATCATCGCTTGCTCGGGTAAGGTCTACTACGACCTGGTGAAGAAGCGCACAGAACAAAATGCTGATGATGTAGCCATCATCCGTGTTGAGCAGTTGTACCCTTTCCCACACAAGGCTTTCGAAGCCGAAGTCAAGAAGTACTCCAACGCCAAGGATCTGGTGTGGTGCCAGGACGAACCGCAAAACCAAGGTGCGTGGTTCTTCATTCAGCACAACATCTACGAAAACATGCAAGTAGGTCAAAAGCTCGGTTATGCCGGTCGTGCAGCCTCGGCATCACCAGCTGTCGGTTATTCACACCTGCATGCTGAGCAGCAAAAGAATTTGGTGGAAGCTGCTTTCGCCAAGCTCAAAGGCTTTGTCCTGACCAAGTAATCCAGGCAGACAACCCCCTGCTCAGACAGGGGTGTTCAATACTTTTTGGAAAGAATTCAAAATGGCCATCGTAGAAGTTAAAGTTCCCCAGCTGTCCGAATCCATCGCTGAAGCGACCATGCTGACCTGGAAGAAAAAGGTGGGCGAAGCCGTCGCAGTGGACGAAATTCTGATTGAAATCGAAACCGATAAAGTCGTGCTGGAAGTGCCCGCACCTTCGGCCGGTGTCATTACCGAAATCGTTCAAGGCGACGGCGCGACCGTGACGGCCGAGCAGTTGATCGCCAAGATCGACTCCGAAGCCGTGGCAGGTGCGGCAGCACCTGCACCTGCTGCTGCCGCACCTGTGGCACAAGCCGCTGCACCTGTTGCAGCGCCTGCTGCTGGCAATAAGGGCGATGTGGCTATGCCTGCAGCTGCCAAGCTGTTGGCAGAAAACAATCTGTCGGCTGCCAGCGTAGCGGGTTCCGGCAAAGACGGCCGCGTGACCAAGGGTGATGCACTGTCTGCAATCAAGGCAGGCTCTTCGATTCCCACAGGCGCCCCCAAGGCTGCCTTGCCGCAAGTGTCCGCACCTGCCATGAAGGAGGACCTGTCCGGTCGCCCTGAACAGCGTGTGCCCATGACACGTCTGCGTGCACGTGTGGCTGAGCGTTTGCTGCAATCGCAATCGACCAACGCCATCTTGACCACGTTCAATGAAGTGAACATGGCCCCCGTGATGGCACTGCGCAAGAAATTCCAGGACGACTTCACCAAGGAACACGGCGTGAAGCTGGGCTTTATGTCCTTCTTCGTGAAGGCCGCTGTGCATGCGCTGAAGAAGTACCCTGTGCTGAACGCTTCAGTGGACGGCAATGACATCGTCTACCACGGTTACTTTGACATCGGTATTGCGGTGGGCTCGCCCCGCGGCCTGGTGGTGCCAATTTTGCGCAATGCGGACCAGATGAGCTTTGCCGAGATCGAAAAGAAGATTGCCGAGTTCGGCAAGAAGGCTGCAGAAGGCAAGTTGGGCCTGGACGATATGACTGGCGGTACTTTCTCCATCTCGAATGGCGGCACCTTCGGTTCCATGATGTCTACCCCCATCATCAACCCCCCTCAGTCGGCGATTTTGGGTGTACACGCCACCAAGGATCGCGCAGTGGTCGAAAACGGCCAGGTTGTCGTGCGCCCGATGAACTACTTTGCCATGTCGTATGACCACCGCATCATCGACGGCCGCGAAGCCGTGCTGGGCCTAGTGGCCATGAAGGATGCGCTGGAAGACCCATCGCGCCTGCTGTTTGACCTGTAAATACTTACGGGTTCCAACACAAGACCAAACCCACCCTCGGCCAAGCCCAGCGGTGGGTTTTTTCAAAGCACTTCAAGATTTAGAGATTTGAGACATGAGCAAGCAATTTGACGTTATCGTGATCGGCGCCGGCCCCGGCGGCTACATCGCCGCCATCCGCGCCGCCCAGCTGGGCAAGAACGTGGCCTGTATCGATGCATGGTCGACCAAAGCTGGGACACCCGCCCCCGGTGGCACCTGCACCAACGTGGGCTGCATTCCTTCCAAGGCGCTGCTGCAATCGTCCGAGCACTTTGAGCATGCCAAGCTGCACTTTGCCGACCACGGCATCAGCACCGGCGAAGTGGCCATGGACGTTGCCAAGATGATCGCCCGCAAAGACGCCATCGTGAAGCAAAACAACGACGGCATTCTGTACCTGTTCAAGAAGAACAAGGTCACCTTCTTCCACGGCACCGCTGCTTTCTCCAAGGCAGTGGAAGGCGGCTACGAGATCAAGGTGGCTGGCAAGGCCGAAGAAACCTTGGTAGCGCCCCAAATCGTTGTGGCCACAGGCTCTAACGCACGTCCCTTGCCCGGTCTGGCGTTTGATGAGCAGAAAGTGTTGTCCAACGACGGCGCACTGGACATCGGTGCGGCTCCCAAGAAGCTGGCCCTGATTGGCGCTGGCGTCATCGGTCTGGAAATGGGCTCCGTCTGGCGCCGTCTGGGCACGGAAGTGACTGTGCTGGAAGGCATGGACAAGTTCCTGCCCGTGGTGGACGAGCAGATCGCCAAGGAAGCCAAGAAGGCGTTTGACAAGCAGGGCCTGAAGATCGAACTGGGTGTGAAGATTGGCAATGTCGACACCTCCGGCGAAGGCGTGAAGGTCGAGTACACCAACGCCAAGGGCGAAGCGCAGACACTGGATGTGGACAAGCTGATTGTCTCGATTGGCCGCACGGCCAACACCAACGGTCTGAATGCCGAGGCCGTAGGCTTGGCCCTGGATGAACGCGGCGCGATTGTGGTGGATGACGACTGCAAGACCAACCTGCCCGGCGTGTGGGCAGTGGGCGACGTGGTGCGTGGCCCCATGCTGGCGCACAAGGCCGAAGAAGAAGCCGTGGCCGTGGCCGAGCGCATTGCCGGCCAGCACGGCCATGTGAACTTTGCCACGCTGCCTTCCGTGATCTACACCAGCCCCGAAGTGGCGTGGGTGGGCCGCACCGAGCAGCAGTTGAAGGCCGATGGCGTCAAATACAAGGCCGGCACCTTCCCGTTCCTGGCCAACGGCCGCGCGCGCGCGCTGGGTGACACCACCGGCATGGTGAAGTTCCTGGCCGATGCCGAGACCGACGAAATCCTGGGCGTGCACATGGTCGGCCCCATGGTGTCAGAGTTGATTTCTGAAGCTGTGGTGGCCATGGAGTTCAAGGCATCGTCGGAAGACATTGCCCGCATCTGCCACGCACACCCTTCGCTGTCGGAATCGACCAAGGAAGCTGCACTGGCTGTGGACAAGCGTACGCTGAACTTCTAATTCCGTTTAGAAGCCAAATAGCCGCCAAGCCCAGGTACTGCCTCGGCTTGGCGCTATCGTTTTAAAGGGTTGCATTCCATTTTTGAAAATGCAGCCAGAAAGCTGGATGAGCATGAGTCAGTCTGTCCGTGCGGCCTACGAGGCCGAACTCGCCGCCAAAGGTTTTACTGCCGACCCTGCCCAAATGCGTGCTGTCGATGCGTTGCAGCGCTGCGCGGACGAGTGGGCCGTGTACAAATCCAAACGATCGAACGCGATCAAGAAACTGTTTCAACGGCCCGAGATTCCACGCGGCGTCTACATGTACGGCGGTGTCGGGCGCGGCAAAAGCTTTTTGATGGACTGCTTTTTCAATGCAGTGCCCATCAAGCGCAAAGCGCGGCTGCACTTTCATGAATTCATGCGTGAAGTGCACCGCGAACTGCACCTGCTGCAAGGCACACAAAACCCGCTCGATGCCTTGGGTGCCAAGATTGCCAAGCGCTACAAGCTGATCTGTTTTGACGAGTTTCACGTGGCGGACATCACCGACGCAATGATCTTGTACCGTTTGCTGATTGCGTTGTTTGACAATGGCGTAGGCTTTGTCACCACGTCCAATTTCACGCCCGACGGCCTGTACCCCGATGGCTTGCACCGCGACCGCATCTTGCCAGCCATTGATCTGCTCAATACGCACATGGATGTGGTGAATGTGGACAACGGCACCGACTACCGCCGCCGCACGCTGGAAAAACTCAAGCTCTACCATTGCCCGCTGGGGCCACAGGCAGATGCAGAAATGCAGGCAGCTTTTGAGCAATTGATCGATGTGCCGGAGGAAAAGCCTTCATTCAAAATTGAATCGCGTGAAATTCCTGCCCTGCGCCGCGCTGGGGGTGTGATCTGGTTTGACTTTCGCGAATTGTGCGGCGGCCCGCGCTCGCAAAACGACTATCTGGAAATTGCCAGCCAGTTCCACACGGTGTTGCTGTCGAACGTGCCGTACATGCCGGTCAACATGGCCTCGCCGGCACGCCGTTTTACGTGGTTGATTGACGTGCTGTATGACCGCCGCGTCAAGCTGGTGATGTCTGCCGCCGTGCCCCCGGAAGCGCTGTACACCGAAGGCCCGCTGGCCCATGAATTTCCGCGTACAGTGTCACGCTTGAATGAAATGCAGTCCCAGGAGTTTTTGTCGCTCGAGCGTCGAGTGGTAGACACTGGCCTGACTTGACCCCTGCGCTATGAAATTTTCTGCTTTGCTCACTCCATTGACCCGTATCGCGGCCTTGTGTCTGCTGACTGTGGCTGCACAAGCTTCCGAGCAGTCGCAGCACCTGCAATTGCGCGCGCAGGAGCGGGCAGAGATAGCACAGCAGCGCCAGGAAATCAGCGCCCGTACAACGCAGGCAGAAGAGGCATGCTGGCAGCGTTTTGCCGTGGAAGACTGTTTGCGCAAAGCCCGTGCGCAACAGCGCTCTGAAATGAGCCTGCTGCGCGATCGTGAGTTGCGCATCAATAACGAAGAGCGCCAAGAAAAGGCCAGTGAACGTTTGCGCTCCATTGAGCGCCAACAGCAGCAGAAAAGCCCGAACCAGACGCACGTTCAGGGGTTGCCGGGCATGGCACCGCCCACCCAGCCGGTAGCCAACACTGCGCCTTTGGAAGGCACACCTGCCAAGACGCCCGCAGACATAGCACGCGAGTTGGGTCAACGCCAGACGGAGGCGCAGCGACGCGCCGCAGAGCAGGCCCAGCGCCTGCGCAATCATGATGCCGAGATGGCAGAGCGCACCCAGAGCGAAGCGCAGCGGCGCAACCGCATTCAAAAGAACCTGCAGGAAAAACAAGAGGCTGCCCAGGCCCGCCAAAAGAGCAAGGCAGATGACATCGCCCAGCGCAAGGGCGCACCGCTGCCTATTCCCCCGGGGCTGCCCGTGCCCAAGCCTTAAGAACCTTACCGTGCTTTTTAAATGTGAGCTATAGGCCCTTATCAATAAACGGTTTCAGCTACTAAACATGCTGAAATCATTGATTGATAACGGCCAGTAGCTATTTTTTTAGATGCATTCAGCGTCTTTCACGGTCTTTATGAATCTGCACGACCAAGTTGCCGCTGCGTTTGCCGAAGAAGGCTGGCTGTCCAAGGCCGAGCCACACTTTCGCCCACGGCCGGGTCAAACGGCGATGGCCGTGGCCGTGGCCCATACGCTGGAGCAGGGCGGTGTGCTGGTGGTGGAAGCCGGTACGGGCGTGGGCAAAACCTTCTCGTATCTGGTGCCTGCACTGCTGAGCGGGCAGCGCATTCTGATCTCCACCGCCACCAAAGCCTTGCAAGATCAGCTGTTCCTGCGTGATCTGCCGCGGCTGGTGCAGGCGCTGGGTTTGCCGTTGCGCATGGCGCGGCTCAAGGGCCGATCCAGTTATTTGTGCCTGCACCACTTGGCGCAGGTGCACCAGAGCCGCACGCCGCACGACCCACAACTGCTGCGTGCAGTAGCCCGGATCGAGGATTGGTCACGGGGCACGCGCACGGGAGATCTGGCGGAAATTCCGGGGCTGGCAGAAAACTCCGCCGTAGCTGCCATGGTCACCTCCACCAAGGACAGCTGCGTAGGCAGCAGTTGCGCCTACTGGGAGCAATGCCACGTCAATACAGCGCGCGCGCAGGCGTTGCAGGCCGATGTGTGTGTGGTCAATCACCATCTGTTTTTTGCCGACATGGAGGTGCGCGATACCGGTGTGGCGCAGTTGTTGCCTTCGGTGGGGGCGGTGGTGATTGATGAGGCGCACCAGCTCAATGAAACCGGCATTCAGTTTGCGGGCTGGGTGCTGGGTACGCGCCAGTTGCAGCTGTTTATTCGCGACGTGCTGGCCGATGTGAACTTGCACGCCCGTGGTCTGGCCAACTGGATGGAGCTATTGGGCCAGCTAGAGCAGGCCATCAACCAGTTTCGCGCCTTGGGAGCCATGGGCGGCGAGGCCGGAACACGCATGCGCTGGCTGGGCACAGCGCCTGAAGGGTTGCCCGATAAATCATGGGCACGCGCTATCCACTTGGTGGGCCAATGCCTGCGGGCGCTGGTGATGGCGTTGGGGCAAGTGGCTGAAACCGCCATGGCGCTAGCCCCTTTGTATGAACGCGGCGCGCGTTTGCTGGCACAACTGGCCAGCTTTGCACAGCCAGTGCCCGATGATGCGGTGCGCTGGCTGGAAGTCACACGCCAGCATCTGCGCATGAGCGAATCGCCCTTGACGATTGCCCGCTTGATGCGCACGCACATTGCGCCGGTTGAAGACACGGACACTGCGCCAGCGCAGGGGCCCAAAGCCTGGATTTTTACTTCGGCCACTTTGGGGGACGATGCAGACTTGCGCTGGTTCACCGAAACCTGTGGTCTGCGTGATGCACAGGTGCTGCGGGTAGACAGTCCGTTTGACTACGCCCACCAGGCCGCGCTGTATGTGCCCGACGGCCTGCCAGAACCGGCGCAACAAGTGGCCCACAGTGCGGCCGTGGCGCAGTTGGCTGGCGACGGTGCTGCGGTGCTGGGAGGGCGTACTTTGGTGCTGACCACCACGCTCAAAGCACTGGAAGCCATTGGTCAGCATCTGCAGCAGCGTTTTGGCCTGCTGGAACCGATGGATGTGCTGGTGCAAGGCCAGGGGCCCAAGCATGTGCTGATGGAGCGCTTTCGCACAGGCACCGTCCATGGCCGAGGCTGTATTCTGGTGGCGTCCTCCACCTTCTGGGAGGGCGTGGATGTGCCCGGCGATGCCCTGCAACTGGTAGTGATCGACAAATTGCCTTTCCCCCCACCCGATGACCCCTTGGTAGAGGCGCGCTCCCGCCAGTTAGAGGCCTTGGGCCGCAGCCCCTTTGCCGACTACATGCTGCCCGAAGCCGCCATGGCGCTTAAACAAGGTGCGGGCCGTCTGATTCGCCGTGAAACGGATCGGGGCATTCTGGTGGTGGCCGACAGCCGCTTGCGCACCAAGGGCTATGGCAAACGCATGGTGCAGGCGCTGCCACCCATGCACCGCATCGGAACTGCCGAGCAATGGCAGGCCGCCTTGGAGCGGCTGGCGCAAGGTCATTTGCCGGTGGAATGATCGACGCCGAGCAAAGCATGCAGTCGCGTGCTCGTGGTGGTGTATTGCAGTAACACGGGTTTGTCGGTGAGGTATTCCGCAATCGAAAAACCTGCCAGCGTGGCTTCATGAAAGCCGCACAGCAGCAGCTTGCGTTTGCCGGGGTAAATGTTGATATCGCCCACGGCGTAAATGCCTGGCGCTTCGGTCACAAAGGTGCCGGTGTCCACGGGCAATTGTTTTTTGACCAGCTCCAGCCCCCAATCCGCCACCGGCCCCAGCTTGGGGGAGATGCCTTGGTAGACCAGCCATTGCTGCGCGGGCACGGCGTGCAAGCTGCCATCGGCCAGCATTACTTCAATGCCGGTCAAAGCGCTACCTTGCGCTTGCAATGATTGCGGCTGCGCCACCAGCACGTGGATGCGATCTGCTGCGCGGTGCGCTTGTAACTGTGCCAGCAGGGCATCGGGCGCCGCAAACACATCGCGGCGGTGCATCAGCGTGACGCTGGCAGGGGCATGTGCCAGCGCGTCAATGGCGGCTTGCACAGCCAGCTCATCCCCGCCATGCACCAGCACATGCTGGCCTTGCAGCGGCAGCGCGGCCAAGGTGGCGGGGTGGTAGTGCACGCTGGTGCCCACCAAAGTTTCTATGCCGTCCACCTTCAGGGTCTTGGGTACGAACGAGCCCACGCCAGCTGCAATGACCACGGCCTTGGCGCGCAGCTGGGTGCCGGTGGATGTGCTCAGCAACCAGTTGCCTTCTTCATCTTGGGCCAAGGTTTGCACCTGCTGACCCAAATGCAGGGTGGGCGCAAACGGTGCCATCTGCTCGCGCAGGCGCTCCACCAGCTCGGCGCCGCTGCAGGCTTTGATGCCGGGAATGTCGTAGATGGGCTTGTCGGGATAGAGTTGCGCGCACTGGCCACCCAGGTGTGGCAGGGCGTCGATCACGTGGCTGTGCAGGCCTTGCAGCCCGAGCTGAAACACTTGGAACATGCCCACGGCACCGGCACCAATAACAACAACGTCGGTTTCAATTGCAGAGTGGGAGGTGTGGGCGGTGGTCATATTCAAGTTCTACAAAGCAAAAAGCCCCATCGCTGGGGCTATGGAGGCAAAAGGGTGCGCGATCAGCGCTCCAGCAATTGCAGCTTACCGGGCTTGCCGTTCCAGTCATCGGCATCAGGCAGCGCAGCCTTGCGCTTGGTGATGCTTTTCCAGCCCTTGGCCAGCGACAACTCGGCATTCAACTTGATAAAGGCCAGTTGGTCTGCAGGCGTGTCTTCTTCCGCAAAGATCGCGTTGGCCGGGCATTCAGGAATGCAAACCGCGCAGTCAATACATTCATCGGGGTCAATCACGAGGAAGTTTGGGCCTTCGCGGAAGCAGTCCACGGGGCAAACATCCACGCAGTCGGTAAATTTGCACTTGATGCAGTTTTCGGTGACGACGTGTGTCATGAGGGATTTCTTCTTATGCAGTGGGTCAGTGTTAACCCACGATTCTAGGTTTTTTCCTGAACCCTGCCACAACATGGTCTGGATTCAGGAGTGCAACTCTGTGTTTTCGAAGCTTGAATGGTGCTTATTGCACCAAAACGGCGGCGGCAGTGGCATGGCTGGCAGTGTCTACCAGGATCAAGGAACCCAGAGCGCGGCTGCGCGTAAACGCTGCCGTGGGAATGGCTTCTTGCAAGGCAAATTCCACCACGCCGATGGCGTTGGGCTCCAGTTGCGTCGCTGTTTCTTGCGCCAGTGTGTTGATGTCCAGGCGGTGCATTACGCGCTGCGCCTTGGCTTTGACCCAGCGGTGGCCATGCAGCGCCCAGTACACGCGGCCAGCCACTAAGGGCTCATTGTCCATCCATGCCACGGTGGCGCTGAACGTGCGGCTGGTGGGCCAAGCCGGGGTAGCAGCGGGCGTGTCAAAGTCGTCGTCGGCTGCGTCAGCTTGCACCGGTGCTGCCACGATCCAGTCACCGCGCGAGACGTCCACCTCGCGGTCCAGCGTGATACCGGCCGACAAACCCGCCGCCACCCCCTGGGGGGCACGCGCGTGGTTGATGACCTGGGCAATGGTGGCCAGCTGGCCGCTGGGCAAAAGCTGCACCTGCGCGCCGACGGTGGCGCTGCCGGTAGCGACGCGGCCCCAGAATACGCGGCGGCCCTGGGTGGTGACCGCGCTGTCGTGGAACTTTTCCACCCATTGCACAGGGAAAGCCAGGGGCAGATCGGTGTCCGCCGGGGTGTTGGGCAACTGTTCCAGCAGTTGCAGCAAGCTAGGGCCTGTGTAGTTTGCCCACCCAGCTTCGCGGTTGACCACGTTGTAGCCCTTGAGCGCCGAGACGGGGATGGTGGCAGCCACTGCAATGCCTGCGTCCTGCGCAAACTGCGCCAGCGCGCCGCTGATATTCGCAAAGGCTTGGGCGGGGTCGGCCACGGCGTCGAGTTTGTTGACGGCAAACACCAGCGAATGCACGCGCAGCAAATGCACCAGCAGGCTGTGGCGGCGGGTTTGCGGCAGCAGCGTGAGTTGCGGGTTGTGCCATTCCAGCTTGGTGGCATCCACCAGCACCACGGCGGCGTCGGCGCTTGATGCCGCCGTGACCATGTTGCGCGTGTACTGCTCATGGCCTGGCGCGTCACCAATGATGAATTTGCGTGCATCGGTATTGAAATAGCGGTAGGCCACGTCGATGGTGATGCCTTGCTCGCGCTCGGCAGACAGGCCGTCGGTCAGCATCGCCAAGTCCGTCTCGCCCGATCGGGTCACACCCGCCAGCTGGTCTTGCAGCACGGCCTTGGTGTCCACCAGCAAGCGACCGATCAGGGTCGATTTGCCATCGTCTACGCTGCCGCAGGTGATAAAGCGCAGCGCCGAAGCTGCCTCTAATTTGGTATCAAATTGGCCTCTAGCCCTTGTGGGGTAAGGGGATGTAGCTATGGTTTGATTGGTCATTAGAAATACCCGTCCTTCTTGCGCTTTTCCATGGAGGCTTCGCTGGTCTTGTCGTCCATGCGGGTGGCGCCGCGTTCGCTCACGTCGGCAGCCAGCGTCTCGATCACGATGTCCGCGGCCGTCGCAGCCATGCTTTCCACGGGGCAGGTGCAGGTGATGTCGCCCACGGTGCGAAAGCGCACATCGCGCACCACCACTTGCTCGCCATCGCGTGCCGGTGTCAGCTCGGTCACGGGCACCAGCAGGCCCTTGCGTTCCACCACTTCACGCTGGTGCGCGTAGTAGATGGAGGGCAGGACGATTTGCTCGCGCTCGATGTACTGCCACACATCCAGCTCCGTCCAGTTGCTGATCGGGAACACGCGAAAGTGCTCGCCGGGGGCGATGCGCGTGTTGAACAGCGTCCACAGCTCAGGGCGCTGGGCTTTGGGCTGCCATTGGCCAAAGTTGTCGCGGTGGCTAAAGATGCGTTCTTTGGCGCGGGCCTTTTCTTCATCGCGGCGGGCGCCACCAATCAGCGCGTCAAAGCGGAATTCTTCAATTGCTTCCAGCAGCGTGACGGACTGGTGCACATTGCGCGATTCACCGGGGTGGGCCAGTCGCACGGTGCCGCGCGCCATGGAGTCTTCCACGCTGCGCACGATCAGCTCAGCGCCCAGCTCCTTGGCGCGCTGGTCGCGAAAATCGGTCACTTCCTTAAAATTGTGGCCGGTGTCGATCATCAGTAGCGGGTAAGGAATGCGGCCCGCGCCGAACGCTTTTTCCGCGCAGCGCAGCATGACCAGCGAATCCTTGCCGCCCGAAAACAGCAAGGTGGGGCGCTCAAAGGCAGCGGCCACTTCGCGCAGGATGAAGATGGTTTCCTCTTCCAGCGCATCCAGATGACGGTTGCTAAGCTGGCTCAGCACTTGGGATTCCACACGGGCATTCATACAAAGACTTTCAAGCAAAATCAGCCTCTAGCCCTTGTGTATCAAGGGCTGGTAGCTATGGTTTTAATGTGCTAGGTGCAGGCCGCATTCGCGCTGTTCTTCGCCCTTGGTGGGGTCCACATAGTCAAAGTTGTTGGGCAAACCGTGCTGGGCGCAGTAGTCGTGCAGGTCTTTGGACGACCAGTGCAGCAGCGGCGCGACTTTGATGAGGCCATCCGGATTGATGCTGACCGGCTCCATCTGCGCACGCACGGCGCTGTCGGTGGCGCGCAGGGCGGTGAACCAGACTTTGGGGGCGGTTTCGCGCAGGGCGCGGGTGAAAGGCTCCAGCTTGACTTCCTGCGTGAAAGCGGCATGGCGTGGGTCGTCCAGCGCAGGCGTGTCGCCTTCAACGGCCTCGCGGTGGGCACGGCTGCGCAGGGGCAGATAGATCTTGAGATTCAAGCCCAGCTGTTTGGTGACTGCATCGGCAAACTGGTAGGTGGCAGGCGTGTTGTAGCCGTTGTCCATCCACACCACGGGTACATCGGGGTTCACGCGGGTGACCATGTGCAGGATGACGGCCTCAAACGGGCGGAAATTGGTGGTCACGATGGTGGCTTGGCCCAAACCCAGCGCCCATTGCACCAGCGCCTCGGCGTCGTGGCTCAGGACGGCGTTCACTTTGGAGAGGTCGATCTGGCTCATAGTGGCTGCGCAAAATGGGGCTGGGGGTTGACGGCATCGGCCTGGTAAAAGCCTGCAAAGCGCTCAAACTGGCGCTGCGCATCGGCTTGGTCCACGCCTTCGCGCAGCACGGCCGAGCTAAAGCCGGTGCGGTGCATCTGCACCAGCTGGTCAATCAACACATCGCCGGTGGCGCGAATGTCGCCCGCAAACTTCAGGCGCTTGCGCAGCCAATAAGCTTGGGTAAAGGCGCGGCCATCGGTGAAGGACGGGAACTGCAGGTCGATTTGCGTGATGCCTTCGAGATTCACTTCCAGTGCATTCACGTCATTGGTCAACACCAAGGTGCTGCCAGTGTTTTCGGTGGGGGCTGGGTACTCGTGGTGGGCCAAGATTTTCATCATTGCTTCCTTGTTCTTCTTGGGGCTCAAGCGGTTTCAACTGCTTCAGCAGCCGGGTGGCGTGCCGCCTTACCCGCTTCCTTGAAGGGATCGAGCCCGAGGCGGCGCACGGCGTCAATAAAGTGCTCGCCGGGCTGGCGCAGGTCGCGGTAGGTGGTCAGCACGGCTTCCAGCACATCGGGCACTTCGGCGGCTGAGAACGAAGGGCCAATCACTTTGCCGGCGGCGGATAGGCCCGACAGCGTGGAGCCATCTGAGCCGCCCAGCGTGACCTGGTACCACTCTTTGCCGTCCTTATCCACGCCCAAAATCCCGATGTGGCCGCTGTGGTGGTGGCCGCAAGAGTTGATACAGCCGCTGATGTGCAGATCGATCTCGCCAATGTCGTCGAGCTCATCGAGGTCTTGATAACGCTGGGTAATGGCTTCGGCAATCGGCAGGCTGCGGGCATTGGCCAGCGCGCAGAAATCGCCGCCGGGGCAGGCAATCATGTCGGTCAGCAAGGCTACGTTGGTGCTGGCCACGCCCAGGGCTTTGGCGTCTTGCCACAGCGCAAACAGCTGGCTCACGTGCACCCAAGGCAGCATGACGTTTTGGTCGTGCGTGATGCGGGCCTCACCGGCGGAGTAGGTGTCCATCAACTGCGCCAAGGCATCGAGCTGGTCGCCCGTGGCGTCGCCCGGTGCTTGGCCGGGGCGCTTGAAAGAGAGGGTGACGGCGCGCAGTTGGGGGTTGCGGTGCTGGTGCACATTACGGTTAAGCCAGCGTGCAAAAGCAGGGTGATTGGCCGCGTTTTCGACCAAAGCCTGCTCAGCCTGTATGGCATCCACATCGGCAACGTGCGGCAGCACGGGGTCGACAAAGCAGGCGGCCACGCGGTCGAACTCGGCCTGCGGAATGGTGTGCGGGCCGCCATCCACTTCCACAATCTGGCGGTATTCGGCTTCCACGGCGTCGATATAAGCCTGGCCTTCGGCTTTCACCAAAATCTTGATGCGCGCCTTGTACTTGTTGTCGCGCCGGCCCAGCTCGTTGTAGACGCGCACGATGGCCTCGATGTAATTCATGATCTGGTTCCAGGGCAGGAACTCCCGAATCACCGTGGCAATCACCGGGGTGCGGCCCATGCCGCCGCCCACAAATACCTTAAAGCCAATCTCGCCCGCTTCGTTTTTGAGCACATACAGGCCCACGTCGTGCCAGCCGGTGGCCGCGCGGTCTTCCTTGGCGCCCGAAATGGCAATCTTGAACTTGCGCGGCAGGAAAGCAAATTCAGGGTGCAGCGTGGTCCACTGGCGCAGGATTTCGGCATAGGGGCGTGGGTCGACAATTTCATCCACGGCCACGCCAGCCAGTGCATCGGTGGTGGTGTTGCGAATGCAGTTGCCGCTGGTCTGGATGCCGTGCAGCTTGGCTGTGGCCAGCAGCTCCATCACATCGGCGGACTTTGCCAGCGGAATCCAGTTGAACTGCACGTTGGTGCGTGTGGTGAAGTGGGCGCAGTGCGTGGGCAAGAAGGTGGTGCCCAGCTTGCCTTGGCCTTCCATGGCGGCCTGAAAGACTTCGGCTTCGGGTGCGTCGTACTCCCGCGCAATGCGGGCCAGCACGCGGATTTGCTGGCTGTTGACCTCGCCATAAGGAATCGCCACGCGCAGCATGGGCGCATAGCGCTGCACGTACCAACCGTTTTGCAGACGCAGGGGGCGAAAGTCATCTTCTGGCAACTTGCCGGCTTGCCAGCGCTCCAGCTGGTCACGGAACTGGGCGGCGCGTTGCTGCAGGAAGTGGGTGTCGAATTCTGTGTATTGGTACATGGCGCATAGCTATTGTGGGTAGCAGGGCCCCCGCAATCTGCAGGCAGCCTTATCTCTAGCAGCGCACTGTAGGCAAGCTCTTTATAAAAGCAAACTATTGTTTTGTTCTTCCTTTATGTTGTTTTGGTTATTTGAAGATGCTTGGCATTGATAGGGCTAGAAGGACAGGCAGGTCATGATGGGGGCCGTGGAGGCCAGAGCTTTGCCTTGATTGCGTGGGGCGATGTAGTACTTCGAGGTATCACACCCGCAATAAAAAAGCCTTGTTCACAGTGAACAAGGCTTGGATATGTGGCGGAAAGCAGCTGGAGTCGAACCAACCCGGGAGTGACTGACACCCCCCACCAGGTTTGAAGCCCTGAGGAACTCAAGCCGGTGTTCCTTATGAATCAACTATTTAAGTATTTTCAACAACTTAAGTTTGATCCACTGTGTCACATGACTGCTTAACAGCATCGATGTCAAGCCTCCAGTCTAGCATGTGCCCTGATAAAAAATTGGCAAAAGATCTGAGAGGGCATCTCAAATAGATGGGTTGAGTTGGCATCCCCCTTGGGGCACCCTGCAGCTGCACTCCTTAGGTTTCCTCGTAGAAGTTAGTATTCAGGCAGAACGGTTGTTACACATACTTGAAAGTTTCAATATGAAGAGTTCGGGACGGGGTACCAAAGAATATCTACAGACGCAGATTAGCCAGATAGGTGACTTTCTTCCCGATTTAACAGCTCAGTCAGCAGCCCAGATGACGGCTCACTTGCATGAAGCGGTCTATGGCAACTCGGTATCAAAGTATGTAAGAGACCTTGTTCCCGATTTAACAGCTCAGTCAGCAGCACAGATGACGGCTCACTTGCATGAAGCGGTTTATGGCAACTCGGTATCCAAGTATGTGAGAGACCTTGTTCCCGATTTAACAGCTCAGTCAGCAGCACAGATGACGGCTCACT
>JADKLW010000328.1_pt1 | contig 21636 bp, 17 predicted proteins | sample 8641881 | NCBI WGS metagenome assembly JADKLW01 (sample SAMN16272185, study PRJNA661076) | feces metagenome | isolation source: fecal sample from diarrhoea affected cattle B | host: Bos taurus | place: South Africa: Lokaleng Village, Mahikeng | collected 2019-09 | reverse complement strand
CACCGGCCTCCAAGCCGCCTAACCGAACCCCGTCCACCGAAACGGGGGAAGTCCAGGTATCAGCCGGCCGCTGGCTCGGGCGTTTACGCGTTGACAGTCTCACGCGCCGAAGATGGCGCTCTGTCGGTCCTAGGGTGGGCGATCGCGGACGACGCTTGCTCTCCGATTCCGGCCATTATCGACAATCCGGATCTCGACCGTCTCAGCCCGCTCGACGGCCACTGGCCGACCAGCCATCTCATGAATAAGCGAATCATCGTTGCCGGCGTGGGAAGCATCGGGTCTGCTGCGTGCGCCGCGCTAATCGACTACGGCGCTCGAGCGCTCACCCTCATCGACCCGGACCTGCTCGATTCGCACAACTTCGCTCGGCACGTCGCCAACGCCGACCAAATTGGGCGTTTGAAGGTCGACGCGGTAGCCGAGCAGCTCACCAAACGCGACACCCGCATCGATGTCCGCGCCATACCGATCGATGTCGTGCAGCACGCCGACGTGGTGCGGAAAGAGTTGGAAACCGCTCACGCCGTGCTGGACTGCACAGACGGGATAGAGCCGCGTCGTGTCGCAAACCATCTCGCCGTCCGCGCCGGCGTTCCTGCGGTCTTCGCCTGCGTCCTAGGCGATGGAGCCGTTGGCGAGATCGTACGCGTCCAGACCCCCCGCTTCGGCTGCCTACTCTGCCAACGCCGCGGTCTCGTCCACGACGGCGTAATGGACCCCGAGCCGTCTCTCGACCGTGGCTATGGCGACGGGATCGGACCGCATCTGCCTATGACCGCCGTCGGCGGAGACCTAGCGCTCATGGGCCAGCTCGCCGCCAAGGTCGTCGTCGCTACGTTGCTCGAAGGCGAGGGCCATCGAGATCAACATCTCGACGGCGAGCACGGCATCGTGGGGCTACGCCCAGTGCCCACGCTGCCAGCGCCATTCGATGTTCCCTTCGGATCGGTCGTGTGGCATCCAGGACGTAAAGGCCACCCGGGATGCCCCACATGCGACCGAGACCCGTAGCCATGGTTCTGCGCCCGGAGGCAGAATCAACAATTCGCCGGCTCGCCCTTGAGTCCGCCGACGGAAACGAGACCGGGGGCATCTTGCTGGGCGCAGATCCAGGACCTGATGGGGTCATCACAGTGGTCCACGCGGGGGGTGCTGGGCCCAACGCGATCCGCCGCCCGGATTTCTTTTCCCGCGACCTCGACCACACGCGGCGTTTCGCAGCTCGGATGTTCCAAGCGGACCGCAGCACATGGGTCGGCGAGTGGCACACCCATCCGCACGGCGTAGGCGAACCTAGCCCGACGGACATGGCTACCTACAGCAGCATTCTCCACGAGACACCGGCACTCGCCGTATTCGTCGCGGTAATCGTCACGCCTGGCGACGGCAACTCAGGCGGGGCCGATACCCACGACCGCTGGACCGTCGTGCGCCTCCACACGTGGGTCATCTACCGCCCCGAATCTCACTGAGCGCCCGGTGGCGGCCGCTTCGTTGCCGTCATGTCGGCTAGCTAAGCAACACCTCCAACGCAGGCCCCAGCCGAGCGCCGCCGCCAAGCTCGCGGGCCAGCTCGACCAAGCGCTCCGGCTTCGAACCGGACCTCGCGACGTACCGACGCAACGCACGCAGGCCGACATCGTGACCGACCCAACGCGCCAACCGGATCGCGTCGACGACCGAGCGTTCGGGGGAATAGGTCCAGAACGGCTCGTCGGCGTCGGTGCTGGCCTGCTGGCGTTCGAGGCTAAACGTCTCGGCCGCGAAGACGTGGACGCGGGTCGACGGCTCGTTGATGGCCGGTCGGTGCGCGCCGCGAGGAACAGCCAGGTGAATCCGCGTCGGGATCTCGTCGGTGAGGTCCCAGAACGCAAGCGCCGAGTTCAGGCAGATCGTCCCGCCGGGCGCGCGGGCCGAGACCGCCGCCAGCGGGGATTGCATTCCCATGCCCTCGTCGGGCAGCTGCAGGACGCCTCGACTGACCGGCACCAGCTCGCCCGCTTCGCGCATCCGGTGCAGCGTCGTTCGGCTGGCCCCGGCGGCAATGGCCTCTGCCACGCGGAACGGCCGCGCGCCGAACTGCTCGCGAAGCCGCTCCGTCGTCATGAGTCCCGCTTGCCCCACGGAATAAACCCTACACGTCAGTCGCAGCAGTGATAAGGATTCATTCCGATAGCCGGTTCCAGTCGCGGCCATCCAACCGTGTCGGCCAAGTTCAAACTCCCCCTCCGCCCGGCCTCCTACTTGGCCTTCCGCTTCTTCGCCTTCCCCTTCGTCGCCTTTGACTTCTTTGTTTTCCGCGGCGCCTGCCGAAGCACGCTGGCGGCCAGACGCCGTGCCGTCTTCGAGCTCTTCTTGCTGCTCAGCACCTTGCTTGCGAGTTTTGCCGTCTTCTTCGAGGACTGGGCCATCTTCACACCATCTCTCGGGTTCGAGTACGGGGTCAACATTAGCCGCGAACAGAACCAGCCTCGCTTCGGGCTGATGCTCGTGCCCCACCCGGGCCCCGCACCTCAGCACGAGCCGCCTTCGCCGCGTAGCGGTGACCTCCGCGCGTGCGCCTTACGGCCTCAATCAGGCCACGACCGTCCTTCTCATGGCCTGATCCCGCGCATATCGCCCCATATCCGCGCATACGCCGACCTCCCCTCCCCCGCAAAACCCCTGCAAATCACCACTTCCCGGACCCCCTCCGAGCAATTCACACGCAAGACCTATCCAGTTCGAGTCTCGGGACGGCGCCTTGAGCGTGCCGGTCCAGGAAGCGGGGTCCGATCCGGGGTCGATGGCCGCCGGGGGTCGACGAGAGCCGACGGCCGAACGAGCATTGGCCCCCGACCCGGCACCATCCCGTCATGGACATCCATTGCAAGCGCGCGTACGAGAAGGCTGCGAGCGCGGACGGGCGCCGGGTGCTGGTCGACCGGATGTGGCCGCGGGGCGTCGAGCGCAAGCACGCGCGGATCGACGAGTGGATGCGCGACCTCGCTCCGAGCAACGAGCTGCGGAAGTGGTTCGGTCACGATCCCGACCGCTTCGACGACTTCGCCCGCCGCTACCGCTCTGAGCTCGAGGGCCACCGCGATCTGCTGACCGAGCTTCGCCGCCATGCTCGTGACGGACGCCTGACCCTGGTCTTCGCTGCCAAGGACGAGGAGCGCAACAACGCCGTCGTCCTCGCGGACGTCCTTCGACGCGGGGTGCGCTAGACGTCGTCGCCCTCCAGTTCGTTGACCACGACGACCTCGAGGTCCTTGGACCGCGCGATGCGATCGAGGAACTTGGTCGAGGTCACGAACCACTCCGCGCCGGCACGCTGTGAACGGGGCCGCTCGTGATCGGCATCACGCAGCCATTCGTGGAACTCGCGCTCCGCAGCCGCCGATTCCACGACGGGGTAGATCCTCAGCAGGATGGGATCTTCCGGCAGCGCGGTCAACCGCCCCTGCGAACCCGCTCGGTAGTACGCGTCGGGGCTGGAGTGCCCGACCTTCAACAGGGTCTTCCCGCTGTCCGGATCGACCGGGTACCGCCGATAGTGCGGCAGCGTGTAGACGTAGATTCCGGGCCGGCCCGAGGCCTCGGCGGACTTCGACTTCTCGACGGCGACGCTGGCCTCGCGCTTCGCGGCCCCCTCGTCCGAGGCCCGCGCTTCCAGGGCATCTTCCAGCTCGACCAAGGTCTGCCGCAAGCTGGGGCTCAACGCCTTGGACTTGAGCCACGACCGTACGCGACCGGCATCCTGCTTGGCCTTCGTCGCTCCGTTCGGGATCCGACCTTCCCGCAACGTCGCCGCGGTACCGAGATTCGAGTAGATCGGCCCCGTGGTGATCTCCCACTCGTCGGCAAGCTCGGCCGCCGTCTTGCCCGCGCGGATCTCCCGCCACACGCTCCCGAGGAAGGTCTCGTCCGCCGCGAGCAGCGCTTCGACCTCGGCCGCTCGGTCCAACGACTCGTCATCAGCGAACGATCCGTCGACCGTCATTCCTCTACCCCCAAGCGGTGCATCGGCAACCGGGCTCCTCTCTCGTCCTCCGTCACGTTATCCGCCCGTCGGCACCGCACCTGCGCAGCGCGATCGTGAACCCGCCGTGGGAGAGCTTCCCCCCCCCCTACGCCCCCTCCCGCCTCCTGACGATCTCGGCGATCCAGATCGGCGCGAAGGGGGATGTGCAGTTCGGAGGCGTCGGGTAGTCCTCGAGCACATGCAGGCGCTCGCCGATCGCGATCGCGCGCGCCCGGTGCTCCGGGTGCTCGATGCCGATCTGGGCCAGGCAGGTGTTCATCGCCCACTGCAGGCGGTCCGGGGCGTCGCGCATTTCCGCCTCGATCACGTCGAGCAGTCCGGGCAGATCCAGTCCCTCGGGCTGCTTCACCACGCGTTCGGAGGTCAACGCCCAGCCGGCGCTGGCGACGACCGGGTCGGGATCGGCGGACCAGGCCACCCGCAGCTCCTCGGCGTGCGGGCTCTTCTTCACCACGTAGTTCACGAGCCAGTCGTGCGCCTTGGGCGCACCGGCCTCGCGCAGCATCGTGTCCAGCTCGTCGCGCTCGAACGCCTTCGGACGGCAGATCAGGATCGCCACCAGCTTCGCCGCCGTGTCGCCCGCCTTCCAGAGCTCGCGCGCGAGATCCTGCTGCTTCTTCAGCCGCTTGGCCACCGCGCGCAGCTTCGTCAGGTTGACCCCGTGGTCGTCCCCGTGCCGCTCGTTGACCGCGCGGATCTTCGGGTCCTCGAGCTCCGCCAGCTCGGCCATCACGTCCGCCACCGTCGTCTCGGTCATCTCGCCCCTCCACTCGCCAGCCGGGTCAGCCTACGCGGAAGCCCGACTCAACCCACCCCTAGATTTTGACACCGAATGTCGATAGAATGGGCGACGGAAACGTCACACCCGCCGGGCTCGGCCAGCCTCCATCCCCCTTTGGAGGTGCTCGATCATGTTCGTGCCCGGTTCGTTCCCTCGTCGCATCGGTCGACGGCCGGATCTCGTTGGTAGGCAGAGGAAGACGGCGCGCCGCGGTCTGCTCGTCGGCTTCGCGCTGATCGCCGGTCTCGGGCCGGCCGCCTCGTCCGCCGCAGCCGGCCCGACCACGATGGTCGACCTCGGCGCCGCGTCCAGCTACGCCGCGCTCAGCGGAGCGTCGATCGGCAACACCGTCAACGCCCCCACCGCGCCGCACACCACGCTCCGGGGCGACCTGGGCGTCAAGGCGAGCGCCGAGCCGACCGGGTTCCCGCCCGGTGTCGTCACCGGCGCCTTCAACGTCGGCAACGCGGCCGCCGCCGCAGCCCACACCGACGCGGCCGCCGCCTACACGGAGATCCTCGGGCGGACGGGCGCGGAGCCGATCGCCGCCGCGCTCGCCGGAACGACCCTTTCGCCGGGTCTGTACAGCACCGTGGGCGCGGCATCGAACACGACGACCGTGACCCTCGACGGCGGCGGCGATCCGAACGCGGTCTTCGTGTTCAAGATCAACGGGGCCCTGACCACAGCGGCGGGAAGCCACGTGGTGCTGACGAACGGCGCCCGCGCGTCCCGGGTCTTCTGGCAGGTCGCCGGCGCCGCCGGCATCGGCGCGACCGCTGGCATCGCCGGGACCGTGCTCGCCCGCGACGCCGTGGGCGTCGGCAACGGCACGGTGGTCAACGGCCGCGTGTTCGCCCTCGGCGCGGCTCTCACGCTCGACGCCAACGAGGTCTACAGCGGCCCGCCCGCCGTGACGATCGACGGCGGAGCCAGCGCGACCACCACCGACACGACCCCGACGATCAGCGGCACGACCGATGTCGAGGCGCCCGCGGTCGTCACCGTCGAGGTCCACGGTCAGACGCTTACCGCCGTGCCGTCCGACGGCGCATGGTCGGTCACGTCGGCGATCCTGGCCAACGCCACCTACCCGGTCGTCGCCTCGGTCACCGATGGCGCCGGGAACCCGGGCAGCGCCACGCAGCAGCTGACCGTCGACACGGTGCCCCCGGTCGTCACGCTCGACGGCCCCGTGTCGGTGACGACGAACGACCCCCGGTTCCGGATCGCCGGCACCAGCGACGTCGATCCCGGCACCGTCGTCCGCGTGTCGGTCGACGCGCAGGCGCTGACCGCGCTGGTCCAGGCGGACGGAACGTGGAACGTTGCCCCGGCCACCTTGTCCGACGGCACCCGCACGGTCACCGCATCGGTCACCGATCCCGCCGGCAACGACGGGATCGACAGCCTGACGCTGACGATCGACACGGTCGCGCCGGCGGCCACGATCAGCGGCGGCGCAACCGCGCTGACCAACGACGCCACGCCGGAGGTCGCCGGCACCGCCCAGGTCGACCCCGGCACCACGGTCGCGGTGACCGTGGCCGGTGAGCCGCTGAACGCGCTGGTCGACGACGACCACGCCTGGGCCGTGACCGCACCAGCGCTCTCCGACGGTTCCCACCGCGTGACCGCTCGCGTCCTCGACGCGGCCGGCAACGCGACGAGCCTCACGCAGACGCTGACCGTCGACACCGTCGCCCCGGTCGTCACGATCGCGGGCGGCGCGACCGCTTCGACCAGCAACGTGCAGCCGACGGTCCGGGGAACGTCGAACGCGGCGCCGGACACGACCGTCACCGTGTCGATCGCGGGTCAGACGATGACGACCCTCCTACAGAGCGACGGCACCTGGAACGTCAGCCCCGCCCCGGTGGACTACGGCACGTGGACGGTCTCCGCCGCGGCACCGGATCCCGCCGGCAACATCGGCCGGGCCGGGCAGACCCTCACGATTGCCGCCGACCCGGTTCCCGGCCCGCAGGATCCGGTCGATCCCGGTCCTGCCCCGCCCGTCGATCCCGGTCCGCCCGGCGTGGTCCCGCCCCCGACCTCTCCCCCGGCGCCGCCGGTCGCACCGATCCCGCCCGCCGCTCCGCCGGTTCTCCCCGGCACCGGCACCGGGCCCGGCACCGGCACGACCAACGCCGCCGCCGAGGTCACGACCGCCCGTAGCGGCCGTCAGCGCGTCAAGGGCTCCCGGCTGTCGATCGGCACGAAGGTCCGCGCCTCCCGCCTGGGCCGCGTCGTCGTCACCATGAGCGGCACGGTGAAGATCAAGGGCGTCAAGCGCGCGATCAAGCTGAGAACGGTCACCGCGAAGATCGCCGCCGGGAAGAGCAGGACGGTGAAGCTGCGGCCGAGGGGCTCGAGCAAGGCGCAGCGCTCCGCGTTCCGGAAGATCAGGTCCGCCGTCCGGGGACGCAAGCGGGTGGCCGCGACGATCACGATCAAGCTCGTCGACGCCGCCGGCAACATCCGCACGACGAAGCGGACGGTGCGGCTCGTCCGCTAGCCAGACTCCAGCGCCCCCTCGAGCCGCTCCCGCGCGATCAGCGCAGTCCGGCACGGGCCGAGTCTTCCAGACCGGCGCTACCGGCACGAGGGGCCGGCGACTGACCCGCCGCCCGACCCGACCGCCACCGTCGTGCTTCGCCTACGGGGCGCCGAGCACCTGGAACGACCGCATCTCGCCGCGCATCCGGGCCTTGAAGTAGCCCGTGAACAGCACGTACGAGTGCACCACGCCCTGCCGGAGGTTGATCGCCGCCTGCTGCTCGGGCGTCAGCGGGGCGTCCAGGGCCCAGCGGCCGTTGGCGATCGTGGCCCACTTCTCGAGCGTCGTGGTGGCGCCTGCCGAGAAGTACTCGAGCTGGACGCGCACCTTGCCGCGCGCCGCGTCGCTGATCGTGCCGCTGGCCTGCAGCCGTCCCGCCACGATCTTCGGCCGGCTGGAGCTCAGCGCCGCCGGCACGTTGGCGGCCCGCAGCCGCACGGTCTGGGGACGGGTCTGCGCGTTGCCCGGGTAGTGCATCGTGAGGATGCCCGTCCCCCGCTTGATCTGCGCCGCGGGAATCGCCGTGCTCTGTCGGATGCGGCGATTCTTCGAGTCGATCGGGGCGGTCCAGCGGTGACGCTGCCCCGCGGCGTGCAGCTCGAGCGAGACGTGGCCGGAGGCGCGACGGGTGATCGGCGCGAGGATGTCGATCACGCCGGCCTTGGGGAAGATCGTCGCGCGGGCGAGCTGCAGCTTGGACGGCTCCGGGACCGTCGGGGCCGGCGGCGGAACGGGCGGGATCGGGCCACCGGCGGTCTTGAACGTCCGGTTGACGCCCTGGGCGGTTCCAGCGCCGACCGCGACGACGCGGTAGTGGTACCGGGTGCGAGGCGCCAGGCCCGTCAGCGGGATGCTGACCGGGATCCGCGTCGTGCCGGCCCCGACCGCGACGTCCGCGGTCCGGGATCCGTAGGCGCGGGTCGGTCCGTACCGGACGAAGATGCGGGTGGCGGCGCCACGCGGATTGACCGCGCCCGTCACGGTGGCGGCGTTCTGGGTGACGGCCTGCACGCCGCCGGTCACGGCCACCGGGCTGGCGGTCGCCGTCGCGGCGAACGCCGTCGTGGAGAGGACACCGAAAACGATCACTGCGAGTCGCGAGCGCATGCTTATGGAACCCCTGCGGAGCCGAAGAGTTGCGCTCACGACCGAACGTTCGACCTAGGGTGCGTCGAACCGAACCTCTGAAACTGCCCGAGCCGCAGGTCGGTCATGGATGCGCACTGTTAGTGACTCGCGTCCACGATCGGTTGTCGTTCGGAACCTCACGGTTGCTTCCCACTCGCTGTCCGAACCTCCAACGGCGCTCGATACCGGTGGGGTCCTGGTGCCATCTGCCGTCAGCAATGAGATGTCAAGACGGTGGAACGCCGTGACGCACGGGTGCTCCGGAAGCGGCTCCTCATGGTGCCCCGACACCCAACGTTCCTTCGCGTCAGCGTAGTTCTTCGCCGCCGCATCTCCACGTGCCACGACATGAAGCACTGCTCGGTCCTGCCACAGGAACAGAGCAGCAGGAAAGAACGCCACGTTTCCAACGTGTGCCCAGCCCGCTGCGGGCGGAGCGACGCGAGCGCCGACGAATCGAGAAGGCATCGAACCAGTATCCCCGCCCTCTGACACTCGCGACGCACCCCGCCCCGTCGCATCCGTCAGTTCGGGCGCCGCGAGACACCCCCGATGCACGACAGCGCGGTGTCGATCAGGTTCTGTCCCACGGTCGAGCTGTGGTAGACCCGAAGCTCCGAGCACCCGACCCCACCGATGATGCCGGTCAAGTAGCTGAAGGTCGGAAGACTGTAGAAGCTGCTTCCCGTCTTGCCCTCCAGGATGTACTCGTCGAGCGTCGTGCCGCCGTTCTTGTAACGCAGCCGGAACGAGTAGGTCCAATTGAGCCTACAGTCGACGCCCGTCCCGGTGTACAGCACGTCGACCCCGCTGGCATTGATACTGGTCCACGCCCAGCACCGGTCGTCAGCCGCCAGAGGCTCGGGAGCGGAACTCGGCGCCTCCACGTCGGGTGCGCCTGGGGTCGGCACTGCGACCGCTGGCGACGCCTCAGGAGCCGGGAGCTCAGCCTCGGGCGTGTCACGCGGCGGACCCTCGATCGTTGAGGAGTCAACCGGCGCTTGTGCCGTGGCCAGCGCCGGACCTGCCGAGAACCCGCCGCTGGCGGCAAGGGCTGCGACCACGATCGCCGTTCGATAGATACGCATCTACAATATCCTCCGTTCGCTTTTGAAACGTTATCGTTTCAGTACCAGACCGTAACAAATATCTGGAGACATGCCTCGCACGCCAGCCAAGCCGCCCGGAGCACCGACTACTGTCGTCGCCCAGCGCAGGCGTAAGGAGAGGGACGCGAAAGGCTCGGTAGGCGCCTAGAAACACGACAAGGCGCCCCATTGCGCCCGTACACGCTGACGGGTACGGTCGAGCCCTGGTGCTGACGGGAGCGAAGGCGAATCTCGCCACGGTCGAACGGGTCGTGCAGCGTGGCGGAAGCGGCGGGGCGCTGGTCCTCCGCGGGGTGCCCGCCTCGGGACGCTCGACGCTGCTGGACCATGCGGCCCGGACCGTCGACGGCCGCACCACCGTGGTTCGCGCCGGCGGCTCGCCGTCCGAGGCGGGCCTGCCGTTCGGCCTGCTGCACCAGCTCCTCGTCCCGTTCGAGGCGCAGGTCGCCGACCTGCCGCCGGTCCAGGCGTCCGCCGTGGCGTCCGTGCTCCAGCTCTCCGACGGGCCGCCCGACCCGGCCGCGGTCGGCTGTGGGCTGCGAACCCTGCTGGTCCGTCTCGCCCGTCGGCACCCGGTCCTGGTGCTGGTCGACGACATCGACCAGGCCGACGCCGCCAGCGCCGACGCCCTCGGGTTCGCCGCCCGGCGCGTGGCCGGCGAGCCGATCACGGTGCTGCTGACCGCCTGTCCCCGGCGGGTCCCGTCCGCGCTCGTCGACCTGCCGACCTGGGACGTCCGACCGTTCTCGCGCGGGGAGGCCGTTCGGTTCGTCCACGGCCAGACCGACGTCGGCTGCCCTCGCGGGGTCGCGGCGATCCTCTGGGCCGCCACCGACGGCCTGCCGGGCGAGTTGGAGCGCGTCGTCGCGCTGCTCCCCCGCTCCCCCCGGGCCGACGACGCGCCGCACCAAGGTCCGCCGAACCACGACCGGCTGCACCACGACGCGACGCACCACGACGCGACTCCGTCGGCGGACGCCTCGTCGGCCGACCGCCTGCTGATCCGGACCGCGACCGCGGCGTGGCGCAACGGCGACGGCGTCAGCGCGATGCGGCTCGTGGCGCACGTCTCCGACCGGGCCGCGCGGTCCGGCGAGGTCCGCCGCCTGCAGGGACTCTTCGAGCTGCGGTGCGGGGTCCCCGAGGTCGCCAGCGACATCCTCGTCCAGGCCGCCGGCGCCCTGCCGTCGGCGACCGGACTGCGGGTGCTCGTCGAGGCCGCAGAAGCGGCGCTCTTCGCCGGGGACGTGGACCGCATGACCGCGATCGCCGTCCGCGGCCGGACGCTGGTCGTCGACCACGCGGAAGACGGTCACGGTCCGCTGCTGGCGTTCCTCGAGGGCGTCGCGGCCACCTTCGCTGGTCGCCCGGAGCACGGCGTGCCGATGCTCGCGGCCGCCAGCCGCGCCGGGACCTCCGTGATCCGCCCGCAGGAGGTCGTCCAGGCCGGAATCGCGGCGATCACCACCGGGGACGCGGCGACCGCTCGGATCCTGCTGACCCGCGCGGTCCGGCGGGCCCGGGTCAACGGCGCGACGGGGATCACTTCCAACGCGCTCGCGTTCCTGGCGATCAGCGAGATCCTGCTCGGCCGCTACGCCGAGGCGTCGGACCACGCCCGGGAGGGACTGAGCCTGGCCCGGAGCCTCGACCACCCGACGACCGAAGCCGGACTGCTCGCCGCGCTCGCGCTGTCCGCCGCGTTCCGCGGGGCGCTCGACGACTGCCGGACGCAGGCCGAGGAGACGTTGCGCCTGGCGGTCGGGCAGAGCCTCGGGCTGGCCGGCGCGACCGCCGAGTGGGCGCTCGGGGTCGCCGACGTGGCGTGCGGCGACGTCGCTTCGGCGACCGACCGGCTGCACGCGATCGAGACCGGCGAGACCGGGACCGGTCATCCGCTGATCGCCCTGCTGTCGGCCCCGCACCTGGCCGAGTCCGCGGTGCGCGCGGGTCGGCCGGACGTGGCTCGGGCCGCGCTCGACCGGTTCCTGCCCTTCGCGGTCGCCTGCGGGCAACCGTGGGCCGGCGCCTTGGCGCTGCGCATGCGGGCGCTACTGGCCGCCGACGCCGACGACGCCGACGCGTTGTTCGCGCGCGCCAACGCGCTGCACACGCGGGCCGACCGGCCGTTCGAGCACGCGCGGACCCTGTGCCTGTGGGGCGTCCGGCTGCGTACCGACCACCAGCGCGCCGCCGCGGCCGCCCGGTTGCGCACCGCGGCCGCGATGCTCGGGCACCTCGGCGACGGCGCGTGGGCGGAGCAGGCTCGCGCCGAGCTGCGCGTGCTCGGCACGCCGAACGCGCCGATGCTTGCGGACGAGCATCCAGAGCTGACCGTGCGCGAGCGCGAGATCGTCCGCCACGTGCGGCGCGGATCGACCAACCGCGAGATCGCCGCCCGGCTGTTCCTCAGCACCCGGACGGTCGATCATCACCTGCGCAACGTCTTCCGCAAGCTCGAGATCCGCTCGCGGACCGAGCTGCTGGCCGATGACACGATCGATGGCACGACGGGCGTCCTCCGGCCGACGGCCTACGGCAGCGGGACCGGCTGAATCGCCCGGCCCCGCGCCGTCTCGTCCCCGGTCAGCCCGTGATCGAGCGGACCAGCGGCGTGTATCCGCTGCTCTGCCCCGCGGCGTTGGGGTGGTAGCTGTTGCTGAGCGTCCACGACAGACCGTTCAGCCACGGCGACGAGGAGCACAGCGCGTGGCCCGTGAACTGCGACACCGCGCTCTTGTAGGTGAACCCGTAGGCCGCGGCGCGCGCGGCGGTCACCGTGTCGAACGCGTCGACCAGGTCGTTGGCCGCCGCCATCTCGCTCGTGCTGATGCCGAACGCGCTGCTGCACGTCGTGCCGTTGAACAGCCGCGGGTAGCCGAGCACGATCACCGTCGCGTTGGGCGCCTCGGCCGCAATCTGCGAGTAGAGGTTGTTCAGCAGACCGGGAAGCGTCGTCGTCGTCCAGGTGATCTTGGCGTTGACCGACGAGACGCAGTTGAGAATCGTGCAGTTGGCGATCAACGAGGTGAACCCGGCGTCGTTGCCGCCGGCCGTGACCGTCACGTAGTCCGTCGAGGAGTCGAGCGGCCCGAGCTGGTTGGCAATCACGTCCGTCGTCGTGGCGCCCGAGCAGGCGGTGAAGCTGAGCGAGAAGCCCGTCGCCGCGGCGACCTTCGCCGGGTAGGCGTTGGACGTGCGCGAGCACGAGCTGCTCAGGTCGTAGCTGCCGGCGCCGACGCCGGACGAGAAGCTGTCGCCGAGCGCGGTGTAGTCGACGGCTTGGGCCGCGGATGGGAGCGCGACGGCGAGCGCCGCGGCGGAAATCGAAACAGCAGCGGCGAGCCGCCGCGTGATGCGGGACATGAAAGAACTCCTGAGAGAGGTGGTGGGCGCCCCGCCTTTGGGAGCGCTCCAAGACGCCTCCGACGCTAGCCCGAACCCCTGTCCCGAAACAACGGCGAACGGTGACCATCGGCAACCGAATCGGTAACGCGATCGGTAACCGGCGAAGCGCTGCGCAGAACCCCCGTTAGTTCTCCTCTCCCCCGTCGTCTTCCGTATGAGAGGGTCGGCAATCGCGCCGGCCGCAACGATCACGAGGAGCATTCATGACCCGTTCCATCACGCCCGTCCTCGCCGTCGTCGGCGCCGGGCTCGCGCTGGCCGCCGGACCCGCCGTCGCCACGGCCGACGCGCCCGCGGTCGGCAAGCAGAAGACCTGGACGAAGAAGACGTCGCCGGTCGACATCCCCAGCACCGGGATCGAGCGCGGCGACCGGCTGCCGAAGGACTCCGTGCTCGTCTACCGGTCGATCGACGTGCCGGAAGGCAAGAAGCGTCGCGTGCGGCTCGTGGTCCCGAAGGGCCGGAAGCTGGTCACCGCCGCGCAGAGCGGATCGTTCGGAGCGGGCGTCGTCGACGACGACTACGTCGGCAACCGCTCGGTGACGATCCGCGTGGCCGGGGGCCGCGACGGCGCCGAAGGACGCCTCTACGCCTACGCCCGCTGACCAGTCCGATGCGCAACCGTCGACCGGCGCGCGGTGACGCGCGGCTGGTCGCCCGGATCTCCGCCGGCGACGACGCCGCGTGGGAGACCCTCGACCGGCGCCACCGGCGGCGGTTGCGGCGCTACGCGGCCTCGCTGAGCCGTCCGGGCATCGCCGATCCGGACGACGTGGCGCAGGACGTGCTGTTGCGCGCGCACCAGGCGCTGCGGTCGGGGACCGTGCCGGAGCGCCTGGACGCGTGGCTGCTGCAGCTCACCCGCAACGCGGTGATCGATGCCGCCCGCGCCCGCACGCGGCGCCCCGAGAGCCCGCTGGACAGCGTCGCCGAACCCACCACGCCCGACCTTCCTGAGACCATCGTCCTTCGCCGCGAGCATCTCCGCCGGACCGTCGACGACATCGCGCAGCTCCCCGACACGCAGCGGACGGCGTTGCTCGGCTGCGCGGTCGACGGACGACCGGCCGAGGACGTCGCCGACGAGCTCGGCGTCAGCGCCCCGGCCGTGCACATGGCGGTCCGCCGGGCGCGGCAGTCGCTGGTCCGGACCGCCAGCGCCCGCGACGCCGCCTGCGACGGGGTCCGCGACCTGCTCGACGACGCCCACGCCCGCGGCGTTCGCCCCGCCGAGCAGGCCCGCCTGCACGTCCGCGACTGTCCGGCGTGCGCCGACTACCGCCAGGCCCAGCGCCGGCTCGACCGGCGGCTGCGGTTGCTCGCCCCGCCGTTGCTGCCGCTCGCCGGGCTGCTCGGCGGCGGTGGCCCGGTGCTGCTCGGCGGCAAGTCCGCCGTGGTTGCCGTCGGCGCCGTCGCGGTCGCCGCCGCGGGTGGTCTGGTGGTGCTCGAGCAGCGGATCGTCAACCCGGGCGAGCCGTCGCCGGTGACGCTCGACCACGAGGGCGACCTGCGCGGCGGCGCGATCGTCCGCGGCCGCACGCTGCCCAGCGGCGTGTCGATCGTCGAGGCGCGGGTCGAGATCCCGGCCGGCAAGACCGGGCCGCGCCGGCTGAAGCTGCAGTGCCCGACCGGAACGGTCGCCGGCAACCTGCGCCCGCAGCGCAAGCCGCCGCCGTTCCGGATCGGCGTCGACGAGACCAAGGTCGACGATCCGCGCACCGTCTACGTCGGATTCTTCGGGCCCCCGCTCAAACAGGCCTACGCGACGACCGTGCGCCTGCCGTGCCGGACCGCGGACCGCACGGGATCGCTCGAGGCGAACCCGCGGCGGACCCGGCCCGGCGAGACGCCGGCGCGCGTGTGCCCCGGCCACCGCCACTACGTCTACGTCACGCCCGGCAAGGCGTTCCGCGGGACGCTCCGGGCCGGCGCGCCGATCTCGATCGTCCGCTGGAGCGCGAGCCGCCAGTGGGCGTACGTGATCGCCGACGCCCGCTACATCCGCGGCTGGGCGCGCCGCAGCGCGCTCTGCGAGGTCGGCCGCGCGCACGGGTGACCGCTGGCCCGTCGTCAGTCGACCCGTACCACGCGCAGCGACGTCTTCGCCGTCTTCAGCACGTGGTTGAGCTGCCGGACGCGCTCGCCGTCCTCGGCAACCAGCTTCTTGGCGTCCGCCGATGCGCCGTCGCAGCCGCGAACCCAGGCCTGGACGCGCATCTGGCCGAAGCGCCGGTGCGCGACACAAATCGCCGCGATCCCGTAGGCCCCGGTCGCCAGCCCCTCGCCCTCGCCGGCCGAGAGCGTCGGACCGAGCGTGCCCCATGCGCCGCCGGGCCGGGTGCCGTGCCCGAGTGCGTCGGGCCCGTCGATCCACGGCACCTGCTGACGGGCGCTGCGCCGCGTCGCCTTGCCGCGCATGCTCGCGTGAACGTCGAGCGTGCACGCACCCTCTGTGACCCGGAAACTGGCGTACGAATGGCGGCCGCCGCCCTTCGTCGCCTCCCAACCCTCGGGCGTGGCGAAGCTGACCTTGCCGCGAAGCTCGGTCTTTGAGGTCAGCGTCTGGCGGACCGCGAACGAGGAGGTCGCGGGGGACGGCGAAGCCGCATGGGCGGTGATCGGCACGGCGGCCGCCAGGACAGCGGCGGCCAGCATCAGTCGTATGCGCATTCGGGCAGTGTAGGACGTCTACCGCAAATTCACGCCGCTTGCGGTATCCACGCCCGCACGGCTCGGGAGTGGTCTGATCAGGGACCCGTCATCCTCGCGTACGCCCGTCCCCGCTAGCATCGGACCGATGGTCTCGCTCCCCCGAGTCGTAGGCGAGCCACGCGACGGGCGCCCACGGACCGCGGTCCGGCACCCTCGCCGCTGGCCGACGGCGGCCGTCCGCCGTTCCCTCGCCGGACTGGCCGTGCTGATCTCGCTCGCCGGGACCGCGGCGCTCGTAGCCGCCCCCGCGCAGGCGGCGCCCTACGAGGTCTGGTCCTGCCGCGACGCAGCCGGGACGCCCGTGCCGACCGACGCCTGGTTCGTCAACTACGAGTTCGCGCCGAGCACCGCGGGGACGGCCACCGACGCCTGCGCGGCCGGGGGCGGCTACCGGGTCGCGCTGCAACCTGGCCAGAACCACTCGATCTCGGGGATCGAGCTGCGGTTCGACGTGCCGCGGGGCACGAAGATCCTCGACTACGAGCTGTGGCGCTCGACCGCCATCCCGCCGAGCCCGAGCTTCTACGAGGCCGGCGTCGACGAGTTCGCCGACGGCGCCGTGCTGGCCAACGTGGCCTGCGACAGCTTCGGAACCGGCGCGTGCGCCACCGACCCCGCGAACCCGCTCTCCGCCTCCAACCACCTGACGATGCAGAGCGGCGGCCCGCTCGACCTGATCAAGCTCTACGCCCGCTGCCGCTCCGGCTCGTGCCAGCCCGGGACGCCGTCGCCGGCCGAGGCGACGCTCTACCGCTCGCGGGTCGTGCTCGACGATCCGACGGCGCCGACGGCCCAGGTGGTCGGCGGCTCGTTGACGACGGGCCCCGCGCCCGCCACCGGCGTGAGCACGTTGCAGGTCGCCGCGCACGACGGCCAGAGCGGCGTGGCGTCGGTCGGCATGGCGATCGACGGCGGACCCGCGCAGACGATCCAGTCGGGCAACCCGCTCAACGGCTGTCGCGTGCCGTACACCAGTCCGAGGCCGTGCCCATCCGACGCCTCGCCCGCCTTCCTGGTCGACACCGGCACGCTGACCGCGGGCGAGCACACCGCCGCCGGGACGGTGACCGACGCCGCCGGCAACCAGACCGGCTGGGGTCCGATCGCGTTCACGGTCGCCGCCCCGCCGCCCGACCCCGTGCCGGTCCCGGTTCCGCTGCCGCTCCCGGTGCCGCTGCCGCTTCCCGTCCCGACGGTGACCACCGAGGTGCCCGACAACGGCCGGCCGGCCGTGGTCCGGCCGCGCGTAGAGCTGACGGTCGCCCGCGGCGGCGGGCGCCGGTCGGCGCTGGTCCGCGGCCGCGTCCGCACCGCCGACGGGACGCCGGTCGCCGGAGCGCGGGTGGCGTTGCGCGGCCAGGCGCTCGGCGCGAAGGCGAGCCGCGCCCGCACCCTCGCGACCGCCGTGACGGACGATCGGGGGCGGTTCACCGTCACCCGGATGCCCGCCGGCGCGTACCGCATCACCGCGAGCTTCGCCCCGTGGGCCGGCAGCCCACCGACCGTTACCAAGCGGGCCACCACGCGGTCGACGCTGAAGCTGCGCGCCCGCGCGACGCCGCGGCGGCTCACCGTCGGCCGCAGCGTCACCATGCGCGGCCGGCTTCACGGCGCCGGCCTCGCCGCACGGCGCACGCTCGTCCAGATCGAGGCGATCGTACGCGGACGCTGGCGGCCCGTCGGCACCGCCCGGGCGAACTCCGCCGGCAAGTGGAGCTGGCGCTACCGGTTCGAGCGCGTGACCCGCCCGACCCAGTTCTCGTTCCGCGCGTCGGTTCCCGCCGCGCCGGCCTGGCCGTGGGGCGCCCGCCGCTCCGCGACGATGCGGGTCCGCGTCGACCCCTGAGCCATCCCGAGGGGGTCGGTCGTCGGGAACGGCGGTCGATCCGTCGCAGGTCGCCGGGGGGGGCGCGGCGGTCGCTGGTACGACGTCCAAGCGGTGCTCCTTCGCATGACCTCGATCGTCCCCGCATGAACCCGCGCCTCGGCTTTCCGGCGCAGGCCCGTCACCGGTTCGGCTCTGCGTCCCCGCGCGGGACCGACCGGATCATCGACCGCGAGTACGGCGAGCTGCGCGGCACCGTCCTGCGGATCGTCCGCGCGAAGCTGAGCCAGGGCGGTCGGTCGCTCGACGACGCGGACCTGGACGCGGCCTACAACCAGGCCTGGCACGCGCTCTACCTGAAGCTGGCCGACGGCGAGCGGATCGAGAACCGCTCGGCGCTGCTCGTCTCGATCACGTTCCGCCGGGCGGTCGACGAGCACCGCGCGTTGCACGTCGATCGTCGCACCGAGCTGACGCCCGAGACGGCCGCGCCCCTGCCCGACGTCGAGCAACGGATCGACGACCAGCGGCGGCTGCGGGCGCTGCGCGCAGGCATGCGCGAGCGGCTGAACGACCGCGAGCTGCGCGCGGCCACCCTCTGTTACCTGCACGACCGCACGCGTGCCGAGGCGGCCGAGATCCTGGACGTCTCGCCCCGCCGGATGGAGAAGATCATGGACCGGGTCTCCAAGCGGATGCCCGAGATCGTCCAGGACGCGCAGGGCGACTGGTGCGAGCGGCAGCAGTCGCTGATCCAGGGGTACGCCCTCGGGGTTCTGGACTCGGAAGGCGAGCGGTACGCGCTGGCCACCGACCACCTGCGCGACTGTCCGCGATGCCGGCGGCGGGTCCTGACGCTGCGCGGCCTGGGCGGGCTGCTCCCGCCGGTGCCGCTGCTGCTCGGGTCGGGCACGATCGCGGGAGTGGCCGCCACGAGCGAGCACCGGGACCCGGCGACGAGCGGCTCGACCCGGCGGGCCACCCGCTCGGCGGAGCGGACCGGGCGCCGGCTGGGATCGCACGCGGGGACGATCGCCGCGACCGCCGCGGTCGGGATCACCGCGGCGCTGGCCGCGGTGCTGCTGACCGACCGCGGCGGCGACGAGCCGACCCGCGGGGGGACCGAACGGCCGGCCGGGCAAAGCAGCGGAGCGTCGACGCCGTCGTCCGCGCCGGCGGCCGCGGAACAGGAGCGGGCGGAACAGGAGCGGGCGGAACGCCGCAAGCGCGCGGCGGCACGAAAGCGGGCCGCGGCGCGGAAGCGCGCCGACGAACGCCGGCGTGCGGCCGCCGCCCGCCCGTCCACGTCCGCGTCGGGTCCGGCGACGAGCCCGGGAACAGCGACCTCCCCGGGCGCGGCCACCGTCCCCGGCTCGGGCGCTGCGGCCCCCGTCCCCGCCCCCTCCCCCGCGGTCCGGGCGCCGGCGGACTCGTCTGCTGGCGGCTCCTCCACACCCTCGGCCCCGAGCACGACGGAGCCCGAGGTCGTCACCGACGGCGCCGAGGAGTTCGACCTCGGCGACTAGCCCCGGGGACGACGCGCCGGAGTGGGTCACTGCCCGGCCACGCGCGCGATCGGGTTGCCTGCGACGTCAGCTACGTGCCGACCACGGGCGCCGGTCCCCCGTCGCTGCGGAGCCGGTGAAGCACGAGCGAGACCGCGACGGCCGCGCCGGCGATCAGCGTGCTGCTGACGAACGCGACGGTGTAGGCCCCGTCGGTCGGCAGCCCGGACGGCAGGAGGCTCAGCGAGAGCACGAGCGCGGAGAAGGCGGCGCCGGTGGCGGCGCCGACGTTGCGTACGAGCGCGTTGATGCCCGTGGCGATGCCGACGTGCGACTCGGGGCTCTCCGCGACGACGATGTTCGTCAGCGCCGCGATCGACAGCCCGACGCCGAAGCCGAGGATCGTCAGCAGCAGCATCACGGGCAGCCAGTCGTGGCGTGCGAACGTCATCGCGGCGAACGAGATGGTGATCATCGCCACCCCCAGGGTCAGCACCACCCGGTAGCCGCGGCGGGCGCCGATGTGGCCGGCGAGCTGGCTGCCGACGACGGAGGCGAGCGAGTGGGGCACCAGCAGCAACCCGGCCACGCTGACCGACAGACCGAGGCCGTAGCCGGTCGAGCGCGGCGCCGAGGCGAGCGCGGGGACGAGCACGAAGCACGCGAAGGTCGAGAGCCCGATCAGCACCGTCACGACGTTCGTCATCAGCATCGGACGGCGACTGAGCAACGCGATGTCGACCAACGGATTCGGCTGGCGTCGCTCGTAGGCCACGAACCCCACGAGGACCAGCGGCCCCGCGACCGCGCAGAGCAGGAACGGCGCCGATCCCCACCCCCAGTTCTGGCTCTGCGTGATCGCGAGCAGCGTCACCGCGAGGCCCCCGGCGAAGAGCAGCGATCCGAGCCAGTCGATCGACCGCGACGCGCCGCGATCGACCGTCGCGCGGGGCACGACCACCAGCACCGCCGCGGCGATCGGCAGCGCGAGCAGGCCGATCCAGAAGACCAGCCGCACGTCGCTGGTGTAGTCCACGATCAGACCGGAGAGCGGGAGGCCGATCGCCCCGCCCAGACCGAAGACCGCGCTGAGCGTGGCGAGGCTCTTCGGGACGAGCGACGACGGCAGCACGCCGCGGACGATCGCGAAGGCGAGCGGGAAGGCGCCGCCGGAGACGCCCGCGATCGCGCGTCCCGCGATCATCGGCCCGATCGACTGCGCCGTCGCGGCCAGCAGCGCCCCCGCCGCGAACAGGACCAGCACCACCACGAGGACCCGCCGGGCGCCGTACAGGTCCCCGAGTCGTCCGGCGATCGGCGTCGCCACCGCGCTGCTGATCAGGAACGCGGTGATCAGCCACGACGCCGTCGCCGGGTCGGTTCCGGTCTCGGCCGTCAGCGTGACGAGCGCCGGAATCACGAGCGTCTGCGACAGCGCGTACGCGGCGGTCGCCGCCATCAGCACCGCGAGCAGCGGTGCGCGGCGCGACGACCCCGGTTGCGGAGGAGGCTCGACCACGAGCGGCAGACCCTACCACCAAACGTACGGTTGATTCCCGCGCCGTCGGGGCGCCGGACCGGGGCGGGCGGCGCAGCCCGCCCCGAGAGCCCCGCTACCTGGCCGCGCCGCCGATCGGCTTCGCGGTGCCCAGCACCTCACCCTCGGCGTCCAGCGCCCGGACCGTCACCCGCGACGGGCGACCCGGGACCCGGATCCGGGTCTCGAAGCCGCTGCGCTTCGCGGATCCGATCGGCTCGAGCGCGTCGTCGCTGTCCCCCGCCAGGACCTCCCAGCGGTCGACCTCGGTCGCGCCGTTGAAGCTGGCGTAGACGTCGGTCCGGTCGTCACCCGCGTCCTCGACGGCCAGGCGCGGGCTCGTCTCGGGCGTCCCGACCCACGGCCCCTTGTAGAAGCGGTAGCTGTCGAACCCGTCCGGCAGCTCGGCGTCGAACCGCAGGCCGCCCTTGGGACCGACCTCGGAAACCCGGCCCTGCGAGCCCCAGCCGAGCAGGATGCCGCCGTCGGGCAGCGGCTGCGCGTTGCCCTGCGTGGCGGCGAACAGCTTGGTGCCCGGGTGCCCGACGTCGCGCACCAGCGTCGCGGTCCCACGCCGGTGGTCGAGCGCCACGGTGATGTCGCGCGAGCGCCCGCCCTCCGGCTCGGACGAGTTGTCGAAGATCCGGATCGATCCGTCGGACTGCACGCGCGCGTCGTGCTGGAGGAAGAACTCGACGCCCTTGCCGAGCTCGAAGTCGCTGCGGTTGCCGCCCAGCCGCCACGCGACCTCGCCCGTGCGGCGGTCGATCTTGTAGACCGCGTCGGTGCGGCGCGCCGAGACGACCAGCCCGCCGTCGACGTCCTCGTCGACCGAGTTGATGTGGAAGTAGTCGAACCGGCTCTGACCCGACTCCGACGGCAGGTTGCTGGTGCCTTCCTCCGGCCCGACGTGGTCGAGCGAGTGCCACTCGAAGACGACCAGGCCGGTGGCGACGTCGATCTCCTGGACGATCCCGTCGACGACCGAGCCGTCCTCGGGCCCGCCGAACTGCCGCAGATCGTGCTTGACCGGCTGGTAGA
>JADKLW010000258.1_pt2 | contig 21680 bp, 14 predicted proteins | sample 8641881 | NCBI WGS metagenome assembly JADKLW01 (sample SAMN16272185, study PRJNA661076) | feces metagenome | isolation source: fecal sample from diarrhoea affected cattle B | host: Bos taurus | place: South Africa: Lokaleng Village, Mahikeng | collected 2019-09 | reverse complement strand
TCTTCAAAGAGTAGTTCTGCTACTTTCGGGTTCCGCGTTTCCATTGCCATGGCCAGCGCTTCAATTTCGTCACTTTCTGTGTCGATCATATGGATGATCGGACGATCAGCGTCTTGGTTCTTATCTTCATGTTCCATGCTACAGGTTCTTTTCATGCTGTTGGAAAGCACTGCGGTTCGCTTTGCTTATCTCTCAATATCTATTTTGAAAATCCCGGACCCCGTTTGCCGAGGCGATAGCGTAGGCCCGGGTCAGCTTCCTGCGGCGAGCTGTCCCGAAAGGTGGCGATATCGCCCGAGAGGAGTGGTCATAGCCATGCAGTGAACATGGTGCGAACAAGAATATAAGTCAAACGGTTCTTGGCAAACTCTATTACCCGTTCTGGAATAGCTGATGAAGCTGTGCAGTGTTTTGCTGACCTATGCGGTAGATTATGATATGTGACTTGTTACCAAATAAGGAGAAGGTCATGTTAAAAATAGCCTCTATCGCTGGTTTCATTACAACAGCGGCACTATTAACCGCTTGTTCTGATAATAATCCACCATCTGAAACCAACCAGAATGTTTCTGAAAATGCAGTGAGCACAGCTGTTCCGGATGCTTCTGTTCAGGAAGGGGCTCTTGGTTTGACCATGAAACAATTGGGCGATGCCGAAATTCTAAGCGCAAATGGTATCGAAATTGGTGAAGTTGAGCGCGTGATCACAGATAGTGCCGGTGCAGTCACGCATTTGCTGGTTGAAATCGAGGATTCTGATCCGGACCGGTATGTCGAGATTCCTCTCGAAGGGCTAACCCCAAAACAGGTAGAAGACGACTGGGAACTCGAATCCCAGCTGACAAAAGAGGATTTGTTAGCGCTCCCCGAGGTTAAATGATCCTCTGACGGTTAGAGGGGCCTTCCGGATTGACTGGTTTGGGCGGAGCCGTGTTTGCCAGCGATGAATATCCCTGCAAAAATCAGGGCAATGCCTGCGATGTGGAAGGCATAAAGACGTTCGCCGAGAAACAACATCGCGAGCCCCGCTCCCATTACGGGTAGGATATTCATAAATTGTCCTGTTGCGGCTGATCCAATCAGCTCGACACCGCGGTTGTAGAAAAGATAGGCAATGAACGAAGGAAAAATCGCGACATAGCCGATCGCAAGATAGGTTTCTGCAGACGGGATTATCAGGCGGCCGCTTGCGATTTCCACTACATAAAATGGTGCAATGAAGATTACACCGATGACCAGCGTTGCGGCCAGAAAGCTGAGCGGGTGAATAATCGGCCGGCGCCGTAACATAACCGCGTAAACGGACCAGAGCAGCACGGCAAAAGCGATAATGCCATCGCCTTCATTGAGGTTGAGGTTGAGCAGGGCGGTGACATTGCCTTGAGAAATAATCGCAAGGACGCCCGCTAAGGATATGACGAGCCCTGCGATCTGGCGCGCGGATACGCTGTCCCGCATCAAAATTACGCCCATGCTGAGAATAAGCGCAGGTTGCGCGGCTTGCAGCAGCAAGGAGTTAAGGGCGGTGGTCGTTTGCAAGCCTGTGTAGAGCAGCGTGTTAAATGCCCCGATGCCCAATATACCCAGCAATAGCATAATCCGCCAATTCGCCTTCAATTCCGGCCAATCGCGTTTGAGATGTGGCCATGCCAGCGGGAGCAGGAGGACAAGAGCCAGAAGCCAGCGCCAGAATGCCAGCGAAACGGGCGGAACCAGATCCCGCGCTGCTCGGCCTACAATGCTGTTACCTGCCCAGAATAAGGCTGTGAAGCACAATAGAATATAAGCATTCGCCCAAAGTGACGCGGCGCCTTTCTTCATGTGAGGGTTGGTCTTCATGCGGTTCATGGAAGCTCGGTAAAACGTTCACCCGCACTGCGACCTGCACCAAATCTGACGGACAGCCAGTTGCGAATTGTGGCAAGCTTGCGCCAGAGATGTGAATTGCCGGGCATGGCTCCTACTATAAAACCTGTTACGATTAGCAAGCCCCCGGTAATATCTGCAACGCCAAGTGCTTCTCCGGCAAGCCAGCCAGCCACACCGCCAAAGACAGGCTCGGTTGCGTAAATGAGGGAGGCTTTCGATGCATCCACACGCGCCTGCCCCCATCCCATGGCGAACTGGATATAGGCAGTTGAAACACCGAAGCCGATGATGATCCAGAACAGGATAGGATTGCTGAATTGCGGAGCCGCTTCACCAATCATGATGGAACAGATGGAGGCGACAAGCGCGGTAAATGCCAGGCTGGTCCACGCAAGGGACATTGTGCTTACACCCTTTGAGAATTCGCCAAGTAGTATGATCTGCATTGCAACAAATCCCGCGCTGGCAAGTGCAAACCCGTCTCCTGTGCTGAGTTCAGCCGACGTGCTGGCAATACCGGCCATCACAGCGACACCGCAAATGGCAAGCACCACGCCAGCCCAGATATTTCCACCCACCTTACGCTTGAACAGCGCCCAGTGAAGGATGGGGACAAGTGGCACATAAAGCGCAGCGATAAATACCACGCGCGCGCTGGGCTCGGTTTTCAGGGCATAAGCCACGCCGACAGATCCGAATGCACCGAACAGACCGACAAAAAAGCCGCCAACCAACTCCCGCCTGGTTAACCGCAAAAGCGGTATGCGTAGCAACACACCCAGAATCAAAGTAGCCGCACCAAATCGAAGCGCAACAAACGCGAAAGGACCACTATATGCCATTCCCATCTTTGTGACGAGAAAGCTGATACCCCATAAAGCTGCTGCGCTTAACAAGGCCAATTGTGGCAGAAAACTGCCGACAGAACTATTGGTACGCGGCACAACCATTTCCGATGCCTTCGCTAAATTATGGGTGATTTCGGATAGCTTTCACAGAATCAGTAATCGCTTCACGCCTTCATATAATGCTTGGTTGCTGACGGGGCTATGGGTTGTTGGATCGAGCGTGGCAAATCGCGCGCTAAAGAGTGCCCGAATCGCCATTTCAGGAGTGCTATAAATGAGTTTGGAGATGCGGAAAATGCAAGTTGGCGATGATTGAGTTGTTCAAAGAATTGCTCTGATATCTACGGAAATCTGCGAAAAATCAGACAATAAACGCGTCCGCTATGATTGCCATCTCTATATAGCCTTTATTGCTCATCCTATGGTTAGCCACTGGATGAAGTCACTTACATTGGCTTTCAAAGATAGCTATACAATCCGTACGACGGATCCACTGTGGTTCGCACATAAACCCCACTTGCGTCATGATTGTTTAGGAATAAAATGAAACGAACGGCTATATTTGCGTTTGCTCTGCTTTTGAGTCTTTCTGGTTGTGGCGGGTCTGAAAATCCACCTGCACCGCCGCCGGTAACGGTAGAGACTTATGTGGTTAAATCTGCCACGATTCCTAATATCGTAGAATTGCCTGGTCGTGTAGAAGCCGTCAGGGTGGCCGAAGTCAGGGCGCGGGTGAACGGCATTGTTCAAAGCAGACTATATCAAGAGGGCACAGATGTCGCTGAGGGACAGCCCTTGTTCCGTATTGATCCAAGTGAACTGCGGGCGACCCATGCCCAGGTGAATGCCAGCCTTCAACGTGCGCGGGCGACCGCTGCCAATGCGGCAGCCGTTGTAAACAGGTACAAGCCGCTTGTTGCGGAACAGGCTATTAGTCGTCAGGAATATGACGCGGCCGTCGCTGCCTCCCGCGAAGCTGCTGCAAGCGTGGCCCAGATCAAAGCGCAGTTAGACGCAGCAGAATTGCAGTTAGGATATACTACTGTGCGCGCTCCGATCCGCGGACGCGCAAGACGTGCAGAAGTTACAGAAGGCGCGCTGGTCAGTGCTGCCGAAGCGACTTTGATGACCCGTATCGAGCAGTTGAACCCGGTCTATGTCAGCTTTTCGCAATCATCGAGCGATGTAATGGCTTTAAGACGATCGGTTTCAGAAGGCAGGATTGATCTTGATGAAGGCGAGAATCCAAGAGTTAAACTGAGTTTTGAAGATGGCTCGGAATATCCGATCGAAGGCTATGTGGATTTTCTCGACTTTTCCGTTGATGAAAATACGGGAACCATGAGCTTGCGGGCTGAATTCGCAAATCCGGGGAACAACCTGTTGCCGGGCGAATTTGTGCGGGCCAGAATCTATCTGGGCGAAATCAAGAACGGAATAATGATTCCGCAACGGGCCGTCCAGTTGAGCGAGAGGGACGCAAGTGTTTACATCATTGATACCGAAGGGAAAGCGGCTGTTCGTCCTGTCGAGTTAGGCCCGTTGGATGGTCAGAACTGGATTATAAAGAGCGGGCTGAAAATTGGCGATCAGGTGATAATCAGTAATCTACAAAAAATTGGGCCCGGAGCGCCAGTGAAAGCAATCACGAAAAAACAGGCCGGCAACACAGCAAACCAAACTTCCAGAAAAAGTCAGAACTAATCCATGTCCCGTTTTTTTATTGATCGGCCGATCTTTGCATGGGTGATTGCTCTTGGTATTCTTTTAGTAGGGCTGCTTGCTTTACGGAGCCTCCCCATTGAGCAATATCCGGATATTGCACCTCCTTCGTTGACAATTTCCGTTACCTACCCCGGTGCGGATGCGGCGACCCTTGAGCAAAACGTAATCCAGATCATCGAGCAGCAGCTAAACGGTGTTGAGGGATTTTTGTATATGTCGTCGTCCAGCCAGTCGAATGGCACGGGTTCGATCACCCTCACATTCGATGCCGGTACGGATATTGATATTGCCCAGACGAATGTCCAAAACCGGTTGAGCACAGTAGAGGCGCGCCTACCCGAAGCTGTTCGGCAGCAAGGGGTTCAGGTCCGCCAGGCGATGACCGGATTCCTGCAAATCATTGCCCTGAGGTCAAAAAGCGGCACTTTAAATGAAACAGATCTCGGTAATATTGCATCAACCCAAATAGCAGATGAACTGCGCCGTGTGGAAGGCGTCGGTGACGTTACCCTGTTTGGCTCTGAATATGCGATGCGTATATGGCTAGATCCGGAGCGGCTGGCATCTTTCAAATTGTCACCGGCAGCCGTCCTTGGCGCTATCCGGGAACAGAACAGCCAATCGGGCGGAGGCGCGCTTGGGTCGTTGCCCATGCTGGATGATACGCAGATCAATGCGACAATCATAACCCAGAATAAATTTTCCACCGTTGAAGAGTTCGAGCAGATCATTTTAAGGGCGGATACCGGCGGTGCGACCATCCGGCTTAGCGATGTCGCAAGGGTCGAGCTTGGCGCAAAGAACTATGCGACCTCGGCTACACTGAACGGCAAGCCTATGGCTGGCATGGCAATTCAGCTGGCAACCGGAGCTAATGCTCTATCTACGGCTGACGGCGTACAGGAACGCATGGAAGAGCTTGGCCGCGGGCTTCCGGAAGATGTCGAGTGGGTTGTTCCTTATGACACTACTCCGTTTGTCCAATTATCGGTAAAACAGGTTGCTACAACATTGCTTGAGGCAATGGTGCTGGTCTTTCTGGTCATGTTTCTGTTTCTTCAAAGCTGGCGTTCGACACTTATTCCTACACTTGTCGTTCCTTTCGCTCTGGCTGGTGCATGTCTTGGCCTTTGGGTTTTCGGTTTCTCGATCAACGTGCTTTCGTTGTTCGCGATGGTTCTGGCCATCGGCATATTGGTCGATGATGCCATTATCGTCGTGGAAAATGTCGAGCGGATCATGCGCGAAGAGGGGCTATCCCCGGTTGAGGCATCGCGCAAGGCAATGGATCAGATTTCGGGCGCCATTGTAGGGATCACGCTCGTCCTTGTGGCTGTATTCCTGCCGATGGCATTTTTTCCCGGTTCTACGGGCGGGATTTACAGGCAGTTCTCGGTAACGCTCGCAATCTCTATCCTATTCTCGGCCCTGATGGCTTTGACACTTACCCCGGCTCTTTGTGCTACTTTGCTTAAACCGATCAAGAAGTCCGTCAAAACAGATGAAGCTGTTGAAGATGCTCAGGATGAAGGCAGTGAAACAAAGTTCGGTCGCGTTACCAAAGGCTTCACTCATGCCATTGAAAAATTCAATATATGGTTTGCAGAGCTTACGGAAAAATATGGCCGCACCACCGATAATATATTGTCGCGGCCTATGCGTGGTTTTGCTGTTTTTGTACTGTTGGTGGCAGTTGCGTTACTCTTGTTCTTGCGTTTGCCGACTGCTTTCCTGCCAACCGAAGATCAGGGCGTTCTGATTACCGCTATCCAATCGCCCCCTGGCGCGACTGTTGAGCGCACGGACGAGGCTATCAAACCCGTTTCGGATCACTGGATGGCCAAGGATGAAGTGAATAATCTGGTTGTCATCCGCGGCTTCAGCTTTTTTGGACAGGGACAGAGCAACGCTATGATGTTTGCTTCGCTCACTCCTTGGGAAGAACGGTCCGGTGAAGAAAGCGGAGCTTCGGCATTGCTCATGGAAGCGATGGGAAAGTTTTCGCAAATCGATAAAGGCAATGTATTTGTCATTCAGCCGCCTGCTATCCCTTCGCTTGGCACGGCAAGCGGCTTTACTGTTAAATTACAGGACCGCACCGGGGTAGGCCGTGTCGCTCTTACGAATGCACGTAACCAGCTTTTGGGCTTGATGGCGCAAAGCGAGATGCTCACGAATGTGCGTCCCGAAGACGAGCAGATAAGTCCGCAGCTCAAAGTAGATATTGACCGGGTTCTGGCGCGTTCTCTGGGTCTGGCCATTTCAGATGTGAACTCTGCGCTGGCGATCAACTTCGGTTCTGCTTTTGCCAATGAATTTGTTTATAACGGGCGCTCCCAGCAAGTTTATGTACAGGCGGATGCACGCTACCGGATGACGCCGGAAGACGTACTTGCTCTTCGTGTGCCTAATGATATGGGAGAGCTGGTCCCATTTAGCACCTTTGTGAAGGTGGAATGGACTGCCGGTCCACCGAGCCTTGGCCGCTATAATGGTTATCCGGCGATGACTATTTCTGGTGAGGCAGCAGAAGGGGAGTCCTCCGGTGCCGCGCTTGAAGAAGTCGAACGGCTGATCGAGCAATTGCCAGAAGGTATCGGATATGAATGGACCGGGCTTAGCTTTGAGGAAAAGCAGTCATCGGGTCAGATCGGGTTGCTGCTGGGGCTGTCTGTACTGGTCGTGTTCCTGCTTCTGGCGGCGCTATATGAAAGTTGGGCTGTTCCGCTTTCCGTCTTGCTCATCGTACCGGTCGGGGTGCTTGGAGCGGTGGTTTTCTCGATGCTTAGAGGGTTGCCTGCCGATGTCTATTTCAACGTCGGAATGATAACCATCATCGGTCTGGCCGCGAAGAACGCCATATTGATCGTTGAGTTCGCGATTGAGGAAGAAGAGTCCGGCAAGTCGATTGTCGAAGCGGTTAGTCAGGCTGCACGGCTTCGTTTACGGCCAATTATCATGACCTCCCTGGCGTTCATTCTGGCCATGGTGCCGTTGATCATCGCTTCTGGCGCGGCAGCGAATAGCCGTATCGCAGTGGGCACGGGTGTCATGGGCGGCATGATCGCGGCCACGGGTCTGGGTATTTTCATCATACCTTTGCTTTATATGCTGGTGCGTCAGAAGCTTAGCCGGAAAAAGCCTGTGGCTGTCGGTGTGCTGGAAGAAGGAGAGGCCCGGTGAAGCACTATATTGGGTTCTTGATGGCGGCTTCGGCCACTCTTGCAGGTTGTGTGAACATGGCGCCCGATCATGTTCAGCCTGAACTATCGACCGCTCCGGCTTATGATCCTGCTTCTCGTCCCGATGGATCTGTTGTGGCGGCGCAGTTGAGTTGGCGGGAATATTTCTATGATCCGCAGTTGAAGGCATATCTTGCCGCCGCGATCGAGAATAACCGGGACCTTGTGGCGGCAACGGCGCGGATTGCACAGGCGCAGGCGCAATACCGGATTCAGGATAGTCAGCGCCTGCCAACTATTATCGCCAGCGGTAATGCATCGCGTAGCCGGATGCCAGTTAATGGAGCGAATGGAGTCACCCCGGTAGAATCCGACCGCTATGATGTAGGAGTGGGGGTCAGCTCGTTCGAGCTCGATTTCTGGGGCAGAGTGGCGAATTTGAGCGAGGCGGCGCGCGCCGAATATCTGGCGACTGTGTCAGCGCAGCGGGCCTTCTACCTCTCGCTGATTGCTGACGTTGCTTCGACTTATCTTGAGCTTGAGGAAACGCAGGAGCAAATTAAGCTTTCTCAGGCGACGGCGGAAACAAGGCGGGAAGATTTACGCCTTGCCAAAATCCGGCTTGATGCAGGGGTGACTTCGGCGCTCGATTACCAACAGGCGCAGGTGCTGCTGACACAGGCGGAGCAGGCGCTGGCGGGGCAAAGGCTGGCACTGGCACAGGCGCAAAACCGGCTGACTGTTCTGGTTGGCGGAGAGATTCCAGCAGACTTGCCGGAAAGCAACTTTACCATCGGGGAGCAGATATTCGCCGGTCCTCTGGATGCCGGTCTGCCATCTGACCTGCTTTTGGTCCGGCCCGATATCATCGCGGCGGAGGAACGGCTGCGGGCAGCACGTGCCAATATCGGTGCAGCGCGGGCGGCTTTCTTCCCCAGCATTTCGCTCATCGGGTCAGCCGGATTTGCGTCAGATGATCTGGACGGACTGTTTAGCGACGACAGCTTTACATGGAGCTTTGGCCCGTCGATCAGCTTGCCGATATTCGATGCCGGAGCGCGCAATGCGCAGTTAAACCTGTCGAAAGCCCGCGAAACCGAGGCAGTCGCCAATTATGACAAAACCGTCCAGACGGCATTTCGCGAAGTATCCGATGCGCTGGCAGGGCGACGCTGGATTGGTGAACAGGTCGAAACCGCTCGTCAGGAGGTCGCGGCACAGGAACGCATCGCCCGTATAGCCAGCTTGCGCTATAATGAAGGTGTTTCCAACTATCTTGAAGTTCTGGATGCCGAGCGGAATCTGTTTTCGGCCAAGCAACGCTTGCTTGAGGTTCTGCGTCTCAGGGATCAAAATAACGTTTCGCTGTTCGTCGCATTGGGCGGCGGCTTTGAATGAGAGAAGCCTTTGACGATTTAAAATCAGTTTAGCTTAATAAACGCTGGGAAACTCGATTCATTTTTGGCAGGATGAACATGGAGCAGCCGCTTCGGTTGATGTGAGGGAAACTATGTCTGACCGGGATTCCCATTTACAGGATGTGCTTAACGCGCCTGAAGGCCCGCATATTGCTGCTCTGTTCGATTTTGATGGCACGATCATCGCCGGTTATTCTGCAACAGCGATGCTGTGGGAAAAAATCAAGCGCGGCGAATTAAGCGCCGAAGAGCTTGTCGAAACCGCCAATGTCATGGCCCAGTATAGCATGGGCAGCCTGGGCTTTTCCGGTCTGATGACAGCCGCGTCCAAGTTCATGAAGGGCGTGACCGAGGAAAGCTATTTCGAATTTGGCGAAGAGCTTTATGAACGGCACATCGCGCGCAAAGTCTACCCTGAATCGCGCGCTCTGATCGAAGCGCATATTGCAAAGGGGCACACGGTCGCGATTGTGTCCTCTGCGACAATTTATCAAATCGAGCCAACTGCGCGGGATTTGAATATCGAGCATGTTCTATGCTCGCAATATGAAGTCAAGAATGGCGAGTTTACCGGTAATATCATCCGCCCCTTATGCTTTGGTGAGGGCAAAGTCATTGCGGCGGAGAAACTGGCGAAGAAGCACCAGCTTGATCTGGACAACAGCTATTTCTATTCGGACAGTGATGACGACATCGAATTGCTGGAACGGGTCGGCAATCCGCGCCCGTTAAATCCCAATGGTAAACTGACGGAAATTGCAAAAGAGCGCGGGTGGCCGTTGCAGAAATTTGACAGCCGCGGGCAGGGCAAGCCCGTCGATTATTTACGGACCATCTATGCGACCGGCTCGCTGGTCACATCATTTGTGGCTGGCTTGCCGATCTGGGCGCTGACCGGATCGCAGCGGGAAGCCACGAACTTTTCGACGGGTTTGTTTGGCGATATTGCCGCTGCTCTCGCAGGTGTGAGGCTGGATGTCAGCGGCGAGGAAAATCTGTGGGCGCAGCGGCCCTGCATCTTCGTCTTTAATCACCAAAGCAAGGTCGACGTGATGATTATCGCGAAGCTGGTGCGTAAGGATATCGGCGCGATTGCCAAGAAAGAGATCAGGGACATGCCGATCATTGGCAAGGTCATGGAGCTTGCCGGCACTGTATTTGTAGACCGCGCCAATGGCAGAAACGCGATCAAGATGATGGAACCGCTGGTTGATGCGATAAAAGTAGACGGCAAGTCGATCTGCATCGCGCCAGAGGGCACACGAACCTTGTCTCCGAAAGTCGGGCCGTTCAAAAAAGGCGCGTTCCACCTCGCTTTGCAAGCGCGCGTTCCGATTGTGCCGATCGTCATTCATAATGCCGGTGATGTAGCGCCCAAGAATGAATTTGTGATGCGCCCCGCCACGGTCAAGGTGGACGTGTTGCCGCCCGTCGATACCAGCGACTGGAAGCGGTCGACGCTTAACAAGCATGTGGCGGATGTGCGGAATATGTTTTTGGCCGCATTGGGACAGGTTGAGGATGAACAATCTTTGAAAGCTCCAGCGAAAGCCCCCACCGCTAAATCTCCCGCCGCCAAAACAACCAAACCGAAACCGGCTGCTAACACCAATCGCAGGCCCGATGCAGGGAAAAAGCCAGAAGTTATAACGCCGGCTGCAAAGGTAGAAGCTAAGACATAACCCACGCTAAACAGTAGGAGCGACGATGAACGAATCAACGGCAATAGCCAAAGAAGGCGCCCTGATTGCTGAGGGGCCAAAGCTATTTGTCATTGATGCGCGCAACCGCGTGGAGCGTCGTTACCTGCTCGACTGGCTTCATTCTTATCTGGCCGAAAGCGGGATTGATCTGCCCGTAAACTGGGTCAGCCTTCCTATCTCTGATGAACGGGCCCGTTTGCGGTTAAAAGATCTGGCGCAAAAGCTGGACGATGGTCCGGAAGTTCTTGTCGTTCCCGTTCGCATTGCATGGCGTATTCCCGATTTCGAAGAGGGCAGGGGCATGAAGATGCGCCACGCCCTGTTTGGCGACCCGCGCACCCCCGGCAGTTTTCGCGCCCGCACGATCTTACTTAGGGACAAGCGCCGCGCACATTGCCTGACCGGCAGCCCCGCAACCATCGGTGAATTGAGGGAACGGTTCAACCGCCAGAACGGCCTTTCCGGTCAGGAGGACGATAGAAACGAATTTGCCGGTTTTGTTGTTCGTCAGGCCAGTCTGGTGCTCGACATAGAAGAACGTGGTCTTCGTGGACGCCGCTATAAAGTGCCGCGCTTTGTGGCGGATAGTTTGCGCGCCAGCCCTAAGTTTCGCTCCGAAATGACCAGGCTCGCAAAGGACCTCGATAAGCCAGAACAAGCGCTTTACGAAGAAGCGGGCAAATATATGAAGGAACTGGTTTCCCGGCCCAGTGCCTTGTTCATTGATATGAAGGCACGGCTGGACCGGTTCATGCTGTCGCAGGGCTATGAAGACGAAGTGGTGTTCGACAAGGATGAACTTCCCCGCCTTCGCCAGACGATGCGTGACCATCCGACCATATTTCTGTTCACCCATAAAACCTATATTGATGGCGTAACGCCAACTGATCTTGCGTATCAGAATGACCTGCCGATGCTGCATGTTTTCGGCGGTATCAATCTGGACTTTTTCGGGTTGGGATTTGTTCTTCGTCGCGCAGGTACGATTTTCATTCGCCGCAGCTTTGAAGGCAAGCCGGTCTATAAGCTCGTCCTGCGCCATTATGTCAGCTATTTGCTGGAAAAGCGCTTTCCGATGACATGGGCTTTTGAAGGTACGCGCTCACGGCTCGGTAAATTGATGCCGCCGCGTTACGGATTGCTGAAATATGTTCTGGATAGCGCCAATGCGAACGATATCCAGAATGTTCATATCATTCCAGTTGTAACCAGCTTTGACCTGATCCGCGATGTTGAAGAATATGCCAGGGAACAAACAGGCAGGGTGAAAAAGCCGGAATCCTTCTCCTGGTTTATTGGCTATTTGCGTAGTTTGCGCGAACCGATGGGCAAGGTTTATGTCGATTTTGGCAAACCGGTCATTGTCAAGAATGCACCTCAACCCAATGACCGTATCGGCCTTTCCAAAATTGCTTTTGAGGTGGCGGTGGAGGCCAATCGCGCCACCCCGTTGACCCTGACCTCGCTTATGTGTCTCTGCTTGCTGGGCACTGCTCCGCGCGGGATGCGGGCCGATGAACTGCTCGCAGTCATCAATATTCTTGTCGACTGGGCATCGGAGCGGAATATCCGGTTATCTGATGACCTTATCCAGCAAAATAGTCTGGAAGGGGTGCAGACTGTTATCGATACTCTGGTCAATAACGGGCTGTTCATGCGCTACGACGAGGGATCAAGAACCATTTACGCGATTCAGCCGGAAAAGCATCCTCTGGCCAGCTATTATCGCAATTCGATCATTCACCATTTTCTTGATAAAGCGATTATCGAGCTATCCCTGTTCAAGGCGCGGGAAGATCCCAGCAAGGTCGCCGCAGATGTATTCTGGGCAGAAACGGACCGTTTGCGGGATCTGTTCAAGTTTGAATTTTTCTATCCGCCCAAGGAGGAATATCACGAAAACCTGAAAGCTGAACTGACCCGGACATGCCCTGATTGGGAAATGAAGCTGGATAGGGGAGGGATCTTGCTCAAAAGCCTGACCAACCGTTTCCAGCCCCTTGTTGGTCATGCCGTGTTTCTGCCCTTTGTAGAGGCCTATACCGTGGTGCTGCATATATTGTCGCGGGTTCAGCCGGGTCAGTCTATCGACAAGAAAACCTGCGTGGAAATGGCGTTGAAAGAAGGGCGTCAGGCTTATTTGCTACGGCTGATTACCAGCGAGGCTTCGATCGGGAAAATCCTGTTTGAAAACGGCTTTAAAATGGCAGCCAGCCAAGGATTGACCAGAGAGACAACAGAAGAAACAATCGCTGCGCGACAGGCTTTGCTGCGCAAGTTCAAGGCTTTGTCGCGGCGAATGGAAAAATCCCGGCTTGAAGTTCTGGGCCTTGCCGACAAGATATTCGAGTGAGCCATGCAATATAAAGGAAGACTATATGCTGCATCAGCTTAGCGCCCAGGACGCCCAGTTCCTCTATATCCAGACGCCGGAAAACCTGACGCATATCATGGCTGTCTATGTCTATGATCCTTCTGTCAGTGGCGGGAAAACGGTGCGGTTCAAGGATATTATCGAGCATATCCGCGGGCGGCTGCATATCTCTCCGGTTTTCAAGCGGCGGCTCTATCGTTTGCCATTTGATATTGATCACCCCTATTGGGTGGAGGACGAGCATTTCGACATAGAGGCTCATATCTCCCACAGCAGGTTACCGGAACCAGCCGATTGGCGGCAATTTTGCATCCATGCCGCGCGGCATTTCAGCAAACCTATGGATATGAACAGGCCGCTCTGGGACATGTATGTGGTTGAGGGGCTCGACCGGATCGAAGGCTATGGCAAGGGCAGCTACGCCATTTTGACGCGGGTCCATCATGCTGCAATCGATGGCACTGCGGCGACCTATTTTTTCACAGCGCTCAGCGACATGGATACCAAGGGCACACCGATGATTGATGTGCCGGCTTCTGACTGGGATTATGGCGACATGCCGACACCCGCAGATGTGATGAACCGCGCGCTTTCCAGCAACCTGACATCGCCGGTGAAAATGGCCAACGCGCTGTTGAAATTGACCCCGACGTTAGTGGATGCTGCCCGCAAGAATATAGCGGGTGAGGGCGAGGGCGGCGGTCTGGATGTGCCCGAAACGCGCTTTAACGGCGCTGTCTCTCCGCATAAGATGTTCGATGCGATCACGTTTGACCTGGAAGAGCTCAAAGCGATACGGACAAAGGTCGAGGGAGCGACAATCAACGATGTCGTGCTGACCATTTGCGGCGGTGCGCTGCGTAAATATTTGATGAAGCACAAAGAGCTACCTGACGAAACACTGGTCGCTGTTGCTCCTGTAAATGCGCGGAAAAGGGATGGCGCGAATGAGGATTCCGGCAATAAAATTACCGCCATGACTGTCAAGCTGTGGACCAATATTGCGGGGCCATTGGAACGATTGGAGGCTATACGAAGGACGACGAAAGAAACGAAGGCCGCCAAGTCGGGTCTGAGCGCGCGGATCATGACGGATCTGACCCAGCATATCCCCGGCGCGACCATGGCCGGAGTGGCCAAAATCCTGACCAGTGAGCGGTTCGCGCCCAAGATGTGCAACGTGTTCATTTCCAACATTCCGGGTCCGCAGACGCCCATGTATATGAACGGCGCAAAGCTGATCCACCAATATGCGATGGCACCGCTGGGCAATGGCATGGGGCTATTCATCGCGACGCCAAGCTATAACGGCACGATGTCTTTTGCGATCACAACCGACAGAAATATCATGCCCGACATTGTATTTTTCCGCGAGTGCATCCAAAAGGCGTTTGAAGAATTGCGGAATGCAAAAGTAAAAACGGTAACCGCTGCGGCTAAAAAGCCTGCGAAGAAATCGGCTAAATCGAGCGATCGAGTAAAGAGTAGCAAATGATCCTGAACACCACTTTGAAAATGGAAAAGGCCATGGCGCAGGCGGAAAACTATTCCGACTGGTCCGATGCAGCGGCGGCTCATGACCGGGCGAGCGGCGTTGATAAGTGGAAAAAGTCCGACGAAAGCAAGCATTTCGACTATGTTTCCATTCGCAGACGTTTGAGGCGCCTGGTAAAGCTTTCCAAAGCCCAGGATAATGCTGGCCTGCTCTATGCCCTGAACGAGGGGATACACGGCAATATGGACGGGATGGGCAATGACCGCCTGCACCAGAAAGCAAAGTTCGGCACCAAGAAATTGATCGAGGATTATGTCGATGCGATCGTCAATGCGCTGGAATATCTGGCGAGTGACAAGGTTGACGATATTCCTTTTGAAGAAAAGCTGGATTTCTTTCGCCGCGCGCAACATTGCTATGGCCGCTCGGCCTTTTTGATGAGCGGTTCCGGCGCGTTTTTGTATTTTCACATGGGCGTTGTAAAAGCCCTGTGGCAAGAGGGCTTGCTGCCACAGATCATGTCTGGTTCCAGCGGAGGATCAATCGTCGGTGCCGTGATCAGCACGCATGTTGATAAGGATATTCCATCGTTTTTTGATCCGGAAAATCTGGTGGACGATCATGCCGAAGAGATTGTCGCATCAAGCGGCTTTGGCTTGTTCGGTAACGCGAAACGGCTGACCACCGATGAAATCCGCGGTCGTATCAACAATATGATCCCTGATCTTACGTTTCAGGAAGCCTATGAACTGACAGGCCGTCATTTGAACGTGTCTGTCGCGCCTGCGGAAAAGCATCAGACGGCGCGCCTGCTAAACGCCATCGCATCGCCCAATGTTTATATTCGGGAAGCCGTTATGGCGTCCTGCGCTGTGCCGGGGGTTTTCCCGCCTGTCACATTGGCAGCCAAGGACCATAACGGCGCGCGCAAGCCTTATCTTTCAAACCGTAAATGGGTCGATGGTTCGGTAACACACGACCTTCCTGCCAAGCGGCTTGCCAGGCTTTACGGGGTCAATCACCATATTGTCAGCCAGGCCAATCCGTTGGTCACGCCCTTTGCAACCGATGTCAAACAACTAAGGAACCCGATTTCTTCGATCCGGAATGCGACAACCTCGACCATGAAAGCCTGGCTGAACGCCAACGTGGAGATCATGCACAAACCGCTATCCTATTTTCCCCGATTGAACAGTCTGGCCAATATGACCCTGTCTGTGATCAATCAGGATTATACCGGCGACATCAATATCATCCGCCCCACGATGTTCTGGAGCCCGGCAAAGATACTCAGCGATCTGAAAGTGGACGAGATTGCCGAACTGATACAATTGGGTGAGCGCACGACATGGCCCAAAATTGAAATGGTGCGGACACAAACGAAAATCAGCCAGACTCTTGACCGGATATTGTTCGACTATGAAACCGAACTGGCGCACGATCACGCTGCGCTTATGACGCGGCAAATCGCATGAAGCACCAGGAAGGAGCCTTGAAACTGGTGGCTCCTTCAGTGGGAGCGGGGACAGTGCTCTATTTCCAGAGCTGGAGCCCGCAAGATGCTCCCAAGGCAGTCATATTCCTTGTTCATGGTTACGATGAACATAGTGGCCGCTATGAATATTTTGCTCAGCATTGCGTCAACCACGGAATGGCCGTCTATGCGCTCGATCATTGGGGTCATGGCAAATCGGAAGGAAAAAGGGGCTTTATTCCGGCCTTTTCGGTTTATTATGATGGTCTGGATGCGCTGATCGAAGAAATCCCGGACGAGCATATGGCATTGCCAATCATATTGGTAGGACATAGTCTGGGCGGGTTGATCGCAGCCACCTATTTGCTGGAAAATCAGGAATATTTTGCCGCCGCCGTGCTTTCCGGTCCGGCCATAAAAACCACCGAAGAACCGTCATCGTTTATGAAATGGATGAGCAGGTTTCTCTCCAATGTCGCGCCTGCAATGGGTGTTCTGGCACTGGATGCGAAGGGTGTCAGCCGGGATCCCGAAGTGGTTGCGGATTATCTTGCCGATCCGCTTGTCTCTGGCAGTAAAATAAGCGCACGGCTGGCTGCCGAAATGATGGTCAATATGGAATTGGTACAAAGATATGCGGCGAAAATTACCCTGCCAATATTATTGCTACACGGAGAGAAAGACGTTCTGACCGCCCCCGAAGGTTCAATGCTACTTTACGAGAGGATTGGCTCGCATGAAAAAATGCTGAAAATCTATCCCGAACTTTTTCACGAGATTTTTAACGAACCGGAAAAGGATATAGTTTTAGCGGATATGACCGAGTGGATTGAGCGAATAATAAAATAAAAGATGTTTACAGGGGAGGAGGGAGTTTCGCGATGACGATTATTTTATACATTATAGCGGCGCTGATATTGGCCGTTTTGATTGCCTATTTTGTTTTTCCTAAGACATTATACGGGTGGATGAAATCGCTGATCCGTTCGCGCGGCGGGATGCGGCAAAAATCCGTCAAGGTTGGCGGTGATGTCTGGCCATATCTTGAAGGGGGTAATGATAACGGCGTGCCGGTGGTTCTGCTTCACGGATTTGGCGGGGACAAGGATAACTGGTCCATCTACGCGCCGAACATCACGAAGCATCATCGGCTGATTGCACCTGATCTACCGGGATTTGGGGAGAATGACAGATCGTTTGACCGCGATTACGACATTCATACGCAAAGCCAGCGCGTGAAAGCCTTTCTGGATGCGATGGGTATTTCCAGATGCCACATCGGCGGCAACAGCATGGGTGGTTTTATCGCTTTGCAATTTGCGATGGATTATCCGGAAACAACGGCTTCATTGACCCTGTTCAATAATGCCGGTGTTGTCGGAACGGACAAAAGTGAATTGCAGATCGCGGCGGAAAAGGGTGAAAACTCGCTTGCTTTAAACAATGTTGCAGATGTGGATCGGCTGATGGCTTTTGTGTCCCACAAGCCGGTCCGGTTACCGGGCAATTTCAAGAAACTGTTTTTTGCGGAAGCCGATGAGCATCGCGAAGTGCTCGACAAGATATTCTGGCAAATTGTCGGTGCGTCTATTGATGAGCCGTTAAATGGACGTCTTGGCGATTTGGCGGCGCCAACCCTGATAATCTGGGGACGCCATGACAGGTTGATTGATGTGAGCTGCGCCGCTGTGCTGGATGAGGAGATCAGGGATAGCGAACTGGTCATCTTTGAAGAAACCGGGCATGTTCCCATGATCGAAAGGCCCAAAGAAGTTTCCGCTGTGCATAGAGCTTTTCTTGCAAAACATTGAATCTGTGGAGCAAGGCGCGAGTCAGGCAATCGCCGAGAGGCAGTTGGGGCAGGGGCAACCAGAAACATGAAGCAAGTGAGCTAATTATTGATGTTTGTCCGGAAATGACAAATGCCATATCCCCTATTGTTAAGGGCGGCTATGTAATGACGCAGTTTCTATGTCGCTTGTTAACCATTGAAAGCCGCTTAATATAGCGGTTTTTAGTGGGTCGTTTAGGGTAATAGTTAATATTTTGACTTTTACTTGCTTCTTTTTGGGTCGTCTCATAAAAATGTCTTCCAAGCACTTCATATTGGGTTACGTAAAATTGCCGACGCAATCCGATTATGTGAGGAGTTTTTATGGATTTAAGAAGCCAAGCCGTGAATAATATGGAAGCCGAGCTGATCGTTGATAGTGACGATCCGGTGATCGCGCCTTCTTACGGTTTCGGCCGGGACATATTGACCCATAAATTCAATGAAATCGACTTGCGGTTCGATAAATCTGACCAGATTTTCTGGTGCTACATGAACCAGAAGTCCCGACCCAGCTATACCTATGAACTGGGCAACGAGATCCAGATGGTGCAGGATTGGGTCCACGAGAACTACGCTATGGGCGAAGATCAGGTGGCCGATCCCCTGCGTTACTTTGTTTGCGCATCCCACACGCCGGGTATTTATAATCTTGGCGGTGATTTGATCCATTTTGCCGATTGTATCCGGCGGCGTGACCTTACTGCGTTAAAGAAATACGCACGGACCTGCGTTCACATGCAATATGCCAACAGCACAGGCTTTGGCGCTCCGATCATTACCATGGCTCTGGTTCAGGGCGATGCCTTGGGCGGCGGATTTGAACATGCTCTGGCCTTTGATATTCTGGCCGCGGAGAAAAGCGCGCGTCTCGGGCTACCGGAAATATTGTTCAATCTATTCCCCGGAATGGGTGCTTATAGCTATCTCAGGCAGCGTTTGAGCCGCCGGGAAACGGAACAGTTTATTCTGGAAGGAAAATTGTTCACCGCCGAGGAACTATATGACATGGGCGTCGTCGATATTCTTGCCGAAGATGGGAAGGGCGAAGAAGCGGTCGTAGAATATATCCGGCAGAACAAGAGGCGCTTCCATGCGGAACGCGCGGTTTACAAGGCGCGGCGAATGGCCAATCCCGTCACGCTGGATGAACTTCTTGAGATTACAGACATGTGGGCGGAAACTGCGCTTTACCTTGAAGAAGCGGATGTTCGCAAAATGGAACGTCTGGCCACGGCTCAGGAGCGGCGGATTACGCGGTCACTACAGGTTGTGTGATTTGGTTTAGATGGCTGCGCTATAGCCATCGCCGGTAGCCTTGTTCCGCAGCGCTTCCTTGCTGTTCAGGAAATTCGTAATCCGGGTTATTTCGCGCTCGACCTGAACGAAATAATCGGTGCGCCGGGCGGTGAAGTCGCCTTCGGTGATGACCTCAAGCTTGCCGCACATTTCGGCGAGTTTTTTGGCACCGACATTATTTGCGCCGCTCTTGAAGGCATGGGCCTGAAAACGGAAATCCTCCACGTCGCAATCGATGATGGACTTGTCGAAAGCGGTAAGAATATCGGACGTATCTTCCAGATAGGCGTCGATGATTGACTGGACAAAGCCCTCGTCGCCAATGGATCTCAGATAGTCGAGCTGCGCGATATCAACCGGCGGTTCCAGATCTTCGTCCGGAGTAGAGCCGATGACACGAACGATGTTGAATGGATCCTGGCTGATGGATGGTTTCGCTTCACCGGCTTTGATGACATTACCCGTTTGCTGCGCGACCGTATCCAGCAGAACGCCTGCCTCGATGGGCTTTGTCAGACGCAGGTCCATGCCCGCATCAAGGCACTTTTTCTCCGTTGCCTCGGTCGAGTCAGCGGTCAGCCCGATCATCGGTATATGCTGACGCGGGCCTTCTATCTGGCGCCATAATTTGCAACATTCTATGCCGCCGATATTGGGCATGTTCACGTCAAGGAAGACGATATCGAAGCTCTGGTTTTCCAGTTCGTCCAATGCTTGCTCGCCGTCGGAAACAACAACGACATGATGGCCCGCATTGACGAGGATTGTTTCCAGAACCATCTGGTTGGTGCGATTATCATCGGCCACCAGGATGTTGAGCGATACCGCAGCCCGGATGAGCTTGCCCGGCTTGTCGTCCGGGTTTTTGCTGGTGCGGTTGAAGGAGCAGCCAATCTGGACAACGCTGCGAACCGTGGCGAAATCAGGGGATGCCGGTAATACCGATGCAAAAGCCGCGCGCAGCTTTATCTCGTCCAGACTTTTGCTATCATTCCCGGATAGCAGGACAGGCGGCAGATTGGCCTTGCGAAAACTTTCCCACACACCGTCATCATCTTTATATCGCGCCGCGATTTCCTCATCCAGCAGAGCCAGATCATAAGAGTACAGCCTTTGTTTTTTGAGGAGTAATTCCAGACAATCAGACTCCGTACACTGCACATGGTCAATATGAACGTCTCTGGCCTTGTCCGCAGATATGTCGGGGCCAACACTGCCAGCACCCAGAGATAATATCCGGTAACTTTCCTCGTGTGGCAGTCGCTGATCGTCGGCAACTATATCGACCGGGCAAGTAAGGCTGAAAGTGCTGCCTTCGCCCAGCGTGCTCTCCAAAGCAATGTCTCCGCCGGCTTGCGCAGCGAGCTGCTTGCAAATGGCCAGTCCCAGTCCGGTGCCGCCGAAATTGTCGATGATCGTGTCGTCTGCCTGCTGGAAAACACCAAATATTTTCTCGTGCGCCTCCGCCGCTATTCCGGGTCCCGTATCGGTGACAGAGCACCAGATATGGGGGGCGTCGCTATCCTCATTTATTCCGCACTTCAGGGTGATAGTGCCGGTTTCGGTGAATTTTATCGCGTTGCTGGTGAGATTGATCAGAATGTTGCGGATATAATCAAGCTGGCCGGAAACGCGCTGGTCGCTCAGCACTTCGGCCTGAAGATGGATGCTCAAACCTTTGTCTGCCGCGTCAAGTTGCATGATATCGCGAACATCGGTCAGGACATCGACGATGGTGAACTCTTTCGGCTCTGGAAGTTCTTCCTGGCTATCGGTGCGCGCAAAGGTCAATAGCTGGTTGATAAGGTGAAGCAGGTGCTGACCGGCAGAAACGCTGGTTCCGATCATTTTGCGCTGCTCTTCCGGCAGCTTCGTGTCCAGCATGTGCGTGCCATAGCCGATAATAGCATTGAGCGGCGTCCGCAGTTCGTGGCTTATGCTGGCCAGAAAAAGGCTCTTAGCCTTGTTGGCGTCCTCGGCCTCTTGCGTGGCTTTGGAAATTTTGATGATCAATGTCGAGCAATAAGCAGGAATGACGATCAAGCCGATCAACAGCCCCAGAGCCAGCGAGAGATTTTCCTGCCAATAGGATACTGTATATACAGCCCAGCCGAATGAAGCGGCCCCCAATACCGAAGCAATAGCGAGCCATTTTATACCAAAGCGGAATCCGTAGCCCAAAATGATCCAGAGATATAAGGGGAAGATTGCCGCAACCGACCCGCCGCCGACGTTGAATAGATAAACCGCTGTACCAAAATCGACTGCCAGACCGCCAAGTCGCCTGACAGCGCTAGGTCTGCGGCTAACACAATAGGAGATCATGAGCATCAGACTGCCCATCAAGTGAAGCTTGAAACCCAGCATGATGTCAGCACGGGCTTCAAGAAAATAGGCGATGGGGATTGCAATGCTGATCAAAACCAGCCGGTTGACGATCATTTCACGTTCACGATCGCGAA
>JADKLW010000327.1_pt1 | contig 21802 bp, 20 predicted proteins | sample 8641881 | NCBI WGS metagenome assembly JADKLW01 (sample SAMN16272185, study PRJNA661076) | feces metagenome | isolation source: fecal sample from diarrhoea affected cattle B | host: Bos taurus | place: South Africa: Lokaleng Village, Mahikeng | collected 2019-09 | reverse complement strand
AAGGGGGAGCGGGGTTAAAGGAGAATTATATGCATGGCACCATTCTCGCCAATGCGCTCGGCTGGCTCGACCTGTTCGGCATTGCTGTGTTCGCTATGTCCGGTGCGCTGGTCGCGGCCCGGCATGGGCATACCCTGGTGACATTCGGATTTTTCACCCTTGTGACGGGCGTGGGCGGCGGAACGGTTCGCGACCTGTTGATCGGCGCGCCGGTCTTCTGGGTGCAGGATAACCGGGTTGCGGTGCTGTGTATGTCCATCGCGCTAATCGTGTGGGTCACGCCGGTGCGGATATGGCGACCGGCGGCGGTGGACTGGTTCGATGCGATTGGCCTTGCGGCTTATTCGGTGTTCGGCGCGGCCAAAGCGATGCAAATGGGGATTGATCCCGTTCCTGCGGCCATCATGGGGATATTTACCGGCTGTGTCGGCGGTGTGATCCGCGACCTGATCGCCGGGGAACCGTCTATCATCATACGGCCTGAACTTTATGTGACAGCGGGGGCGTTAGCTGCCTTTTCCTTCGTCGGGCTGGTTCAGGCGGGGATGACAGGCTTTGTGGCCGCTATCATTGCCTTTACCGCCGGTTTCTTCCTGCGCGGACTGGCGATAGTCAAAGGCCTCGCCCTGCCATCCTATCGCGGGGCAGAGGAGAGCGACACTCACCAGTAGCTTTTGAGCAGCGTGAGCAGGTCAGGCGACCCGCTTTTACCCCGTTGCCAGCTACCACCACATTCCAGACATAGCGCCTGCACATCCTCGCGCATCATAAGGCCGCGGGCGGTGTTTAGCGCCTCGGCAAACACGGTTTTTTGCTGTCGCGCAGCCCATCCGACTAATCCCGTTACCGGAGCCTGCGTTGCCTCGCCAAAGGGAAGCCCGTCGATGGGGAGCAGGCGGAAGCCCGGCTCTGCTTCCAGATATTCGGGATAATAGCTCGCTTCTTTCAGACCGGCGCGTTTCGCCGCTTCGGCCAGCGCATCATCCATGCCGCCAAAGCTGTCGACCAGTCCTAGCTGCCGTGCTGTGCCGCCGTCCCAGACGCGGCCCTGACCAATATTGTCCACCTCTGCGCTGGATTTGCCGCGGGCATCGCCAACCAGTTTCAGGAAGCTCTGGTAGCTATGCTCGACGCCCGACTGCAATATGGTGTTTACGTCTTCGCTGAACCCGCCCACGAAATCCGGTTCGCCAGATAAAGGCGTGGTCTGCACACCATCGGTGGTAATGCCCCATTTGCCCAGCATCTTCTCAAAACTGGGCAAGACAGCGAACACGCCGATGGAGCCTGTAATCGTGTCAGGCTCGGCCATGATATGATCGCCTGCCGCCGCGACCCAGTAACCCCCGCTGGCCGCTACATCGCCCATGGAAATGACGATAGGGATTCCGGCCTGTTTAACATCGGCAAGCGCAAGGCGGATTTCCTCGCTGGCAAAAGCGGAGCCGCCGGGCGAATCCACCCGCACGACCAGCGCCTTGATTTCCTCTTTTTCCAGAGCGGCATAAATCTGCTCGGCTATGCGGCCACTGGCGGCGATACCCGGCCCCGCTTTGCCGCTCACGATTTCACCGGCAACAGTAATGACGCCAATCGGATCGCCATTCGTCTTAACCGGGTGCGCGGCGACGAAATTATCATAAGCGATGGATTTGAAACTGTCAGGCGAAGGCTTTTTATCCGTGCCCACCTTGCTGGCGACATAGCGGCCAAAGGCCACGCGGTCGCCGATCTTGTCGATCAGCTTTTGCTGAGCCGCCACCTTGGTATAATCGCCGCCTGCGGTCCGGACAAAGCTGGCCGGGTCATTGGCATAAGGCTGGACGAGCGCTTGCGGCCGTGCCTTTTTCACCTCTGCTATCCAGCTATCCCATAATACGGAATAGAGCGCTTCGGATGCTTCTCTCGACTCTGGTGACTGGTCGGCGCGCATGAAGGGCTCCACCGCGCTTTTATAGGTGCCGACCCGGTAAATATGGGCGGTGATGCCGATCTGTTCGATCAGGTTTTTGAAATAAAGCCGGTTGCCGCCCGGTCCGGCAAAGATGACGCCGCCCATCGGGTCCATCCAGATTTCATCGGCATGGGCCGCGAGTTGATAGCTGTCGTCGCTGTAGAAATTGGAAAAGGCATAAATCGGCTTGTCGGTTTTCTTCACCCGTTCCAGCGCCTCGCCAATCGCGCTCAGGCTGGTCTGTCCGCCGCCCAGAAAGGTGCTGAGGTCCAGAACAACTGCCTTTACCCGGTCATCCGTGGCAGCAGAATCAATCGCGCGGACTACATCGCGCAGCCGATATTCGCGGATCGCATTTTCATCAGCCGTCAGCGTGGCGAGAAAGTCGATCTGGGCAGGCTGTTCGACGATGACACCGTTCAGGTCGAGCAGCAGAGCGCCTTCACCGATGGCCGCGACATTGGGGCGGGAAGATAAAGCGGCATAGAGAGCAGCAAAGAATAGCAGCATGGCGATCAGCACCAGACCGTCTTTTATTGCTACCAGAAATCTCCAGGCTGCCCGTGCAAATTGCATTGTCGCTCTTCTCCAAAAAAATGTGGCGGACCTTTGTCGTTCGCCGCCTTTGATATGGTCATACTACATGTAAATTACCAGCGGTTATGCGGATGCTATCATAGTCCTGTTTGCATTGTGATGAAAAGCGGGGGCGGAAGTTTTGGTGCGCGGTGATTTTTGTGACCAATTACCGTCATGAAAGGCCGCTAGAAACCCTCCGGGAAAGCCCCGGACAGAACAGCGCGAAAGTCATTACGAAAAACATTGTGAAATTTTTGCCACAGGCCTTGACGCCGGGTTTATATGGCCCATATGAACCCCGTTAGCACTCGACTCAAGAGAGTGCTAATCCTCCATAGAATATATTCCTGGTGGCCAGGCTAAGGGAGCAAGCCGCAGGAAAGAATTTGGACAAGAAAGGGAAATATATGAAATTTCGTCCACTACATGATCGTGTACTGGTTCGCCGCGTAGAGGCGGATACGAAAACCGCTGGCGGGATTATCATTCCAGATAGCGCGCAGGAAAAGCCTTCCGAAGGTGAAGTTGTTGCAGCTGGTAAAGGCCTGAGAGACGAAGACGGCGATCCAATCGCTCTCGACGTTAAAGAAGGCGACCGCATCCTGTTCGGCAAATGGTCCGGCACGGAAGTCACCGTTGAAGGTGAAGAACTGCTCATCATGAAAGAAAGCGATATTCTCGGTATCGTTGAATAATACCGCTTTTTGAAATCCGCACATCCGCGCTCGTTACCGAGCTTTACCGGAAAATGCGGACGGATAATCAATATGCCCTGACAGTCCCGCCACCCGCAGGACAGGTCTGGGGCACAGAAAAAGGAAAGTAGAAAATGGCTGCTAAAGACGTAAAATTTGGACGTGATGCCCGTGAACGCATTCTTAAAGGTGTGAACACGCTGGCCGACGCCGTCAAAGTAACCTTGGGCCCAAAAGGCCGTAACGTCGTTCTCGACAAATCCTTCGGCGCACCGCGCATCACCAAAGACGGTGTATCGGTTGCCAAGGATATCGAACTGAAAGACAAGTTCGAAAATATGGGCGCTCAGATGCTGCGCGAAGTAGCATCGAAAACCAACGATGTTGCTGGCGACGGCACCACCACAGCGACCGTTCTGGCTCAAGCCATCGTTAAAGAAGGCATGAAGTCTGTATCCGCCGGTATGAACCCGATGGATCTGAAGCGCGGTATCGACCAGGCTGTTGAAGCTGTTGTGGCTGAACTGAAAAAGACTTCCAAAAATGTAAAAGACAGCGCGGAAATCGCCCAGGTTGGCATTATCTCTGCCAATGGTGACAGAGAAGTTGGCGAGAAAATCGCTGAAGCCATGGAAAAAGTCGGCAAAGAAGGCGTTATCACGGTTGAAGAAGCCAAAGGTCTCGACTTTGAACTCGACGTTGTTGAAGGCATGCAGTTTGACCGCGGTTACCTGTCCCCTTACTTCATTACCAACCCGGACAAGATGATTGCGGACCTCGACAATCCTTACATCCTTATCCACGAGAAAAAGCTGACCAACTTGCAGCCTATGCTCCCGATTCTGGAAGCTGTTGTGCAGGCCGGACGTCCGCTTTTGATCATTGCCGAAGATATTGAAGGCGAAGCGCTGGCGACCCTGGTTGTCAACAAACTGCGCGGCGGTCTGAAAATCGCAGCGGTGAAAGCACCTGGTTTCGGTGATCGTCGTAAAGCAATGCTCGAAGATATCGCGATCCTCACCAACGGTGAAATGATCTCCGAAGACCTTGGCATCAAGCTGGAAAGCGTTACGCTGAACATGCTCGGTGAAGCGAAAAACGTCACGATCGACAAAGACAACACCACCATTGTTGACGGTGCTGGCGACTCGAAAGACATCAAAGCACGCGTGGAAGCGATCCGTTCGCAGATCGAAAACACCACATCCGACTATGACAAAGAAAAACTGCAGGAACGTCTGGCGAAACTCGCTGGCGGTGTTGCCGTAATCAAAGTCGGCGGTGCGACCGAAGTTGAAGTGAAAGAGAAGAAAGACCGCGTTGACGATGCGCTGCATGCTACGCGTGCTGCTGTTGAAGAAGGCATTGTTGCAGGCGGCGGTGCTGCGCTTCTTTATGCAACTGCCGTATTGGAAGGCCTTAGTGGCATCAACGACGATCAGACCCGTGGGATCGACATTGTTCGTAAAGCGCTGCAGGCTCCTGTTCGTCAGATCGCGGAAAATGCTGGTTTTGACGGCGCAGTTGTCGCTGGCAAAATGCTTGACCAGAAAAGCAAGACCTTTGGTTTCAACGCATCAACCGATGTTTATGAAGACCTTGTTAAAGCTGGCGTGATCGACCCGACCAAAGTTGTGCGCGCTGCATTGCAGGACGCTTCTTCGGTTGCTGGTCTGCTCATCACCACCGAAGCGGCTGTGGCAGAATCGCCATCAGACGACAAAGCCGGTGGCATGCCCGACATGGGTGGCATGGGCGGAATGGGCGGCATGGGCGGAATGGGCTTCTAAACCCGATCCGTTCAAACGCTCGGCTCAGGCTGAACAAATCAGGGGCTGGAAGGAAACTTCCGGCCCCTTTTTTGTGCCCTGATTTTTTTATGTCCTGAAAACACGCAGCTACCTGCTACTATTTTCAAACAGTCTCGATTGTGCCATGTGGTTGCTATTGTAATGTTTTATAAGGATCAGACTGCATGACCAGATTTCTCACGCTCATATTGGCCTCCACTTCGCTGGCGGCTTTTGCTGCAACGGCGCAGCCGGTACAGGCTCAGGACACAGCAACTGCTTCCTCAACCAGCGCGCAGGCCCAGCAGACCGAGACCGAGCGGCTTAACGCATGGTTCGACAAGAAATTCGAAGAGCAGCTTGCTTTCAGTCCGATCAGCCAGACCTTTTTGGGGCGCAAAACGGATTATGACCAGATTGATGATTATTCAATCGAAGCGGAAGACCGCCAGCTGGAGTGGATGAGAAATGCCACGGCCGAGATGAAGCGCGACTTTGACTATGACAAATTGACGCATGACGGCAAAATATCATGGGACATGTGGCTGTTTAACCTGCAGCGCGAAGAAGCAGGCGTTCCGTTCCGCAAAAATACCTATGTGCTGCACCAGTTTAACGGGCAGCAATCATTTTTCCCGACCTTCCTGATTAACCAGCACCGTGTCGAGACTGAGGAAGACATGGTCGCCTTTATCGCGCGTCTGAAAGGCAGCGCGCGGGCGCTGGACCAGTTGCTTGTGCGGGCGCAGACCAATGCCGAGGCAGGAACCCGCCCACCGCGCTTTTCCTATGAAGGCGTGATCGACCAGTCGGAAAAAATAACCACGGGCACGCCATTTGATGATGGCGAGCCGTCTGCTCTTTGGGAAGCGACCCAAAGCAAGCTGGCCGGGCTAGTTGAAGCCGGTAAAATTACCCAGAACCGGTCCGACGAGCTAAAAGAACAGGCGCGTGTGGCCCTGACCGAAACACTGAAACCGTCTTATGACCGGATCATCGCCTGGTTCAAACAGGATATGCCCAACACGAAGGAAGTGGCTTTTGGCGCGTCCGAATTGCCCAATGGAGAGGCTTATTATAATTACCGCCTGGCCAATCAGACCACCACGGACCTGACCGCCGACGAGATCCATAATATCGGCCTTTCCGAAGTCGCGCGTATCCGCGGCGAGATGGAAGCGATTAAGGAGAAAACAGGCTTTGAGGGTGACCTGTCTGCCTTCTTCACTTTCCTGCGCGAAGACGATCAATTCTATTTCTCCGACGATGATAAAGGCGCACAGGACTATATTGACGCGGCCGAGAAGCATCTGGCATTCATCAAAACGCGGCTGCCGGAATTTTTCGGAATATTGCCGAAAGCCGATCTGGAAGTGAAGCGGGTCGAGCCTTTCCGCGAGCAGGATGGCGCGGCCCAACATTACCGCCCCGGCACACCGGACGGTTCACGGCCCGGCACCTATTACGCGCATTTGTCTGACATGCGGGCGATGCCGATCCATACGCTGGAAGTGATCGCCTACCATGAAGGTAATCCCGGTCACCACATGCAAATCTCGATTGCGAACGAGTTGACCGACGTTCCCAAATTCCGCTCGCAAGGCAGCCATTTCGCTGCGTTCAGCGAAGGATGGGGGCTATATTCCGAAACTCTGGCCAAGGAAATGGGCGCTTATAAGGACCATTATTCCGACTTTGGCCGGTTGACGACGGAAATGTGGCGCGCGATCCGGCTGGTCGTGGACACCGGTATGCATTCCAAAGGCTGGAGCGAAGAAAAGGCAGTAGAATATTTCCTCGCTAACTCACCGATTCCGGAAACTTCCGTGCGGTCCGAAGTGCGCCGGTATCTGGTGATGCCGGGTCAGGCGACAAGCTACAAGATCGGTATGCTGAAAATCCAGGAACTGCGCGCCAAGGCGGAAAAAGCACTGGGTGATGATTTCGATATTCGCGGTTTCCACGACACGGTTTTGGGTGACGGAGCCGTGCCGCTCCACATTTTGGAGAAAAATGTCGATCATTGGATCGCTGAAACTAAAAAGTCGTAATCGGCCATGGTCGCCAGCACCTTTGATCTTTTCAAAATAGGTGTCGGGCCATCAAGCTCCCACACCATGGGACCGATGTTGGCCGCGGCGACCTTTGCCGAGCGGTTGGCGGATCAGGGCTTGCTGGATCAGGTGACGCGGGTGGAGACGAAATTATTCGGCTCCCTCGCGCTCACGGGCAAGGGACACGCGACCGACCGGGCGATCCTGCTCGGCCTGTCGGGTCAGGTGCCGCAGAATATCGAACCCGACGCCGCCGAAATACTGGTCCAGAAGATCAGGAGCGAAAAGCGCATCCGGCTGGGCGGGGTGCGGGACATTGCCTTTGATGAAGAAGGCGATGTCATTTTCGACCAGCATAAACGGCTCGATTTCCACTCCAACGCCATGCGCTTTACCGTCTTTGCCGGCGAGGAGGAGCTTGCGACCCGCGTTTATTATTCGGTCGGCGGCGGTGCGATACTGGACGAAGACCAGATCGGCACCAACAATCCGGAAAGCGGCCTTTGGGATGTTCCCCATCCCTTTCGCTCCGGCGCGGACCTGCTCGCCATAGCGCAAGAGAAAAACCTCTCGATCGCAGACATCATGCGCAATAACGAACGCGCAGCCAGAATGGATGACGAGATCAGCGCGGGCATCCGGGAAATTGCCGATGCGATGTCGGCCTGTATCGACCGCGGAATGAAGTCGGGCGGAGTGTTGCCGGGCGGATTGCGGGTGAAACGCCGTGCGCCGCTTATCCATGCGCGCCTGATGGAACGGCAAGAACGTTCTCTGTCCGACCCGCTGACCGTGCTCGACTGGGTGAACCTGTGGGCGCTGGCGGTGAACGAGGAAAATGCGGCTGGCGGCAAGGTGGTCACCGCCCCTACCAACGGCGCGGCTGGTATTGTCCCTTCTGTCCTGCGTTTTTACGAACGTTTTTCTCCCAAAGCCGATGCGGAAGGGGTGGAGACCTTCCTGTTGACGGCAGCGGCCATCGGATCGCTGTTCAAGGAAAATGCCTCAATCTCCGGTGCGGAAGTGGGGTGCCAAGGGGAAGTTGGCGTTGCCTGCTCTATGGCGGCGGGCGGATTGACGGCGGCCTGGGGCGGGACGCCATTGCAGGTCGAAAATGCAGCGGAAATCGGCATGGAGCATAATCTCGGCCTGACCTGCGACCCGGTTGCGGGACTGGTGCAGGTGCCCTGCATCGAGCGCAATGCCGTGGGCGCGGTCAAGGCAATCGAAGCGGCTCGGCTGGCGATCATGGGTGATGGCACACACCGGGTCAGCTTGGATGAAGTGATCGAGACAATGCGCAAAACAGGCTTGGATATGAGCGAGCGTTACAAGGAAACATCGCAAGGCGGTCTGGCCGTCAACCTGGTGGAGTGTTGAATGAAATAAGCTCGTAAAACGGGCAAAAACGGGGGAGGGGATGATGAAGAGACTGGGGATAGGGCTGTTGGCCCTGTTGCTTCTGCTCGTGGCGGCGGGGGCGCTATTCAGCGAACAAATCGGCAAACGGATATTTACCAGTGCCGTCAATAAAGTCGCATCAACGGATGTTATCGGCGATCTTCCGGACGGGATGCACGTCGTGCTGTGCGGCACAGGCTCTCCGCTGCCTGATCCGAAGCGGGCCGGGCCATGCTCTGCGGTCATCGTCGATGGCAAGATGTTTGTCGTCGATATCGGCGGCGGCGCGGTGCGGAAGCTTGGCCTGATGGGCCTCGATCTAGGCGCTACGGAAGCGCTGTTCCTGACGCACTTCCACAGCGATCATATTGACGGCATGGGCGAACTCCTGCTCCTGCGATGGGCAGGTGGCGGCCGGACGCTGCCCTTGCCCGTAATAGCGCCAGAGGGCGTCGAATCGGTCGTGGAAGGGCTTGACATGGCCTATGCCACTGATGTCACCTACCGCGTCGCGCATCACGGGGAAAAGACCGTTCCGCCATCTGGAGCAGGGGGCATCGCCCGGCCTTTTGTCTTGCCGGAAACGGGTGCGGAACTGGTCGTTTATGACCATGACGGGGTGAAGGTCACATCCTTTGCGGTCGAGCATGAACCGGTTAGCGCGGCAGTCGGCTATCGCTTTGATTATAAGGGCCGCTCCGTCGTGTTCAGCGGCGACACATCAAAAAGCGTGGCCGTGGAAAAAGCGTGCAATGGCTGCGACATATTGGTGCATGAAGTGTTGAACACGGAAATGGTCGCGCTCACCCAGACGGCGATGAAAAAGGCCGAGCGGCCGGGGCCGGAAAAAATCATGTCGGATATTCCGGATTATCACACCTCGCCTGTGCAGGCGGGAGAGACAGCGCAGGCGGCCAAGGCAAAAATGCTGGTCTTCACCCATATCATTCCGGCGGTTCCGGTGGACTATCTGAAATCCTATTATCTTAAAGGGGTCGATGACGCGTATGATGGCAAAATTGTGCTGGGCGAAGACGGGATGATGTTCAGCCTCCCCGCCAATAAGAATAGTATCGAACAGGAACAATTGCTCTAAATTGCTCGTCCAGAACAAGGAGCAGGATTGATGACCGAGAACCGCTATTGGCGACTGAACAAACGGCCCGAAGGTGAAGATGTAGCCAGTGCGCTGTCACTGGAAACAGAAACCATTACGGACATTGCCGAAGGCGAGGTGCTGGTCAAAAACGCTTATCTGTCGATGGACGCCGGCACGCGCATGTGGATGACGGAGCGTGAAGACGGCTATCAACCGCCGCTCGAACTTGGCACGAAAATGGTCGGTCTGGGCTTGGGTCATGTGGTGCAGTCCCGCAACGCCGACTATGCCGAGGGTGATCTGGTGCGCGGTTTTGGACAATGGGCGGAATATGCGGTGATCGAGCCGGAATCTGCCGGACTGGTTAAGGTCGATGCCAATATCAGCGATATTAAACAGCATTTCGGTGTGCTGGGATTAAACGGCTGGACAGCGCTTTGGGGCTTGAAAGAAACCGCAGGAGTGAAGGCCGGGGACAATGTAGTTGTCTCGGCAGCGGCGGGCGCAACCGGGGTGCTGGCTTGCCAGATTGCCAAAATCCTGGGTGCGAATGTCTATGGACTCGCGGGCGGGCCGGACAAGTGCCGCTGGCTGGAGGAAGAGCTCGGCATTACCAAGGCGATTGACTATAAAAATGATGATATAGCAGCAGAGCTTGCCAAGGTTGATGGCGGGATCAATGCCTATTTTGACAATGTCGGCGGGCCGATACTGGATGCAGTATTGCCCAATATGGCGCATTATGGCCGGGTGGCGATATGCGGTTTGTTGGCGCAATATAAAGGCGATGGGCGTGGGCAGGGGCCGGAGAATTTTGACCAGATCTTGATGAAGCGGCTGCGGATCGAAGGCTTTTTCTGCCCCGACTTCATGGATCAGGGGGACAAGCTCACCGCGCAGTTGAAAGAATGGCTGGATCAGGGTCTGATCGACACGCCTTTTGATGTGACAGACGGCGTTGAAAATGTGCTGAGCGCCTATGACAAGCTGTTTAGCGGCGGCAATATCGGCAAGGTTCTGGTCAAGCTCTAGCTTTGCGGAAACGCAGGCCCCAGAGCGCAAGAGCCATGACCATGCTGACAAAGACAAGCGACATCGCGACAATGCCATCCCACCCGCCCCAGGCATAAGCGGCGGTGCCAAGCCAGCTTGAAAATCCGCCTCCGGTGAACATGATGACGATATAGATGGTCATTAACCGGGTGCGGATTTCCGGTGCCCGGTTGAACAATATGGTCCGGTTTGCAATGTCCATGGATGTGCCGCCAAAATTGCTGAATATGATGGGCAGGATGAGCATCCACAGGCTGTTCTCGGCAAAGATCAGCAGGATTGCACCAATCACCTGGGAAGTCGCAAACAGGACGCGTGCGTTTTCCGGGCCGATGCGATCCGCCAGTCGGCCAGACCATGGCGCTGCAAGAATATTGACCCCGGCCAGCACCGCAAGATAACCGACCACATCCACGCCATAACCCATTTGCGGGCTGGTAACATGAAGCCCTACACCCAGCCACAAAGCGAGAAAAAGGCCGAATGACAAAGCCTGTATCAGGCCAGCAAGAAGCAGGTCGGGCATGGTCTTGATAATCGGCCATAACGACGCGATCAGTGCGCCATAGCTTTCCTGCGGCTCGCTGCCATCGCGGAAGCTTTCATCTTTCTCCATGATGAGCGGCAGGATGAATAGCAATAGCAAGGTAAGCGCCGCGCCTACCCAATAAGCCGAACGCCAGCCAAAATAATGGCCCAGCACACCTGCGCCCGCACGGCTGCCCAGCAAGCCGACGGTTATCCCTGCGGACATGATGCCGGTGACATGGCCAATCCGGTCGGGCCGGACGCGGCGGGTCACATAAGCGGGTAGTAAATAGGGCGTAATGGTCGCAAAGCCAAGCAGCGAAGATGCGGCAACAAAGAGCCTGAAATCCTGCGCCAGAGCCATGATCGTCAGTGCAGCGAGTTGACCCACGGCAAAGGTAATAACCAGCTTGCGATTGTTGATCCGGTCGCCCAGCGGCAAGAGCAATAATATGCCGAGAGCCAGCGCAACCTGGTTGAGCGCAGGGACCAGACCGAGCAGCGATCCGCCGACACCGAAATCTGCGCCGACCGGAGCGATAAGCGGGTGAATATAATAGCCATTTGCCACCGCCACGGCGCAGGCCATGGACAAGAGAAACAATTTTGTTTCGCTAATCCGGCGCGGTGTGGATCTGGTAAAAGATTGGGCGGCTTTGGTCAGAGTTTCGGCTTTCTCACAGGACAAGAGCGCCTTGCCAGACAGCGGGACTATAAGTCCTCTGTCTGTTTAGTTAGCCTTCCGCCAGTGAATTAAGCGCGGACGCTTTATTGAATATATCAGATATATGAGCCGACTCTATTTTCGCCCCAGACCAATTTCCGTGGCAAGGCCGCTACGGACTTTGGAATAGTTGGGGGACACCATGGGATAATCTGCTGGCAAGCCCCATTTCGCGCGATATTCTTCGGGCGTCATATTATAGCTTGTCATCAGGTGCCGTTTCAGCATCTTGAATTTCTTACCGTCTTCCAGGCAGACAATATAATCCGGCTGAATCGAATCCTTGATGGGAACGGCGGGTTTCTGCTGCGTCTTTGTCGGCTCGGCCCCGCTGACAAGCTCCGTCATTGCGCCATGCACATTATTGATGAGCAGGGGCAGGTCAGACACAGCGACACTATTATTGTTAAGATGCGCCACCACGATCTGAGACGTCAATGCAATCAGCGTTTCATTCATTCTGTTGTCTATATCTGTCATTTTAATCCCGTGATTACATCAATGTCTGAAATTAAACCCATTTTGGTTGTAATAATCTGATGTGAGCAATATTTGTATAAATCAAGCCTTTATCGACCAGTAACTACCTTCTTATTTAAGGAGCAGACCAAGTTCTGTTAGGCAAGTAAAAGCCTCTATACCCGGCTTTACAGGATATATTCGATTTTACATTCGTCAGTTTAACCGGGCCGACAGGGCGCAGCCTTATATTCAAGTATAGGCCGCGGTTGTTTTCTCGGCGACTTCCTCGGCAGTGACGCCGGGGGCGAGTTCGACCAGCTTGAACGGACTGTCATGATCGTCCCGGCGGAATACGCACAGGTCGGTAATGATCATGTCCACGACATTGGCGCCGGTGAGCGGCAATGTGCATTCCTGAATGAATTTGGGGCTGCCGTCCTTGGCGCAGTGATCCATGACGACGATGATTTTCTTGACGCCCGCAACCAGATCCATCGCGCCGCCCATACCCTTGATCATCTTGCCAGGCACCATCCAGTTGGCAAGGTCGCCATTTTCCGCGACCTCCATGCCGCCCAGCACGGCAAGGTCGATATGCCCGCCGCGGATCATCGCAAAGCTTTGGTCAGAGCCGAAATAGGCGGTCTGCGGCAGTTCGCTGATCGTCTGTTTACCGGCATTGATAAGGTCGGGGTCTTCGTCGCCTTCATAGGGAAACGGACCGATGCCGAGCATCCCATTTTCGGATTGCAGTGTGACCGTCACACCCGCTGGCACATGGTTGGCAACCAGGGTCGGGATACCGATGCCCAGATTGACGTAAAAGCCGTCTTCCAGCTCTTGCGCTGCACGCGCAGCCATTTGATCGCGGGTCCATCCTTTTGCAGCATCAGCCATCATGCTGTCTCCCGATCACGTGTTGTTCTGAATTCGATTTTCTTGTCATAGGGACTGCCGTCGATCAGCCGCTTCACATAAATGCCGGGCAGGTGAATCTGGTCCGGGTCAAGTTCGCCAACTTCGACAATCTCTTCCACTTCGGCGATGCAGATTTTTCCGGCGGTTGCCATCGGCGCATTGAAATTGCGGGCGGTTTTGCGGAAGATCAGGTTCCCGGCCTTGTCGGCTTTCCACCCCTTGATAAGGCAGAGGTCCGCGTAAATGCCGCGCTCCATTATATAGGTCTGCCCGTCGAAATCCTTGTGTTCCTTGCCCTCGGCAACCTGGGTGCCGACGCCTGTTTTGGTGTAGAAGCCCGGTATTCCGGCTCCGCCAGCGCGGCAGCGTTCGGCCAAGGTGCCCTGGGGACAGAATTCTACTTCCAGCTCGCCGGAAAGATATTGGCGCTCAAACTCTTTATTCTCGCCGACATAGGATGAAATCATCTTTTTCACCTGCCGCGACCGCAGCAACTTGCCCAACCCTTCGCCATCAACGCCCGCATTATTGGAAGCGATCGTAAGGTCCTTCACGCCGTTTTCGAGCACGCCGTCGATCAGCCGTTCAGGAATACCACACAAACCAAATCCGCCGACACACAGATGCATGCCATCGAATAAAAGTCCTTCCAGTGCAGTGGTAGCGTCAGGGTAGGTTTTCTTCATATTCAGCCTTTCGCGATCTTTGTGGCCGTCATTAGCGTAACTTTTATAGAGAGGCCAGAATAGAATATATTTGGTCATATTTATCGGCTATGGCGTCAGCCGTGAACCGTATTATCGCCACTCTCTCGCTAATATTCTTTCTTGTTCCAGTGACTTATGTCCGCGGACCAGCACCGGACAAGAATGACAGCCAATATATCCACCTGGAGAATGTAAGTCTGGATTCCACGTCGCCTACGCGGTCAAGAACGGGGCGGCTTGAATATGTGCGGGGATGGATATTGGATAGCGAGAATACTGATTTCGGGGGCATCTCCTCGATGCTTGCCTTGCCCGATAACCGCTTTGTCATGTTGAGCGATTCCGGCGTGGTGATCGCTTTTACCTTGATGGAGCAAGAGGGCAAAGCGGCTCGGCCCTATATCGCACCTTTGCCGGAGGGACCAGCGGCCGACAACCAGTTTGCGAAAAAGAACTGGGATGCGGAATCCATGGTTTATAACCCCGATACCGGGCAATATTGGGTGGGCTATGAACGGGCGCATAGCATCTGGCGCTATGGTCCGTCTTTCGCGCGCAAGGAGGCTTCGCACAAGGTCGGGATGATGCAGAAATGGCCGTCCAATGGCGGTGCCGAAGCAATGCTGCGCCTAGAGGAGCAAGGGGAAGATGGCGGGGACCGCTTTCTGGTTTTCTCTGAATCCGCGCAATATGGCAAGGTGAAGGGCGCGTATCAGGCACTGATCTTTGATGGCGATCCGGCGAGAGAGGACATGGAACCAAAGCTGTTCGGTTATCGTCCCCCAAAAGGTTATCTCATCACCGATGCGGCGTTATTACCCGATGGCCGCGCCTTGTTGTTGCATCGCCGGTTTACGCCGCTGGACGGGGTGTCGGCGATTGTCTCGATCGGTGATCTGTCGCAGATTGCGCCGGGTGAAATCTGGAGCGCCGAGCCTATTGCTTCGCTGAAGTCACCGCTCACGGTGGATAACATGGAGGCACTGGCGGTTACGGAAGAAGGGAATGATACGATCATCTGGATTGCGTCGGATGACAATTTCAACGTGGTGCAGCAATCGCTGTTGATGAAGTTCCGCTTACTGCCGGACGAGCAAGAGGAAAGGGCGGCCAAAGCCCCAAAAGCGAAAGCCGAGGCGCGCCCCGGCTTTTCTTCTATTCCAAATTAAAACTGTAAAAACAGAAGCTTAAGCAGCAACCTGTTTCTTGGCGATTTCTCTTTTGAGGCGGCGAACGCGCAGGCTCAATTTCTCGTCAGAGGTTTTCAGCAGCCAGTTGTCCAGACCACCTACATGCTCGACCGAACGCAGACCGTGGGTCGATACCCGCAGCTTTACGCCTTTGCCGAGCGCGTCGGACAACAGGGTCACATTTTGCAGGTTTGGCAAAAATGTTTTCTTGGTACGGTTTTTGGCGTGTGATACGTTATTACCCACCATCCGAGTTTTACCTGTCAGTTCGCAAATCCGCGACATCGTTCTTGTCCAATTTTTTATTAAAAGAGTGATTCCCATGGGAAAGACAGCGCAATTAGCTGCAATTTGCCTGTCCGTCAAGCACCGCTGGCCCTGAAATTGCCTTTGACCCGTGAAACATCTGGTCCCGCCCGCCAAAGGCCGGTAAAGCCGGACCCGATGGTGATGGATCAGGCCCGGACATATATGCAGCGCGCGCTTGCCCTTGCGCGCGAAGCGGCTGCGGCTGGCGAAGTGCCGGTCGGTGCGGTCATTGTGCATAAGGGCGAAATTATTGCCGAGGGCCATAACCGGCCGCGCGGGACGAGCGATCCCACTGCCCATGCCGAAATTGTCGCACTGCGCGCTGCGGCGGAAAAGCTGGGCACGGACCGGCTTTCCGACTGCGATTTGTGGGTGACGCTGGAGCCTTGCACCATGTGCGCCGGAGCGATTGCCCATGCCCGCATCCGGCGGCTTTATTACGGCGCGGCTGACCCGAAAGGCGGCGCGGTGGAGAGCGGCGTCAATTTCTTCGCCGCCGCCACCTGCCACCATGTGCCGGAGATTTATGCCGGTTTCGAGGAAGCCGAAAGCGCCGCCATGTTAAAGGATTTTTTCAAAACCCGCCGGGAATAATCATTACTTGTCATTCCCGCCTGCGCGGGAATGACGGTGTAATAATATTCTGCTATGCTTAATTAGTGGACAAATCGCGCCACCACATCGCGGTAGCTGCGGCTCACCTTGACCTGCGCCCCTGATCCAAGGATGAGGAAACATTCGCCATTGGTATGCGGTTTGACTTCGCGGACCTGGCCCAGGTTGACGATGGTCGAGCGGTGGACGCGCTGGAAATTGCGGGGATCCAGACGCTTTTCAAGGTCTTTCATCGTTTCGCGCAGGATGAGCGAATTGTCGGCGGTATAGATGCACATATAATCGCCCGCGGCATCAATGCGCTCGATCGTATCAACATCTACGCGGAAAATCTGGCCGCGGTCCTTTACGTTGATCAGCTTTTCATAACGGCTGGCTGCGGCCGGTTCTTCGGCATTTTCCAGATCGGCCATAGCGCCGGGCGCCACTTCGCTGAGCACATGTTTCAGCTTTTCAATCTCTTCGGCTCCGCGCTTCTCGCTAAGCCGCACGCGGACACGTTCCAGCGCATCGGCCAGACGGTCCGGTTCAACCGGCTTGACCAGATAATCCACTGCCTCTGCTTCAAACGCACGCACCGCATGGTCGGCATAAGCGGTTACGAAAATGAACAGCGGGGGCTCGATCTCCATGATTCCCTGCACCACGGAAAAACCGTCAAAGCCCGGCATCTGGATATCCAGAAAGACCAGATCGGGTTTCAAAGTCTTGATTTTGCGAATCGCTTCGCGGCCATTGCTGCAAGTATCGATAACTTCGATATCCTCGAACTCTGCCAAGCGGATCTGAAGCCCTTGCGTGGCAAGTTTTTCATCGTCGACCAATATCGTTTTTATCGTCATGAATATATGTCCTTTTGGTTTGATAACGCCATGGCCGGGCTCGTGACGAGATTCCCTCTGGCGTTATCAGATGCATGCTCCCCAAATATGGCTTCGTTTCTGATTTGATTCACTGTCGCGTTGTCTTCCGCTGCCTCTTTTTCAATCTGCTGTCTGGTTTCAAACGGCAGTGTGATGATTACAGAAAAGCCGCCCCCCGCTGATGATTTCGTTTCGAACGAATGCGCTTCTCCATAAGCCTGGTTTAATCGCTCCTGAATATTTCCCAATCCGACGCCAGTGGAATCAGATGTTTTTTCCAGCGGCCCCGTTTGCCCCGGCCCGGTGTCGGATACCTTTATCTGGACCCGGTCATTCTTCATCCGGGCGGATACGGAAATATCCGCGCCTTCCTCCATCGGGGTCACGGCATATTTGATCGCATTTTCGACCAGGGGCTGTAATAACAGGGAGGGTAACAGGGCATTGCAAACCGCAGGATCAATATCAAAACTGGGTCGCAGCCGTTCTTCAAATCGCATTTTCTCAATATCGAGATAGAGGTGCAGCGTTTCAACCTCTTGTGCCAATGTCACGCGGCTATGGACCTCGTTGACAAGGGTATGACGCAGGAATGACGACAGGCGCGATAGCATGGCATTGGCAGGCTCGGTCTGTTTCAGCAGCACCAGCGTTGAAATACTGTTCAGCGTATTGAACAGGAAATGCGGGTTAAGCTGGTAACGCAGCATCGCAAGCTGCGCGCGGGTCGCCTGTGTCTCCAGTCGTAACAACTGGTCATTCTGTTCCTCGACCCGCAAAAAGAAGTTGATGGCAAAATAAAGCGCCGACCATGCGCCCAGCATCGTGAAGTTAAGAAACACATAGCCGGTGAACAGCGACAGAAACCCGGTTTCGGTCGCCGGGTTCTGGATGACGAACACCCAGGCATCAATAAAAGCAAATAATGCGGTTGCGATCATCAGGCTGATGATCGTTGTCACCCATGTAATAACCGGCTTTTGATGGATAAGCTGTTTATAGATGACCGATAATAAAAGCGTGATCGAATAGCCGGTTATCGTCGAAATAATGATCGGCAAAAGAAAGCCGAGCGGTTGCCCGTTGGCTATGCCGGAAATCCCGCGCAGCGCCAGCACACCGGCCCAGCCCGCCGACTGCAAGTTCCAGAACGCACGGTTCTTGTTGCCGAAAAAAGGCTGGGGTCTGATATCCATGACGGCCATAGGTCTATCTATAGCGCGCCATTGCCGTTTGGGAAAGAATCGCATAACATTGGTCCAGTAATACGCACATAAAAGTGCGAATAAGGAGAGAGATATGGGCGGCCCCAACGAATTACGAGCAAAATTTTCGTCTATGGAAGAGGGAACAGGCGAAGACTGGCAGATTATCAGCGGCCATTACATGCCTTTTGCCAGCAAGGTCGCTGACCGTGTGCTGGACCATTTGCGCTTGCTGGACGGTGATTATGGCGGGTTTCCGGTCGACAGGCTGGAACACAGCCTGCAAACGGCCACAAGGGCACATCGTGACGGGCGAGAGGATGAATATGTCGTCATGGCCCTGCTGCACGATATTGGCGACACATTATGCACGTTTAATCATCCCGATATTGCCGCGGCGATCCTGAAACCCTTTATCAGTGAGAAACTGCACTGGATCACAGAGAAGCACGGCATTTTCCAGGGCTATTATTTTTTCCACCATATCGGGCAGGACCGCGACATGCGGGAGAATTTCCGCGGCCATGAATATTTCGAGGATTGCGCCGAATTTTGTGAGAAATATGACCAGAGCGCCTTCGACGCCAATTATGACAGCGCCCCGCTGGAGTTTTTCGAGCCCATCGTAAGACGCGTGATGGCCCGGCCAGTAAACAGCGTTTACGTTAACGAATAAGGCTAAATCTATCCCTCGAAGGGAGAGGAGAGGTTCAGGCCGCTGAGGGTTCGCCGAGTTCCTTCAGCGGGCGGACCACCATATCGCCATGATCGCCGGAACCGCCATTTTCGCTTCCTGAGTGGTTTCTAAGTTCCGCCTCGTCAATCCAGCAGAGGTCATCAAGGCCCAGAATCCTGTCATCATGAGCGCGGATAGTGATTTGGCTGATGGGTTTGCGGTTCTGGGCATCGGCCAATATCGGGTTTGACGGCACGCCGGTTTCCCATTTTTCGCCCCATTGACGAATGGCGACAATCGCCGGCAGCAAAGCTGCACCTTTTTCAGTCAGGCGATATTCGACCTTGCGCCTGTCATGGTCGCACGGGCGGCGCGACAGGATGCCAGCCTCCACCAAGCGGGTCAGGCGGTTGGCCAATATGTTGCGGGCAATGCCTATTTCCGAAAGAAAATCCTCAAAATGGCGGATACCGTTAAACGACGCCCGCAAAATCATGAAGCACCAGCGCTCCCCGATTACCTCTAGTGAAATTGGCAGCGAGCAGCCCGATCGAAGGTCCGAGAGATTTTCTTTCAGTTCTTTCATATCCACTATCTAAACCAATTTCCGCCAATCCCAAAAAAAAATATAAGTTTCTAGTTGCAACTTAAAACCTATTAATATAAGTAGTGAATCGCAACTGAAATTGCAAGCCAATTGTTCCCACGCTTTTTCTCCCCGGGCATTGGCGCAAAACGAAGCTAAGTAAAGGAAGGAAATAATCATGTTTACTCCCCGGAATGCGCCCGAGAGTTCAAGTCTTGCTCATGCTACTGTGGCGCTCATAGTCGCCCTTGCCGCGGCGATGCTGGTATTTATCGCCAGTCCCGCAGAGGCGCGCAGCAAGCCGGTCGCTTATACCGCCGAATTGCAGCAGCCTGTCGAAGAATCACGTTATATTATCAAAGGCACCGTGATCTATTGCGCCGGAACCGAATGCAAAGGCGCCAAAGGCCATTCATCGGTAAAAACCATGTGCGCCAAACTGGCGAGCGAAGTCGGTCCGATCGTATCATTCGCCTATAAAGGCGAAGCGATTGATACCGAAGCCCTTAGCGAGTGCAATGCATGAGGGCGCGCTCATGACTTTCGTGACCGGGTTCTTCCCCATGACCAGCTAAATGGTCAGACCGGTCATTACTAAAGCGTTGAAGCAATGACTTCTTGAACGAAAGCATTGCTTCAACGCTATTTTTTAGTTGCTCCGGCGCTCAAAGCCAGACAGTTTATAGCGGTGTTAAGACAATATGAACTAGTAGAGCGGGTCCGCAGTTATGACCCGGACGCGGATGAAGATCTGCTCAACCGTGCTTATGTGTTTTCCGTTCAGCGGCACGGCAGCCAAAAGCGTGCGAGCGGCGACCCTTATTTCAGCCATCCCATTGAGGTTGCAGGTTTAATGACCGACCTCAAACTTGACCAGCATACGATTGTGACTGCCTTGCTGCACGACACGGTAGAAGACACGCTGACCACGGTCGAAGAAATTGAAAAGCTGTTCGGGCCCGATGTCGCCAAGATGGTCGACGGCGTGACCAAATTGTCAAAGATCGAGGCGCAGACGGATAACGAGCGTGCGGCAGAGAATTTACGCAAATTCCTGCTCGCCATGTCGGATGACATTCGCGTGCTGTTGGTCAAGCTGGCCGACCGGCTGCACAATATGCGGACCCTGCATTTCATAAAGAGCGAGGAAAAGCGCAGGCGTATAGCCCATGAGACCATGGATATTTACGCGCCGTTGGCTGAGCGTATCGGTATGTACGAATATATGCGCGAGATGCAGCTATTGGCTTTCCGCCATCTGGAGCCGGAAGCGTACGAGACGATTACCGGACGCCTGAACGCGATTAAAAAGGATGACGAGGGGCAAATCCACAAGATTATCCGCTCGCTGGAAAAGGCGCTGGCCGCTGGCGGCGTGGCTGTGGAAATCAGCGGACGGGAAAAGCATCCCTATTCGATCTGGCGCAAGATGCAGGAACGGCATGTCAGCTTTGAGCAATTACCCGATATCATGGCGTTCCGGGTGATTACCGACAATAGCGCGGAATGTTACCGGGCGCTGGGCATATTGCATCAGAAATGGAAAATGGTGCCGGGGCGGTTCAAGGATTATATCTCGACGCCCAAGCGCAACGGCTATCAATCGCTGCACACCACGATCATGTATGGCAATAATATGCGGGTCGAGATTCAGATCCGCTCCCGGCGTATGCACCACGACAACGAGTTCGGGCTGGCGGCACACTGGGCCTATAAACAGGGCGGGGCACAGCCGGACGGGCAGGCGGGCTGGATCCGCGACCTTATCGAAATCCTGGAACATGCCGAGGATGCCGAGGAGCTGCTCGAAAACACGCGGCTTGCCATGTATCAGGACCGGATTTTCGCGTTCACGCCCAAGGGCACGCTGCTCCAGATGCCAAGAGGGGCGACGACGGTTGATTTTGCCTATGCGGTGCACACGGACCTTGGCAATCAGGCGGTCGGGGCCAAGGTAAACGGCCGCCACGTTCCGCTCCGCACGCAGCTCGTCAATGGCGACGTGGTAGAGATATTACGCTCTGATGGGCAGGAACCGCAGCCCGGCTGGCTGTCTTTCGTCATCACGGGTAAGGCCCGCGCCGCCATCCGCCGTTTCGTACGTCACAAAGAGCGCGATGAGCTGGTCGAGATTGGCAGCAAATTATATGCCGAGATCATCCAGCGCCTGCCCGGAAAGATTGGCAGAAAAGCCCTGAAAGCCGCGATCAAGCGTCTTGATCTGGAGGGCGAGGACGAGCTGATGCTGGCCATTGGCACCCGCAAGATCAGTGACCGTGAGGTCATGGAAGCGTTAATGCCCGGCAGCGCCAATGACGATATTGACGAGCGTGTATGGCCGGAACAGGACCGGGCAATCTCTATCAAGGGACTGACCCCCGGCGTGGCCTTTGA
>JADKLW010000256.1_pt1 | contig 21814 bp, 14 predicted proteins | sample 8641881 | NCBI WGS metagenome assembly JADKLW01 (sample SAMN16272185, study PRJNA661076) | feces metagenome | isolation source: fecal sample from diarrhoea affected cattle B | host: Bos taurus | place: South Africa: Lokaleng Village, Mahikeng | collected 2019-09 | reverse complement strand
CCACATCGCCACATCATCACATCATCTCATCATCACATCGCCACATCATCACATCACCACATCATCACATCATCACATCGTCACATCGTCACATCGTCTCATCATCACATCGCCACATCGTCACATCAACACATCATCACATCGTCACATCGTCACATCACCACATCAGCACATCGTCACATCACCATATCAGCACATCACCACATCACCACATCATCACATCACCACATCAGCACATCATCACATCGTCACATCGCCACATCATCACATCATCACATCGCCACATCGTCACATCACCACATCATCACATCAACACATCGTTTTATTTACACACATTACAATTACCACAACGCATCAGCTCGCCGCGGAAACGTTTATCGATAAGCATGGACAAACGCTCCTGTAGGGAATCGATACGTACCATATCCACCACGTCACGGGTGAAGGCAACCATCAGCAACAGCTTTGCCTCTTCCTTGTCAATACCGCGCGCACGCATGTAGAAGAGCGCTTCATCGTCGAGATGGCCGGTAGTGAGACCATGTGAACATTTCACATCGTCGGCGTAGATCTCGAGTTGTGGCTTGGCGAACATCTGGGCATCGGGTGAAGCGCAGAGGTTGCGGTTGGTCTGGTAGGCCAGCGTCTTTTGGGCATCCTTCTCCACGAGGATCTTTCCGCAGAAAACGCCCGTAGCCTTATCCTGCAGCACGGTCTTAAACAGCTCGTTACTGTTACAGTTGGGAACGGCATGATCGAGGAAAGCGAAGTTATCGATATGCTGTGTCTTGTCGCAGATGGCCAGCCCTCCCACATGTGCTTCGGCATGCTCACCCTCCAGCCGGAAGTGGTAGTTGTTGCGGGTATATCCGTTATGGAGTGTGATGCCACTGGTCACAACCTCTGATTTCTCTTTCTGCACGCTGAAAAGATTATTCAGCCTTGTAACCTTCACTGAGTTCTCTTCCAGCTCATAGAGGTCGACCTGTGCAGATGCCTCAGCAAAGATCTCAGTCACCTGCGTCACCACGAAGTGCACATCATCAACCGCATGATCACAGACCAGCAGCTTCACATGGGTATTCTCCTCAGCGATGATCAGCAGGCGGCGGTTCACGTTCAGGTCCACGCCACCACGCAGGATATTGATCAGCTGCAGCGGCTTCTCCACCGTCACATTTTTGGGTACATAAATGACGAAGCCATCCTGTGCGAACATCGTGTTGTAAGCCACCACACCATTATCGGAGTAGTCGGCAATCTGACTGTAGTGCGCATCGAACTGCTCCGGATATTGCTCGGAGAAGGTTTGCAGGCTTCCGGCAAAGACACCCTCGGGCAAAACTTCTTCGGGACCTTTTTCATCGTAATAACGATCGTTGATCAGGAAGTAAGTGTATGTGGAGAGGTTAGGCACGTCACACTTGAAAGCATCATACGGGTTCACCGGTATGGGGATATTTCTCAGGTTCAAGCCCAGATCGGCATCAAACACACGAGCTATATTGGAGTGCTTGTAGTCCTCCTGTTTGGAGGTAGGGAAACCAATCTGCCTGAAGGTCCCGAAAGCGGCATCGCGATGCTTGTTGATCCCCACTGTGGAATGGGCATCGAGCTCACTGCGGAAATGCTCAAACAGATCTATATATTGTTGTTCTATCATTATTGTTATAAAGTTGCGGGTTATGGGTTTATCAGCCAGTCATAGCCTCTTTTCTCAAGCTCCAGCGCCAGGTCGGGACCACCCGATTTGATGATCTTCCCAGCGTAAAGCACATGCACCTGATCAGGCTTGATATATTCCAGCAGACGTTGGTAGTGGGTGATCAGGATGGTCGCATTCTCTTTCGTCTGAAGCTTGTTCACACCTGCAGCTACCACCCTCAGTGCATCGATATCAAGTCCTGAATCTGTCTCATCAAGTATGGATAGCTGAGGGGTCAGCATAGCCATCTGGTATATTTCATTTTTCTTCTTCTCGCCACCCGAGAACCCTTCGTTCACCGAGCGACCCACAAGGTTACTGTCGATACCCAGCAGCTCTCGCTTGTCACGCATCAACTTCAGGAAATCGCCCGCCGAGATGGGCTCTTCCTTCCTGTATTTACGTTGCTCGTTGACCGCTGCACGCATGAAGTTGACCATGCTCACCCCGGGAATCTCCACGGGATACTGAAAGCTGAGGAAGAGTCCTTCGCGGGCACGATCTTCAGGCTCCATCTCTAGGAGATCATTATTCTTATAGAGGATGCTTCCCCTGGTCACTTCGAACTTGGGATTCCCTGCCAGCACTGAGGCCAGGGTGCTCTTTCCGGAACCGTTTGGTCCCATCACCGCATGCACCTCTCCCGGTTTCACTTCCAGGTTAACCCCCTTCAGGATCTCTTTTTCTTCTACGATGGCATGCAGGTTTGTGATCTTTAACATATTTGTCATTATGAATGAATATTAATAATAAAGCGGCTCTTCTGTTACCGCGCCGCCTGAGAAATATTTACGTCTCTGTTGCTCCTTGCTTATCAAAGACGTACACGAAAGTAAGTCTTTTTCAATCTATTTTGACCAATTCTCGCCTCTGAATAACAACCATCTCAACGGAATTGTTTGATTTATACCTTAATTTGTGATCCCGTCACTCTTTTTGCCCTCTTCTGCCTTTGCCGCTTCCTCTTTTTCATCCTCTGCGATGATATCTTCAGCCTCCTTTATCTTCTTGAAGAGGTCAGAGGCAAAGACAAAGTCGTGCAGCTTTTCATTCTCTGCATTCATCACCTCCGTTTTGGCTCCTTCCCACTCCTTGATGCCCTCATTGATAAAGATGACGTTGTCACCTATATTGATCACCGAGTTCATGTCGTGAGACACCACGATGGTGGTGATGGAGAAGTCGGTGGTGATATCATAGATAAGCTCATCGATCAGTTGTGCCGTCTTCGGGTCGAGGCCCGAATTGGGTTCATCACAGAAGAGGTATTTGGGATTCAGCACAATGGCTCTGGCGATGGCTACACGCTTCTTCATCCCTCCGCTTATCTCCGAAGGCAGCAGGTTGGCAGCGTGTGAAAGGTTCACCCTCTCCAGGCAGAACTCGGCACGTTTCCTGCGTTCACGCTTGTTCTTGCGGGAAAACATCTCAAGCGGGAACATCACATTCTCAAGCACTGTCCTGGAGTCGAAGAGGGCTGCCCCCTGAAAGAGCATGCCTATATCACGGCGGAGGCGACGCACCTCAGCTGTTCTCATTCCTATCAGGTTCCTGCCGTCGTAGAGGATCTCACCTGCAGTGGGAGGAATCAACCCCACAAGACATTTCAGCATCACCGATTTTCCCGATCCGCTCTTACCGATAATGATGTTCACCACCCCCTTGTGAAAGGTGGCCTCGATATTGTTGAGGACAACTTCACCATCAAACTCCTTGCTCAGGTTTTTTACTTCTATCATAGCGGAACTGCTTTATCCCATGGCCAGCTGTGTGAAGACCAGGTCGGTCACCAGGATTAATATACTGTTGATCACTACCGAGTTGGTGCTTGCCCGTCCCACCTCCAGCGCTCCCCCTTTTGCTGTATATCCGAAGTAAGCAGCCACCGAGGCAATGATAAAACCGAACAACATTGATTTCAGGATCGAGTACCAGACGAATGACTCCGTGAAGAACGCCTGTATACCATAGACATAGGTCTCAACCGAGGGAGTGCCCAGCACCATGCAGATGATGTACCCCCCAAAGAGTCCCATGAACATGCTGAAGATGACCAGCACCGGCATAAAAGCCACGAAGGAGGCTATCTTGGGTAGTATCAGGTAGTTGGCGGAGTTCACACCCATGATCTCGAGTGCATCCACCTGCTCGGTGATGCGCATTGACCCGATCTCGGATGCCACATTTGATCCCACCTTGCCGGAGAGGATAAGGCACATGATGGTGGAGGAGAACTCCAGCAGGATGATCTCACGAGAGACAACGCCCACTGTGAAGCGGGGCAGCATGGGTGAGTCGATGTTCAGCGCGATCTGCAATACAATGACCGCACCAATGAAGAAGGAGATGATGATCACAATCCAGATGGAGTTGACACCCAGGGCATAGATCCCCTTCATGAACTCCTTGATGAATTCACTGAACTTATCCGGCAATGACAAAACTCTTTTCATCAACAGCGCATATTCTCCAACACTATCCAGTGAACGGATTATCTTCATCTGGTTTCTACGTTCATTTCTATTCCTACTATTCATCAGCATAGCAGCATCCTGCCATAAAGATATCACATCTCTTATTCTCTTACGATCTGCAAAGATAGAAATATTATTACTCTTCCGGTTTAAAATAACAACGTTGCTATTTTAAAAAATTGTAATTTTGCACGATGTATGAACTGATCGATAAGGAACTGGGCAGGATTGTGGTAACACCTCACAAAAGAGCAAAACGTATCATCGCCAGGCGCATGGGTGAATATATCCGGCTGACTGTTCCTGAACGGTTCAACATGAAAAATATCGCTTCTGTGCTACTGGAGCTGAAGCCGGGAATAATGAAGCTAACACAACCATTCACTGCATACATTACCGAAGAGGATGTGATCTCTACCTTCACATTCGATGTACATATTTTACGGGATCCTTTTATCGACAGGATTAGCCTTTCACTGAAGAACGGCAAATTACAAATCTTTCTCCCTGAGGCGAGCGCTATCTCACAACCCGGGAATCAAAAGAAAATCAAAGAGGCTATCATCAATGTACTGAGGATGGAGGCGAAGCGCGTGTTACCGGCTAAAACGGCATTCTTTGCACAGAAAGTGGGGCTCAGCTACAATCAGATAAAGATCAACAGCAGCAGATCACGCTGGGGCAGTTGCTCCGCCAAAAAAAACATCAACTTCTCACTCTTCCTGCTATTGCTGCCCGAGAGACTGATCGATTATGTGGTACTGCATGAGCTTGCACACACCATTGAGATGAACCACAGTGTACGCTTCTGGCAACTGCTGGAGAGGCTGTGCGACGGCAAGGCAAACATGTTGCGTAAAGAGGTGAAGGATTATTCACCCAACGGGTATCATTTTCTGATTCAGAAATAGAATGTCGTAACGGCCTGAGGTTCGACAGGTTTTCGGCATGGTGCGCTCACCGTGGAAGATCAGAGATCCTTCACCAGGAGATCACCCCCACTCTCATACATGCTCATGCGTGAGTTTACCAGTGCGGCCCAGTGTTCGCTGAAGTCACCCTCCATGTCGATCATGAAATCTTCAGAGCCATGCTTATCCAGCTTGCTCATTAAACCGTTGACGGTGATCAGGTTGATGTCCACCGCAGGCTGGTAGGCCATCACACGTTCATCGTGAGGCGAGGGTGTGAGAGAGATCATTTTCAGATCAAGCAGTTCATCCAGGATATCATTGGTCAATCGTGATGGCACCTTACATCTCACTGAGAGCTGATCGGCCGTGAGAGGCGGCTTCTCATCGGCAAAACGCTGCACGATATTTGAGGCGATCATCAAAGTGAAGAAATCCTTGTAGCGACGACTGATATTGCGTGTCTCTTTCTCGAAACTGAACTTGCGCACATTCTGTGCAGCGTAGGAGATCTCTGCCCCTATCAGTACAATAAACCAGGACATCTGAATCCATAGCAGCATCAGCGGGATGGCGGCAAAGGTTCCGTAGATGGCATTGTAACGTGTGATCCAGAGCTGTCCGCCCAGGTAGAGCATCTGGAAAAACTGAAAGGCTATACCCGCGATCGTTCCGGCAATCAGTGCATTCATGAACTTGACCTTCGTGTTGGGCAGAAACTTGTACAGTGCGGTGAGTATAAGAATGATCACCACCAGTGGTATGATATTCAACAGACGAGGAATGAAAGGATAGAGGATATAGATGATTTTCATCGTATCATTCTGCGGGTAGCTGATGATATTCAGTGCATTGACGAGTACGAAGAAGATGGGCATCAGCAATACCAGTGCGGAATAGTCAGTCACCTTCCTGGCAATACTCCTCCCCTTGGTCACCCTCCATATTTTGTTGAAGTTCTTTTCAATATCACCGAAAAGAATCATGATGGTATAGAGAAACAGGATGATACCAACACCGGCAAATACCCCTCCACCCTTTGCCTCTTCGAGTGATTTGTCGATAAGCCGGAACAGTAAATTCAGGAACTCTCTTGTTCTGCCGTCAGCACTGGCACTCTCCTCAGCTATAGCCGATATGTCAATCCCGGCAGTATCACCGTTGCCGGATAAAATGGTATCGCTGAACTGGTCAGTAACAACCATCATGCTGTCAGTGGTATAATTGGGAGCTGTAGCAACGATCTCTGTCTCGGGCGTACTGCCAAGCATAAAATTGAGAATGCTGCTCTCCATGATATTCTCAATCCCGAAACCGCGGGCAATGGCAAAGATGACCGCCAGCAGCGGTACGATGGAGAGCAGGGTCCTGTTGGTGAGAGATCTTGAACTGGCGGCAATATCCAGCTCCTGGATGTTGCGGACAGTGAGCATCACCGTCTTGATAGCGTTATAGAGGATATTTTTCTTGTTGGAGAGCGTCTCGGGGTTCTGACGCCAGATATCATACGACAGGAAATGCAACAGCTCCTTCACCTTGATCTTCATCCGTTCAAGCCTGCCGGGTTTCTCCTCCTCGTCGTAATCGCGCTTCTTGCGTCTTTTTGCCATCTTTTTGATATAAATAAAAAAAAGCAGCCGGTCTGTAAGCCGGGTTCTGTACCCCGGTTTCCCGGGGTGTCTGTCATTTATCTGCGGATGAATGTCACCACTCTCCTTTAGCGGCCTACCCCTCGGCATCGGGCGAGCAACCCTACATATCCGATATACATGGCCTTGCAACCCATAATGCGTACGGCGCACTGCATTACTGCAGCACCCGGTGAGCTCTTACCTCACCTTTTCACCCTTACCACGGCACAAGGCCGCGGCGGTTATTTTCTGTTACACTGATCTGCCCTCACGAACAGCTTCCCGTTAGGAAGTATGGTGCTCTCTGTTGCCCGGACTTTCCTCCGCGACATCAACTGTCGCAGCGACAAACCGACCTGCTGCAACTGCAAAAGTAATAATAAAGGTTTGATATAGCATCACTTTAGGCTCTTTTTTACTATTTGAGACAGTGGTATTCTATGTGATATACAAATATTTTTAAAACAGTAAAACAATCCTATTTCTCCGACTGTTTAGTAAAAATAGCCACCCTAAAACAATAAATCTATGCGTACAAACGGAGTGATGATGCAATATTTCGAGTGGTTCCTGCCCGATGATGGTCACCTGTGGAACCGTCTTAAGGAGGATGCAGTACATTTGAGCCAGATAGGTATCACAAGCGTGTGGATCCCGCCCTGCTATAAAGGTCTCAGCTCAAACGATTCGGGATACTCAGGGTATGACCTATACGACCTGGGAGAGTTTGACCAGAAAGGTACTGTTCGTACGAAATACGGTACAAAACAGGAACTGCATGATTGCATCGGGGCTTTACATGACAACGGTATTGCCGTCTATGCCGATGTGGTACTCAACCACAAGGGAGGGGGTGATGAGTTGCAAACCTTCCGGGTGGTGGAGGTAGATCCGCATGACCGCAACAAGGCCATCACCGAACCGTATGAGATTGAAGGGTTCACCCGTTTCACCTTCCCGGGGCGCAACAAGAAATATTCTGACTTCGAATGGAGCTGGGAGCATTTCTCCGCCACCGACTACAATCACCGCGACAACAAGGATGCCATCTACATTATCCTGGGTGAGAACAAAGGTATTGATGTGCACGACCGGTCTGTGGGGCAGGAATATATGAATTTCGACTTCCTGATGTTTACTGACATTGATTATAAACATCCGCAGGTGCAGGAGGAGACAAAGAGATGGATCAGCTGGTTTATCCGTGAGACAGGTATAGACGGCGTACGGCTCGATGCCATCAAGCATATCAACGACTGGTTCATCAGGGACTTCATCGACCATGTAAGGAGTGAGTTCGGTGCAGATTTTTATGCTGTAGGTGAATATTCCTATTACGACGGGATGGACATTGAAGAGTATCTGCACAATGTAGAGCACAAGATCGACCTCTTCGATATGGCTCTGCACTACAATTTTAAGCAGTGTGCCATGGATGGACCTGCTTTTGATATGCGGAACATATTCCAGAGTTCACTGCTGGAGAAGTATCCCCTGCGGGCTGTAACCTTTGTGGATAATCATGACTCTCACCTGACTGAAGGTGATCCGTACGTTCAGGATTGGTTCAAGCCCCAGGCCTACGCGCTGATTCTCCTACGAAAGGATGGCTACCCCTGTATTTTCCTCGGTGATTACTACGGTATAGGTGGGGAGAACCCGAAGCCGGGCATGCAGTGGATGATTGACCAGCTGCTTGATGTACGTCGCGATTTTGCCTACGGTGAACAGGAGGAATACTTCGACCATGAACATGTGGCAGGATGGGTCCGGCGTGGCGATGCAGAGCACCCTGATGGCTGCGTGGTGATCATGACCAACGCCCAGGGAGGTGTGAAGCCGATGTTCGTGGGTACCGACTATGCCGGTTCAGCCTGGTACGATAAACTGGGAAATGTGCAGGAGGATGTGATCATTGGTGATGACGGCCGTGGCTGGTTCCACGTGGGAGACGGGTCGCTGTCGGTATACCTGAAGAGGGTGTAGGGAGGTGGGAGGTGTATTACAGCCAAAGACGTTTCCTCCCTTAACCGTTCCTTTACAGAGGTGGGTTCAAATGCTGCAGGTTTATACTACTATGATTTTAACTTTTTTTTGTATTATTATTTTTTGTATATTTCGCCCCGAAATCTTTCTGCTAAGTAATCGTCTTCTAAAATGGGGCGTGAAGCTTCATCATTCAGACTATTTCATTTAGTAGGCCGTGCATAGTGGAGGCATGCGTAAACGCTTCTATGACGGGAGTTAAATACATAACTAATATACAAACAATTATGCTGGCAAAATTGAAGCTAAAAGGGATATGTCTGTTGCTTATGACACTTTCCTTCGTATCATTATCTGCACAGTACCACCCCGACTGGGATTCGCTGGATAAAAGGGAAACCCCCAAGTGGTGGAAAGAGGCCAAATTCGGTATATTCATTCACTGGGGATTGTATTCCGTTCCTGCTTATGCACCGGTCAATGAAGTGGATGGAATTTATGAAAAATATGCCGAGCATTATTATAACCGACTTTTGACAGGCAACAAGCTCTTTCAGAATTTTCATACAAAGCAATACGGGGAGCATTTTAAATACGGCGATTTTGCCCCTCTATTTAAAGCCGAATACTTTAATCCCGATGAATGGGCTGCGCTTTTCAGGGACGCAGGTGCAAAATATGTGGTGCTTACATCCAAGCATCACGATGGATTTTGTTTATGGCCCAGCACTCAGTCGCCTCATTGGAACAGTGTAGCTATGGGTCCGCATACCGATTTAATAGGTGAGTTATCCGCCTCGGTCCGCAATTCCGGCCTCCGGTTCGGACTTTATTACTCTTTGCTGGAATGGGCTCATCCGTTGTACGCAGAGCCCACCATTGAAAAATGGGTGGACAGTCATATGATTCCACAGATGAAAGAATTGGTAAACAATTATAAACCAGAGATTATTTTTTCTGATGGGGAATGGGATTACGACAGCAAAACCCTGAAAAGCGAAAAGTTTCTTGCCTGGTTGTACAACGAGTCTCCCGTCAAAAATACGGTAGTCGTAAATGACAGATGGGGAAAGGAGACCCGCAGCAAGCATGGAGATTATTACACTACAGAGTACGATTTGGTCCACAATCAGGAAGGTATCGGTGACAAGGCTGATCACCCCTGGGAAGAAAGCCGTGGTATAGGAACATCCTACGGTTATAACCGCTTTGAAACAACAAATCATTACCTTTCTTCAAAACAATTGATCGGCATACTCATCGATAAAGTGGCCAATGGTGGCAATTTCCTGCTGAATGTTGGCCCCGATGCAACCGGCATGATCCCTGTCGTTATGATGGAGAGGTTGTTGGATATAGGAAAATGGCTGAAAGTGAATGGTGAAGCCATCTATTCTTCACAGCCATGGAAGAGCCCCAATAAACCGAAAAGCGACAACATCTTCTTCACCAGGAAAGAGGAGAATTTATATATCATCTTAAAGAAATGGGAGAAAGCACCTATTGTCCTTAGCGGGCTGAAAAGCACAGGCAAAGTGGAGCTACTGGGTTACCCTGATGTCCTGACTTCGAAATACCACCAGGGGCAGCTGACAATCACACTTCCACTGCTAACGGTGGATGAAATACCTTCTGCCCACGCGTGGGTGATTAAAGTTTCCGATTTCAGTGAATAGTTCTACACTATTTCAGTAAGGTCTACTTCCATTATGTCGTTTTTTTGGTTCTGTTGAGTTTTAAATTTCATATTGAGCATTAGCAAATAAGAATGAGCACTGTCACCAAAAATAGGACTGAATTCGAAAAGATATACGTTTCCCATTACTCGAGGATGAAGCGTTTTGCACAGGAGTACGTGATCCGCGAAGAGGATGCGGAAAATATAGTGCAGGATGTTTTTGTCGATTTATGGGAACAGAACCTCCTATTGGTAACGCACACCAAACTTTTTGCTTATCTGTTTACGGCGTTGAAAAACAGGTGCATCGACTTTCTAAGGCACAAAACAGTAGTACAGCATACAGCAGTAAAAATGCAGGACGACTATACGAAAGCCCTGCAGATGAAATTTCAATCGCTGGAAGCTTTCGATGAGCAACTGTTTGCTGAACCCGATATTGAAACGATCATTCAAAATGCTATCGAAAACCTGCCTGAGAAATGCCGCGAGATTTTTATTTTAAATAAAATAGAGGGAAAAAAACAAAAAGTCATCGCTCAGGAATTGAACATCTCTATCAATACCGTGGAAAATCAGATGGCTATCGCATACAAGAAACTGAAAGAAATACTAAAAGACCACATCCCTCTCCTTCTGTTTTTTTAGATTTTTTTGTTTTTCCTTAGTGGTTTTTTCACTCTCAATCGTTAATTAATAAAGCGGATAAAGAATGGATGAAAAACTCCCCAGATATTTCTCGGGTGAATTGGGACAGTCCGACACAAACGAATTGTTCAACGAATTGAAAACGAACGAACCCTTACGGGGAGAATTTGTACATATGCAAAACGTATATGCGCTTAGTCACCTATCCAAATTTTCAATAGATGAATCGGAGGGCAGGAGAAGCTATCAACAATTCGTACAGCAAATAAAGATAAAAAAGCGGCATAAGGTTGCCCGGCTGACTTTGCAATATGCTGCAACAGCATTGATACTCATTGCGTCCACTTTTTTCGCCACCCAATATCTACTCACAGATAACGGTGTCATCACGGAGGTAAACACATTGGTTGTCCCTGCCGGACAGCGGGCACATCTGACGCTGCAAGACGGCACCTCAGTGTGGTTGAATGCACATTCAACGCTCACCTATCCGGCCCGTTTTTCCGGGAGATCACGCCGGGTGACTGTTTCAGGTGAAGCATATTTCAAGGTGGCAGAGAATTTAAAAAAACCTTTTATCGTCTCCACGCAGAACATAGAGATGAAAGTACTCGGGACACAATTCAATGTGTACAGCTATCCCGGGACCGGATGTATCAGAACTGATCTGGTGGAGGGATCACTAATGGTTTATAGCAAAGAGTCACCTCAGGCAAGCGTTATATTGAAACCCAACGAACAGATTGTCGTTAAAGACGGTAAGATGTCTCTCCGGAAAATTCAGAATTCCGATTACTTCCTCTGGAAAGACGGAATTTATAGTTTTGAAAATGAACGACTACTGGATATAATTGAAAAACTTCAACTGTACTACGATGTAAAAATAATAATACAGGATCCCGATATATTTAATATGCCTTATACCGGAAAATTCCGTCAACGCGATGGCATTGACGAGATTCTGAGGATCATCCAGAAAATACAAATGTTTACTATACAGAAAGATATAGAAAAAAATGTCATAACTATCTCGAAATAAATCTCCTTATCACCTTAAAACATATTTGCCTATGAGAATGAATATAAAATAGAAAAAGCGATAAGTGCGCCAACACCTATCGCTATAAATAAAGCAAACACTCAACAACAAGTCTAAGTTATTCACTTTAAACACACAAATATATGAAAATAAACATTTCAATGGATCACTCTTTTAGAAAAAAAAGTGATTGTAAAGATCTATTTAAAATCATGAAAATCTGCTTACTATTTCTAACTACCTTCACATTTCAAATGATGGCGTTCAATTCTAATGCACAGGACGCTGTGATTGAGCTAAGAACAAGTTCTGTCACTATTGGTCTTTTAATCAGTGAAATTGAAAAACAGACCGACTATCTGGTCGTATACAGTAATCGGGAAATAAATACTAACCGGAAAATAAACGTCCACCAAAATGCGGACAAAGTATCATCTTTTCTCCATACAGCCTTCTCAAATACCGATATCGGTTATGATTTTGAGAACAATTATATTGTACTTTCAAAAAAAGCACAACAAAATGCTGCCTGGATTGCCGAACTGATCCGAACACAGCAACAAAAGAGAATTATAACGGGCCAAATAAATGACGAAGCCGGAGTACCGGTCATCGGTGTGAATATCATTGAAGAGGGTACGACAAACGGTACGATTACGGATATAGACGGTAATTTCTCGTTGCGGGTAGATGAGAGTGCCATACTTCATATTTCATACATCGGCTATTTACCACAGGATATTAACACTTCAGGCAAAACAAATTTTAATATTGTGTTAGCGGAAGATACCCAGGCGTTGGAAGAGTTAGTGGTAATAGGCTATGGTACGGCACGCAAGATCGACCTTACCGGCTCTACCTCTTCCCTTGGTGGTGACAAACTTCGAATGAAGAGTACACCTCAGCTTTCAAGCCAAATGCAGGGACAAATGGCCGGCGTACAGATCACACGCTCTACCGGTGACCCATCAGCAGGAGCGACCATCCGTGTACGCGGGGTCACCACAATGTCAACCAATGACCCGTTGGTGATCGTGGATGGCATACCGGGTACCCTTACAGATATTGCACCCGAAGATGTAAAAGACATACAAGTTCTGAAGGACGCAGCTTCTGCCGCTATCTACGGTTCACGTGCAGCGGCTGGTGTTATCCTGGTCACTACAAGACGTGCCCGGAATAACGAATTCCACCTTTCCTATAATGGGGAATACGGTATTGATGCACCCACAGCCAAGCCAAAATTCGCCAATTCTGTACAATGGATGGGTGGTCTTAACGATTTGGCCTTCAACGATGGAGCTTCGTCGCCTCACTCACTTTACTCTGAGGATTTAATCAATAATTATGCACAATTACGGGCTGAAGATCCTGATCGCTATGCTGATACAGACTTCATGGACCTGGGCTTAAAGAGTAATACACATCACCAGCGTCATTCACTCTCCCTTAGCGGTGGTACCACTAAACTAAAAACGAACTTCAGTTTTAACTACTATGATTCAGAGGCTCTTATAGAAACAAAAAACTATGAGCGTTTTAACATCCGCACCAACAATGACTATACGATCAACAACTGGATACATGCAAATGTTGACCTGAACCTGTTTTATTCTAACGCGAACGGACCTCATCTATCCATAGTTGAGCTGATGGAACGTGCACCAATATATAATGTCTATTGGTCTGATGGACGTTTTGCCGATGGAAAAGATGGTGACAACCCCATTGCGAAACGTGATCTGAGTGGATCAATGAAAATGCAAAACTATCGGATTGGTGGAAAACTACAGTTAGTGCTCACTCCTGTGAAAGGATTGGCTCTAACAGCCATCATCGCTCCGCAATACTCCTTCTATAAGGGGAAAGATCATAGAAAAAGATATGAAGTATACCGATTCACTGGTGATCCTATCCCCGGAGTCAGTTATTCCTCAACAAGCCTCAGCGAAAGCCGCAATGACAATCATGGTTTGACGAAGCAGTTTTATGCAAACTATAAACTGAATCTTAATCGCCACTCTATAGGATTGATGTCCGGTTATGAAGATTATTCATATAATTGGGAAAATCAAGGGGCTTCGCGCACCAATTATAGTTTGATAAACTTTCCCTACTTGAATTTAGGTCCGGAAGATTATCAATTCAACAGCGGCAATGCCGGTCATAATGCTTATCGTTCCTTCTTTGGTCGTATCATGTATTCTTGGGCAGACCGCTATTTGCTGCAAGCGAATATCCGTTCTGATGGCTCATCCCGTTTTGCCGATGGGCATCGTTGGGGCACATTTCCATCAGTCAGTGCAGGTTGGATCATCTCTGAAGAGTCCTGGTTCAATAAGAGTGTTGTCGATTTTCTGAAGTTTCGCGGTTCAATAGGACAGTTGGGTAACGAGCGTATTGGTTCGGAATTTCCATACCAGGCGAAGTTGTCTTTCGGTACAGGTTTTATTCCCAATGCCGCAACCGGTGTTTCTGACATTGTGCAGACGGCTTATCAGACTGACTACGCGTTCAAAGACCTTACCTGGGAAACAACGACGACCTATGGTATTGGTACTGACATCACCCTGTTAAAAAACAGCCTGAGTGCTTCGATAGATTACTATTATAAGAAGACGACGGATATGCTCATGGAAGTAGGATTTCCCTCTTATTTTGGATATAACGCACCGCAAAATAATGCTGCCGACATGAAAACAACAGGTTGGGATTTCGAACTTTCCTGGAACGACCAGATCAAAGACTTCCATTACGGTGTAAGTTTCAACTTATCCGATTATCGGTCGAGAATGGGATATATGGCAGAAAGACAAAAGATTGATGATAACATCAGAATCACCGAAGAAGGTTCTTACTATAATGAATGGTACGGATACAGAAGTTTGGGGATTATCTTAAATGAGATGGCCATGTTTGACGAAGAGGGTAATAAAATTCCCGTTCTGACCAATAACGATAAGGCCGGCAATATCCGCTATCAGGATATTGATGGCGATGGTAAAATTACCGCTTCCAACGATCGTGTACGCCTGGGTAACTCTTTGCCGGAAATGCAATATGGCGGATCTCTTTGGGGTGAATGGAAAGGTATCGATTTCAACTTATCATTCCAGGGTATCGGATCCCAACTTGCTTATTGGTCATGGCCGGGCACACCGTTCAATTATCAAGCCTATGCCAGCCCGTTAAACCTGATCGAAAGCCATTGGAGTCCAACGGCTACGGATGAGGAAAATGCCAAAGTAAAATATCCAAAGTTGACAACCAACAATGCCAATATTTACGCCAGAAGCGACTTTTACCTTTTTGACGGAGCGTATATGCGTATTAAAAACATCACATTGGGCTATACCTTTCCATCCGAAATCACAAAAAAGTTAACGGTCAGCAAGTTGAGGGTTTATTTCAGCGCTAACGACCTGCCTGCTTTCTCAAAATTTCCAGAAGGATACGATCCGGAGTGGAATCGTAGCGGCGACCTCCTCATGTCTTCTTATATTTTCGGATTGAATGTTTCATTTTAATAAAAAAATCCATTATGAATAAAATAAGCAAATATTTACTCACCGGTATAATGGCATTTTGCATGACTGCTTGTGCCGACCTTGATCTTAACCCATTATCGGAAGGATCGAGTGAGAATTGGTATCATGATGAAACCGAAATAGAAATGTCTCTCAACGATTTGTGGAGACCGGATTTCTTCCCCATCGATGGAATCTTCTGGGATGACGATTTATTAAACCGTAATGGCTCCAATGAAATCACATTAGGAACGATTACTTCTCAATGGGGAACAGCTTCTGGTCGTTGGACTTCATTATATAAAGCCATTGTTCGTGCAACAAAAGTCATCGATGCGTTGGATAATGGGTTAGCAGCAGAAATAAGTGAAAGTAAAGTGAATCAATACAAGGGTGAAGCCTATTTTATGATTGGATTTGCTTATTGCGAACTGACAGCATATTATGGTGATTGTGTATTAAATAAAGGTATGACCTTAGACGAAGCATATGAGGCAACGCGTTCACCCAAAAGTGAAGTGCTGGAATATGCCTATGAGTGTTTAGATAAGGCGACCGAATATTTGCCTGACTCCTACAATGGCCAACAAAGGCCCACCAAAGGGGCTGCTCTTGGCTTTAAAGCGCGTTTCGCTCTCTTCCACGGAGATTGGCAAACAGCAGTGGATGCCGCAGATAAATGTATGAAGCTGGAGGTTTACCAATTGCACGATAACTATCGCGATATGTTCAAAGCGAACAGTTCCGACGAATTCATGTTCTATTTCAAAGGTGATCTGACGTTAAATCAAGGTTATGGTTTCATGTCGAATGTACGGGATTTTGTAATCCGTAAAATCGGAGGCCACTGTAACCAAAGTCCATCGTTGGAGTTGCTTTGCGCTTACACCTGTACGGATGGTTTACCTATTGATCAGTCTCCGCTATACAATCCAAAAGATCCGTTTGCCAACCGTGACCCGCGTTTAGCGATGACAATCCAGCCGTTCAAGACGAAGTATTCATCTGATTACACAGAATATGAAGCATCTAAACAAGATGGTTCATTCCCTGAAAAATATCCGGACTACATCACTCTGGGTTATGAATTCAACCCCAGTCCTTATGCCAATAAAGTATATGAGGTGGCCACCGGCAAGATGGTGGTTAATAATGATGCGAAAGCTTCGAACCAACACTCAGCTTACAACGGATTGATCATTCGTAAATTCGTGAAAGATGATTGGAAAGATTTCAATAATTACGGTTTAGTGGCAGACAACTGCTATCCCTACCTGCGTTATGCAGAAGTCCTGATGACCTATATAGAAGCGAAGAATGAGATGGGACAATGTACACAGGAAGATTTGGACAAAACGATCAACCTGCTGCGGGAACGTGCCTACCGGGGAACCGGTATCACTTACCCACATATAGAAGTAACTTCACAGGCTGCCTTGCGTAAGATCATCCGCATGGACCGTCGTTCAGAATTCGCATTCGAGGGGGTGCGCTATCGTGACCTGTTGCGCTGGCGTATCGCTGAAAAAACGCATAATAAATCAATGTACTACCTCTCCCGTGCCTGGTCCAATTCCGCCAACTGGAATGGTTTGACAGGCAGTGAATCAAACATTGAGCTGTCTCAGGATTTTATGACCTTACTGAAGAACTGGGACGAAGGTAACTACCCCATCGGTGGCGTACCAACGATCGACGAAGACGGACTGCCGGACCTTTCCCCAATGGAAACAGCCGGATATATCACCACGTTCTATCAAATGTCGTTCGATGCAAAGAAAAACTATCTCTGGCCCATCCCTGCGAACGATATTTTAGTGAATAGCAATTTGACGCAGAATGAAGATTATTAATACTTTCTAATACTTACCCCAGTTGTAGCATCTGGTTATCCGGAGGATTTTCAGATAACACAATTGGGGTCTGTTTTTATGTTATATTATCCCATTATAAAGAACGTTTTCATTATGCTAAGTAAGCTGAGTACAAACTCGTTTGGATTGTGCCATAGTGAGAAAACGTCTAACATTAGTGAGTTCTGTTACAAGTTATGATTACACGACGTGCGTTAGTACACCAAAATTGAGTCATTATAAAAAGAATAAAATATGTTTACAAAAAAAACGATTAGAGCCTTAAGCCTTAGTGTTATCTTTTTGATACTGAGTTATTCAGGAATATCCGGCCAAAATAAAAAATACGATGTGGTCATTTACGGCGGAACATCCGCCGGCATTGCATCGGCTATCCAGGCATCGAGAATGGGTAAATCGGTAGTGATCATTGAGCCTACAGATCGCCTGGGAGGGTTGACAACCGGCGGATTAGGCCAAACCGATATCGGGAATAAACACGTAATAGGAGGAATATCCCGTGAATTCTATCAAAATATCCGGAAACATTACGGTGATACTAAGAACTGGAAGTGGCAGGATAGAAATGAATATCTTGATGATGGACAAACAAGGACCGAGAAGGGTGAAGATGCCATGTGGACGTTCGAACCCTCCGCAGCCTTGAAAGTATATCATCAAATGCTCTCCGGCAAAAAGATTGATATTGTCTACAGGGAAAGATTAAACAGGGAAAGCGGCGTTACTAAAAAGGGTGGTACCATTGAATCGATTGAAATGATGAACGGTTCAAAATATACCGGGAAAATGTTTATTGACGCAACATACGAAGGAGACCTCATGGCTGCATCTGGCGTCAGTTACCGTGTAGGAAGGGAATCCAACCGCGAGTACGGGGAAACACTCAACGGGGTGCAGGCCAATAAGATCAGTGCCACACTCAAGTGGACCCTCTCACGCAACGCATATAATCACAATTTCATTGACAGGGTCGATCCTTATCTCATTAAAGGTAATCCCAAAAGCGGACTCCTACCCTACATAACCGATGGCCCTCCGGGTGTGGATGGCGAAGGTGACGATAAAATACAAGCCTACTGTTTCCGGATGACACTTACTGATCATCCTGATAACCGTATTCCTTTTAAAAAACCGGAGAACTATGATGAGTTGAACTACGAGCTGCTTTTCAGAAACTATGAAGTCAACAACGGGTCGGAGGTAAATCAGTTGCCCTGGATCAATTCGTCGATGCCGAACAGGAAAACCGACACCAATAACAGAAGAGGATTCTCGACAGATTTTATCGGACAAAATTATGATTACCCGGAAGCATCCTATGAAGAACGTGAAAAGATTGTTCAGGCTCACAGGGAATACCAACAGGGACTAATGTGGACACTGGCCTATCATCCCAGAATTCCTGAAAAGGTGAGGAATAGCGTATCAAAATGGGGAACATGCAAGGATGAGTATGATGAAGAAAGTGATGGATGGCAGGATCAGCTTTATATCAGGGAAGCAAGACGTCTGCTGGGTGACTACGTGATGACCCAGAAAAACTGTGAAGGAATAGATTTGGTTGAAGACCCGGTTGGAATGGGAGCATACGGAATGGATTCGCATCACATACAGCGATATGTGGATGTTAACGGATTCGTACAGAATGAAGGCAATGTGGAAGCACACGGCTTTTCTCCCTATTCTATCAGTTATCGTTCGATTGTTCCTAAAAAAGAAGAATGCAACAACCTACTGGTCCCCGTGTGTGTAAGCGCTACCCATATTGCATTCGGTTCTATCCGTATGGAACCTGTCTTTATGGTGTTGGGACAATCTGCGGCCACTGCTGCATGTCAGGCTATCGAGGAAGGCGTGGCGGTGCAGGATATCAATTATCCGGCTTTACAAAATACATTATTAAAAGAGAAACAGATTCTGGAAATTCAAATCAATAAGTAGCTATCAATCCAAATGGATAAAAAAATAATCGTATGAGACGAACAACTATATTTTTTTCACTCTTATGGGCAGTCTCTTTCACCTTTCTATCCTGCAGTAAGGATCCGTTGTGCGCAGACGTGATCATTTATGGTGGTACGTCAGCGGCCGTAATATCAGCCGTTGAGACTGTACAGTCAGGCAAGAGCGTGATCATTGTATGCCCCGACAAACATCTTGGCGGATTGACTTCCGGTGGGTTGGGCTTTACCGATTCAGGAAACACCAACTCCATCGGAGGTCTGGCGCGGGAATTTTACCATCGCATATGGCTTCACTATAACAACGATCAGACGGCATGGAAATGGCAGGAGCCATCTGAATATGGAAATAAAGGGCAGGGAACCGTAGCAATGGATGGGGAAAGCAGGACAATGTGGATATTTGAACCCCACGTAGCTGAAAAAGTATTCGAGGATTTTATCAAAGAGAATAAAATCCCGGTTTACAGGGATGAGTGGCTCGATAGGGAATCGGGCATCGAGGTCACCAATAACAGGATTGTCTCCCTGACCACACTCTCAGGGAAGAGGTTCAAAGGTAAAATGTTCATTGACGCTACGTACGAGGGAGATTTGATGGCCACCGCCGGTGTATCGTATACAGTAGGAAGAGAACCGTGTTCGCAATATAATGAAGAGTGGAACGGTGTACAGGCCGGTGTATTTCATCATGGACACTATTTCAAAACATCCCTTGATCCGTATGTGATCGCGGGGGACTCCTCAAGCGGTTTAATGCCCTATATTTCCGATGAGCCGATACAACCCAATTGTACAGGTGATAATAAGATCCAGGCCTATTGTTTCAGGTTATGCATGAGCAATCACCCTGAAAACAGGATCCCTTTTGAAAAACCCGAAGGATACGATCCTGCCGAGTATGAACTTCTGGCCAGAGTTTTTGAATCGGGATGGAACGAATGGTTTGCGAAGTATGACCTTATACCCAACAGAAAAACCGATACAAACAACCACGGTCCTTTCAGTACCGATCATATAGGAAGGAACTACGACTACCCGGAAGCATCCTATGAACGACGTAAAGAAATTATTGAGGATCATACAAATTATCAAAAAGGGTTGCTCTATTTTGTATCGACCGATGAACGTATTCCCGAAGAGGTGAGGAACAGGATGCAGGATTGGGGACTGGCCAAAGATGAATTCACCGATAACGGTAATTGGCCCTATCAACTCTATATCCGTGAAGCGAGAAGGATGATTGGAGCGTATGTCACAACTGAGAACGAGGTGCTCGGGAAGGTGCATATACCTGATCCTGTAGGTATGGGCTCATATACCATGGACTCCCACAATGTGCAACGCTACGTGACGGCAGAGGGTTATGTACAAAATGAAGGTGATATCGGGGTACACCCCGGAAAACCCTACAAGATAGCCTATGGCTCAATTGTGCCACAACAAGGAGAATGTGAAAACCTGCTCGTACCTGTTTGCCTTTCCTCCAGCCATATTGCGTTCGGCTCCATCAGGATGGAACCGGTATTTATGATCCTTGGCCAATCGGCAGCGGCAGCAGCGGTGATAGCCATAGATAATAAGATCAGCATACAGGATGTCCCCTATGGGCAACTGGAACAGGTATTACTTTCTAAAAATCAGATTTTAAATCAATGATTGTTCTATGATCACCTTTGTTATTTCGATCATAACCCTCCTTTCTGGATTCGCATTCTACTCCAGATACCTTGAAAGTGTGATGAAGGACGACCTTGTACGTCCTACACCTGCCACCACCCTGAACGATGGTGTAGATTATGTACCCATGCCCTGGTGGCGTGTATTCCTGATACAATTCCTCAACATTGCCGGACTGGGGCCCATCTTTGGTGCCATCGCAGGGGCAATGTGGGGACCGGTCGCATTCCTATGGATTGTACTGGGTACCATTTTCGCCGGGGGCGTACATGACTATTTCTCGGGGATGCTATCGGTGAGGCATGAGGGTAAAAGTATCACCGAGATAATAGGTATCTATTTAGGAAAATATGCCAAACAGATCATGAGAGTCTTTGCCATTGTGCTATTGATCCTTGTGGGCGTTGTCTTTATTTCCGGTCCGGCCGGTTTACTGGCCGGACTCACTGGTGAATCACTTGATTATACTTTCTGGGTGTGGATTATATTTATCTATTATATTCTAGCTACTCTCCTGCCCATTGATAAGATTATCGGGAAAATTTATCCAGTTTTCGGGTTCGCACTGATTTTTATGGCTGTCAGTTTAATTATTGCACTAGTGGTTAAAGGATACCATATACCTGAACTGACTGTGGAGAATTTCAGAAATTTCCATCACGATAAGGAAAGTTTCCCGATTTTCCCGATGATGTTCATT
>JADKLW010000326.1_pt1 | contig 21942 bp, 25 predicted proteins | sample 8641881 | NCBI WGS metagenome assembly JADKLW01 (sample SAMN16272185, study PRJNA661076) | feces metagenome | isolation source: fecal sample from diarrhoea affected cattle B | host: Bos taurus | place: South Africa: Lokaleng Village, Mahikeng | collected 2019-09 | reverse complement strand
ATGGACTTGATGGCGCCACGGACTTTGTCGCCGCGCTTGAAGTTGATGGAGAACTCTTCCCATGGATTCGCACGGCACTGCTTCATGCCCAGCGAAATACGACGACGGTCTTCGTCGATTTCCAGAACCATGACTTCGACTTCTTCGCCCAAGGTAACAACCTTGCGCGGGTCGACGTTCTTGTTGGTCCAGTCCATTTCGGAAACGTGCACCAGGCCTTCGATACCGGCTTCGACTTCAACGAACGCACCGTAGTCGGTCAGGTTGGTAACCTTGCCGAACAGGCGGGTGCCTTGCGGGTAGCGACGTGCCAAACCAACCCATGGGTCTTCGCCCAGTTGCTTGACGCCCAGCGAGACACGGCTCTTTTCCTGGTCGAACTTCAGGACCTTGGCTTCGACTTCCTGGCCTACTTGCAGGACTTCGGATGGGTGACGCACACGACGCCATGCCATGTCGGTGATGTGCAGCAGACCATCGATACCGCCCAGGTCGACGAACGCACCGTAATCGGTGATGTTCTTGACGACGCCCTTGACCACGGCGCCTTCGCTGAGCGTTTCGAGCAGTTTCTGGCGCTCTTCGCCCATGCTGGCTTCAAGCACCGAGCGACGCGACAGCACAACGTTGTTGCGCTTGCGGTCCAGCTTGATGACCTTGAACTCCATGGTTTTGCCCTCGTAGGGCGTGGTGTCTTTGACGGGGCGCAGATCCACCAGCGAACCGGGCAGGAAGGCGCGGATGCCGTTGGTCATGACAGTCAGGCCGCCCTTGACCTTGCCGGTGATGGTGCCGGTTACCATTTCGCCGGATTCCAGTGCTTGCTCAAGCTGCAGCCAGGCCGACAGGCGCTTGGCGCGGTCACGCGACAATATGGTGTCGCCATAGCCGTTCTCGAGCGAGTCGATGGCAACGGATACGAAATCACCAGGCTCAACTTCGAGTTCGCCCTGGTCGTTCAGGAATTCTTCTAGGGGGATCAGCGCCTCGGACTTGAGGCCGGCATTGACAACGACAAAATTGTGGTCGATGCGCACGACTTCAGCTGAAATGACCTCACCGGACTTCATGTCCTGGTCTTTGATACTTTCAGCAAAAAGGTCGGCAAAACTTTCACCGCCGAAGGCGGCAGGGGTCGGAATGGTGGACATTAAGTTAAATCCAAAAGCCGGAAGTGGCTGTTAAAAACACACCAGGAAGGGCTAGCCCCCCAGTGGAGTCAGAAATAATCCCGAACCGTGAAAATCCTACTTGGCTCGGAACCCCAAGCTCGACCAATGGTCGAGTACAACATTCACTGTTTCATCGATGCTCAGACTGGACGAATCGATGATGTGGGCATCGGGCGCAGCAACAAGCGGCGCGCTTGCCCGGCTGCGGTCACGCTCATCGCGTAAGCGCATATCTTCTAATAGGCCCGGTAGATTAGCAGAAAAGCCCTTTTCCTTCAACTGCTTACAACGCCTTTCCGCCCTCGCCTGCACATCGGCGACTAAAAATATTTTCAGAGGCGCATCAGGAAACACCACCGTGCCCATATCGCGCCCGTCCGCAACCAGCCCTGGCAAGCGGCGAAAAGCCCGTTGACGTTCAAGCAGCGCATGCCGCAGCGGCGGATAAGCGGCGACTTTGGAAGCCAGATTTCCGATCTCTTCCTGCCGGATCAGCGCCGCCACATCGACGTCAGACAGCAACACCAAATCGCCCTGGAAGGCGACGTCGAGCTCGGCGGCGACCTGGGCGACGGCCAATTCGTCATCGGCGTCCACCCCCAACTGGCGCACGGCCAGCGCCGTCAGGCGGTACAAGGCCCCACTGTCCAGGACATCCCACCCCAGCGCGCTTGCGACGCGATGCGCGATCGTACCCTTGCCTGAAGCCGTAGGACCGTCGATAGTGATGACAGGTGGGGCGAAAGAAGCACTCATGGCTGGACCAGGTCGGAAAAAACGGAAAAATAATCGGGGAAGGTTTTACTGACGCAGTCCGGATCCAGGATGGTGACCGGCTCCGGCCCGAAAGCGGCCAAGGAAAAACACATGGCCATGCGATGATCGTCGTAGGTCTTGATAGCCGCCGCGCGCCACTGACCATCGGCAATGGGGTGCACCCGTATCCAGTCCGGGCCGGATTCCACCTTCGCGCCCAGCTTTTCCAGCTCGGCGTGCATGGCATCGATGCGATCGGTTTCCTTCACTCGCCAACTGGCTATGTTGCGCAAGGTGCAAGGCCCGTCCGCAAACATCGCCATGGCCGCTGCCGTCATGGCGGCATCGGGAATCAGATTGAAATCGCGGTCAAAGGCGCGCAGGCGTTCCCCGCGGGCCACATGTACGCCGCTTACCTGCACGGAATCAGCGTGGCGGACTACCGTGGCGCCCATGTCTTGGACCACATCGGCGAAAGCCATGTCGCCCTGTATGCTGTTCGAACCCGCGCCCAAAATATGGACGGGGCCGCCACCCAGGGCGCCAAGCGCCATGAAATACGAGGCGGTCGATGCATCGCCTTCGATCGCATAACGCCCGGGTGAGCGGTAGCGCGCCCCAGCCGGGATCACAAAACGCTGCCAGTCTTCGTGCTCGACCGCCACGCCAAAGCGCGCCATCAGGTTCAAGGTGATAAGAATATAAGGTTGCGAGATCAGTTCACCGTCGACTTCTATGATGATATCGCGGCTGGCAGTACCGGCAGGTATCACGGCGGCCATCAGCAGCGCGGTCAGAAACTGGCTGGAAACCGAGCCCTTTACCTTGACGGGGTGGTCGGTGCGTATGCTGCCCTGCCCTATGGCAAGCGGCGGATAGCCGCTGTTGCCCAAATAACGAATCGCGCTTCCCATCGCCTGCAAGGCATCCACCAGATCGCCGATAGGCCGCTCATGCATGCGCGGCACGCCGGACAGCTCGTAGTCACCGCCCATCATGGCCAGGGCCGCAGTCAGCGGACGGAAGGCGGTGCCGGCGTTACCGAGCAGCAGTTTTGCCTGCCGAACGGGATACGGGCAGGCGCCATGCAGCGTAATGGTGCCTGCGCCGCCGCTTTCGATATGCAAGCCAAGTTGACGCAAGGCAGCCAGCATCACACGCGTGTCGTCCGAGTCGAGCACACCCTCCAGCGTCGTGCTGCCTTCAGCCAGCGAGGCCAACAGCAAGGCGCGATTGGAAATGCTTTTCGAGCCCGGCAAATGTATTTGTCCGGTCGCGGTGGCGGCCGAAGCCAGGCGCAAGCTCGATGTCTTAGTCATGCCAATCCACTCCTGCTTCCCCATAGTCGCCGTGCCAGCGCGGCCCGTTCGAGAAAATCTTCCAGCGCCGCGCTGTCGCCGTCAACCAGGGCCTGCTCTGCGCGGGCCAAAGCCGCCTTCACTTCCTGGAGCTCTGCCAGCACCGCCGGACGATTACTTAAAAAGATGTCGCGCCACACTTCGGCCGATCCCGCCGAAATGCGCGTGAAGTCGCGAAACCCGGTACCCGCCAGTGCCATGCGCAGATCGGAATCCTGCGCTGTGGCGACCTGCCACATGTAGATCGACGACAGCAGATGCGGCACATGGCTGACCGATGCCAGGACCGTATCGTGCGTATCGGGCTCCATGCAAACGACCCGCGCCCCGCAGGCTTCCCATAAGCGTGTCAGCAAGGCTTTGCTGGCGTTCGAGTTTTCTGCCAAGGGCGTCAGCACAACGCTGCGCCCCTGAAAAAGCTGGGCATCGGCTGCTTCTGGACCGGTCGCCTCTGCGCCGGCAATGGGGTGCCCCGGGATGAACTGGCTTACTTGATCGCCCAGGACTTGCCGGGCGGCAGTCACCACATCGGCCTTGGTGCTGCCGGCATCGGTGACTATGGTCTCAGGCCGCAGTGACGGTTGCAGTGTTGTCAGTATCTCGGTGGTTGCGCCCACCGGTGCGGCTATCAGGATCAGGTCGGCGGTCTGTGCCGCTTGCTGCAAGCTTACGATCTCGTCGATCAAACCCAGTGCCTGCGCCCGCGCCAGCGTGCCGCCTTGGCGCCCCGCGCCGACTATCCGTGTCACCAGGCCGCTTTGGCGCACTGCCGCTGCGAACGAGCCGCCTATCAGGCCTACACCCACAATAGCGAGGACTGGCACCAGGGGCTCGGCGCTGGTCCTGGGCAAGGGCGGCGCGCTCATGCGGCGCCGACAATAGCCGTCAGAGCCTCGATGAAACGGGCGTTTTCCTGAGGCAGGCCGATGCTTACACGCAACCACTCCGGCAGCCCATCAGCGCCCACCGGGCGCACAATAATGCCGCGCTTGAGCAAGGCCAGATTCACGCCTGCCGCGTCACCCACCCTAACCAGCACGAAGTTGCCGTAGCTGGGCACGAACTGCAGATTCAACTTCTGGAAAGCGGCGCAAAGTGCCTGCTTGCCGTCCCGGTTCAAGGCATAAGAGCGTTGCAGAAAGTCGGCGTCGTCCAGGGCCGCGATGGCGGCGGCCTGAGCCGGGCTATTGACATTGAATGGCTGACGAACGCGATTCAGCAAATCTGTCAGGCGCGGCTGCGCAAGAGCGAAGCCGACACGCAAGCCTGCCAGCCCGTATGCTTTGGAGAAGGTGCGGCTGACAATAAGGTTGGAGAACTGCTCTACCCAACGAGCGCTGTCGAATCGGAGCTCGGGATCCAGATACTCGTTGTACGCTTCATCGAGCAACACGGTCACCTTGTCGCCCCAGCGCTCGTGCACCTGCTGCAGAAACGCCACGACATCGGCGGCGGGCAGGAAAGTACCGGTAGGGTTATTGGGGTTGGCGATAAACACCAGCCGGGTGTCTTGGTCGATGGCAGCCAGCATGGCGTTCAGGTCATGGCCGTACTCGCGTGCGGGCACGACGATATGGCGGGCGCCGCGCGCCTGCGTTGCCAGGCGATACACGGCAAAGGCGTGCTGCGCATAAACCGCCGACAAGCCCGGCCCCAGCAAGGCCAGCGACGCCAGCTCGAGCAGATCGTTAGACCCGTTGCCCAAGGTCACCCACGCCGCAGGCACACCATACCGGGCGGCAAGGGCCGCCTTCAGCTCGAAGCCATTGGGATCGGGATAACGCCCCAAGGTCGTCATCGCTTTCATCATGGCCGATTTTGCCGAATCGGGCATGCCCAGCGGGTTCTCATTGGAAGCCAGCTTGATGATGTTGGCTGGGTCCAGCTTGAACTCGCGCGCAAGCTCTTCGATGGGCTTGCCAGGCTGATACGGCGCGATCGCCAAAATATGATCAGGGGCACCGGCCGCCATGACAGCGCTTTTGATATCTTCGGAATTCATGCAAGCTGTCCCTACTGCCTTGGGTACGAACCCAGGACTTTGAAAAAAGCCACCTGTTTCTTCAGGTCGGCCAGCGCCTGGGCCACGGACGGTTCCTTGTGATGGCCCAACAAATCGACATAAAAATAGTATTCCCACTGGCCCGTGCGGGCCGGGCGGGACTCCAGCCGGCTCATTGAAACGCCGTTTGCCGCCAGTGGCGCCAGCATTTCGTAGACGGCCCCGGCCCGGTTGGGCACGGCGAGGATAATGCTGGTCTTGTCATTATCCGTGGGGAGGGTTTCGATGGCTCCGACGGCCAGAAAACGTGTGCGGTTCTGCGGGTCGTCCTGTATGCCGGAGGCGACCACCTGCAAGTCCCAGGCTTGTGCGGCCATCGCGCCGGCAATAGCAGCCACGGTGGGATCCTGCGCCGCAATCCGAGCCGCCTCGCCATTGCTGGACGCTGCATCGCGCGGCAAGCCGGGATGATGCTGGGTCAGCCAGGCCTGACACTGAGCCAGTGCCTGCGGGTGAGCCATGACGCGCGTCACGCCGTCCAGCGTGCCAGAGCGTGTCATCAAATTATGATGAATCTTGATGGATCGCTCGCCCAGCACCTTCAGCGGAGAACTCAACAGCAAATCCAAGGTGCGATTGACCGCACCCTCGGTGGAGTTCTCGACAGGGACCATGCCGACATCGGCTTGCCCGGCTTCTACCGCCCGGAACACCTCGTCGAAAGAATCGCAACGTAGGCGCGTAATGGCATGTCCGAAGTGATCCAGCGCGGCCTGCTCGGAAAACGAACCCTGCGGGCCCAAATAGGCCACCGTCAAGACGCTTTCCAGCCCGCGGCAGGTGGAAATTATTTGCGACCACACAGCGTCAATAGCCTGGTCGGTAAAGGGTCCGGCGTTCAGGCTCTGCAGCCGACGAATCACCATGGCCTCGCGTTCGGGCTTCAGGATGGGCCCATCCAGGTCGAGTTCTTGCTTGATCTTGCCGACGTCCTGCGCAGCCTTCGCGCGTTGGTTCAACAAGTCGAGGATCTGTTCGTCCAGCGCGTCAATACGCTCACGCAGTGGCAACAAACGGGCTTGTAATTGATTATCCATGTCGACGTTCGAAGTCCTGCATGTACGAAATAAGCGCCTGCACCGCTTCGAGCGGCAAGGCATTGTAGATGGAGGCCCGCATGCCGCCCACGCTTTTATGGCCTCTTAGTTGCCGCAAGTCGGCCGCGTCGGCGCCTTCAAGAAAGGCCGCGTTCAGCGACTCGTCCTTCAAGAAAAACGGCACATTCATGCGCGAACGATAGGACGGGTGCACCGTGCTGACATAAAAAGACGAACCATCCAGATAGTCGTACAGCGCGCGCGCCTTGGCGATATTGGCCGCCTCCATGCTGGCGATCCCGCCCTGCTTTTTCAACCATTTGAACACCAGCCCGGCCATATACATCGCATAAGTGGGCGGCGTATTGAACATGGAGCCTGCGGCAGACACGTTGGCGTAATCGAAGGCGGACGGACAGATCGGCAAGGCATGACCGATGAGTTCCTTGCGCACGATGACCATGGTCACCCCGGCCGGACCGGCGTTCTTCTGGGCGCCGGCGTACACCATGCCGACTTTGGAAAAGTCGATGGAGCGCGACAGAAAATGCGAAGACACATCAACAACCAGCGGGACTTCAGGTGCGCCCAGCGACTCCATATCGGGCCAGTCGGGAAACTCGACGCCGCCTATGGTTTCGTTACTGCATATATGCAGGTAGGACGCGTCAGCCCGCACGGACCAGTCGGCCGGCTTGGGAAACCACGTCCAGGGTGCCTGTGTACGCCCGTCAACATCAGCCTGCGCGCCGCTGCTCGCCGCCACGGCAATATCGCCATAGCGCTGGGCTTCCTTGTGCGACTTGTTGGACCAGATGCCGGCCAGGACATAATCGGCCTTCCTTGCATCGCGCCGACCAATAAGATTCAAAGGCACGATGGCATTCTGGGCCGAAGCCCCGCCCTGCATGAATAGCACGTCGAATTCTTCCGGCACCTGCAGCAGTTCGCGCAGATCGGCCAAGGCCTCTTCGTATATCTGCGTAAACTGCTTGCCCCGATGGCTCATTTCCATGACCGACATACCGCTGCCGTGCCAATCGGTCATCTCGGCCGCAGCGTGTTGCAGCACTTCCAACGGCAAGGCCGACGGCCCCGCCGAAAAATTCCAGGGGCGCATGCTTAGTCTTCCTTGCTGTCGTCCGTATCCGGTTGCTCTGGTATTTCGGTGTCTTGCGTACCCTCCGGCGTATCGAGGATTTCTTCCTCGTCATCCAGATCGTCGGCATCGCTTTCCACAACACGGCGCACGCCCGAAAGCATGCTGTCGTCATCCACGTTGATCAATGTGACGCCCTGCGTGGCACGACCCATCTCGCGGATCTCGGACACCCGGGTGCGAACCAGCACACCACTGGTGGTGATCAGCATGATTTCGTCTTCGGGCTCGACCAGCACTGCGCCAACAACCTTGCCATTGCGAGCAGATGTCTGGATGGCAATCATGCCCTTGGTGCCTCGGCCATGACGGGTATATTCGACAATGGAGGTACGCTTGCCAAAGCCGTTCTCGGTGGCGGTCAACACGCTTTGCGATTCGTCGCCGGCCACCAGCATGGCAATCACCGACTGGCCTTCTTCAAGGTTCATGCCGCGCACGCCCCGTGCGGTGCGACCCATGGGGCGCACGTCGTTCTCGTCAAAGCGCACGGCCTTGCCTGCGTCGGAGAACAGCATGACATCATGCTTGCCGTCGGTAAGGTCGGCACCGATAAGGAAATCGGCCTCATCCAGAGCAACCGCAATAATGCCGGCCTTGCGCGGATTGGAGAAGTCGGACAATGGCGTCTTCTTGACGGTGCCTCGCGAGGTCGCCATGAAGACATAATGATCTTCGCTGAATTCCTTGACCGCCAGGACCACCGTGATCTTTTCGCCATCGACCAGCGGGAACATATTGACTATAGGACGACCGCGGGAGTTGCGCGAACCCTGCGGAACCTCCCAGACCTTCAGCCAGTAAACCCGCCCGTGATCGGAGAAGCACAGCAGGTAGTCGTGGGTATTGGCGATAAACAACTGGTCGATCCAGTCGTTTTCCTTCATGGTGGTGGCCTGCTTGCCGCGGCCGCCGCGCTTCTGCGCACGGTATTCCGATAAAGGCTGGCTCTTGATGTAGCCGCTTTGCGACAGCGTAACCACCATATCCATGGGGGTAATGAGATCTTCGGTATCGAGTTCCGTGGCGTTGTGTTCGATCTCGGAGCGCCGTTCGTCCTTGGTATTGGTCGAGAACTCGGTCTTGATGGCCAGCAGCTCGTCGGAAATGATGGTAGTGACGCGTTCAGGGCGCGCCAGGATATCCAGCAGATCGGCGATGGTCGCCATGACGTCCTTGTACTCGCCGACAATTTTGTCTTGCTCGAGGCCAGTCAGGCGTTGCAGCCGCATGTTCAGGATTTCCTGAGCCTGCGTGTCGCTAAGCCGATACTGGCCGTCTTCCTGCAAGCCGAACATATCGGGCAGCGCTTCGGGACGATAGGCTGCGCGCCCACCGGGTGTGGCGCCATCGTCGGCGCGTGTAAGCATTTCGCGAACCAGCGACGAATCCCAGGTGCGTGCCATCAAATCCTGGCGTGCCACGGGCGGCGTGGGCGCCGCCTTGATAATCGCAATGAAATCGTCGATGTTCGCCAGCGCCACGGCCAGGCCTTCGAGCACATGGCCGCGTTCGCGAGCCTTGCGTAACTGGAATACCGTACGGCGCGTGACGACCTCGCGGCGGTGGGACAGGAAGTACTCCACCATTTGCTTCAGGTTCAGCAGGCGCGGCTGGCCGTCGACCAGCGCCACCATATTCATGCCGAAGGTGTCTTGCAACTGCGTATTCTTGTACAGGTTGTTAAGTATGACTTCAGGTACTTCGCCGCGCTTGAGCTCAATAACCAGGCGCATGCCGTCTTTGTCGGATTCGTCGCGTATGTCGGAAATACCTTCGATACGCTTCTCGTTGACGAGCTCCGCGATCTTCTCCTGCAAGGTCTTCTTGTTGACCTGATAGGGGATGGCGTCGATGACGATGGCCTGACGATGGCCCTTCTCCATGTCTTCAAAGTGCGTCTTTGCACGCATGATGACTCTGCCGCGCCCGGTACGGTAGCCTTCGCGCACACCCGACATGCCGTAGATGATGCCCCCTGTGGGGAAGTCAGGTGCGGGTATCAGCTCGATCAGTTCGTCTATGGTGCATTCGGGGTTGCGCAGCAAATACAGGCAACCATCAATGACCTCGGCCAGGTTATGCGGCGGTATATTTGTTGCCATGCCCACGGCAATGCCCGAGCTGCCGTTCACCAGCAAGTTGGGAAGCCTGGCCGGCAGCAGCAGGGGTTCGTTCTCGCTACCGTCGTAGTTAGGACCGAAACCGACCGTTTCCTGATCGATATCGGCCAACAGCTCGTGCGCAATCTTGGACAGGCGGATTTCGGTGTACCGCATGGCGGCGGCACTGTCGCCGTCCACGGAGCCGAAGTTACCCTGACCGTCCACCAACATATAGCGCAGCGAAAAGTCCTGCGCCATGCGTACGATGGTGTCGTAGACCGCGGAATCGCCATGCGGGTGATATTTACCGATAACGTCCCCGACAATACGCGCCGACTTCTTATAGGCGCGGTTCCAGTCGTTATTCAGTTCGTGCATGGCGAACAATACGCGTCGGTGCACCGGCTTGAGCCCGTCCCGAACGTCCGGCAAAGCGCGCCCTACGATTACGCTCATGGCGTAATCCAGATAGCTGCGACGCATTTCCTCTTCCAACGATATGGGGAGGGTCTCCTTGGCGAAGGAATCCATAGAGTGTCTTAAACGTTAAATCGTGAAGTCGGGCCGAAGTCGGGCGAATGGGAAATTCTAGCACTTCCCCTTCTGGAGCCTGCCCGCAAGCAAGGTTCGGGGCCCCAGTAAATGAAAGAGGTGCCAGAACGCTTCGTTTCCCTCTTGCAGTTCATAAAACACTTTAAGGCGACTGCCCGTTGCTTAAAACCAACAATAATGCTGGAGATAGGGTACAAATGCCACTATCTGATCGATATGTATCATTCGGGCTTAACTAACCGGCCAGAAATGCCGTAAGATTCGCCCTAACACGCATGAAACCCAGCGCAATTCTTTGATTCAATCATGGCGTTGCTATACTGGCTCCGTTTTCTTGATATGCGGCGGGGGTTCGCTGCGGTCACTTACCAGCATTAAGCTCAACGAGGAGAAACATGAATAAACCCTCCAAAATCGCACTTGCACTCGCCCTTGCAGCCGCCACGGCTTCTGGTGCAGTATCTGCGCAAACTGTCGATAACTGGCGCAACCCATTTGGCGACGTTTGGAAAAACGGCACCAACGAACTGTGCTGGCGTGATAACTTCTGGACCCCAGCTACCGGCATCCCCGGTTGCGACGGCGTACCAGTTGCTCAGGCCGAAGCACCAGTGGTTGCTCCTACCGCCACTAAAGTTGTCCTGAATGCCGACACCTTCTTCGACTTCGACAAATCGAATCTGAAGCCTGAAGGCCGTCAAATCCTGGATCAAGTAGCCGCACAGGCCAACACGATCAATCTGGAAACCCTGATTGCTACCGGCCACACCGACTCGATCGGTACCGAACAGTACAACATGGGCTTGTCCCAGCGTCGTGCTAACTCGGTCAAGGAATACCTGATCAGCAAGGGTATGGCTGCTGATCGCATCTACGTCGAAGGCAAGGGCGAAACCAGCCCTGTCGCGTCCAACGCTACTCGCGAAGGCCGTGCTCAAAACCGTCGTGTAGAGATCGAAATCGTTGGCACACGCAAGTAATACCCCCGGGTAATATTTGCTGCGTTAAACGCTACAATAAGGGCTCCGCATTGCGGGGCCCTTATTTATTTCCGGACAGGCCATGAACGCAACAGCCCATTCAGCACCCGACACCCTTAACGTTGACCAGGCCGAACTCGAAAAGTTCAGCAAGCTGGCTTCCAAATGGTGGGACCCTGAAAGCGAATTCAAGCCCTTGCATGCCATCAACCCGCTGCGCCTGGGCTGGATACTCGATCAAGCCGGTGCGCTATCAGGTAAAAATGTGCTGGACGTCGGCTGCGGCGGCGGCATCCTTGCTGAAAGCATGGCAGCCCAAGGCGCCACCGTTACCGGTATCGACCTGGCCGAAAAATCCCTCAAGGTGGCCAAGCTGCATGGGCTGGAATCCGGCATTGCAGTCACTTACGAGACGGTCAGCGCCGAAGACCACGCGGCGCAGCATCCGGCCACCTACGACATCGTCACCTGCATGGAAATGCTGGAGCACGTTCCCGATCCCTCCTCCATCGTCCAGGCCTGCGCCACTCTGGTAAAGCCAGGCGGCTGGGTATTTTTCTCGACCCTCAATCGCAACCCCAAGTCTTTCCTGTTTGCGATAGTCGGCGCCGAATATCTGTTGCGTATGCTGCCCAAGGGCACACACAGCTACGAAAGCTTCATCAAACCCAGCGAACTTTCCGCTGCGGCACGCGCTGCCGGGCTGCTTACCACGCGCCTGAGCGGCATGGAATACAACCCTATTACCGATCGCTACAAGCTCAGTGGCGATACCTCGGTCAATTATCTGCTGGCTACGCGCCGCGAGGCCTGATATTCATGCGTAAACTGGTTCTCTTTGATTTCGACGGCACCCTGGCCGATACCGCACCCGACCTGGCCGCCGCTGCCAATAAGCAGCGCGCCCGCCGTGGGCTGGCTCCCCTACCCTACGAAACTCTGCGGCCCTATGCGTCGCACGGCGCACGCGGCTTGCTCAAGGCCGGCCTCGATATGGGCACCGACCATCCCGACTACGAAGACTGCAAGCAGCAGTTCCTTGCCGACTACGAGCAAGACATGACCACCCACACCCGGCTGTTCCCGGGGGTTGACGAACTGCTGGCCAAACTCAAGCAACACGGCTACGCCTGGGGCATAGTCACCAACAAGATGGAATACCTGGCCATTCCGTTGGTGGTGCACCTGGGCCTATATACCGACTGCGCCATTACTGTTGGCGGCGACACCACCGATCACCCGAAGCCGCACCCTGCTCCTTTGCTGCATGCTGCAGAAAAAACCGGGTTCGAACCGTCTGAATGCATATACGTAGGCGACGACGAGCGGGACATCGTGGCTGGCAAAGCGGCGGGCATGGCAACCGTCGTAGCGGCTTATGGCTATTGCGGCACCGAAACTGCCATGTTGCAAGCGTGGCAGGCCGATGCCATCGCCGATACACCCCAGGCGGTATGGCCGGCCGTCGAACAATGGGCCAGCCAGTCGGCCTGAACCGACCACACCGAGAACCCGCTTAACTTGGCTGGGCAGCCGCTTCTACTGCGGCTGCATCGGCTGTTGCCGCATACGTGCCTGCCGCAGTAAACAATACATCGGTGGATGAATTCAGCGCGGTTTCGGTGGAATCTTGCAGAACCCCGATCACAAACCCCACGCCCACTACTTGAATGGCGAGCTCGTTCGGAATGCCAAACAAGCTGCATGCCAGCGGAATCAATAGCAATGAGCCGCCGGCCACGCCCGATGCGCCACAAGCAGCAATGGCCGCCACGATGCTGAGCAGCAAGGCGGTCGGAAGATCCACCACAATTCCCAAGGTATTGACCGCCGCGAGCGTGAGCACCGTGATCGTCACCGCCGCACCTGCCATATTGATGGTGGCCCCCAAGGGTATGGATATCGAATAGGTGTCTTCCGGCAGGCCCAAGCGCTTGCATAAGGCCATATTAACGGGAATATTGGCGGCCGAGCTGCGTGTAAAGAATGCGGTAAGACCGCTTTCTCGCAGGCAAGTAAAGACCAGCGGGTAAGGATTATGGCGAATTTTCAGGAAGACGATCAGCGGGTTCATTACCAGCGCCACGAAAACCATGCAGCCCAACAGCACCGCAAGCAACCGCGCATAGCTAAGTAGCGCTGTCACGCCGGTTTCGGCAATCATCGCCGCTACCAATCCGAATATGCCGATGGGTGCAACACGAATGATCATCTTCACGATGAACGACACCGCGCCCGACAGGTCACCAATCACGTTCTTGGTGGCTCCGTGCGCGCGGCGCATCGCCAGGCCCAAACCGATCGCCCAGGCGAGGATGCCGATATAGTTACCACTAGCCAAGGCGTTAATGGGGTTATCGACCACACTCATCAACAAGGTTTTTAGTACCTCAAGGATGCCGCCCGGAGGGCTTAGTGCCTGTGGCACGGCCTGCAACTGGATGGTCAGCGGAAACATGAAGCTGGCTAGCACCGCGACAAGCGCTGCTAAGAAGGTGCCAAGCAGATACAGCATCAGGATGGGACCCATGCTGGTCTCCTGGCCGTGCTTGTGATTGGCTATGGACGCCGTCACTAATACAAATACCAGGATAGGCGCGACCGCCTTCAGTGCATTGACGAACAAGTCGCCCAACAGGCCGACCTGCGCCGCCCACTCAGGTGCCGCAAAAGCCAGCGCCACGCCAGCCACAAGGCCAATCAGTATCTGAACCACCAGGCTGCCATGGCAGACAAACTGCAAGAGTGGATTTTGTTTTACCGCGCTAGACATAGGAACTCCAGGAAGACGAGGATTTTACCACCCCAAAAGCTGTCTAAAAAACCAGGAATGCGCTATAATCAATGCACTGGGGTCGATCCGGCTTCGACGTGGGTCGCGACGCAGTGTAGGGCATGCCGAGCACCAGTAAGCTCGTAAATCCACTGGAAAAAACACAAACGCCAACGACGAGCGTTTCGCTTTAGCCGCCTAGTGCGGTAAGCCGCTGCACTAATTTGTCTTTGGGTTAGGTAGGGTAAAACCTACAGCAGCGTCATTTACAAAGAATCGGATCTTGCTGGGTCACTCAGCCTGATCTTAAATTGACGTGAATCGCCAAGGAAGGGCCTGTCGGTTGGCACGCTCCAAGGTTAAAAAATTAAAATTAACCGAATAAGCATGTAGAACTGCCTGTAGAGGGCTTGCGGACGCGGGTTCAATTCCCGCCGACTCCACCAGTACAACCCACGCTGCACTATGCAGCACTAGACGGGGCACATAGAGATATGTGCCCTTTTTAGTGTGTGGTGGTGTGGTGATTCGCACCGGAATCCACGCGATTCGCACCGGTCTCGGATTGCGCTGCAACAGGCGTGGCACCAAGATAACCAAAACGCCGCCGTCCGACCGGTATTTTCGGGGGCTAGAATACTGTTTATTCGTACAGTAACCTAGCCACCAAGAAGCACTCTCCCCTCACTACCAAAACGCTGCATATCATCCAGGAACGCAACCTAGACCATCCCGACGCCATGGCGCTCCTGCGGGAAATTAAGCGACTCCACCTACTGCTGAATAACTGCTGGCAGGCGCTCGATACGCTCCCGCCCCAGCGACTGCACTCCTCCCTTGACCTACTCAAGGGCTATATTGACCGTGAACCATGTGTGATCGAGCAGCGCGAAGCCTATGCTCGAGCCGGGCGCGGTAACATGAGCCGGATCATGTCGGAGACTGAAATGTACGGAGGCGGGAGTCCGGCACGAGGCGGTGGCGGCTTAGGTAACTATGGCAAACCCTACTTACAGCCCTTGTAAAGAATTGAAATAATTAGTCGTTATTATCCGCAAGCATGTAGATGAACAAGCACCAATTCCTAATCGAACAGAAGCGACTCGAGGTTCAAAAGTTACATTTAGTTTTAACTTTCTTGTCGAAGGCGGTCTTTTACGCTACAGTACTGGCGGGCACGTGGGTACTTTTTTGGGGTATTCGGCCGCTATTTTCGGCGACAAGACCAGACGTTATTAACGCATTTGCGGGGCTTGTTGAGAAACTTCAAATTGGAACCATCCTGGGCTACATTTGGGCCGGAACGGCCACGGCTTTGTACGTTGCGGAGCGCAGATCGAAGAAACGCGCTATACATCAAAAGTCAGCCCTACAGCACGAGTTAGAAAACGGCGACCCAAACAGGACGTCATCCGGCCTTACCGCAACTGGCGACACTCCTAAGGAGAACCGAAATGCCTGAAGTTATTCTAACGGGAATTTCAATCGTAGCCATCACTTTGCTTTGGCGCCTTGGAGCCCGAAAAACTTATCTTGATGAAGCTCGCGACGACTTGTTCGATCTGCGTGACAACTTGAGGACTTATTTTCTTTCGACCGAGAAGGGCCTACATGACCCCTTGTACGCGAAGCTACGCAATTTAATTAATGGCCACTTGCGCCACACTGAGAGATTTTCTTTCGTAAGCTATATTTCGCTTATCGCACTTCTACGCAAGTCTAAAGAGCAGATTCAAGAAGTGCAGCGAAAGCACGACCTAGAGTTCTTCTCTGCCGACCAGAAAACGTATGAGATGTCTCAACAGATCAGGCATCGCTCGGCTGAAATTCTATTGATCTACATGGTCAAGTCGTCGCTTTTTGCGCGCACATTAATCTTCTTTGCCATAGTGCATCTTCTACTCAAGCAGATAAACAGACACCTCACCAAGCTGTTTAAGTGGAAGAGCTACCAGAACTATATGAACCTTGCCGCAATCGTAGCGCTGACGATTATCCCTACAAAAGTAATCCCTGGCCTTCCTGCGGATGCCACTTTGAACGCTATCGAAACAAGAGCTTTCGAGGCCTAGGCATAGGAAGCATTGACCTATCGGCATAGAATAGATATTGGGTCAGCGCCCGCACATATGGTTCAACCCCCGAAAGGAGTCCGCTCGTGAAAAAAGCGAAGAGCGCAGCCGGCGCAGCGTCCGCTGCGTACCGAAATGTCAATAAGAAACTGGCGAAAACCGTCGGTATAGCTGCCACGCATAGCGCACGCCCGAGTGTCGACTTTGAGCAGATTCTAGACGGCATTCCGCCTGCGATGCGGGAAATGGCGCTTGAGTGGTACAAGCGCGGTATAAAGCGGGGTATCGCCTTTGCGACCGACAGGGTGGTCGATGGCACATTTCAGTTCAATGAGGACAACGAGCTCGAATCCCCTGAGGAGATTATCGTCCGGGTACGCACGAAATTTACTGGAGAAGAATGGAAGCGTCACGAGATCGCAATTACCCCCGAAGATGTAGGGTTCACCTGAAACAGGCATACCGCTAGCTGCACACTGACTCGTACCGCTCGCGTTCACGCTCAAGGCGTCGAAATGGTCTATCAGGAGTGGCGTTTATCTCTTCAATGGAGTGCCACTCGAAGGGTGTCAGCGACAAATCGCAGAAATCACCCTTTGGTACGCTCCCGCAGCCGCTGACGAGCACGCTCGCGCAGATTGGCAGTAGGTACTGAATCATTCCTTTGATCGGCTTCACGGGCTTTCTCCCTGGCCTTTGCGGCCTGTTCGTTTAGATTGTGTTGGATTTCCTGCCGGCCGGCGGACTTGCCGGACTGGCGCACCGCAAACAGGCCAGCCAGGACGGCGCCGACTACAGCTATGTAGGGCCACACGCGGACCCAGATTGCGGTTAGAAAAACCATCTCCACTCCCTACAGAAACCCGCGCACGAGCGCGCGATAGATGCCCTGGTACATCGCCAGCAGGTCAGACAGCGTTACCCGGCCGCCCTCCCATAGCAGCAACACGGGGAACACCACAGGCGAGAGCGCGAGCAGGATGATGATCAGAATCCGGAATACGAATCTACGCATCGTCAGCTCCATAGTTCAGATTGCCGGCAATGCGCCGGGCCCAGCCCTTGCCGAAATCCGACCAGGTAGACAGGCTCGTATAAAAATTCAGGCGCGCAGCATTGAGCCGCATGAGCACGTCCGTGACCGTCATCGATCGCACAGCCCTTAGCGTTACCGGCCCGATATCGCCATCATCGGCTACGCGGGCGGCACGCTGGAGGAACCGGACGGCGTTCTCGATGCCGTGATTTACCGCAGCGTCGAACACCTGATATCCAATCGCGCCGTCATACTCGTCGGCTCCGGATCGTTCCCAGAAGTCACGCCGGTAGATATCCTTGACCTGCTCAAGCGTGATGGCCTTGATATCCAAATGCGGATAGGACATGGCGGAAATCCCATACTTGGTGCCCTTCAGTTCCCCTGTCCCGACCCTGCCGCTCGTCCAGTTGCCGCGGTCCCCTCGGAGGCCGGTGAACTTGCCTTCATGGCCGATGAGGCGCTCAAAGACGAGATTGAAAGTGATCGTCGCGCCTGGTGGCGGCGGCGCCGTTGGTATGGTGGGCAGTTCAGGCGTCGCAAAGATTCGCCGTAAAAGGTCCGCGATCATGACACCACCCTCACAACACTAGCCACGTTCCCGCGCGACCGCAGAACCAGCGCGGCCACAACAACAGACATGCCGGCTTGCCATAGTGAGGCCTGAGCATGGTTGACCAGCACGTCGATGACTTGGCCGCCCGCGCATACGATGAGGAGGTACGCCAGCAGCGACATAAGGGGCCGGTACCGGGCGCCGCAGCGCCGATAGCAGATGAGCCGAGCGGCCGTGAGGATATTGGCAACGACAATTATCGAGGCGATGAGCATGGCGACTACCCCCTCTTCCATAGTGTTGAAATGTCAAAGGCCCGAATCTTGTCGATGCCGGCCAGCGCCACAGTGACGACCATCGCGGACGCCGCGAAGGATGCCAGCGTAAAGCTTTGCAGTCCGCTATAGCGCATGACCTCTGGCGCTGCCAGATACCCCACAACAAAGGACACGGCCATGTAGACCAGGCGCTTTATGATGGATATATCTTTGGCGTGCAGGGCAAACACCACGGCACCGGCGAATGCGCCTATCAGCGCGTCCCCGTTCACGCCGGGCAGCATGGAGGTGATCGCCACTGCCCCCATAGCCGCGGCTGCCGATGCTGCGCTTGATGTTGGTTCCATTTCGTTCCTTTGGACGTAAAAAAGCCCGCTCGAGGCGGGCACTGATTGAAACGGTCAGCGCAAAGGCTGACCGAAACTGTTCTAACTATTCGCGCAGCGCAGGTTCGAGCTTCTGACGGTCAGAATCATGCCTGGGTGCCGACCGATCCGGCAAACCAGCCGTCGCAATCAACGTGACGGGACCGAACAGTACACCAAGCAAAAACCATGCGAAGCCGTTGTATTGTTTTTCACGCGCAACGACCCAGGAAAAGATCGCGCAAGCAAGCCAGGCAATTGGCCACCACATCACGTAGGCGGCCAGCAAGCTGGCAAGTAGCGCTGTAGTTATTTCCATTCCCCCCTCCTTTCTTTAAATTATGGTGGGGAAACTATACTCCGCGCTGATCTATTGAAGCCCTAAAGCGAATCTGTATCGATGTACGAACAAACACTGCAAACTGCTAGAGAGCTGCAGAAAAGCTATATCACGGCAGGGACAGTAGGCCTAGCAGCGGCAGCGACAATTCTTGCTCGAACAGACACCAAGCCGGTCTTGATGTACGCGTCCGCAACACTTTTCCTCATCGCCATAATTAGCGCGTTCAGTCCGCTATCGTTGACGACAGTTAGGCTGTCCAAAGATCTGAGCAAGCTGTCGAGAAAGCTTCAACGGGATCCATGGAACTTGAAACCTACCTTACTGCCTCAAGCCCTCCGAAGGCATCGGCACCCCGCGGCCTTAATCGTCGCTTTAGTCGCCTTTGGCGCGGCCGTAGTGGTTTTCTCCATGGCCATCTCAGCCATGATTGCCTGCGCTAGCCCAAACCCGGACATCTACTCCCTGTGGCTGCAATGCGTCTGATGAAATAGCAAGCTCATGCTCCTTCCGCAAGGAAGAAGATATTCATATGTAGCGCGTTCGCCACACGGCGGGGGTATTGACTGTGCTAGGCATACCCCATCTGCGGAAGAATAGAACCGGACAAAAGGTGGATGCCAAGAAGAAAGCCGCATGCTAGCTTGACACACCGAACAGAAAGGAGATCGGTATGAAAAACATGGGTATTCTAAACACGGCATGGAACCCAATAAGGCCGGGAGGATTAACGACGCATGAAGTCGATTATCTAAAGGGCTTGGGCTGGAAGGAGGCAACCGTGGAGCAAGACGTTTCAGATGTCCCCATCGGCTTCGCCGCTCCCGAGCTTCCGGGCGCCGTAACAATGCACAACTTCAGCGTCCCCGCCGGAACTAAGGTTCTATACAATCCGGAAGACGAACGCGCGATTATCCTCGGTTGCGGGAATCCGACTTGCTGGCGCTATTTAATGCGATAGGAATAGCAAAAACCCCGCTCGATGCGGGGTTCGTTCTATCTGGGCGCAGATCGGGTACTTATCAAATTACCGCCTATTCCGGTGTAAGAAACACCAGAGGTCAACTGCTTAAACTTGGAAGAGGTCGAGAAGTGGCTACTGCAAAACCAGACTACAAGCTCCCCCGCGGCGTCAGCATACGCACCCTGAGAACGGTTGAACTGCTCCAGATCGCCTTCACGTATCGCGGCGTCGAATGCCGCGAGCTTCTGCCGGAAAAGAAAATAACCAAGGCGTACATTGAGTACGCATCCGGGTTGCGTGCCGAGATTCGGCGAAAGATCTCCGACGGTGTTTTCAACTATTCCGCCTACTTCCCAGAGTCGCCTAAGGCACAGCAGTTTACGCCCGAGCGAACCTGGGTGAGCATCGGCGATTTGCTGCGTAAACAGCTGGCCTTCTATGGTCACAGCAAGTCGCGAATGGCACACTGTCATCGTCGACCCTGCTTGGCTACACGAAGATAATCAACGGCATACTGATCCCGAAATGGGGAGATGTGGCAGTGGCTGATCTGGCGCCCTCGATGCTCCGCGAGTGGATCGGCCAAATGGGCAACACGGCGAAGACTGTACGCAATACTATCTCCCCGCTCCGGTCCGTCCTTGATGATGCCGTCAACGACGAGCTCATCACATCGAACCCGCTCGATCGCATCGCCCTGTCAAAGATCATCCGGCAGACGTCCAAGAAGTCGGATTATGATGCGGACCCGTTTGACCGCGATGAAATCGCGGCCCTTCTCAAGTGTGCGCGCCTGGACGAGCGACCACTGATTCAGTTCTGGTTCGAGACGGGGTTACGCCCTGGCGAGATACTGGCGCTGCCGTGGGCAAATATCGACTGGATACACAACACCGTACGAATCGACACCAATATAGTGACTGGCATCGTGGACGGCAAACAGACCCAAGTTGAGAAGGCCCCGAAAACAGCGGCCGGCATCCGCACCGTCGAATTGTCGGCTAACGCCTTATCTGCCTTGACTCAGCAGAAGGCAGTATCGTTCCTTGCCAATGGCCGGGTATGGCTCAACCCACGGACGAATGCTCCGTGGACGATGGACTCGCAGGTCAGGAAAACACTGTGGGAGCCTCTTTGCCGGCGCGCTGGCGTCCGCTACCGGAACCCATATCAAATTCGGCACACGTATGCCAGCACCCTTTTGACCTCCGGATGCAATCCATTCTGGCTCGTTGGGCAAATGGGGCACGAAGACGTGGAGATGATTTTCAAGGTGTACGGCAAGTGGATTGATGCGAATTATCAGAAGAGCAAGCGATTCGCACCGGAATCGCACCAGCCAGAAATTGCCGCGCGGACGGCGGCTTCAAGCGATTGATTCGGCGGTACATTTTCCCGCACGGTATAAATCGGAACGCGGGTTCAATTCCGCCGACTCCACCAGTATATTCAGCCTCCCGGCTTCCAGGCCGGGAGGCTTTTTCTTTTCCTGATCTCTCATATAGCCTGCCGCAGCCGACGCCAAGCAGCAAAAAGGCCAAACCCCCTAAAGGATTTGGCCTCATCCAAGCACTCTATCTACCCGCTAATTAAAGTGGGTGGAGCGTTTAGATTATCTGTATGTTTGAAGCTTGTGGGCCTTTCTGGCCTTCGGATGCGACGAAGGAAACGCGTTGGTTCTCTTCGAGGCTTTTATGGCCGGAGCCTTGAATTTCGCTGTAATGCGCGAAGAGATCCTTGCCGCCGGATTCGGGCATGATAAAGCCAAACCCTTTGTCGTTGTTGAACCACTTCACGATGCCAATTTCTGTTTTCAATGTAAATCCTAAGTAGAAGGGAAATATATCCCCACCGCCACTATGGGCATCTAATCCCTACAAAGCCAGCAGTGTTACCACATGATACCTTTGCGCTGCTGAGCGGCGCACCCAGCCGCGAGGGCCGCAAGAGCGATAATGTGCCGTGTTCATCTTTGCGCCTTGCTGCCCCGATCTGCATGACTCGCATAAATTGCATACCTGTTCAGGAGCTCAGCGGCCCCCATTTGGTGGCCGAATACCGCGAATTGCCGCGGGTGTTCGCCTTGGCACAGAAAGCGTCAGCGCGCGGCGGCTTTATACAGCCAACGGCGTATACCTTGGGTAAGGGCCACCTGCTTTTCTTTTACACGCGGCTGGGATACCTCGCTCGGCGGCATGCGGAACTGATCGAAGACATGAAGCGCCGCGGCTACAAACCTTCATACGCTGGCATACAGCGCGACGACTTTCCGTCCATCCCGGCCGAATACTGGAGTGACTGGCAGCCAACGCCGGAAGCCCTCGCCCTTAACCGCCAACGGATACAAGAGCGCGGCAGGAAAAACCAGGACTAGCCC
>JADKLW010000325.1_pt1 | contig 21987 bp, 19 predicted proteins | sample 8641881 | NCBI WGS metagenome assembly JADKLW01 (sample SAMN16272185, study PRJNA661076) | feces metagenome | isolation source: fecal sample from diarrhoea affected cattle B | host: Bos taurus | place: South Africa: Lokaleng Village, Mahikeng | collected 2019-09 | reverse complement strand
TGCCGGACGAACTGGCCGAGTGGATCAAGCTGATCGACGACCCGCAGATCGACCTATCGCTGCGCTGGATATTCGCCTGCACCCCAATTCGCGGCGGCCTCGACAGCCCCGCCGCTACCCACGAAGAACAAGGTGCGGCGCATCAACGCCGTGCTGCAGCACCCGGATCCAGAGCTGCCCTGGATGCTGGCCAACATCGACCGCGAGGTGATCGGGGCCGACGATGTGCAGATCCTAGAATGCAAGACAGCCGGTATAAACGGGGCTCGCCTCTGGAAAGAGGGCGTGCCGGAGTATGTCCAGCTACAAGTAATGCACCAACTCGCGGTCACCGGCAAGCAGGCCGCAGATGTGGCTGTGCTGCTCGGTGGCCAGACGCTGGAGATCCACCGTATCGAGCGGGACGAGCAGATGATCGCTCGCCTGATCGAGCTGGAACGCAAGTTCTGGCACTACGTTGAAACCGACACACCACCACCGGCTGATGGCACGACTTCCGCTGAATCGGCCCTGCGCTGCCTTTATCCGGATGACAACGGTCAGGTCGTCGACTTTCGTGGCCATGCCGGACTGGCCGCAGCCTTCATTGAACTGAAGGCCGTTCGTCAGTCGATTGCCGACAAGGAAAAGCGCGAGGCTGAGCTAAAGCAAATGCTGCAGCAGGCCATGGGCGATGCCAGCAGGGCGGAGTTTTCCAATGGCTACGTCAGTTGGCGCAAAGCCAAGGACAGCATCGGCCTCGATGTCGCTCAACTGCTCAAGGACAAGCCCTACCTGCAGGCCAAGTACCCGCTGCTGAAACCAGGTGCACGGCGCTTCCTGGTCGGCTGAAACCCAACTCCTCCAACTCTTCCATCCCCTTGGCCAGTCCGTGCAGTTACAGCTGCATGGCTGGCCTTTTTCATTTCCAGGAGACTCACCATGCTCAAAGGTCTGGCTATCACTCCGCCGGTGCTCGGGCGGATTTCCATCGGTAAGGTCATCGAGAAGAACGGCAAGCGACTGCCGGAGAAGGATGACCAATTCACCATCACCTCCCAGGTGCAGGGTAAGGACGGCTGGCTGCTGCATCCGCTTAATGACGAGCTGCGCCAGGGCAAGGACGACAAACTGCGCAGCATTCCGGTACGGCTTCTGTTCAATGAGCCGGAGCTGAATTTCCGAGCCGACTACACTCTGTTCGACCGGCAGTCCGGACGCCCTGTCTGTGTCGGCAATGGCGAAACCTGCAAGCGGGTCACGCAGGACGGCATGCAGTCGCTGCCCTGCCCTTCACCGGATGCCTGCCCGCTCGCCAAAGGTGGTGCCTGCAAGCCCTATGGTCGACTGAATGTGGTGATTGGTGATGAGGATCCACTGGGCAGCTTCGTATTTCGCACCACTGGCTTCAACAGCATCCGCACCCTGGCCGCGCGCCTGCATTACTTCCAGGCCATCTCGGGTAACCGCCTGGCTTGTCTCCCGCTGGAGTTGCGCCTGCGTGGCAAGTCGACACGCCAGAGCCATGGCACGCCGATCTTCTACGCCGACCTGACGGTACGCGGCGGCATGGATATGGCTGAAGCGCTGGTGACTGCAAGTGAACTCGATTCGAGGCGGCAAGCTGCTGGCTTCAATCAGGCTGCACTGGATGAAGCTGCGAGACGTGGCTTCGGCAATGGTGCCTTCGAGGACAGCGAGGAGGATGTCAGCGCCATCGTTGAGGAGTTCTTCGCCAGCACGGAGCAGGCGCCCGAGAGCCAGCGCGAAACAGCATCGCCTGCGCCCAACTCGCTGGCAGGCAAGCTCGAAGTACTCGCCAACAAAACCAACTAACTAACCCTGTGCCTGCCAACTCCAGGCAGGCATTCGGAGACTAGACATGACACTACTGAGATTTTTGCTGTGCTTATTCACCTTCATCGGCGCGTTGGCTGCAGCAGGCGCGATGGTTATCAGCGTTCTGCTGATGCTGCGCTTCCCACCGCTGCTGGTCGCTGTGGTCTTGGCCTGCTGGATCCTCTGCAAACTGCTAAAAGCCTTTCGCAAGCCGGGCCAAACCAAAGCCACAACCCCTTCAGCGCAGTGATACGGCCATGCCTATCAGCAAGGGGTCAACGACTATCCAATTGGGAGAATCAAAATGGGCCGACAGTGTTTGATCTGCGAGTCCAAGGCCGTCATCACGTGCGAGGCGGCCAAAGGTCTTGCATTACTTCTGGGGCTGCTCGACGTCACCTGTACTAGGCACAAGGCGCGCTTCGGTGAAGGGTAAGCCACGATGCGCTTGCCAGGGCATCACAGAAACCAACTCATCGCCACAAAGACCTACCTGATCTCCGCGCTCGCAGCATTATCCATGCCCCTCATTTCTTGCCCGCTACTTGATGAGCCGGTAACATCTTTCTCCTTATAAACGCATACCCTTGAGGGGGCTGCGTCCTTTCTGAGCGCATAATAGCGCTCTTTTATTTTCCCCTTAGTGTGTGGCTAGCTCAATGAACCATAAGGATCCAATCCCGGTCATCGACCTCTTTGCGGGGCCGGGTGGACTCGGAGAAGGATTCTCTTCCATCGGCGGTCATGACAAGGGAACGCGTAAGTTCAAGCTTCGTGTCTCGATCGAGAAGGATCCAGTCGCTCACGCGACACTCTCCCTACGCGCGCTGTTCCGCGCCTTTCCGAAAGGCGAAGTACCTGAAGCTTACTACCAGTACACTCGGGGCGAGATTACCCGCGAAGAGCTATTCAAGCATCCAGACGTCCCGGCGGAAGCTGTGGAGGCCTCGCAAGAGGCAAAGCTCGCAGAGCTTGGCAAGGATTCAAATGAAGACATCGACCGTTGGATCAGTCGAGCCCTGAGTGGCGCAAATGAATGGGTTCTCATCGGCGGTCCGCCGTGCCAGGCATACTCGGTAGCCGGCCGCGCCCGTCGGACCCGCGAGACCCTAGAGGAATTTGAGAGCGACGAGAAGCACTTTCTATACAAGGAATACCTGCGGATTATTCGCGAGTTCAGACCAACGATCTTCGTCATGGAGAACGTAAAGGGCATCCTGTCCTCGCAACACAGTGGATCGCACATCTTCCAACAGATTCTCGAAGACCTTTCGAATCCCGCAGGAGATCTTTCGTACCGCATCCGCTCCTTTGTCGTCGCTGACGAAGCGGAAAACCTAGATCCGCACGACTTCATTATCCAAGCCGAGCGCTACGGTCTCCCACAGGCACGACACAGAGTCATATTGTTCGGTGTTCGCTCTGATGTCGCATCGAACTGTCCCGCATTGCTGGAGCGTCCTCACAACTTGGTGCTGGAACCCAGTCAAACGGCTTTTACCGTTGGCCAAGCCTTATCGGGACTCCCACCACTGCGTAGCAAGATTTCAAGGGGAGGAGACTCCCTTGAATCTTGGCTTGCGGCATTAAATGAGGCCAGCTCTATCCTTTTGCGCCCTTATGTAGCAGGTCGAGGTGATCTAATAGATACCATGCGGACTGCAGCGGCCGACGCACAGCGATTAAACTCAAACGGCAGTCGGTTTATACCTTGGAACGTAGCGCCAAAGATGAGCGCCAAACAACGGGAGTGGTTCCTCGACCCCAGGCTTGGGGGAGTCCTGCAGCATGAGGCAAGGAGTCATATGCGCTCGGACCTGCATAGGTATATTTTTGCTGCGACCTTCGCAAAGCTATACGGAACCTCCCCGAAAATACACCAATTTCCCGAGCAACTCCTGCCAGCTCATGAGAACGTTTCTTCCGCCTCAGTCCCGTTCAGTGACCGTTTCAGGGTTCAAATGGCGGATGGCCCATCTACGACTGTTGTTGCCCACATAGCCAAAGATGGCCATTACTACATACACCCCGATGCGAGTCAGTGCCGGAGCTTGACTGTTCGCGAAGCTGCTCGACTGCAGACCTTCCCTGACAATTATTTCTTCGAAGGTAACAGAACACAGCAGTACACACAGGTCGGAAATGCAGTGCCGCCACTTCTAGCGCGGAAAATCGCAGCTATCGTTGCAGCGGTCATCGACTCTTATCGGGCAGGCAAAACTCGCCAAAAATTGCAGGGCCTCTGATCCAGGCGGACAGCATATCGGGAAAGGCTTCCAGCGCCTGAGAGTCTCGGGTCAGACATTCCCACACGACGACAATTCGCCAGCCTGCCTCTGCCAACGCTACCTGCGCCCTTAGATCCCTCTCGACATTAGCTTTGAGCTTTCTCCGCCAAAACTCGGTGCGAGTGGCAGGGATCTTTGCCTTGGAACAACCATGATGCATGTGCCAAAAGCAGCCGTGCACAAAAAGCGCGACCTTCCACTTGGGAAGAACGACATCGGGGACTCCGGGCAAGTCTTTCCTGTGCAGCCTGAAACGATAACCCGCCTTGAAAAGGACGCGACGTACAAGCATCTCTGGCTTGGTGTTCTTTCCCCGTATTCCCGACATCATTCGGCTGCGGACCAATGCATTGACTACATCCGTCACAATCCTCCCCGACGCGCCTCCGGAATATCAATGGAAGGGGCAGAGAATGGGCGGGAGAACATAGCCTCTCGACACTCTGGACGCTTCGCCCATTCAGAGATCATTCTGCCGTTGGCGGTCTCATGAAGCCGATCATTGACCTCCCGAACCCAGATTTCAATCTGCTCAACAAGCTGAGGAGATACACCTTGTCTATTCCAGATCCGCTCGAGATCAAAAGACTCGCTATAAGTTCTTGAAACCAACGCAACAGTGTAAGCCGTAACGTTGGCGAGAAAGGCGGGTACCAATGGCCGCGCCGCCTTATGGACTGCCTTGAAAAGTAATGCCTTCGAGACAACAGCCTTGAAATAGGCAACATCAGGAACGAAAGCCTTCTCTTCAGCTTCCACTTCAGCCATTCCGGACATGAATCGATCAAAGCACTTCTGTGCACCAAGACTGACAACGTCAGCTTGGCCATCCCACGCCATGAGGTATTTTGCCAGCTCGGTTTTTGTAATTTTCCTCGATGTTGGTACGGATTCCTTCAGCGCTCGAAGTTTGGCAGGGGTTATCCCCTCTCGGGCAAGCAGGGTGTTGTAACTGCCTGCTGCCCTCTCATAGAACCAACGCCCAGTACCGTCAGGGCAGTAGACCGAGAGCGACAACCGCTCAATATCAACATGAAACGGTTTATTGGCAGACAGGTCTGATTGACGTACAGAATTCTGACTATTTGCATATCGCGATATATCGGAAACAAGAGACTCCTCTTTTGAAGGATCCTCCTCTTTCATGACGATGATTTTGGCTGGCACGCGAACCTTGCTCAGATCCGTATCTGCATATTTTTTCTTGGCAAAGAAAATTGACGCAGTAGTCTGTCCGCCATTAACGATTTGCATCCCCCGCAACCAAACTATGCCAGGTGAACCATCTGCGGCACGGTCAAGTCGCATTTCATCAGCGACCAATACAATTCCGTTGTTGTATGCCATGAATCTTTCCGGGGCATTCCGGAGAGTATTCTGGAGCCCTGCATTCACGCCTCGGGCCTTCACGCTCAAGAATGAGCGGACATTGGCCTCAAGTAGACGAGAGCCAAATTTCTCATAGACAAACCGAAGCGCCTCACCAGGAATTGCAGTCAGTGCGTAGTCATAGTCCCCGGTGTCACCAGGCACAAAGACACAGGGTAGTGGGGAACCAGATACCTCATTAAAATCAACGACAAGCTCATCACGTGGCTTACCTTCGGAGCGATGCCGAAATAGCCGTTCGATGTCCATGACCTCAAGCTTCACGTACTTTCCACCAACGTCTCGGGCTTTGAAACTCTTCGACTTAGCTATGCCGTCCGTAAGTACGTAGACACGAACCTGTTCAAGCCCGTCGTAAATTTCCCGAATCGTCAGAGCAAGGGAGTGGACATCGCTTGACGGATCCAGCTTATCGGCGATGCGCCCCGCTGCGCAGAGCTCCAAGAAGCGAACACACTGAGCCGCCGCCGTCTTCACATCTTGCTCCGGTATCGGCTGCAGACCCTCGAAACCCTCGTAGAGGCTTACAAACAGGTCAAGCTGATCGGCCTCTTCAGACATGGCGTAGCCGCTCAAACGCAGGTTCGCATTGCCGACCTTCCCTTGAAAGTGACAGACGACCGGCTCGAACGTCATTCCGGCATCAACGAGGTGCTGCATCACTACTTCTGAGAAAACGAGCTCAGCAAAGGGTGATCCGTCACTCATCTGAGCCGCTATCTCGCCCCTTGTCTCAGTGAAGAATTCGTCAAGCGTCATCCGTTACTCCTAGCTGCTTTAAAGCCACGTCGAGGTCCACGAGAAAATCCCCGGCGTGATCAAGATTGATTTCGTAAATTGCTCGAGTGACACCAGCTGGCACGGCTCCGACCGTCAACCGTGGGAATCCCGCAGACACGGAGAGAGTCCGCTTCTCCTTTGACTCGAACCTTCGGGAGTATTGGCCCGCGTGGGCGTCTGAGTAACCAGCGACCATGAGCCTCTCATGCAGGAAGTCAATCAACTCAGACTCACCACCCAGACGTCGTTCGACCTCACCAACAATCTCGGGAAGGGTCGCCCCCCCCTCTCCTCTGGCAAACCTGACTGCCGCAAGGAACAGCGGCGAAGCGACTGCGTCGTCCAACTGCTCCAACGAGCCTATCTTCACCGGAAAGCCGGATGAGGACATCGTCGCCTTGACCTCTATAGCTCCGTCTCCCAAAAGGAAATCCTGAGGGGCGTCGTCGGGCCCGACCCAACCGCTGAGGATCGTCTCCGGTGAAATCCCCGCGTCAAGAAGAACGCCCATGAAGAAGAGCTCTCCCGCCAGGCCGAGCTCCGCCTCAGGGCTGAGAGGTCCCGCGCCGCGGGACATGAACTGCTGCCACATGCGCACCCGGCGCAGCATGGTCCGCAGAACGACGGCCTCGCCCTCCGCCGCGCAGCCATCCATAGCCCCGGCGACGTCGCCGACCATTTCCACGAACAGTTCGGGACTCCCCGAGTCCTTACGGGACAACGCTATCCAAGTCTTACCGTCGCCATGTGGATCCGCGCGAACGACCTCGAACCCCCTGCCCTCAGGCAGTCGCTCGGACGAACCGAGACGGGCAGTCGGAAAGCAAGCCAGAAGAGCCTCCTCGTTACCGGGGAAGCGCCGAGCGGCCAAGAGTTCGCACTCCCCGACTGGAGTCACGGCGATACCGCGCCAGCCGCTCTCCTCCTCACAACCTCCAGAGAGCGCTTCCCAGGCAGAGACGAACTCGTCAATAGGTCGGGGCATATTCGATCTCCCAGAGAAGGTGATCCACCTCGTACTTGACAGTGGTCGTCGAGCGACTGGCGGGGAAGCTGGCCCCGAACCCAATGACGGGCGGAGCATCGTCCAGGAACCCAGCCCCTTTCGGATCGATGGGATATAGCAGCAGAAGCCCTCTCTCGGGGTGACTGGGGACACCATCGGCGCCCAGTCCGCGCACCCTCCTAACACTCGGGCCGCTAGGCGACTTGGGAGGTTCCTTTCCGGTCTCCTCGGTTCCTCTTGCGGGGTCCTTCGCTCGGTCCTCAAGGGTGAGTTTCAGAGCAGCCATCCATGCATCTTCGTCGAGGTCAATTGCCTCGTCTCTGGACGACAAAAGTCGGCCAATGGAATAGTGGTCCCCCTTGGAACCTGGGTTCTGGTTTCGAGTGACCATATGTTCCAGTGCATACTTTCCGCAGAAGACACTGGGCCCGCCGCCTTCACTTCCATCTTTTGCACCAACAAGCGCAATGGTCCAAGACGTAAGTTCGCCCTTGGTCGCCATAGCCTTGACGAATTCGGCCAAGACCGCGCTGTTCACCTTCCTTGCCGCCGGATGAGTCAAGTACCCGGAGAAAAACTCAATCACATGCTCTGAAGGAACGCCCTCCCAGAGGAACCCTTTCCACTCCTGACTACCCGTACCTCGTTTACGCGAAATGACACCGCTGCCCTCGGTCGGTAAACCGGCAGCGTCGAGCAGCCTCTCCATAACTACGAGATTCTTCTCGATAATGGAGACATCGCGATGGAAGGCGACAGTTTCGAGGACCGACCCGCAGAAGGAGACTTGCAAGGTCTTGGCACTGCGCATCTTGATCGGTGAGGTCACCATCAGGACGGGATGCGACTGAACCTTCATGCCATAGTTCTCCGGCGTGGCATGGACCTTTGCCATGGTGTCGAACTCTTGGCGAAGCTCCTCAGCCGCGTCGGCTATGTGGCCGAACCACTCGACAAGATCTGAAGTCGTGTAAAGGCGGCATAAATCGAGGTACCCAGGACGGTAGCCGAACCAACGCCCCATCTGCATCAGGGTGTCGTACATCTTCGTGGAGCGCACGAAGTAGCTGACGCAGAGGCCTTCAAGAGTCAGCCCCCGGGCGAGCTTGTCGCCACCGACGGCGATGACCTTCAAGCCGGTCTCCTCGCGCTCAGCGTAGTCAAGGACGTCTCCAGCCGAGCCGTTAATAGCCCTGACGCTGTTCGCAAGATCTTCGAGTACTTCAGGGAGCACTGCCTCGACGTCCTCCCACTGTGGAAGGTCGAATTCGCCTCCCACCTCTCCCATAGCCGTCGCCACGGCGGCCGACGTTGGGATGAAGTCGGTTTCCCAGAGCTCGCGCCACTCGGCCATCAACTTATCCTTCTCCGCCTGAGCGAACCCTCTCACCCGGTTGCGGAAGCGTTTCACGAGCTCGTCGACTTGGCGTCGCACCTCTTCCTGGACAGCGGTGTAGCGGGTCACGTGAATCAGCATTGAACAGTGCCTGCGGCCCTCACCACGTAAAACGCGGACTGCGCAGGCCAAGACAAAGGCGGATACCGCCTCCTTGAGGGACGGTGGGACCTCATCACGTCCCTCGAACATGGGCACGTGGCTCTTGTCGTGTCGGGGTGGCATCCAGCCGTCCTCGCCCCGAGCATCAGACTGATCATTCACCTCCCGGGTCAGCGGCAGGCCACCGTTTCTGCCCTCAGTCGAGCGCAGCCCGAAGACACGGGCGGGGCCAATGTAGTTGGAGGGTGCAGAGATGTTGATGATGAAGGATTGCGGAAACAGGTCGGGGCCCTCTTCCTTGGTCGCCTTGCGTCGATCAATGAAGATGTTTGCGAACGGCGTGGCGGTGTATCCGACGTAGGCCTTTCGGGAGAAGGAGTGAAGAATTTTCCGGATTCGGCTGTTAATGGCCTTCGGCTGATACTCGTCGTCTACCGTGCCGTCCTTGTTCACGACTTGATCCCCCGTATCGACCGACGCATGGTCTGCCTCGTCGTCGATCAGCAGCAGAGGGAAACCTGAAACGAGCGGACGGCCGTCGGCATCCTTGGAATCCGCGACGTGGTTGCGAATCCATTTGAGGAGGCGGTCTAGCACCGTCTTGTTCTTCTTCACCACGAAGAGCCAGGGACGCTGCTCCGGGGAGATGGCCAGGTGCTTCGCGACCTTGGTGTTGAAATCCCCGTTATCGGAGCGATTCGTCGCGCAGTTGGGGCGAATCTCAGCGTCGCGACCGTTCTCGCCGACGCCGATGTAGCGGACTACGTCATTCTTCGCCGAAGTCTCGTAGCCGAGAAAGCCTTCCTCCAAACGAATCTGTGTCTGCGAGCGCAGGTTGTTGTGCAGACCGGCTAGGACGATGACAATCTTGTAGCCTGCGTCGGCTGCCTTACATATCAGCCCAGTGTAGTTCCCTGTCTTTCCTGACTGGACGTGCCCGACGACGAGCCCGCGCCGATCCCAGCATCCCTCACGCAGAGGATCTTCGAGCAGCTCCAATATTTTGTTGGTCGCATCATCCAAGGCGTCCACGGCCTTGACGGACATCTTGCCTTCTAGAAAGTCGCGATAGCGCTGCCAGTAGCGCCAATCCTTCCTGCGGGCGGCAGTGAGCCAGTCCTTGTGGCCGGTCTTGTCGGAGAGAGTGGAGGCCCCGCCGATCCACAGGCTGAATCGACGAATGAGCTCCGCGACCACCTCCTTCCTGTCGACGTTCTCGCCCGGGGCCATGTGAGTCGCCACGAAGTCGACCTTCTCGGCGATCAGGGTCGGCGTGACCGCGCCCTTCTCCATGGCCTCGGCCAAGAACGTCTGAGCGACGCTTACGACCCGCTGAAATACCTTACTCTGCTCTTCCGTCATCCTGCGTTCCCTTCGTCAGGCGTTGCCGCGATATCCGGGAGGCTCGCGACGAGATTTGGATAGATTTGGAAAGGCTCCGTAGAGGACAGGGCTCTGACGGCCGCCTCCGGACTCATGCCGCGTCGCCCGATCATGTCCCTGAACAGGGTCAGAAGCACGGTCTTGACGCCATCGGGGGCCGTCTCGGCCTCTCCCGAGAAGCCGGTTCTCGGTGTGTCCTTGTTCTCGGCAGTGTCGAGCCATATCCGCTGAACAGGGACGGTCTCTTCTACAACCCGGAGCATCGCCCGGACAAGGTCAGCTTTGTCACCAACCGCCTCTATAACTGCAGCTACCGCCGGATGCCCCTCATCAATGCGGTAACGCACACCGCCTTTGAGCCTGTCGACACGCCATGCTTGTTGTTCGACCTTGAGGCCACCCGGTCCTGGCATTGGCGCGCCACGAAAGGCAAAAACCCTTCTAGCTCTTTCTCGAGTATCCTCAGCCAACTTGGTAAGCCATGGGCGCACTGTTACAGGTGGCCGTGCGGTTGACTTCTTGACATCAATCTTCCAAGTGGAATCAGCAGTGTTGGGGATATCCAACCTGATTCTGGCGAGCCGCTGAGGCTCCTCCCGATTCCACGCGCGTCCCTGCCCTAGCCCAAGCCACCCTCCAGCCAGAAGCAAACGGCGGTTCCGGTACACGTAAAAGCCCTGCTGGGATGTCCACCCTTCTGGCCCGCCTGCTTTACGGTATTCGTCCTCGGTGATCCGATCTTTGTGTGGCAGAACATGGCATTGAGCCTCAATGAGACCGGACGGAGTGATAATCTGAGCGACAGGTGATTGCCACGGTTTCGCAGGGTGGCCCGTCATGAAGGGATCCCAAGGACTCACCAATCTGTCGTTAATGAATAGCCGAAGAATCGGACTTGGCCCTTCCAGCAAACGATGGAAGACCATTGCCAAACGTTGCTCTACGTCGTCGACCAAGCCCGCAAAGTGATCGAGGTCATAACCGGGTGTCACAATGCGATCCAATCGTTCCCAGAGGACGATCGTTCCATGACAGAGAGTCTCGATTGGCTCAACGAACGCATCGGAACCAAAGGCCGGCCCCTCAAACATCTTCCAACCACCGTCCGGCGATACCGCAATGGCATCAAGATCCCAACGCAAACAGGAAACGGGGCCATCCATTCTTCTAGATGCGACAGTAAGACACCGGCATTGAGAGAAGGAGGCAGTTTTCAATCCCATCCCGAAACGACCGAGATCAGTGGGTGCGCGCTCATCAAGAGGACTCTTGGCACCAAGAGTCATAGCAGTCTCCAGTTCGGCATCGTCCATTCCTTGGCCGTTGTCCAGAATGGATATACGGCTTTCCTGCCCATCCCATTCAAATTTCACACGAACCTCTGTTGCCCCAGCTGACACGCTGTTATCAATCACATCTGCCAAAGCAGCTGCTGTCGAATAACCGAGCCCACGCAGGGCTTCCAGCATCGCCCCCGCTCGTGGCGGAGCAAATCGGGTTCTCACGTTCATTTGACGTAGGTATTTCCTAAATGAAGGGCAAATCCGGCATTCATGAGTTTCCGGGCAATATTGCGAATAGCGGCATCTGATCGTGCAGCAAACGACACGCGGATCTGTCCGCCATGGGGACGAGCGTCCTCTACCGTAAGCCCTAACATTCGAGCCTCTTCGAGAAGCTTGGAAAGCAACTCATATTGACGTTCGGATACTGCCTCAGGGCTTCTCTTAGACGCAGATTGCTCGCCCGATTGGAAAACATCCTCCAACGATTCAGCGAGCTGTTGAGCACACATCACCTCTCGAGCATGCTTATCTTCGGAAGATTGTGGCATTTCCGCTGAGGAGGGAGGGAGGGCGGGGGGGCGCTTCCACTCAAATTGATCGCCCATGTACAAAGCAAGTTTTTCTTTCCTTGCAGGGGTGGATAATTTCCCCAAGGCTTTTGATTCTATTTGTCGAATTCGTTCGCGAGTAACATTGAATCGAAGCCCCACCTCCTCCAAAGTCATGGGCTCTTCGCCCCCCAGACCAAAGCGAAGCTTGATTACCTCAGCGGCACGCTCATCAAGGCTACCAATAGTCTTGAGAAGGAGTTCCCGAAGAGAGTTCTCCTCAACTGCAGAAGCAGGATCCGAAGTCTCAAACTCCTCTAAGGTGTCGATACGAGGAAGTCCAGTATCTCTGCTGACCTCATCCAAGGAGACGACATCACTAAAAGTTGCCAGGAAGAATCTGACTTTATCGATGGGTATGCCCATGCGACGCGACGTCTCGATTTCGGTTTCAGGGCGCCCTGTCTTGCTTTCATATAGTGCCCTCTGGCGCAGGATAGGCAATGCTTCTCTGTGAACGTGCACTGGAACGCGAATGGTTCTAGCCTTGTTGTCTATTGCGCGAGATATCTGCTGACGGATCCACCACATTGCATAAGTGGAAAATCTAAATCCCTTTCGCCAGTCATAGCGCTCAACGGCCTTGATAAGACCGATATTCCCCTCCTGCACCAGATCATCGAAGGGAAGCTCAGACCACATATATTTCCTGGCAGTGGAGTACACCAAGCGCAGGTTAGCGAGGATCATCCGCTCCCTTGCAACGACCTGGCGCCGAACTGCAGATACGAAAGTCTCGCCCGCCGGATCGGCTGCTTTACGTGCAAGCTCTAACAGGAAGCCTCTTGAAAGGCACGCAGCTGCAAGTGCTGAACGCACTCGGACTTGATCCCCGCCCGCAGATCTTGCCGCTGATATTGCAGAGAGGAAAGCTGCCCCCCGTGGATCAGAGGCTACTTCTTCATCTTTTTCAGCATCGTCCTCAATTGCCGTTGCCCCAATGCTCTCCTCCTCTCCCTCTCCGGGCACAATCTCGGAACTGAATGCTCCATAATCAGTTTCTCCGCGCGCAACCCTATCGGCAGCCTCAAAAACCATAGAAAGGCCCGCGGGCCAGCCAGAAAGCGCGTCCAGCGCCTGAGCCCCGGCCTCCTCCATCTCGCGTCCCAATGAAATTTCTTCTTCGGCCCGAAGCAGGTCGGTTTTTAGTCCTTTCACGTAGTATCGCAAAGGGTCGTTGCGACCGGACGCCAGATCCTCCGCAAACTCCAGTGCCTCAACTAACAAAGACTCCTCTTCGGCCGTCGGCTCAGTCAGACCCGACTGACAAGCCCACACCGCGGATTCGTCGATCACTCCACCCAGATCGCCCAAAACAAAGGCCAGCAATCGCTCAGACTCTTCATCGCGACAGTCGTCAGCCCCTCGACAGACCTCGATAAGATCGGCTTCGGATACAGCCCCCTCACGAATCGCCCGGAGTAACAAACCACGGACGCCTTCGCCCTCGTCACGCACCACCGGAAGCGCCCTTGCCGGGAGGAACAGATCAACGTCGTCCCACTCCATATCAGTATCGATAGCTTTGTGCCGACCGATCGCGTCCTGAAGCTCTCTGGTTCCCTTGGAAACGGTATCGTCACCCTTCGGGGCAACCGCCTCCGACTCCGCCAACCAATCACTTTCGAATCCAGAATCAAGAGGCTCGTCGTCAATATCGATTAGGCTTGACAACCTTCCCATATCGACGGGTAACACTTGTTTGACAGTGAGCGACTCCGCCACCCTCAGAAAAGACACTTCATCAGAGGCAGAAGGTCTAGGAACGAAACGGCCATCAACTTCAGCTACTTTTGTGAGCTGAGTTTCCATACAGACCGGCTCATCCTCCGCCTTACAGGAATCAAGCTCTCTAGAGAGGAAAGCCTGGGAAGTATCTGCCTTTGGGGCATTGGCTTGGGTCGACCCACTCGACAGGTATGAAGCCTCTCCGGGCACCTCGCCCGCTTTTATCGGGTTCAGAATATCCAGAGCATTTCGCAGCAGATCGATACATTCAGAACACCCCCCCTTCTCCGCGTAGGCCAGGGTGCTCACCCCTTGAGAGTCGAGCAGCTCCGGATTGGCTCCAGCAGTCAAAAGAAGACGCACAACACCCTTTTTTCTTCTTGCGGCGGCAAGCATCAGAGGAGTGGCGCCTGCGTTGTCCCGGGCGTTTAGGTCATCGCCCCTGGCGATATGGAGCTTTACGGCAACCTCAACGCCAGCAATCGACGCCATACGTAGTAGAGGGTTCATAGCCAAGACCGTGGCACCCTCATAAGCGCGCACCCACAGCAATAGCTTGGGAAATGGATTTGCTGCATAACAATTTTCAGGGGTGACTCCTTGTCGATGGCTCCGTCCCAAACGGCACGAAAAGACATCCCCTTCGTACGGGTAGGCATACTAAGACCGAACGAGGGTGATGCAAAATCAACGCGCCCAGTCAAGAGATGAGTCGGACCAGCTGATATCCGTGACGCCACTGAACTTTCCATGATGATACGACTGTCACAATATCCACCGGTCTTATCTGGGTAAAGCCTGAGAGGCGTCTGACCACTTTTTTTTTGAACCTCTGTTCATATTTCAGCCATCGACTCAGATAGCTTGCACTTCGCGATGCCTTCAGCTGAGGTGGTGCAGACAGAAAAAATTGCTCGCGAAAAATCTATCGACAATGGGCATTTATGTTGGGCTACCCAATCTTGATCACTACACCCAAAGGACTACCTAAAAGATATGTCGCGCGCCTAGACACACCAATAGTGAGCATTTATACACGTCAATTTTTCAGACGGATTGTGCCTCTACCAGACAGTACAATCAGCCCTTGAATGACTTAACGGACTTAGAGTTCTCGGGGAAGTGAGGCAGGGATGAAACGGAAACGCAAACAGGAAATCGAGTCCGTGCGCTGGGACCTGGCGCTGCGCTATCGCCTGATCGAGACCATCGTCTGGTGGGAGGGCCGTCTGACCACAGGCCATCTGATGCAGAGCTTTGGCATCAGCCGGCAGCAAGCGTCGAAGGACATCAACTCCTACATCACCGACTACGCGCCAAAGAACCTGGAATACGACAAGCATTTGAAGGGGTATGTGCCGAGCCGCCACTTCAAACCTCTGTTTATCGATGACAGTGCCAGCGCCTACCTGCACCTGCTCAACCAGAATCACGACCGTGCCCCACACATCGAGGGACTGGCTCTGGCCTATGCGCACACTGAGGTACTGGATGTGCCGGATCGCTCAGTGCGCCCGGAGGTACTGCGCCCGCTGCTCAAGGCCTGCCGCGAGGGCCTTCGACTGGAGTGCGAGTATGTTTCCTTCACTACGCCGGACGGCGAAACCCGACTGATCGCACCGCATACCCTGATCTACACCGGTATGCGCTGGCATGTGCGGGCTTACTGCGAGAAAAACCGCGACTACCGCGACTTCGTACTGAGCCGCTTTCGCGGTGAGCCTGACCTGATGGATGCACCCTCGGAGCACACTCGCGAACTCGACGATGGCTGGAACACCCTGCTAACGGTGGTGATTGAGCCGGACTCACGCCTCAAGCCCGAGCAGCGCTCCATCATCGAGGCAGACTACGGCATGCGTGATGGGCAGCTGGTGATCGAGACCCGAGGTGCGTTGGTGCAGTACGTACTGCAACGCTATCAGATCGATCCGACCAAAGTGCATGCCAAAGCCACGGCTCAGCAGATCGTGGTCGTCAACCTGGATGAGCTACAGCCCTGGCTATATCACTGACTAACGACAGGCACGCCTGGCTTTGAGTCGATGCCGCTAGGCGAGGCTATCTCTTAATCCGTAGTGCCACCGTAGGCCAGCTTGGCCAGCCCGAGCAGTGCAGGCAGCAACAGCGCCAGTGGCAAAAGATCGTTAAGGGCGGGCAGCAAGTTCATAGGAGATCCTCCTAGTCGGTTTTCACCAACCTAGCTAGATCGGCCCGGCAGCGCGATCTGTCTACTTTTCGCCTGTAAACAATCCGTGCATATCCCAGACACCGGCGACGAACGCGCCTTGTCTGGATGGCGGAGTGCTGGATACTGTATATAAATACAGATACCGGACAACCCGTTATGAGCACCGCACTTATCCTCGGCACGCTGCAGTGCAGCAGCGCACTCCTTCCCGTCTTTGATGCACGCGTTCCGGCTGGCTTTCCCAGCCCTGCGCTTGATCACATGGAGCACAAGTTATCGCTTGATGCTCTGCTCGATCTGCAAGCTACGCACACCTATGTGGTCGCCGTGAGCGGTGACAGCATGACTGGGGCAGGCATCTTTGACGGTGACCATTTGATCGTCAGCCGCGCCATCCCGGCAAAACCGGGCCATGTGGTCGTTGCCTGCCTAAACGGCGATGTCCTGGTAAAGCGCCTGGCACAGGAACAGGGCCAGTTCATCCTGCAGTCGGATAACCTGGCCTACTCTCCGCGCTACATCCTAGAGAACGATGAGCTGACGATCTGGGGCGTCGTCACTCACAGCCTGCGGAATCACCTAACTCATGGCTGAGCCGGCATACGCACTGGTCGACTGCAACAGCTTCTACGCCAGTTGCGAGCGCGTGTTTCGTCCTGACCTGTTGCGCACCCCCATCGTCGTGCTCAGCAACAACGACGGCTGTGTGATTGCCCGCTCTGCCGATGCCAAGCCTTTCGTGAAGATGGGCGCCCTCTTCCACGAGATTAGAGGCGACCTCAAGCGCCACGGCATCGTTGCCTTCAGCAGCAACTACGCCCTCTACGGCGATATGAGCGAGCGTGTGATGACGATCTTGGAAAGCTGCTTCCCGAGTATCGAGGTCTACAGCATCGACGAAGCCTTTGCCAATATGACTGGACTCCCTGAACCTCTGGAGTCGATAGGTCGCCAGGTACAGGCAGAAATCAGACAAAAGACTGGCATCCCTGTCGGCATTGGCATCGCTACGACCAAGACACTGGCCAAGCTCGCCAATAACGCCGCCAAACGCTGGCAGAAGCAAACTGGTGGCGTCGTAGACATCCGCGATCCGGTTCGTCGCGACAAGCTGCTTAAGGCCATGCCCGTAGAGGAAGTCTGGGGCGTTGGCCCCCGCATGCGTGCTCACCTGGAATGCATGCAAATCAAAACCGCTTGGGACTTGGCGCAGATGGACGCTTGGACACTACGTAAGCGATTCAATGTCGTGGTCGAGAAAACTGTGCGCGAACTGCGCGGGGTGGCGTGCCTGGAGATCGAGAACGAGATCGAGCCCAAGCAGGAGATCTGCTCCAGCCGCTCATTCGGCAAGCGCCTGCGTGAGTTAGCTCCCATCAAGGAAGCCGTGACCAGCTACGCCACGCGTGCTGCTGAAAAGCTGCGCAAGCAGGAGTCGCTCTGCAGGCAGGTGCGAGTCAGTCTACGCACAGGGATGTTCAATCCCTCAGAGGCCAAGTACGCCAATGGCATCCTCTGCGAGCTACCCTACCCGACCGACGACAGTCGACTGATCATCAAGGCTGTACAGACTGGATTGCAGCAGGTGTACCGCGAAGGCTTCAGCTACGCCAAGGCCCAAGTGCTGCTCCTGGATCTGTGTCGCAAGAACGAATACACGCCGGATCTGTTTGCCCCCGAGCAACCCGTTAAAACCGAACGACTGATGAGCGCCTTGGACGCCATCAACAACCGCTGGGGACGTGGCACGCTGCAACCGGGACGCATCGCCAAGCCAGTCGAGTGGGCTATGCGAAGAGAAATACTCTCCCCTGCATACACCACCCGCTGGTCTGAATTAATGGTGGCCAAGGCGCAATAATGCACCCCGCCACACCTCAGATTTGCTTAAACACTCACTCCCTTTCGCGCTCTTCAATTTTCGACTGGATCCAAGCAATCACCTCGCCCTCAATCCAACCAACACTTCGCGCGGTCAGGGGTACAGGCCGCGGAAATTCACCTGAGCCAATTAGTTTGTAGATCGTTGACCTGGCAAGTCCCGTGGCCAAGACGACAGAATTCAAGCGTAATACTTTCATGACAAGCCACACTCCGTTTGATTCGCTTCAGAGTTGGCTTTGACTGAGCGTCGGCAAATGAGGCACAAACCATGCTCATGTGAAGGTTCTATCTCAACGGGCGAAAAACCCGATCGTCCGCCCTTCAAGCTTCGAGTGCAGGCGCACGCCGACCATCCGGGGCCGGGTACCTCATTACCTTGCGCCTACGTAGCCGGCTCAACTGAACTCTATTCGGATGAACCAAAGTCGCCGATATTCAGGCTCTAGCAAAGGTCTCGCCACAGCTCATCCGACTCAACAACGGCGATGAATCGGCCGACTTTGAACCCCCCAGGAAACAATGAATCACGACTTTCCTCGTCAAGCTGGTCTATTGGCCTAAGGAGCTGCCTCTCATCACGCAGAATGACTTCAAGAGCTTCACGAGACACAACCCTGAAACCATCAACTGACTGCCCATCGAGCTCAATAGAGGTATCGACGATCCAGGCGCGCAAAGCTGCCCCCGGTTCATGACCGTTATAGCCCAGCCTGGCGCGCAGCTCTTGATCGGCCATCAGCGCACTAAGCACCGCTACCTGCTTGCGCCGCAACTGCCAAGCAGCCTTGCGCAACGTGTTGGTACGATGCAACCAGACCTCATGGGTGGTCGAGCGGATGTAGCCTGACTTGACCTCAAGCAGCAGTAGGACCCCATCCAGGTGGCAGATCAGATCCACCTCGCCGGCATCATCCTCGTCTGTCACAACAGGCCGATACCCCACCTCAACGGTAAAGCCTCGTTGCCGAAGACTCTCGGCGAGTGCGAGCTCTACGCGCTGGGTTTCAGTCTGCATATCGGCCCGACGAGCGTTTACCCGCCGAAGGTTATTAATAGCCGCTGTCACGTTGTTCTGCTGTGCACCAACCCAAGGGAACTGAAAGCTATAGCATCCGATTTTGTAGAAGGGCTGCTCATACAGCCTCGGCGCTGGCATCCCCGGCTGCAGTTTCAATTGCTGAGAAAGCGCCTTGAAGTCGCTGGTCCAGAACGCGAGGATTGCCTTGGCCGAACTCGGGTGTTCTTCACAGACAGTCCAGCCAGTGATCCTGCGGATCTTTTCTGGCTCTTCGGACCAGGTCATCGGGAACCGGTTTTCACCGGAAAGCATGCCATTCATGGCTAGCAGCCCCAGTGCCTGAGCAAGCACACCGGATTCGCGCAAGTGACGCTGGAATGGCTGGATAAACTCTTTCTGAAAGAACACCGAGGTAAGCTCGCTCGCCAGCAGCAAGTGGTGAAGCTGGACCTGGGAGCCATCAGTGAGCGAGAGCCGATCACCCAAGCCGTAGATTTGCTGCAGCTGCAGCTTGCTGCGAACCGCCTTGATAAAGGCCAGCTGGTTCAGCTCATGATTCTCAGGTGAACCGATGATTTGTTCAGCCATGCCGGAGAGAGCGAAGGCATGCACGGCGCGATTCATCCAGTAGTGCCAAAGCAAATCACTCTTACGCCCGGTGCGCAGCCACCGCTCTGTTCCCGCCTCCGACTGGTTGTAGATAACCGGCTCACCGGGTTTTAGCTGGTAACAGCATTCAGGATCAAAGCAGAACCAGTCGATGGAGCCTTCGTAGTCGATCCGCTCTTGAGTGGCGTCAATCAGTAGGGCCAGAGATTCGAGATTTTGACGACATCTCACCCCGTCAGAATTGCTGGATCCGGGAAAGATAATCGGTGACAGGTGCCGTTTCAGCGATTGCCCAAGCCGTGACTCGCTAAGGCGGAAATCCTCTTCCGAGCAAGCGCGAAGCTTGTTCAAAATAATGCGGTTGTAGACCTTCCACTGCTGACCGGAAGGATCATCGGAACCGTCTGCAGTAAATGCTTGGTAGGCCAGCACACTTAGGTAGGAAAACAGCTCCAGCAGCGACAAGTGCTTTAGCTGTTTTTCGGCGTGAGCAATCAGCTCATCAAAGGGCTTGAGCTGATCCAGCAACCGATCACAGACACCGAAGAATACTTGCCAGTCCTCCCCTGTGAGCGCCACACGCAGCGCAAGCCAGAGGGGCGACTCGATACGCTCAAACAGCTTCGAGTAGCGAATCGCCCATCTGAGAGTTTCCGGGTTATGGCTGGCAAGGTGCAGCAGCAGCTCGATGCTGACTGCATTATCGAAATGCAGCACCCGGCTGAGTGCCAGGCTAGCGAGCTCGGATTGAGCAACCGCATCCGCATCAAACCAAAACAATGCCGCTGCCAGGCCTTGCGCACGCTCAAGTGCTGACTGGTTCTTACCAGCCGGACGCTGGTCGAGGAAATGATGCAGGCTTTCATCAAGAGCACGGCCCTTGCTGATCTCTGACTGATTCCGTTCGTATACCGAATGGTAATGCCGTCGGCAGCGCTCCCCATTTTCCGTCATCCCGCAGCGCTCTCGTCAGCATTTGATTCCTGGCCGGAGCCTAAACCATCAACAGAAGTTCAGGGAGGAAACTCGGAAAAATCTATGCAGACCGACGGAACCGACTCAGAGAGCCCTTACGCAGACAGCGAGCCCCTGCAGGTTTCAAGCGCAGGTGCTGACCGTCCTTGACCAGGTACTTCATTGCCTTGTGCACATGGGCCCGTTTCGAATGATCCTCCCGCTGGATCAGACCGATGCCGCACTCGTCACCGTACCGTTCCTTGTCATGGTTGCAGCTGTGGGCATAGCCCTGACCACGCGTGACCTCCTCCCATAGCTCACTGATCTCAATCGCCTTCCAGACATCACGGCATACCTGGTTGCCATTGAAGTAGTAGGCCGCATGGATGTGGTACCCACGCCCCTCCTTGCAATCCCCCTGCTCGACTGAATAGGTGTAGCCAATTAGTTGCTCGAATATCGGATTACGGCTGTGCTCATAGATCAGATCATCCAGGTGATCAAAGACCTGCTCGACGCGCTGCCTGGCCTGAGCTTCAAGGCGGTAGTACAAGTCCAGCCGGATGACCGTAGTGCGTGAGTAAAGGCTCATCACTGCATCGTTGTAAGCGATGATCTCCTTCGCTTGCTTGCGTGCCTCATAGGCTCGATCCCCAGCTTTGCGCTGATACCACCGCTGACGGGTTAACTCTCGGATTCGTTCGGTCAGGACGTTCATGCTCTGTTCATGACTGAGCCAGTACGTCCCCGTCTCGCTCATGCAGACAGGGCCATTGGGTGAACGCTGAAGGCCAATATCGTCACAGGCTTCTCGGAACGCTTGCAGGTGCTCGCTGCAGTCGTAGGGGGCTCGGTCATCAAACAGGTTGTACATCTGCTGGACGTTGGTGAAGTACCGGGAGAGCCTGGTCTCTTCGACCTGCTCATAGCCTGACCGTTTGTGCGTGATCCGGAATGCTGGTGTATCGCTGCGCTCGATAGCCTGGACGAGTGATTCGATCTGCAGGGCTATGTCAGACTGGGAGAGGTGGGTGTTGTGCTTGCGGTTGTTCATGGCTGAGTACCTGGTTGGTTGATGGTGCATACCAGGTACGTGATGTGTTTCTTTTTACTGGTCTTATTTCCCTCTGGTGGTAGTCAGTGGTGATGGGTAGTGATGGATAGTAAGAGTTGGTAGTTAATAGCTATATCAATAGATGCAGCCATGACTACCTCCGCTCCTCCCGATCAGGCCAGGCAACGGGGAGCAACATTGCTTGGCCTGTCGAGAGAAATTCTGGATTGAGCTTTGGGAGAGTTAGCTGAGTGGTGCACCGGCTTAGCAGAGCCGCAAGATGGCCTAAGCGGTGACGAGGCCGACGTGAAAAAATCAGATTAGGGCTAACGGTGACCCAACGGTGACCAAAACGCAGAATTCTGGACGGCAGCAGAAAACCATCAGGCATAAAAAAATCCAACCACCGCTAAGTGGTTGGATTTTCTAGGGTTATTTGGTCGGGACGGAGTGATTCGAACACTCGACCCCTTGCACCCCATGCAAGTGC
>JADKLW010000320.1_pt1 | contig 22181 bp, 18 predicted proteins | sample 8641881 | NCBI WGS metagenome assembly JADKLW01 (sample SAMN16272185, study PRJNA661076) | feces metagenome | isolation source: fecal sample from diarrhoea affected cattle B | host: Bos taurus | place: South Africa: Lokaleng Village, Mahikeng | collected 2019-09 | reverse complement strand
GTGTGTCGGGATGACTGGATTCGAACCAGCGACCACTCGCCCCCCAGACGAGTACTCTAAACCGGACTGAGCTACATCCCGAAAAAGTGACGCAAAATTAGTACTTTATTTTCAATCTCACAAATTAACTTTGCCTCTCCTTTAAACTATATTATGATTTAATATGTGAAAGGATAAAAAATAAGTTGTTAATTTGCATTCAAATTGATAATTAGGAGGCTGTTTACATTTCTTTCTTCGCGTAAAGTAAGCAGATTTTTAGATAAGACACCCGTTAGCAGTCTTATTTTAAGGAGTATAAATGCCCCCGCGAAAAAATAATCACCATAAATGATCTTTACTGCAAAACAAATAGCCCACTTTCTGAAAGGTGAAATAATTGGCAATGGAGATGTCACTGTCTCCAATTTTTCAAAGATTGAAGAAGGAAAACCCGGTACACTCACCTTTCTGGGAAACCCAAAGTATACCTCCTACATCTACACCACTGACGCAGATATTGTTCTTGTAAATGACGATTTTCTGCTGGAGAAACCCATCAAAGCTACACTCATTAAGGTGCCGAACGCTTATGCAGCGTTGGCAGCGCTGATGGAGATAGTCAATCAAAACAGCCCTAAGAAAAGCGGAACAGAAGCGATGAGTTTTATCTCACCCTCGGCGATTCTGGGAAAGGATCTTTATATAGGTTCATTCACTTATATCGGAGCGAATGTGAATGTTGGAGACAATAGTAAGATATATCCACAAGTATATGTGGGAGATAATGTGTCAATCGGAAAGAACAGCATTCTCTACCCCGGAGTAAAGATTTATCATGACTGCATCATAGGGGATAACTGTATCCTTCATTCAGGAGCTGTCATTGGAGCGGATGGTTTCGGCTTCAGCCATGAGGACGGAGTCTATCACAAGATACCCCAAATGGGTAACGTACTTATTGAGGATGATGTGGAGATTGGTGCCAATACAACCATCGACCGTGCAGTGATGGGTTCCACTGTGATTCATCGTGGGGTGAAACTGGATAATCTGGTACAGATAGCCCATAATTGTGAAATAGGAGACAATACGGCCATGGCTGCGCAGGTAGGTATTGCCGGTTCCACGAAAGTTGAAGAGAATTGTGTGATGGGTGGTCAGGCCGGTATTGGTGGACATATTACCATCGGGAAAAACAGTCAGATTGGCGCCCAGTCGGGAATAATCAGCAATACCAAAGAGGGATCAACAGTAATCGGATCTCCCGCTTACCCTGTAAAAAGTTTTTTTAAAACGAGCATCATCTTACCCAGGCTACCCGAAATGTACAGGCAGCTGAACAGCCTGGAGAAAGAGCTTGCTGAACTCAAGAGGAGGCTCACTCCCAACGGGTAAACCTTCTATTTCAAGTATCAATAGTGTAATCATTTCACGAAAATGAAGGAATTTTGTGCTTTTGGTTGTATATTTGCACAAATAAAAGAGAACTGAGAAATATTTGATCATCAATTTCAATAAGCGACCATATAGACAAAACTTTTTCCTGACTATATGGAGTGAAGAAATTACCTGTATTTATATGAACATTGTCGCTTGGTTGAGAAAGAAATAGGTCAATCTCATCTGCTAAGTTATCGCCGGAAGATGTCAAATTAATAATGAATATATAGTGAAACAGAGAACATTACAAAACAGCTTCACCTTAAGTGGTACAGGACTTCACACCGGACTTGATATAGTAATCACATTCAATCCTGCACCGGTAGATCACGGAATTAAGATAAAAAGAGTCGATCTGGAAGATCAGCCTGTGTTAGACGCATTGGCTGAATATGTAGTCAATACACAGCGGGGTACGGTTTTAGGCAAAGGAGAGATTACAGTCAGTACCATTGAGCACGCTTTCGCTGCGCTATATGCATTGGGCATCGATAATTGCATGATAGAAGTCAACTCATCCGAGTTCCCCATTCTTGACGGAAGCGCTACTGAATACGTGAAGTCTATTCGTGAGGCAGGAACAACAGAACAGGACAAGGAGAAAGATTTTTATGTTGTGCGTAATAAAATTGAGGTATCCGATCCGGAAACGGGTTCAAAATTAACTTTGCTGCCCGATGATTCTTTCTGCATCAACTCATTCATTGAGTTCGATTCACAATATATACCCAATCAGTCGGCCACGATGGACTCGATGACCGATTTTGAAACTGAAATAGCCCCTGCACGCACTTTTGTCTTTGTACGAGAGATACAGCAATTGAGGCAAGCAGGACTTATCAAGGGAGGCAATCTGGACAATGCCATCGTCATCTATGAAAAAAAACTCTCTCAGCAAGAACTGGACGATATAGCCAACGAGCTGAAAGTGCCGCATCATGATGCCGAAGAGCTGGGTTATCTGAACCATCGCAAGCTGGCTTTTGCCAATGAGCCTGCGCGTCATAAGCTGCTCGATATCATAGGTGATATGGCACTTATAGGGAAGCCGATTAAGGGGCGTCTTATCGCCATGAGACCCGGACACAATATCAATAATAAGCTGGCCCGGCTTATTCGCAAGGATATCAAGCTGAATGAGGTTCAGCCCCCTGTGTATGATATAAATGCAGAGCCTGTAATGGATAATATACGTATCCGTGAGTTACTGCCTCACCGTTATCCATTCTTGATGGTGGATAAGATTATTCAGTTAACCGATAAGTTTATCGTTGGAGTAAAAAATATCACAACGAATGAACCCTATTTTACCGGACATTTTCCAAAGGAGCCGGTGATGCCCGGTGTACTGCAGGTAGAGGCAATGGCTCAAACGGGTGGCATATTCGTGCTGGCCAAACTGGATGAACCGGAAAGATACTCCACCTATTTTTTAAGGATTGACAACGTAAAATTCCGCCACAAGGTGGTGCCGGGTGATACCCTGATTTTCAGGGTGGAGCTCACAAGTGAGATGCGCAGAGGGATTGCGACCATGCGCGGTCTGGCATTCATAGGAGATAAAGTGGTCTCTGAAGCTGATTTTACAGCGCAGATAATTAAAAACAAATAACGACTTAATTAATCATACTTTATGAATAGTGTTTCATCAATGGCTTTTGTACATCCTGAAGCCAGGCTTGGAGATAATGTGATTGTAGAACCATTTGCCTACATCGACAGCAATACAGAAATAGGTGATGGTACACGCGTGATGACGCAGGCAACCGTACTGTTTGGTGCCCGTATCGGAAAGAACTGCACCATTTTTCCTCATGCCACCATTGCAGGTATTCCACAGGATTTGAAATTTCAGGGTGAAGATACATTGGCGATCATAGGTGACAATACAATCATTCGTGAATGTGCTACGGTGAACAGGGGGACAGCCTCGAAAGGATTCACGAAAGTAGGTGACGGCTGCCTCATTATGGCCTACAGCCATGTGGCACATGATTGTGTACTGAATAACCATGTCATTCTTGGCAATACAACACAGCTGGCAGGTGAAGTAGAGATTGATGACTATGCGATTATCAGTGGTGGCTCCTTGGCGCATCAGTTTTCAAAAATTGGTGCACATGTGATGATTCAGGGAGGATCGAGAATTTCCAAGGATATCCCCCCTTTTGTGATGGTGGGTCGGGAACCCATCACCTATGTGGGACTAAATATTGTGGGGCTTCGCCGCAGAGGATTTAACAGTGAGCGTATCAACTCCATCCAGGAGGTGTACCGCTTTCTATACATGTCCGGTTACAATATCTCGCAGGCGGTAGAACGCATTGAGCAGGAGCTGCCTGAATCGGATGACCGTGAACTGATTCTCCATTTCATCCGTACATCGAGCAGGGGAATCATCAGGGGTAATATGGAAGGATAGTCTATGTCGGGGATCGATTTTCCTGCTGAGTGGTACACGCAAAGCGGTGTGCAGATAACCTGGCCCCATCGCGGGAGTGATTGGTCTGATATCCTTGCGGAGGTGACAGAATGCTATCTCTCCTTTTCCAGAGAGATACTCAAGAGGGAGAAGCTGCTTATTGTTATGCCTGAAGATGAGGATATAACAAGATATTTTACGGAGGAGGAACAACAACAGATTATCAGTGTCCCGATGTCAACCAACGATACATGGGCACGGGATCATGGAGCCCTCTCTCTCTTTGTCGACAATAAACCCACTGTGGCAGACTTCGGATTCAATGCCTGGGGGTTAAAGTTCGCTGCCAACCGGGATAACCTGATCACAGGCAGACTGTTCAACGAGAGTGCTTTTCAATCTGATGTTGCGTATCTGAACAGGCTTAATTTTATACTGGAAGGGGGATCAATAGAAACTGACGGCCAGGGAACCATCCTCACCACGACCTCATGTCTTTTGGCACCCAATCGCAATCAGCCGCTGAATCAGCAGGAGATAGAAGACTCACTTAAAATGATGCTGGGAGCCTCGCGGGTACTATGGCTCAATCATGGCTACCTGGCAGGAGATGATACTGACAACCACATTGACACGCTCGCCCGCTTTTGTGACGAGAAAACCATTGCCTACGTGCAATGTGATGATGTAAAGGATGTGCATTACAGTGCGTTGAAGGAGATGGAAAAGGAACTGAAGTCATTTGTCACGCAGAACGGTGAGCCCTATCAATTAATTCCCCTGCCCATGGCTGATGCCGTCTATGATAATGGCTTCCGCCTTCCTGCAACCTATGCCAATTTTTTAATTATCAATGGTGCGGTACTGATGCCATTGTATGGTACAGAGAAAGATATGACTGCACACAGTCAGCTTCAGCTCGCTTTTCCCGATCGGGAGATTGTGGGGGTTGATTGCAGTCCACTGATCAAGCAACATGGTTCATTACATTGCGTGACCATGCAGTTCCCGGAAGGGTTTTTGTGATGAAATGCTTTTAGCTTTCAGCTTACAGCTCACGGTCTAACTCAACACATTCATAAAATGAAGATAGGAATCATTCAACAAGCCAACAGTAGCGACAGGGAGGAGAATGTATCCCGGCTGCAGTCAAAGGTACGTAATCTGGCAGCTCAGGGAGCTGAGTTGATTGTCATGCAGGAACTGCATAATGGTCTCTATTTCTGTCAGACAGAGGAGATAGATGTTTTTGATCAGGCGGAAACAATACCGGGACCTTCAACCCACTCTTTCGGGGAGCTCTCAAGGGAGTTGAGTGTTGTGATTATCCTCTCCCTTTTTGAGAGACGAGCTCCGGGACTCTATCACAATACAGCAGTAGTGATAGAGAAGGACGGAACCATTGCGGGTAAATACCGGAAAATGCATATCCCTGATGATCCGGCCTATTATGAGAAATTTTACTTCACACCCGGTGATATAGGCTTCCATCCTATTGATACTTCTGTCGGCAGGCTGGGACTGCTTGTCTGCTGGGATCAGTGGTACCCCGAGGCAGCACGGCTCATGGCACTTGCCGGTGCTGAGATACTTATCTATCCCACTGCGATAGGATGGGAATCATCCGATGAGGAAGTGGAGAAACAGCGTCAGCTGGATGCATGGGTAACGCTGCAGCGCGGTCATGCCATAGCCAATGGCATACCCGTGGTTTCTGTGAACCGTACAGGCTTTGAATCCGATCCATCGGCACAGACCGGGGGGATTCAGTTTTGGGGAAACAGTTTTGTCTGCGGACCACAGGGTGAGTTCCTCTATCGCGCACCCGGCGATGGAGAGATTGAACGGATCATCGAGATCGATAAAAGAAGAACCGAGAACGTGCGTCGCTGGTGGCCTTTCTTCCGCGATAGACGGATAGATACATATGGTGATCTGACCAAACGTTGGATCGAAGATTAAAAAATGGAAAAGGTCGCCCGGAATAGGCGACCTTTTCGTTACACACACGTTAAACCTGTTATCTGCTACGCCCGCTTGTTCTTGCGGTACTGCTGCGTTCATTGCTGCTCTTCGTTCTGGAGCTCGAAGTGGTGGCACTCCTTGTAGTGCCTGAAGAGCTCCGTGAACTAACTGTGGCACTTCTGTTGTTGGTGGTGCTTCTCTGCGGGCTCACCGTGGCACTTCTGCCGGTAGATGTGCTCTTCGTTGCTCTCACCGCACTTCTATTACCGGTGGTACTTCTCTGTGGGCTCACCGCAGTACTTCTGCCGGATGTTGCACTCTTTGTTGTACTCACTACGCCTCTGTTGCCGGTGGTGCTTCTCTGCGGGCTCACCGTGGTATTTCTGTCGGTAGGTCTGCCCGTTGGTGCACTCACCGCGCTTCTGTTGCTTGTGGCACTTCTCTGCGGTTCCGTTGCACTTCTGGTAGTGCGTGATCCACTGTTGGCAGGAGTCACCGTCGTGGTTCTCTGATTGCTGCGGGTGTTTTCATTGCTGATGCTCCGGGTGGTGGCAGCTCTGCTGTTATCGTTGCTCCTGGTGGTGGCACTCCTGTTGATATTACTGCTCCTGGTGGTGGCAGTTCTCTCATTCACAGAGCCCCTTGTGTTAGCGCTTCGTTCCCTTGATACTTCAGGACGATAGACACTTACTGCTTTGTTGCTCACTCTGGTGGATCTGCCTGAACGGTTGCTCGTGCTTTCCAGTCTGCGTACTGTAGCCGTTCTGCCTGTCTCGCGCCGGTAGTCACTTGCACTTGGTCCGCTGTAATAACGGTTGTCGTTGTATACATATGTATTGTTGATGATCGTTGTGCGGTTATAAATGTTCGGGCTATAGCGGTTATAGTATCTGTGCATGTTACGGTGATACATATACCTGTTTGGAAGGAATGTCCAGAATATTGAAGGTACATTCACATGGATATTGATATTTACTCTCGGTCCCATGGGAGCCCAGCCGTAATAACCGCCGCCGCTTCTCCAGGATACCCATGCCGGTGCCCATTCGTAACCCGGTATCCAGGCCCATCCGTAGTAGTCGTCGTGGAACCATCTGCCGTAATGGAATGGTGCCCAACCCCAGGAGTAGTCCGAAACCCATGTGTTACCATAGTCGGTCATTGCCCAGTAGCCGTTAGTGGCGTAGGGGTGAAAGTTGTTCCCCACATTGGGAACCCATACACGTCCGTAATTGCGGTCGTTGATCCATCTTCCGTGAGGTCTCAATTCATTGTAGAAGACGTTGAAACTGATACCGCTGGAGTTATTGTTATAACTGTCATCATAATAACCATAGTCAGCGCCATAATCGTCGTAGTACTCACCTTGAGAATATGCGCTTCTGGAAGTGTAGCATGACGATAACAACAGTGTGATTATCGTGAGGAAGAAGGGGTTTTTTAAAGCTTTCATATTCGTAATTTTTAAAGGGTGTAACATCTTTAATTTAACACTATGACCCCATTTTAACGTAATGGTTTAACTCATGTCAAACCAAAACAGCTAATAAATTACAAAAGGATAAAATAGGCCGGTGTATGAGCATGTTCGTATATAAACAGTGAAAACGAACATATAAAACCGCCACATCTAAAGAAAAACCACCCCAACTTTAAAACTAAAAGCTGCTTGCTGAAAACGATCTAATAAACCCCGGAACAATGCCCGAAAAAGCTTCATCTAAAATAGCTGCTTGCGAAAAGCGAAAAACGAAAAGCTGCTTGCTTATTCACTTAAACACCTGATCGATTCCGGAGAAGCCCATGAATGCCATGGCAATGATACCTGCAGTAATCAGTGCTATAGGCATGCCCTGCATTGCTTTAGGCACTTTCGTGAGTGAAAGCTGTTCGCGTACACCTGAAAAAAGAATCAATGCCAGTCCAAAACCGATGGAGGTGGCCACGGCATACACAACCGACTCGAGCAGGTTAAAATCTTTCTGAATCACAAGCAGTGCCACACCAAGGATCGCACAGTTGGTGGTGATGAGCGGAAGAAATACGCCCAGTGCCTGATAGAGCGACGGAGAGATCTTCTTCAGGATGATCTCGACCATCTGCACCAGTGCTGCGATGACCAGGATAAAAGAGATGGTCTGCAGGTACTGCAGGCTGAAAGGTTCAAGAAGAGCTTTGTAGACCAGGAAAGTAACCACGGTGGCGATGGTGAGCACGAATGTTACGGCTGCACTCATGCCGATGGCAGTATCAACTTTTTTAGAGACACCCAGAAAGGGACAGATACCTAAAAATTGTGAGTAGACAATGTTGTTTACAAAAATCGCAACAATAATGATTCCAATGTATTCCATACTATTCGATTGCTAAGATTTATCCTGCTTTATGCTGTAATTTATTGAAGATCCCAATAAGGTATCCCAGTACGATGAATGCTCCCGGTGCCAGTACGAAGAGTAACGAACCGTATTGCTCAGGATAGAGAGAGAATGAAAAGATCTTACCTGTACCCAACAACTCGCGTGAAGCACCCAGCAGCGTGAGTGCGAGGGTGAACCCAAAGCCGATGCCCACACCGTCGAAAATGGAGGAGAGCACACTGTTCCTGGAGGCAAACGACTCGGCCCTCCCCAGTACGATGCAGTTGACCACAATGAGGGGGATGAAGATCCCCAGGCTGTCGGCCAGCGCGGGAACGTAAGCGTTCATCATCATCTCAATGATGGTCACGAAGGTGGCGATCACTACAATAAATGCCGGTATGCGCACCATGTCGGGGATCACATTCTTGAGTAGTGAGATCACCGCGTTCGAGCAAATAAGCACAAACATCGTTGCCAGACCCATGCTCATCCCGTTGATGGCCGAGCTGGTGGTCGCCAGGGTGGGACACATCCCCAGAAGCAGCACAAAAATAGGGTTCTCTTTAATGATCCCGTTAACCAGTACTTTCAGATTCTTATTCATTGTTGTCTTCTCCTTCCGTTGATGGTTCCTGTTCCTCTTTTTCCGTGGATGCGGTTGCACCGGTATAGGCATCCTCCCTGCTGTCGCTGTAGGCACTGTAGGCTCTGTTCACTGCTTCCATAAATGCCCTCGAGGTGATGGTAGATGCAGTGATAGCATCCACTTCCCCTCCATCTTTAGTGACGGAGAGCACTCCCTGTGAGAGATCTCTACCCACGACCAATTGTGCCGGTTTAGTGTTATCCCTGAACCATTCTGTCATCTTCGACCCCAGGCCGGGTGTCTCCGCATGTTGCAGCACGGCGTAGTTCACTATTTTATGCTCCATATCAAAGCCCACCATGATCCGGATCGTTCCGCTGAATCCGTTGTCCGAATAGCTGTTGAGCGCAAATCCCACCAGCTCATCACCGCTTTTCGCCGGATAGACAAGCAGTGAGTCTCCGCTGCCGTCAGGCATCAGGTATGCTTCCGCCACCGGATCATTATCGAACGGCGGCACCACCTCCTTTATGGCATTCTGCAACTTCATCGCCCTGGCGTCGGCGATAGGTCTCGCTGTCATCTTGTTCACCTGTGCCAGCAACACTGCCACAGTAATGCAAATGACCGAGAGTGAGAGGAACATATTCCTGAATGATGATTGTAATTTAGCCATGTTTCACTACCTCCCCGAATCTTTTTGGTGTTGTGTAATTATTGATAAGCGGTGTAAAGGCGTTCATCAGCAGGATGGCGAACGAGATTCCCTCGGGATAGGCGCCCCAGAGACGTATCACCACAGTGATAAAGCCGATGGCTACACCGTAGATAAGCATACCCCTCTTTGTGAGTGGTGATGTCACATAGTCAGTAGCCATAAAGATAGCCCCCAGCATCAATCCCCCTGAAAAGAGATGAATAAGGGGATGGTAGAGTGGTGAAGGATCGAAGAAATAGAGCACACCCGTGAAAAGGGCAACCGTAGCGAGTATAGTTACAGGGATGTGCCATGTGATCACCCTCTTCCAGAGAAGATAAACCAAACCGAGGAGCAGCGCTGCAGCGCTCATCTCTCCCAGTGATCCCGGCTCGGTCCCCAGAAACATATCCATCATTGAAGGTAACATTTCGGGAGCAAACTTTAATGCACCCAGGACCGTGGCCGAGCTGACAGCATCGATAGCTGTCGAAGGTGCGACCCAGGTGGTCATCTGCGCCGGAAACGAGATCAACAGGAAGATACGCCCTGCGATGGCGGGGTTGAAGATGTTGTTTCCCAAACCCCCGAAGGTAAGCTTCACCACGCCAATGGCGAAGAGGCAACCCAGTGCCAGGATCCATACCGGCAGGCCGGTGGGTACGTTGAAGGCCAGCAACACGCCGGTGATGATAGCTGAGCCGTCGATTACTGAAGGTCTTTTTTTCAGGATGTATCTGACGATAAGATATTCAAACCCCACGCAAAAAAGCACCGCCAGAGCTGTGATGATCAGCGCATCGAGACGGAACAGGTAGAGTGCCACCAGAAATGCCGGAATAAGGGCTATGAGGACAGCATACATGTTTTTTTGAATCGTGTCTCCGCTATGCACATGAGGTGATGGCGAGACAATCAGTCTGTTTTCCATATTCATTCTCTCTTTGCGTTAATTTTTCCTGGCTCTGATGATACCCATCACCTTGCCTTTTCCTAACCGGATATAATCGAGCAATGGCCTGTCGGCGGGGCAGGTGTAGCTGCAGGAACCACATTCAATACAATCGGTGATACCGTTCTTTTCGGCTCTGTCCCACACGGCATACTCGGTGAGGTTCATCAGCAGTGTCGGGTTTAGCCCCATGGGGCAGACATCCACACATTTACCACATCGGATGCAATCTTTCATCGCCTTGCGTTTCGCCTCCGGTGTGGGGACGAGAAGTATACCTGATGTACCTTTTGTGACAGGAATGTCTATGGTTGCCAACGCTTTTCCCATCATTGGACCACCGCTGATCACCTTCCCTGTTGTCTCCGGCAAGCCACCGGCCATATCAATCAGGTTACTTAGCGGTATTCCCACACGAGAAAGGATGTTGCAGGGTTGCTTCACATCTTTACCCGTGACGGTGACTACCCGTTCTACCAGGGGTTTGTTCTTTTGTACTGCTTCGTATACAGCAAAGGTCGAGCCTACATTTTGTACTACTGCTCCCACGGAGATAGGCAGTGCGCCACCGGGAACCTGACGTCTGGTCAGCGCATCAATCAGTTGTTTCTCCCCTCCCTGTGGATACTGTACTTTTAGCGCCTCTACAGTGATGCCGGAATAGGCTTTTGCTTTCTGGGTGAACAGTGCTATGGCATCTCTCTTATTGCTCTCTATGCCGATAATGGCTTTCTGGACGCTGAGTGCCTTCATCACAATGGTGATACCCACCATGATCTCATCGCTCTTCTCCATCATCAGCTGGTGATCGGAGGTGAGATAGGGCTCACACTCCACCGCATTGATGATTAGCACTTCTGCCCTGCTGCCGGGGGGTGGGGTCAGCTTCACGTGGGTAGGGAAGGTAGCTCCACCCATACCGACGATACCTGCTGCAGCAATCTTGTCGAGGATCTCTTTGGGCGTGAGTGAGCATTCACTCACAAGTGAGTGAGAGCGGTCCACAGAGGGTTCCCATTCATCACCTTCCACCTTGATGAACACCGCATCGCGCTTGTAGCCACTGGCGTCAGGTGCTTTGTCTATTTTAACTACTGTTCCGGAAACGGGTGAGTGAATGTTGGCCGAAACATACCCTACTGCTTTGCCAATGAGGGTGCCTGCTTTCACCTTGTCGCCTTTCTTTACTACAGGTTGACAGGGTGCGCCAATGTGCTGTGAGAGGGGGATGATCACCTGGCTGGGGATAGCAATTGATCGTATTGCGCTGCCAGCCGAAAACTTGTTCTCTTTCGGGTGAATACCGCCAATTCGGAAAGTCTTTAACATATGTTTTTTATCTTAGACGGTTACTGTGGTTTCCTCCTCTTTAGGTGCAGGAGGTGTCTCTTTCCTCGGCGGAAAGTTCAGTTCCAGTATGGAGTTGGTGGGACAGACCGGCACGCACTTGCGGCAGAGCCGGCACTTGTCATCATCTATGAAGGCCAGGTTATTTTCAATGGTGATGGCTTCGAAGGGGCAGACCTGCTGGCATTTGGTGCACCCGATGCAGGCGACGTTGCATGCTTTTTTGGCGACGGCTCCCTTATCCTTGTTCACACAGCTCACGTAGATGCGGCGTGATTTGGGCCCCACTTTACGCAACTCGATGATATCTTTCGGGCAAGCTTTCACGCAGGCACCGCAGGCAGTACATTTGTCTTCCACCACCTCGGGGAGCATCGTCTCCGGGTTGATGTGGATGGCATCAAAAGCGCATGAGTCCACACAATCGCCCAGGCCGAGACAGCCAAAAGAACAACCGGTGTCACCACCGTAAAGTGCAGCTGCGACAGTGCAGTTGGATACTCCGTCGTAGAGGTTGAGTCGCGGACGCTCATCACAGGTGCCGCTGCAGCGTACCACCGCCACTTTTCTTGCTGCCACCGAGACAGTTCTTCCAAGGATTGCTGCCACCCTATCCATCGTATCCTGTCCCCCTACGGGGCAGTTAAGATCATCGAGGGTCTCTGCCTTCACACAGGCTGCTGCAAATGAGGCACACCCGGGGAAGCCACAGCCGCCGCAATTGGCCGCAGGCAGCGCATCCTGCACCTCCTGGATGCGGGGATCTTCCTCCACCCTGAACTTTTGACTCACCAGATATAAGATGGCTGCGCTCCCGGCGCCAATGGTGCCCAATGTTGCAACAGCAGTTAGTAATACACTCATATATTCAATAAAGTTATTCGTTTACGGCGCCCATTAAGACAAAAAGAATTGTGCTGCATTCGCTTAATGTGTGCGTATGATTAATCTGTTTTTTTTATGCTGAATCTGAACGTGTTAGCCATTTTGTTCCTCAATAGATAGAGCAGGAAGTAGTAAGGAGCGAGCGCGATCATGGAGCTTATGGCTGCCTCAGTCTCGCTGAAGTCCCATACGGATGTGGTTAATACAAGCATCACAATGAGAATGATAAGGGGAAGGACAAATGCCCAGTAGACAGCCTTGTAGCCTATCGATTCCTTGCCTTCAATGATCACCCGTTCGTTCTCGGAGAACCGGCCCGTATAGTCAGAAATATCCACCCGTTTATCCTTCGTGTCAGCAGCCATGCATGCACCTTTAGCATGGCATGTACTGCAAGCCGATTGTTGTACAATACGTACGGTGATTTGAAACCCGTTTATCTTCTCAATGATTCCTTCGTGTTCAATCATGAAACAATGGTCATTTGAAAGTAATTCTTATTCTCCTTTTTAGATTAGGGTGCAAAGTTAAGGAATATTTCGTGATAAGTAAAAGTTTTCCGAACATAACCTGACAGAGTTATGTTAATAACTGATTGCGCCAGCAGGCACTTTTTCTCTTCTTCCCTGCCTTCTGATACAGTCTCCATGATACCAAGGATAATAAATGGACGCTATAGAACAACTTAATACCATTTTACCCTCTTTTAGCCGAACATTTACCCTACAAATTTGTTAAAAAGTTAATTACTGCTCGCAAGCATATTTTTAAAAATAACATATTTAATACTCATTATCCGTATGATTTTCGATATTGAAATGATTCGTGAGGTTTACGCGAATCTACCTGAAAAGATTAAAAAGGCAAAAGACCATTTGCAACGTCCTTTAACCCTGACTGAGAAGATACTATTCTCCCATCTCTCACCCGGTGTGCCGCTACTCAACTACAAGCGGGCAAGCGATTATGTTAACTTCGCACCCGATCGCGTGGCTATGCAGGATGCCACCGCACAGATGGCCCTGCTACAGTTGATGAACTCCGGTCGCACCAGTGTGGCCGTACCATCCACTGTACATTGCGACCATCTTATACAGGCATACAAGAATGCCGAGACTGATCTGGAGACAGCGAATGTGACCAACAGGGAGGTGTTTGAATTTCTTCGCGATGTGTCGAATAAATTTGGCATCGGTTTCTGGAAACCGGGTGCCGGGATCATCCATCAGGTGGTGCTAGAGAATTACGCCTTCCCCGGCGGGATGATGGTAGGTACCGACTCTCACACACCCAACGCGGGTGGCCTCGGCATGATTGCCATTGGCGTGGGGGGGGCCGATGCGGTGGATGTGATGGCCGACCTGCCCTGGGAGCTGAAGATGCCCAAGCTGATCGGTGTGAAGCTTACAGGGAGGCTCTCTGGATGGAGTGCACCCAAGGATGTGATCCTGAAGGTGGCCGGTATCCTGACCGTGAAAGGGGGAACCAACGCCATCATTGAATATTTCGGCGAGGGGGCAGCATCGCTCTCCGCTACAGGTAAGGGTACTATTTGTAACATGGGAGCAGAGGTGGGAGCGACCACCTCTATCTTCCCCTTCGATGAGAAGTCGGCTCAATACCTTGAAAGTACTGGCAGGAAAGAGGTGGCCGATGAAGCACGCAGGATCATGGAACATCTGCAGCCCGATGCTGAGGTGAGTGCCAACCCTGAGCTGTACTATGATCAACTTATTGAGATTGACCTCTCAGCGCTGGAGCCCCATATCAACGGCCCCTTCACCCCCGATGCGGCATATACCATCTCGGAGTTTGCCGACGCGGTAAAAATGAACAACTACCCCCGTAAGATGGAGGTGGGACTGATTGGTTCATGTACCAACTCATCATATGAAGATCTTACCCGTGCTGTCTCCATCGTACGACAGGCACATCACGAGGGTGTGCCGGTGAAGGCGCAGTTCCTCATCAACCCCGGGTCGGAGCAGATACGCTACACCGCTGAGCGTGACGGTATCCTGGGTGACTTTGAGAAGGCGGGTGCGACCATCATCGCCAATGCCTGCGGACCCTGTATTGGACAGTGGAAGCGTGAAGATGAGGTGGATAACAGACCCAACTCCATCGTCACCTCCTTCAACCGTAACTTCGCTAAAAGGAACGACGGCAACCCCAATACACATGCCTTTGTCACCTCACCCGAGCTGGTGGCGGCGCTGACCATCGCCGGTGATCTCTGCTTTAACCCTTTGACAGATACACTCCTGAATGAGAGGGGTGAGGAGGTGAAGCTCAGTGAGCCCATCGGCTTCGAGATGCCGCCCAGGGGATATGATGTGAAAGATGCAGGTTATATGGCTCCCTCGCCGGAGTCAAATTATGTAGAGGTAAGCATCGATCCTCACTCTAATCGTTTGCAGAAACTGGAGCCCTTTGCTGCCTGGGATGGGAAGGATTATACAGGCCTGCCCCTGCTTATCAAAGTGAAAGGAAAATGTACCACCGATCATATCTCGATGGCAGGGCCATGGCTCCGTTATCGCGGTCATCTCGATAATATTTCCGATAATATGCTTATCGGTGCGTTCAATGCATTCAATGATCAGACCAACATGGTCCTCGATCCCGAATCAATGGATTACAGGGCTGTGCCTGAACTGGCACGGAAGTTCAAATCGAGACATGTGGGATCCGTTGTGGTAGCCGAAGAAAACTACGGCGAAGGGTCGAGCCGTGAGCATGCTGCCATGGAGCCCCGTTTTCTTAATGTGAAGGCGATCCTGGTGAAATCGTTCGCGAGAATACATGAAACCAACCTCAAGAAACAGGGGATGCTGGCACTCACCTTCGTCAATAAGGATGACTATGATCAAGTGCAGGAGAGAGATAAGATCAGCGTGCTCGGTCTTACCGAATTTGCTCCCGGGAAGAACCTGACCATTGAGCTGCTTCATGTGGACGGCACCAGAGATCAGTTTGAGGTTGCTCACACCTATAATGAACAACAGATAGAGTGGTTCAAGGCCGGCAGCGCCCTGAATGCAATGAGGAGGTGAACAAACAGTATAATGATGGAACCATGCAGATAACCAGGCAAGATGACAGGCTCATTGTTCCCGATCATCCAGTGATCCCTTTTATTGAGGGTGACGGAATTGGCAGGGAGATCACACCTCATGTGCAGCACATTGTAGATAATGCCGTAATGAAATCATACGGCGGTCAGCGAAAGATTGAGTGGAAAGAAGTGCTGGCGGGTGAGAAAGCCTTTAACAATGTGGGCAACTGGCTGCCGGAGGAGACGATGGAGGCATTCCGTACCCATTTGATTGGGATCAAGGGGCCGCTCACCACTCCCATAGGAGAAGGTATACGTTCCCTCAATGTGGCCTTGCGCCAGGAGCTCGACCTCTATGTGTGCCTGCGACCGGTACGATGGTTCAAGGGGGTGGTGACACCGCTGCTGCATCCCGAGAAGGTGCATGTGACCATCTTTCGTGAAAATACCGAAGATATCTATGCCGGTATTGAGTGGGCTGCAGGTACACCGGAACTGAAGAAAGTGCTTAAGTTCCTGAAGGAGGAGATGGGTGTCGCCAGGATACGATTCCCCGAAACCACCTCCATCGGCATCAAGCCGGTATCGGTGGAAGGTACGGAGCGTCTGGTACGTGCTGCCATAGTGTATGCGCTGGAGCATCATCTACCCTCGGTGACGCTGGTACACAAAGGGAACATCATGAAATTTACCGAAGGGGGCTTCAAGAAGTGGGGGTATGCCCTTGCCGAGCGCGAGTTTCACGAACAGACCTTCACTGAGCACAAGTTCAAACAGATTGAAGTGGAGAGTGGACTGGAGAGGGCGGTGGAAGAGTACAACCTCGCCATTGCATCAGGAAAGGTGTTTATCAAAGATGTGATTGCTGACGCTTTCCTGCAGAATACACTCCTCAAACCGGAAGAGTATTCGGTGATAGCTACGCTCAACCTGAACGGCGACTATATCTCTGATCAGCTGGCGGCAATGGTGGGCGGTATAGGTATTGCACCGGGGGCCAACATCAACTACAACACCGGTCATGCCATCTTCGAAGCGACCCACGGCACAGCACCTGATATAGTAGGGAAAGGAAAGGCCAATCCCTGTTCCATGCTGCTTTCTGCTGTGATGATGCTGGAATATATGGGATGGAATGAAGCGGGTAAGCTGATCACCTTATCGCTCGAGAAGCTCTTTGAGGGCGGGTATGGTACATCTGATCTTACCCGTTTTATGGAAGAGGGAAAAGCGCTGACTACAGCGGAGTTCTCACAGAAAGTGATCGAAAACCTCTGAGAATTGCCGTGAAGGTAAACAAAAAAGGAGTTTTTTATGTTAAATGAACAGCTCTAACCGAACCCGGCTTAAGCAAACGTAACAAATAAAAAAAATATAATTAAAAATGAACTACGAGGAAATAACAAAAACTTTATCTGACTCCGTAACCTTTACGAGCAACATCGATAAAGAACTCTTTACGAAAATGGGTGTCAAACGCGGACTCCGGAATGAGGACCATTCAGGTGTGCTTGCCGGTCTGACGCGTGTAGGTGATGTCGTGGGTTACGAACGTCAGGAAGACGGAACACTGAAGCCGGTGCCGGGTAAGCTCTACTACCGGGGGATGGATGTGGAAGAGCTGGTGAAGGGAATTCAGTCGGAGAACAGGCTTGGTTTTGAAGAGACCGCCTTCCTCCTGCTATCGGGTAAACTGCCCACCAAAGAGGAGCTGGATGCCGTCAACGATCTCATTGCTCATACCATGCCGCTAAACCATAAGGCCACGATGAATATCCTCTCGCTGAAAGGAAAGAATATCATGAACATCCTGGCAAGGAGTGTGCTTGAACTTTATGCATACGATGAGAATCCGGATGATATCTCGCCTGATAATCTGGTGAAACAGTCGATCAACCTTATTGCCAAGTTCCCCACCATCATCGCCTATGCCTATCAGGTATTGCGTCATGATCAGATGGGACGTTCACTCCATATTCGTCATCCTTACGAGAACCGCTCCGTAGCAGAGAACTTCCTTTTCATGATGAAGGGACGAGATAACTACACAGAGCTCGATATCCAAATTCTCGATCTGGCTTTGATCCTTCATGCAGAGCATGGAGGAGGTAACAACTCTACTTTCTCTGTACGTGTGACCAGCTCAACCGAGACAGACACCTACTCTGCCATTGCAGCCGGCATAGGATCACTGAAAGGACCGTTGCACGGGGGTGCCAACATCAAGGTCCAGGGTATGCTCGAGGATATGAAGAAGAATGTGAGCGACTGGACGAGTGCTGAACAGATCGACGCCTATCTGTTGAAGATACTGAAGAAAGAGGCTTATGACCGCACCGGTCTGATCTATGGTATCGGCCATGCTGTTTACACTGTCAGTGACCCGCGTGCCGACCTGTTGAAAGAGATGGCACGTGATCTGGCCAGAGAGAAGGGCCGTGAGGAGGAGTTTAATTTTATGGAGCTGATTGAAGGACGTGCAGTAGAGGTGTTCCTCGATTTTAAGAAGCAGACAGCCAAACAAAGAACATGTATCAATGTCGATTTCTATTCGGGATTCGTGTATGACGCCATCGGGCTGCCATCGGAAGTGTTCACGCCGCTATTTGCCATGGCCCGTATCGTGGGCTGGTCGGCACACCGTATTGAGGAGATGAACTTCGCCAGCAAACGTCTTATCCGTCCTGCTTACAAGAACGTTCGTGAGAAGCAGGATTTTATGCCGATGAATGAAAGATAACAACATGCAGAAAATAAAAGTAGTGAATCCCGTCGTTGAGCTTGACGGGGATGAAATGACCAGAATTATCTGGTCATTTATCAAAGAACAGTTGATTCTTCCTTACCTGGATCTGGATATCAGATATTACGATCTGAGTATTACGCACCGCGATGCGACCGATGACCAGGTGACGGTGGATGCAGCTGAGGCAATCAAACAGTATAATGTGGGAATCAAGTGCGCCACCATCACACCCGATGAAGCGCGTGTGGAGGAGTTCGGTCTGAAGAAGATGTGGCGCTCGCCCAACGGCACCATCCGTAATATCGTGGGAGGCACCGTTTTCCGTGAGCCGATCATCTGCCGCAATATCCCACGCTACGTGCAGGGGTGGACAGAACCGATCATCATTGGCCGTCATGCCTATGGTGACCAGTACCGCGCTACCGATACCGTCATTAAGGGTAAAGGAACGCTGACAATGAGCTTCACCGATGAGAAGGGTGAGACCACCAGCTGGGAGGTGTTCAACTTCAGGGGTGACGGTGTGGCCATGGCGATGTACAACACCGATGAATCTATCTACGGTTTTGCCCGCTCCTCGTTCCGGATGGCGCTGACAAAAGGGTACCCGCTCTACATGTCGACGAAGAACACCATCCTTAAGGCCTATGACGGTCGCTTCAAGGATATCTTCCAGGAGGTGTATGAGAACGAGTTCAAAGAGGCTTTTGCGAAGGCAGGCATCACTTATGAACATCGGCTGATCGATGATATGGTGGCCTCCGCCATGAAATGGAATGGTGGTTTCGTATGGGCATGTAAGAACTACGACGGCGATGTGCAGTCGGATACCGTGGCGCAGGGTTTCGGCTCGCTGGGGATGATGTCCTCCGTGCTGGTGACCCCCGACGGGAAAACGGTGGAAGCTGAAGCAGCCCACGGAACGGTGACACGCCATTACCGTCAGCATCAGCTCGGAAATGAAACCAGCACCAACCCGATTGCATCCATCTTCGCATGGACACGCGGTCTGGCCCACCGTGGCAAGCTCGACGGGAACCAGGCGCTGATCGGGTTCTGTGAGAAGCTGGAGCAGGTGTGTGTGGATACTGTGGAAGGGGGCGAGATGACCAAAGACCTCGCACTGCTTGTACATGGCAATGATGTCACCCGCGACCACTGGCTGACCACGCAGGAGTTCCTGCAAGCGCTGAAACGGAATTTGGGAGATAGTTATAAACAATAAGCTGTAAGTGGTAAGTGATAAGCTGTAAGCGATAAACAGTAAGCAATAAGCTGTCAGTAGTCAGCTTTTGCGGTGCTATCAGTGTAGCGGTATGGTTTGCAGTGATCAGCTTACGCGTAGCAATATAAAAACAGAAGGGCAGTCTAAAACGGGCTGCCCTTCGTCATGTACGTCACACACGAAAGTAGAAAGAAAACTACTTCGTTTTCCTCCTACTCGATTGTTACTGAAAGACCACAATATGCTGGTCTTTATTAATCTTCTTTCTCCTGCTCTTCGTATATCTTCAGCAGTTTCTCCTGTACATCGGATGGTACCAGGTCGTAACTGGCGAACTTCATGGTGAAGGAGGCCCTTCCGCCGGAAAGTGAGCTCAATGAGGTGGAGTAGGAGCTCATCTCTTTCAGGGGAACTTTAGCCTTCAGCATCTCAAAGCCTTTCTCGCTCTCCATGCCCATGATCATAGCCCTGCGACCCTGGAGATCACTCATCACATCACCCATAAACTCACCCGGTACGGAGACTGTCACATCATATATAGGTTCGAGGATCTTTGGTCCGGCATTCTTGAAGGCGGTACTGAAGGCATTTCTTCCGGCGAGCATAAATGAGATCTCATTGGAGTCTACCGGATGCATCTTACCGTCGTAAACGATCACCCGCACATCACGTGCATAGGATCCGGTGAGTGGACCCTGCTCCATGCGTGCCATGATTCCTTTCATGATGGCAGGCAGGAAGCGTGTGTCGATGGCGCCACCCACGATGCTGTTCACGAATACCAGCTTGCCACCCCACTCCAGCTCAATCACCTGCGTGTCGCGGTTCTGGATCTTGAACTCCTGACCGTTGAAGCGATAGATCTCCTGCACGGGCATACCTTCGGTATAGGGTTCAACGATGAGGTGTACCTCACCGAACTGGCCGGCACCACCCGATTGTTTCTTGTGGCGATAATCGGCGCGGGCAGCCTTGGTGATAGTCTCGCGGTAAGGTATCTTCGGCTCTATAAATTCAATCTCAATCTTATCGTTGTTCTCGAGGCGCCATTTCAATGTACGCAGGTGAAACTCACCCTGGCCTGAGACGATGGTCTGCTTCAGCTCTTTGGATATCTCCACCCGCCATGTGGGATCTTCCTCCTTCATGCGTGTGAGCGCCTCATTCAGTTTCTCCGTGTTCGACTCGTTCAATGCCTTGATCGCTCTGCGGTAACGAGGCTCGGGATATTTAATGAAATTGAAACTGTTCTCGGTGCCCTTGATGTTCAGCGTGTTACCGGTGCGAACATCTTTCAGCTTCACTGCTGCCCCTATGCTTCCTGCCTGCAGCTCTTCGGCCTTGGTACGTATCTGTCCGGCAACGGTATAGAGTTGTGCGAGACGTTCTTTCGAGTTACGGTCGGCATTGGTCAGGTCATCACCTTCCTTCACTGTTCCCGACATCACCTTGAAGTAAGAAACCTCACCTATGTGTGGTTCAACGGTAGTCTTGAAAAAGAAAAGGCTTGTAGGAGCAGTAGCGTCCGGTTTTATCTCCTCTCCGTCACTGTTCACCGGCGCGGGCACATCGGTAGGTGAGGGTGCCACCATGTTCAGAAAGTTCATGATACGGTGTACTGCCATATTTTTTTCCGCTGAAGTGCAGAAGAGCGGGAAGAGCGTGTGACTGATCATTCCCTTGTGGATGCCGTCGCGCATCTCCTCTTCTGTGAGTGAACCCTGATCGAAGTATTTCTCCATTAATCCTTCATCATTCTCCGCTGCTGATTCGAGGAGCACCTGATAATATTCACCTGCTCTCTCTTGTTCGCTCTCCGGTATCTCCAGCACTTCCGGAGCGGTCGCCCCCGGTGTCCATTTATACAATTTCTGTTTCAGCACATCCACGATGCCCTCGAAGGAGCTGCCGCTGCCTATGGGATACTGTACAGGAACAATTTTGTTGCCGTACAGTTCTTTCATGCTGGCCAGTGTATTATCGAAATCTGCTTTCTCGTGATCCATCTGGTTCACAAGCAGCACTATAGGTTTCTTCATCTTGTCCACATAACGGAACTGGTTGATGGTTCCCACCTCCACGCCGTTGGCTGCGTTGATCAGCATCAATGCCATATCTGTCACATTGAGGGCCGAGATCACTCCTCCCACGAAATCATCCGATCCCGGACAATCGATGAAATTCATCAGCTTCTCTTTCCATTCATATGAAAAAACAGTGGAGAAAACAGAATATCCATAATCTTTCTCCACCGGGAAATAGTCACTCACTGTGTTTTTTCCATCCACTGAACCACGTCGTTTTATAAGACCACACTCGAAAAGCATTGCTTCTGCGAGAGTGGTCTTACCTGATCCGGCATTGCCGATAAGGGCAATGTTCTTAATTTCGTTTGTTTTGTAAACTTTCATACGATTTAGTTATTTGATATTTTATGGTATATGTAACTCGTAACAGGAGTGAGCTTTTGTGAGAATTTTCTCATGCTCATTTCATGATTAGAAATTATTAAT
>JADKLW010000319.1_pt1 | contig 22209 bp, 24 predicted proteins | sample 8641881 | NCBI WGS metagenome assembly JADKLW01 (sample SAMN16272185, study PRJNA661076) | feces metagenome | isolation source: fecal sample from diarrhoea affected cattle B | host: Bos taurus | place: South Africa: Lokaleng Village, Mahikeng | collected 2019-09 | reverse complement strand
TCGTCTCCATCGCTTTGATTTGCGAACACCTGCGGTAATGTGAACACGCCCTAGACGAGTGGTAGGTGCCTGCCATGCTCGTCTTGAAGTTGCCCAGCAGGGTATTGACCCAATGCAGCTCGGGCGTGAGAGCGCCTTGGCGCCCGGCCACCAATGTGCTCTCGCATCGGTGCCGTAAAGGGCGTAAAACTGGGACAGCGACAGGCCGCGCTGGAACTGGATGGCGTTGATGGAGAACGGCGGACTTGGCGGGCCAGCCCTTGGCTGCGCAGCCAGGAGCGCTGTGCCATTCGTGGCAATTTGACTGTTGGGGCACAAAGATGCGCATGAAGCAGCGGTGGTGGGCAATGGGGTGTGGCGTATTGGGCGCGGTGGCGCTGGCCGGTTGTGCCAGTGCCAGCAAGGGCGGCACGGATGCCGTGGTGCAAGTGGACGTGAACCATGCCCGGCGCGTCACCACCATCGCCTTTTCACCCCAATTAATGGATTGCGGTCGCGTGGCGCACTGCCCCACGCTGGGCGCGCAGTGGAGCAGCGAGACCCCCAATCGCACGGTGATCGAAGAAAACATGTACAGCGGCGAGCGCTCCAGCCCGGCAGCCGATGCTTTGAAGCGCCTGGTCTACGAAGCCTACAAGGGCACTGACAAAGAAATGTCCATGGGCCTGAGCGGTATCTTTGGCGACAAACCGTACGCGCCTAACCTCGGCAAATAAGCTGCGCGTGGGTTGGGCCGGGCGTTGGGCTGCCCACAGGCCGTGGGCAATGCCAGGCAAATCACCACACAGACAGGTGCTCACAAAGACCCCGTCGCCGGCGCTTTAGGTGCTGGCAAGGCCCAGCCGTTTGCACAAGCGCAGCAAATTGGAGCGGTCCACCTGCAGGCTGCGCGCGGTGCGTGCCAGATTGCCATCGTGCGCTTGCAGCGCTGCGTGGATGTAGGCGCGCTTGAACTGGTCTACGCGGCTGCCCAGGTGGGTGGGCAGGGCCACATCAGTGGCGGTGGCATGCAAAGCGGGGCTCAGCGCTTCAGACAATACCGCATTCAGCACAGGCAGCCCGGGCGCAGGCCCCAGCGCCTCGGGGTTGAGCTTGAGGTCGGCAGCCGCAATGCTCACGGGCTGCTGCGGCCCGCGCGGTTTGCGCAGCGCCTGCAGCACGCTGCGGCGTATGCAGTGCTCCAGTTCACGCACATTGCCGGGCCAGGGGTGGTCCAGCAGCGCGGTGTGGGCGTCACTGGTCAGGCGCACCTGCTCCAGCCCCATTTGCGAGCGCGCGCGCTCCAGAAAATGGCCGGCCAGCACCAGTACATCGCCCTCGCGTGCGCGCAGCGGCGGCACATGCAGCGGAAACACGCTCAGGCGGTGGAAAAAATCGGCGCGCATCTGGCCGTTGCGTACGGCAGCCTCCAAGTCCTGGTTGGTGGCCGCAATGATGCGCACATCCACCGTGCGCTCGCGGTCCAGTCCCAGGCGCTGTATCTGCCCGCTTTGCAGCACGCGCAGCAATTTGGCCTGGGTGGCCAGCGGCAGCTCGCCCACCTCGTCCAGAAACAAAGTGCCCTGGTGGGCCTGCTCAAACTTGCCGCTGCGGTCTTGCACGGCGCCGGTGAACGCGCCGCGCACATGGCCAAACAACTCGCTTTCGACCAGGTTGTCGGGCAGGGCCGCGCAGTTGAGGCTGACAAACGCATGGTCGGCACGCAAAGACTGCGCATGCAGGGCCTGGGCCACCAGCTCTTTGCCCACGCCGGTTTCACCGGTGATCAGCACCGCCAGATCGCTGGCGGCCACGGTGGCAATGTCGCGCTGCAGATGGCGCAGGGCGGCGCTGTGACCCAGTAGCTGGGGGCTGCGCGTGGGCGCGTGGCGGCGAAAGTGCTCGGCACGCTGGCGCTCGTGAGCGGCGGTTTGCTCCAGCTCGCGCATGCGCGCGGCGGTGGCCACGGTGGCAGCGGCCAGGTTGCTGAAGGCCTGCAAGGCGGCCAAGGGCGCATCGCCGGCAAAGCTGCCGGTTTGCAGTGCATCCAGCGTGAGTAAGCCCCAGGCCTGTTCGTTGACCATGAGCACACAGCCCATGCAGTCGTGCACCGGCAGGGGCGCATCGGTGTGGTGGTTGACCAGGCCGTCATATGGGTCGGGCAGGGTGGTGTCGCTGGGAAAGCGCATGGCCTGGCCGGCGGCCAGCAGGGCGGCAAAGCGCGGGTGCTCGGCCACGCGAAAGCGCCGGCCCAGGGTGTCGGGGCTCAGCCCGTCAATGGCCAGCGGGCGCAACCAGGTGGCGCCGTCTTCACAACGCAGCAGCGCCACGGCATCGGCCGGCAAAACAGTGCGCAGCGCGGCCAGCAGGCGCCGGTAGCGTTCGGCTTCGGACAGGTGGTTGGAGAGCTGGGCAATCAGCGGCAGCAGGGCGCTGAGCAGGTTGGCATCGGCAGTCATTGTGACAGCATACAGGGTCATTTTGACCAAGGTGCGATGCGGTCATAAAGACAGCTTTGATGTTAAGTCATTGAATTTAAAAGTTGCTCATGCTGGCACACCGCTTGCAAATGTCAGTGTGTGGCAGCGCGGGGCGCTGCCAGGGTTTATGTTCAAAGGAAATAGTTCATGCTGACCGACCGCCAACGCGCCATTGTCAAATCCACCGTGCCTTTGCTTGAAGCAGGTGGTGAGGCGCTGACCACCCACTTCTACCAAATCATGCTGTCGGAAAACGAGAGCGTGCAGCCCCTGTTTAACAGCGTGCACCAGCAAACCGGTGCCCAGCCACGCGCGCTGGCGCGCAGCGTGCTGATGTATGCCAAGCACATTGACGACCTGGTCGGCCTGGGCGACTTGCCCGCACAAATCATTCACAAGCATGTCTCGCTGCAGGTGCAGCCCGAGCACTACCCGATTGTGGGCGCCTATTTGCTGCGCGCCATCCGCGAGGTGCTGGGCGCCGAAGTGGCCACCGACGAGGTGATCGACGCCTGGGGCGCGGCCTATGGCCAGCTGGCCGACATTCTGATCGGCGCAGAAACCAGCATTTACGCCGCCAACGCCCAGCAAACCGGTGGCTGGGACGGTGCGCGCCGCTTTGTAGTGGCGCAAAAGACCGCCGAAACCGCGGAAATCACCTCGTTCATGCTGCGCCCCGAAGACGGCGGCCCGGTGCTGGTCTACCAGCCGGGCCAGTTCATGGGCCTGCGCGTGGTGGTGGACGGCAAGGAGCAGCGCCGCAATTACTCGCTGTCGCAGCTGGCCGATGGGCGCAGCCTGCGCATCAGCGTCAAGCGTGAAGCGCAGGGCGTGGTCTCGTCCTATCTGCATGACCAAGTGCAAGAGGGCGATGTGCTGGAGGTGTTCCCGCCTGCTGGCCACTTTGTGCTGGACGCAAGCGCCAAGCCCGTGGTGCTGATGGCCGGTGGCGTGGGCATTACCCCGTTGATGGCCATGCTGCAGACCGCGCTGGCGGCGCAGCGCCAGATCACCCTGGTGCACTGCACGCGCAGCCCCGAGCTGCAGCCGTTTCGCAGTGAATTGCTGCGCCTGGCCCAGCAGCACAGCAATTTGCAGCTGCGCTTTGGCTACGAGCAGGGCGCAGGCGCGCAGTCTGTGTCTGGCGCCCAGGTGGCGGCCGGCACGCCAGACGCGGCCTTGCTGGCCAGCTGGCTGCCTGCCCAGTCGGATGTGCAGGCCTACTTCCTGGGCCCGGTCGGCTTTATGCGTGCTGCGCAGCAAGCGCTCAACGACGCCGGTGTGCCCGCCGCGCAGTGCCATTACGAGTTCTTTGGTCCTGCCCAGGCGCTGGCGGCATAAACCTGTCTTGCCGACCCTGGCAGCGGCGGTTTGACCGCGCGCCTGCCGGGGCCGGGCGCCTTGCATTGCCCTTGTTGGCAGCGGGCATGATGGGCGCCCTATCTGATTGCCTGGCGCTGTCACAGCGCACCAAAAAAAGAAGCAACCCCGCCTGCACCGGCGGGTTTTTTTCGTGTCACCCTCAATGAATATCAAAAACGCTTGGAGACCTGCGGTAGCGCCTGCCGCTCGCAAAGATGTGGCCCGTGTCGGGCTGGGCGCCATGTTGGGCCTGGGACTGGCAATGCTGCTGGTGTTTGAAGCCCGGCACCTGGGGCTGGCGTCCGGCTTGAGCCTGTTTGCCCCGCTGGGCGCCAGCGCCGTGCTGCTGTTTGCCGTGCACACCAGCCCGCTGGCGCAGCCCTGGTCGTGTGTGGTGGGCAATGTGGTCTCGGGCCTGTGGACCTGGCTGGTGCTGCAGTGCCTGCCGCTGGAATGGGCGCCGGCCGTGGCCGTGGGCGGCGCCATCATGGTGATGCAGCTTACGCGCTCGCTGCACCCGCCCGGGGGCGCTGGATGCGCAAAGCGGCCATGCCCACAGCTGGAGCTATGCGCTGTGGCCCATCGGCGTGCTGACGGCTGGCCTGGTGCTGGCGGCCATGCTCTACCACCGCCTGTGGGGCAAAACCTACCCGCTGCAGCCCCAGCCCGCAGCGCGCCCCAGCACGGCGCAGCATTTGCCGGCCATGGATTTGTCCACCGCCGACTTGCAAGCGCTGCTTTCGCGCTTTGACCAGGGCAACAACCTGACCGCGCAAGAGCTGGGCCAGCTGGTGCTGGCCGCCGAAGAGCAGGCCATTGCGCGCCGCTTTGGCAGCGTCTCTTGCGGCCAGATGATGACGGCGCAGCTGTGGACCTGCCGCCCCGACGAGGGCCTGGACAGCCTGGCCTCCAAGTTTCAGCAACACCCCATCAAAAGCCTGCCCGTAGTGAACGCCAGCGGACAGTTGCTGGGCGTGGTGGCGCGTGGCACCTTGCTGGACTGGGTCTGGCAGCAGCGCGCCAGCGTGCAACAGCGCCGCCAGCAGCGCACCTGGCGGCTGTGGGGCAAAAAACCACCGGCCCAGGCCACGGCCTGCGCCGCCGACCTGATGGAAGATGCCCCGCTGTGCGTGCAAGACAGCACGCCGGTGTCTGCCCTGCTGGAGGAGTTGGCCCAGCACGCCGTGCCCTTTGTGGCGGTGCTGCGCGGCGACAAGCTGGTGGGCCTGATTACGCGCACCGACATCATGCGTTTGCTGTTGCATTAAGAACGGTTAACAAACCTTCGAAACGTCGTTGTTGCGCTTTGCCGGCTGGTGGCAATGATTGTGGCGGGCCGCTTGGATGGGCCTATGGCTTGCTGCAGCGATGGAAAAAATAATAGTGTTTAGCGCTTATCTATGCATGGTTTGCGAGTCTTTTCACCTGATTAGCGTACCTACCTCAGACATACGCAAGAGCTTCCAAGGCAGGGGCCTGCAGGTCACCAGCGCATTGAGCAGCCTAGGCAGCATGGCTGCAAGGTCAAAGCGCCGGTTAAACCGGTAGCAAAACTCCGCCAGATAGCGTTTGGCATATTTGCGGTGCTTAGACGAGTGGTAGGTGCCTGCCATGCTCGTCTTGAGGTTGCCCAGCAGGGTATTGACCCAATGCAGCTCGGGCGTGCGAGCGCCTTGGCGCCTGGCCACCAATGTGCTCTCGCATTGCGCCTCGGTGCCGTAAAGGGCGTAAAACTGGGACAGCGACAGGCCGCGTTGGAACTGGATGGCGTTGATGGACATACCGCGCTCCTGGGCCGATGAATCGGCATTAGTGGTTAGACAGCGGACAGATCAAATCGTTCCAGTGGCTCTAAGGTAAGTCGCTAATCAGGCCAAATCAGCCTGGAGCGTAGAATTAGCAAGGGCAAGCCGCTCCTCTTTTTGCAAACTGCCATGAAAAAAACTGCCAAAGGCATGAGCCCTTGGCAGCTTTTTTATGGTTGGGGTCGCGCTTGGGTCGTGGCCGCTGGGCTTACTTGCTCCAGGAGTCCTTCAAACCGGTGATCTTGTTGAACACAGGCTTGTCGGCCGTGTGGTCCTTGCGGTCGGCCACAAAGTAACCAAAGCGTTCGAACTGGAACTTGTCATCGGCCTGTGCCGTCTTCAGCGAAGGCTCGACGTACGCGGTCACCACTTTCAGGCTGTCTGGGTTCATCAGCGCCAGGTAGTCTTTGCCGCCGGCATCGGGCTGGGCATCGGTAAACAGGCGGTCGTAGATACGCACTTCGGCTGGCATGCCATCGACCACGCCCACCCAGGTGAGGGCGGCCTTGACCTTGACCGCATCGGCGCCGGGGGTGCCGCTCTTGGTGTCGGGCACCACGGTGGCCAGCACCTTGGTGATGGTGCCGTTGGCGTCTTTTTCGCAGCCGGTGCACTCGATCACATAGCCGCCCTTCAGGCGCACCTTGTTGCCGAGGAACAGGCGCTTGTAACCCTTGGGGGGCACTTCGGCGAAGTCTTCGCGCTCAATCCATACTTCGCGGCCAATGCTGAAATGGCGCTCAGGCACGGCTTGGCCTTCGGCAGCATGGGGAAGGGCGGGCAGGGTGCAGGCTTCCAGATGGTCGGCGCTGCCAAACACTTCGGCCCAGTTGGTCAACTCCAGCTTGACCGGGTCGAGCACCACCATGGCGCGCAAGGCCTGGTTTTCCAGGTCTTCACGCAGACAGCCGTCGAGCGTGGCGTAGTCGATCCAGCTGTAATCCTTGGTCACGCCAATGCGTTCGCAGAAGTTGCGGATCGATGCCGGGGTGTAGCCACGGCGGCGCAGGCCGACGATGGTGGGCATGCGCGGGTCATCCCAGCCAGTCAGCAGGCCGCTGTCCACCAAATGCTTGAGTTTGCGCTTGGAGGTGACCACATAAGTCAGGTTCAGGCGCGAGAACTCGTACTGGCGAGGCTGGGGCGCATCAATCAGGCCACCTTCGCGCAGGTGGTTGAGCAACCAGTCGTAAAACGGGCGCTGGTCTTCAAACTCCAGCGTGCAGATGGAGTGGGTGATGTGCTCGTACGCATCTTCAATCGGGTGCGCAAAGGTGTACATCGGGTAGATGCACCATTGGTTGCCGGTGTTGTGGTGCTCGGCATGGCGCACGCGGTAAATCGCGGGGTCACGCAGGTTGATATTGGGCGCCGCCATATCAATCTTGGCGCGCAGCACGGCAGCGCCATCAGCCAGCTTGCCCGCCTTCATGTCTTCAAAGCGGGCCAGGTTCTCGGCCACGCTGCGGTCGCGGAATGGGCTGTTCACGCCGGGGCGTGTGAAGTCGCCGCGGTTGGCCTTCATGTCCTCGGCCGACTGCTCATCCACATAGGCCAGACCTTGCTCGATCAGGTACACGGCGCAGCGGTACATGAAGTCAAAGTAGTTGCTGGCGTAGTAGAGGTTGCTCTCGCCATTGGCACCCTGCCAGTCAAAGCCCAGCCATTGCACGGCATCCTTGATGCTGTCCACGTATTCCTGGTCTTCTTTTTCGGGGTTGGTGTCGTCAAAGCGCAGATGGCACACGCCGCCATAGGCCTTGGCCAGGCCAAAGTTCAGGCAGATCGACTTGGCATGACCCACGTGCAGGTAGCCATTGGGCTCGGGCGGAAAGCGGGTACGGATCTTGGCTTCATCCATCTGGCCTTGCTGGTGGTGCTGGGCATCGCCCGGTGTGCCGCCCCAACGGCGACCCGCGTGGGTGCCCTTGTCCAAGTCGGCTTCGATGATTTGGCGCAGGAAATTGGTGGGTTTCACCACTTCCGGAGTGTCGTTGTGGGTGTTGGCGGGTGTGCTCATATCTTGCTGATTGTAGGACGCCTCGCAAGAGAAAGCAGGCTCTGCGGATGTTGCCACGCACACGTATGGATACAAGCTTTTACGGCAGGTATGACATCCCTTAAGCAAGCTGGCGCGTTAGAGATGTATGAGCTACTCAAAAGGACTTCGACGCATGAACCTCACCCTCAACCGGATGCGCCAGTGCGCCCACCAAGGAGTGGCCGCCATGGTTTGTTTCGCCGCACTGGCCGCTGGCAGTGCGCACGCTGGCAATGTCGGCATTTCAGTGGGCATTCATGTTCCCGGAGCCCCTGTGTATGTGATGCCGCCGCCCCCTCCGCCGCCGCGTGTGCACTACTACCACTCAGCGCCACCACCGGTGGTCTATTACGCCCCGGCGCCTCATGGGTACTGGGCACCACCGCCCCCACGCCACGGACATGGCAAGCATTTCAAGCACCGTCCACACAAGCATGGGCACCCTGCGCAGCGCGGCCCTCATCGCCACCATCGTTGATAGGTGCGGCGCTCCGTGCCGTAGGAGCCGCATAATTGCGGCTCTTTTTTGTTTCAAAGAGTTGTTGCAATGGCGAAGACCGTATTTGTCTTGAATGGCCCCAACCTCAATTTGTTGGGCACGCGCGAACCCGCGGTCTACGGCGCGCAAACGCTGGCGGATGTGCAAGCTTTGTGCGAGCAAACGGCAGCGCGCAACGGTCTGGCCTTGCGCTTTCACCAGAGCAACCACGAAGGCCAGTTGATTGACTGGATTCATGAAGCCGGACAACTGCACGCCAAGGGCGCGCTGGCAGGGCTGATCTTCAACGCGGGGGCCTACACCCACACCAGCATCGCCCTGATGGATGCCGTCAAAGGCACGGGTGTGCCATTGCTGGAGCTGCATATCAGCAACGTGCATGCACGTGAAGCGTTTCGCCACCATTCCTACCTGTCCCCCGTAGCGCGGGCTGTGGTCTGTGGATTGGGTGTCGCTGGCTACGGCCTGGCAATAGATGCCGTGGCGCAATGGTAAGAAAGCTAGGTGCGTGAATGGCTGAGGAAATCATGCGATCGGCTCTGCCCTGGGTTGGAACAGAAACAGAAGATGCCGCCTTGGCCGCCGGGCAATGGACAGGTGCAGAGGTTGCGCATTGGCAAGCCTTGGCCGAGCGCGTAGAGCACGCCCATGCTGGCGGGCGCACGGTGCTGTACCACTGGATGCCCCATGTGCCCAACGGCTTGGCACCTTTGGTGCTTTTTCATGGCGGCAGTGGCAGCTGGACGCACTGGGTGCGCAGCATTGGCCCGTTGCTGCAGGCAGGGCACGATGTGTGGGCGGTGGATTTGCCGGGTTTTGGTGCTTCCGAGGCACCGCCCGATGTGACCGATGCCGACGGCCTGCTGCCTGTGCTGGCAGACATGCTGCAGGCGCAGTTTTCGCTGCAAACCGTGCGTTTGCTGGGCTTTTCTTTTGGCGGGATGACGGCGTGCATGCTGGCGGCCGCCTATCCGCAACTGATCGAGCAACTGGTCATAGTGGGCGCGCCGGGCATGGGCGTGGTCAAGACGAAATCGTACCGGTTAAAGGGCTGGCGGCATCTGGCGGACCCACGTCAGCAGTTGCTGAACCATCTGTTCAACCTGGGAGCGCTGATGCTGCTGGACCAGCGTGCCATTGATCGCGAGACCGTGGCCCTGCACGTTCAGAATGTGCAGCGCGATAAGCTGCCCCGCCGCCGCATTTCGAGCACCGACATCGTGGTTCAGTCGCTGGCCAAGGTGGAATGCCCTGTTGCTGCCATCTATGGGGCGCAGGATGTGCTGTATGCGGGCAACTTTGACCGTGTCGAAGCACTGATGGCCCAGCAAACCCGGCAATGGCAAGGCCTGCAGTGCATTGCAGATGCCGGGCACTGGGTGCAGTACGAAAAGCCCGATGCATTCCACGCGGCTTTACTGCCCTTGCTGGCAGCACAACGTTAGACACCATGCGCTGGCAACTGCAGCCTGACGAGGTAACGTGGACTGCGGTGCGTGCCCAAGGGGCCGGTGGGCAAAACGTCAACAAGGTCTCCAGCGCCGTGCATCTGCGCTATGACGTGGCAGCGTCTTCTTTGCCGGATGAGATCAAAGAGCGCTTGCTGACCACGTCCGATCAGCGCATCACGCAAGATGGCGTGGTGGTCATCAAGGCGCAAAGCCACCGCACCCAAGAGATGAATCTGCAAGACGCCATGCAGCGCCTGCACGATCTCATCGCCCAAGCTGCGCACATACCGAAAGCGCGTAAAGCCACCAAGCCCACGCGTGCCTCCCAGAAACGCCGGGTAGAAGGCAAAAAGCGCGACGGCGCTACGAAAGCGCTGCGCCGTAAAGTGGATGAGTAATCCGCAGGTAGATTGGGGCTAAATTTGAGACGGTGTATGCCATGTTGGGGGACTAGTTTATTTGTTGGGACGAACTAAAATTCCAGGTATGCAAAACACTGTCTCTTGCGTCGCCGCATCCACCTCGGAAATTCAGCCATTGCCCGTGCTGTTTGTCTCGCATGGCTCACCCATGTTTGCCTTGGAGTCCGGTGAAACAGGCCCTGCGCTGACGCAGTGGGGCAAGACCCTGCGCGCGCAATATCCGCAGTTGCGCGGCGTGGTCATCATGTCGCCGCACTGGATGGCGCCGGGCGTGCAGGTCATGAGCAACCCGGCACCCGACACCTGGCATGACTTTGGCGGTTTTCCGCCCGCGCTCTACCAGCTGCAATACCCTGCCAAAGGTGATCCTGCTTTGGCCCAGCAGGTGCTGGATTTGTTGCATGCAGCCGGTATGGATGCGGTGGCCGATGCCCAGCGCCCGCTGGATCACGGTGCCTGGGTGCCTTTGATGCACCTGTTGCCACAGGCTGATGTACCCGTAGTGCAAGTGGCTTTGCCCATGCAGGCAGATGCGCACGCGGTGTATGCACTGGGCCAGGCTCTACAAAGCTTGCGCGAGCAAGGGGTGCTGCTTATCGGCAGTGGCAGCATGACGCACAACCTGCGCGAGTTTTTTGGCGGTGCGCGCCAGGCGGCCGATTACGTGGTCGAGTTCACGCGCTGGGTGGAAATGCAAATTCACGCCGGCGACATCGACACCTTGCTGGACTGGCAAACCCGCGCGCCGCATGCGCTGCGTGCCCACCCGACGGACGAGCATTTCCTGCCGCTGTACTTCGCTTTGGGCGCTGGCGGGAAGGGCGCGCAAGCCCATTACCTCAGTCGGGAAGTGATGTACGGCATGCTGGCCATGGATGCTTTGGTGCTTCAATATCACAATGCATAGCTGCCTGCCCTGATGAACAAAGGGCTAGAGGCTGATTTGGCTTATATTTTTGCAATGCGCTGGTGGCTGTCCACCAAGGAGTAAGAGATGTTGAATTTGCCTCTGGATAGCCTGTACCGCCCAGCGCAAGAAGGGATCGCGCAGCCCTGGTTGCTGGTGCTCATGCACGGCGTGGGCAGCAATGCCGAGGATCTGTTTGGCCTGGCCAGCTATGTGCCTGCGCAATACCACGTGTTAAGCCTGCAAGCGCCCTATCCTGCGGGCCCCAATGCGTTCGCATGGTTCATGTTTTCGGTCAATGCGGATGGCTCGCGCCGCATTGATGAGGCACAGGAGTTGCAAAGCCGCGCTTTGGTCGCACAGGCGGTAGCTGCGGCCAGCGCGCAGCTGGGCGTGCCAGCTGAGCGCGTGATTGTGGGTGGCTTTAGCCAAGGCGGCATCATGAGCTTGAGCCTGTTGCTGACCCAGCCAGAACTCTTATCAGGTGTCTGCGTGTGGCACAGCCGCTTATTGCCTGAAATGATGGCATCCCAGGTGAAGGCCGAGCAACTGCAAGGACGCAGCGCCTGGGTGAGCCATGGCACGCAAGACAATGTCATCCCATTAAGTAGCGCACACGCTATTCGTAGTCACCTACAGACCTTGCCCTTGGCGTTACGTTACCAAGAGTACCCGTGTACTCACACCATTCATCCCCAAGAGCTCAGCGACAGCATGCAGTGGCTGGCAGAGCGTGCAGCTACGCCACACAGCGATTTTTAAGGCGTATCGCCTCCAAAACGAGGGTATACGTTAGGTGGTGAAGCGTTTCAGGGTTTACATAGCGCAACTTTTTGCCAATGAAATGGGGCACACTGATTTCCAGTGTTCGTTGAAATCTCGATAGACACCGTCAATCGACCACTGAATCTATGTTTGGATGAAAGGTGAAGAATGTTCCCTGAATACCGCGAAAAAATTGCCCAGTTGCGTGCCAATGACCGTCATTTCAGCCGCATTTTTGACGAGCACAACCGCCTTGACCATGAGGTCAAGCAACTGGAAGAAAAGCACTCTCCAGTCCACCAAGACGATATAGAAACGCTGAAAAAGCAGAAACTGGCACTCAAGGAAGAGATCTACAGCATGTTGCGCAAGGAAAGCGCCGACGCAGCGTAGACAAGCAAGAGCAGCACCGATGGGTGCTTTTTTTATTTCTGCAAGTGTGCGTAGGGGTGTTACAGCCTTTTGGGGCCAGACCCAGCACAATCGTTTTACCACTCTGGGTAGCGCAGGCTATCCAGCTTCTTGTTGAAGAAAGGATGCGTATGTTCACTCAATACCGCGAAGAGATCGAGCAATTGCGAGCCAGTGATAAAAACTTTAGCCGCCTGTGTGACAAACACAGTGCTTTAGATACCGAAGTTGAGGCCTTGGTACAGCGCAAGTCACCGAGCTTGCAAGTCGAAATCGAGCACCTTAAAAAACAAAAGCTGGCAGTCAAAGAGGAGCTTTACAGCATGCTCCGCGAGGCTGAGCCCGTATTGGTGCTCAAGCAGCAAAAGAATTATTTGAATCTGGAAAAAATGGCTGCAATGTCCGGCGTGCGTTTGAACGCCTGAAGCTTGCTTTTTGCCCTGCAACCATGACAAGGCACCTGCGGGTGCCTTTTGCTTGTGGATCAGTCCAAGGTAGTGCTACTGGGCAACAGGGCGTTGAAATAAGCCATCAAGCAAGGGCTTGAGTGTGGGCAAGGCTCTGGCAAAGTCATGGGGGGCCACCCAGTAAACTTCACAGGCCACGGCAAAGAACTCCGCAGGGTCGGTGGCGGCGTAAGCATCCAGCCAAGGAGCGGGTTGACCAAAGCGCTTGTGTGCAGACCGTGCTTCGCAAAAATCCTCATAGGCTGCCAGCCATTGCGTGGCCCACAGTTGCTGGGCTTGTTGCGCGCTGTGCAGGCCCATGAAACCTGCGGGTAAGGGTGGGCAGCCGTCAGCGCCTCCATTGCCCATATCCAGCTTGTGCGCAAACTCATGGATCACGACGTTCGTGCCATGCAATGCACCATCGAGCCTGCCGGGCTGTATGGCTGACCAGCTCAAGGTGACGGGGCCCCGCTCCATCGCCTCGCCCATCAGCGTTTCCTGGTAATGATGCACCACGCCAGCAGCATCTCTGACCGTGCGCCGCGCTATGACATCGGAGGGGTGAATGATGATGCCCACAAAGTCGTCATACCAGCGCAGCGCTTGCTGGGGCGTTCCCCAATGGATCAGCAACACGCACGCTTGGGCGGCCACGGTCAAGGCCATGGCATCGGTAATTACCAGGCCGTTAGCGCCTGTAAATTCTTTGCGTTGCAGAAAATACGCGCACAGTGCTTTGAGCTTTACCAGCTCTGACTCAGACAGTTGCTGCAAAAAAGGATGACCCGTCAGCGTGGCTTGCCATAGGTCTTCAGGAATCTCTGGTAGGGCGCCAAGGTTGTACGGCAAGCGGTGACGCAGCCAGTCAGAGAGATTTTTCCACATAAGCTTGCCCGTGCTACTTGGCCATTTAGCAAGTAGAAAGGTGAAATGGCAAGCGCTGCCAGCCTTGGGGTGTGACGCGCAAGACTTCAGCGCGGCGTGTGCTTGCATCCATGTGCCAGTCACTTAATACGATACGGGTGCGCGCCATGCCGTCAGCGTCAGGGGGCAGTACGTGATCCGCTGGACGGTGGGTATGACCATGTATACACAGATGGCTGTGTGTCGCATCCATCCACTGCAGCAGCGCGCCAGTGTCCACGTCGGCATATCCAACCCCCGTTTCTTTGCGCATTTGACTTTCAGCACGCATGGCTTTGCCCAAAGCGCGGCGCGCAGCCAAGGGCTGGCTCAGGGTGTGCTGTATCCAAGCAGGAGAGCGGCTGACCGCACGAAATTGCTGGTATTCCACATCGTCCAGGCACAGCGCATCGCCATGGGTGAGCAAGATGCGCTGCTCTCCAAATACGAGCAGCGTCGGGTCGCTTAACCCCGTCATGCCACTGCGTTGCAAAAACTGCGTGCCTGCCAGAAAGTCGCGGTTGCCTACCATGAAAAATAGGGCGCGTTGTTGGGCGGCTTCATGCAGAACGGCAGCAGCTTCGGCTTCAAAGCTGCCGGGCTCGTTCAAGGTGTCGTCGCCCACCCATACCTCAAACAGATCACCGAGCATGAACACCGCATCAGCTTGCGTGGTGCGCAAATATGCGCGCCATGCCGCCAAGGTGTCAGGCTCTGCAGGGTCAAGGTGCAGGTCAGAAATGAATTCGGCCGTGTGCCAATGCGCAGGGGCGATAAGCGCTTGCGCAGGCAACACGGCCGCAATATGGTCGGCAGTCAAGACCAGTAAAAGCTGTGGGCTTAGATCGCCACAGCCTTGTCGATCACCACGGCATCAAAAGGTACGTCGTCATGGAAGCCCTTGCGTGTGGTGCGCACCTTCTTGATAGCGTCCACCACTTCTTCGCCCTTGACGACCTTGCCAAACACGGCGTAACCCCAGCCTTGGGCAGTGGGTGCTGTGTGGTTCAGGAAGTCGTTGTCTACGGTGTTAATGAAGAACTGGCCAGTGGCGCTGTGTGGGTCGCTGGTACGGGCCATTGCCAGTGTGTACTTCGCGTTCTTCAGGCCATTCTTGGCTTCGTTCTCGATAGGATCTTGCACGGGCTTTTGCTTCATGTCAGCCGTGAAACCGCCGCCCTGGATCATGAAATTCTTGATAACGCGGTGAAAGATCGTGCCGTTGTAGAACTCAGCATTGACGTAGTTCAGGAAGTTTTCGGTCGACTTGGGCGCGTTCTTGGCGTCCAGCTCGATAGTGATAACGCCTTGAGTGGCAGTGTCAGCAACGTTGATAGTCACGTGCAGTTCGACTTGAGGGTTGCTCATGGCAAAACTTTCTGAAAGGGAGAGAAAAAGCAGCCTTCGCCTTTACTTGACCAGAGTGGTTGACGTAATGGTGATGGCAGAAGTGGGCACATTTTGGTGCATGCCACGGTTGCCCGTAGCGACTGTGCGGATTTTGTCAACGATAGCTTGGCCTTGCACCACCTTGCCGAACACGGCGTAACCGTGTCCGTCGGGCTGTGGAGCGTTGAGCATGTCGTTGTTGGCCACATTGATGTAAAACTGGGACGTGGCTGAATTGGGATTGCCCGTACGCGCCATGGCTATGGTGTAGCGGTCGTTCTTCAGGCCGTTCTTGGCTTCCAGAGGAATGGGCGCGCGCGTGGGTTTTTGCTGCAGGTCGGCCGTAAAACCACCGCCCTGCACCATGAATCCGTCAATCACACGGTGAAACACCGTGCCTTCATAGTGCTTGTCAGCGACGTACTGCAGAAAATTTTCTACTGTCTTGGGGGCTTTGACAGGTTCCAGTTCCACCACAAACTCACCCATACTGGTGGCGATCTTCACGCGGGGTTTTGCAGTGTCTTGGGCCGCAGCTAAACCGGCGGCACTGGTCAGCAGCAATCCAGCCAGTGTGAATGTGAGGGTTCTGCGAGACAAAGTCATGGCAGGGCTCCTTAAAGAATAAAAAATGGAGCGCCCGCTGCGCAAAAAAAACGCACAGGCTGCGCTCATGAAGAATAGGGCTTGGAGTGCTGTCAGCGCTCAACGTTCCATTAACGTGCAGCCGGTTGCAGAATGTCCGCCAACGTGGACATTTTCAAACGCAGCGCCCGGTTGTTGCCGCTGATTTTGAGCGACTGGTTATAGGAGTCATGCGCTAAGCGCGCGTAGATATCACCCAGGTTTTCATGCGCTACCGCATAGCTGGGGTTGTTGCGTACTGCCATTTCCAGCGCGCCGCGTGCTTTCTCCAACTGGTTCTGGCTAGCAAAAATCACCGCCAGATTGTTGTAGGGCTCAGGCAGCTCTGGGTATTCTTCGATCAGCAGGGTGAACGTGGTGGTGGCCGCCTCCAAGTCGCCAGCTTTTGATTGCGCCACCCCTTTGAGAAAGCGCATTTGCGGATCGCGTGGGTTGGTGCCCAGATATTGCTCCGCTTTTTCGATGGCTTGCGCAGTCTTGCCCGACTTGGTCAGCGTGGAGACATCGCCATACACATCGGCTTGCGCCACGCCAGCAACCAGAAAGCCAGACACCACCAGAAGGCGCAACACGGAGCGGGGGCGGAGGTAAGAGGACATGTAGGTGCTTTCCAAGAGCGACAGGAGTCCGCCTCTACGGCGGCTTATACTGCGAAAGATTGTAGCTGAGGGGTGCTATCGTTTTGTGTAGCAACCTCTTGTCGCAGGCCTTGCCCGGCTGCATGGAGTCTGCACTGAGCATTCGCCTGCGCACTACTCCCTACCTAATTTCGTTCTAAATACTCCATGAGTTTGCGTATCTACAACACGCTGTCGCGTGCATTGGAGGCATTTTCGCCGCTTGAATCTGGACATGTCCGCATGTATGTATGCGGCATGACAGTGTATGACCTGTGCCATTTGGGCCATGCGCGTTCCATGGTCGCTTTTGACGTGGTACAGCGCTGGCTGCGTGCCAGCGGCTACCGCGTGACTTATGTGCGCAATATCACGGACATTGACGACAAGATCATCAAGCGTGCGGTGGAAAACGGCGAAACCATCCGTAATCTCACTGACCGCATGATTAATGCGTTGCACCAAGATGCCGATGCACTAGGAATTGAACGCCCCACGCACGAGCCGCGCGCTACCGATTACGTGCCGCAGATGCTGTCCATGATTGGCACTTTGCAAGACAAAGGCCTGGCCTACCAGGCGGGTAATGGCGATGTGAATTTTGCGGTGCGCAAATTCCCCGGCTACGGCAAGTTGTCGGGCAAATCGCTCGATGAACTGCAAGCGGGTGAGCGTGTGGCTGTGCAAGATGGCAAAACCGATCCGTTTGACTTTGTGCTGTGGAAATCCTCCAAGCCCGAAGAACCTGCTGACGTCAAGTGGCCCAGCCCCTTTGGTGAAGGCCGCCCCGGCTGGCACATTGAATGCTCGGCCATGGGCTGCGAGATGTTGGGTGAGAGCTTTGACATCCACGGCGGCGGCGCGGACTTGCAGTTCCCGCACCACGAAAACGAGATTGCGCAAAGCGAAGGCGCTACTGGCAAACCGTTTGCGCAAACGTGGATGCACAACGGTTTCATCAATGTGGACAACGAGAAGATGTCCAAGTCGCTGGGCAACTTCTTCACTATCCGCGATGTGCTCAAGGAATACGACGCAGAAACTGTGCGTTTCTTCGTGGTACGCAGCCATTACCGCAGCCCGCTGAATTACTCGGATGTACATCTGGACGATGCGCGCAATGCGCTCAAGCGTTTGTACACCGCGCTGAGTTTGGTACCTCCTGCAGATGACATGCAGATGGATTGGGCAGAGCCCCATGCGGCACGCTTTCAAGCCGCGATGAATGAAGACTTTGGCACGCCCGAAGCTGTGGCTGTGCTGTTTGATTTGGCCGGCGAGGTTAATCGCACCAAGTCGCCCCAGGTCGCCGGCTTGATGAAGTCCTTGGGTGCCTGCTTGGGCCTGCTGCAAGATGATCCGCAGAAATTTCTGCAAGCCGGCACCGAAGGCGTGGATGCTGCTGCCATTGAGGCACAAATTGCCGCACGTGCCGCTGCCAAGGCCGGCAAGAACTGGGCCGAGGCCGACCGCATTCGCAAGGTTTTGCTGGAGCAGGGCATCGTTCTCAAAGATTCCGCAACGGGAACGACTTGGGAGGCCGCTCAGTAAGCGCGCACGCACCACATGTCCCCTTCTCCGAAAGAGCTGTCTCTTCCTCCGGCGCACGCGCCCGCGTATTGGGCAGAAGCGTGCAAGCATCTGGTCAAGAAAGACCGGGTGCTGCGCCGCCTGATTCCGCAATTCAACGCCGAAGCACTGCAAACACGCGGCGATCCATTCGTAACGCTGGCGCGTTCGATTGTTGGGCAGCAGGTTTCCACCAAATCCGCAGATGCCACCTGGAAGCGTTTTGCAGCGCTGCCCGAGTCCATGACGCCAGAGCATTTGCTGCTGCTGAAAGTCGATGACATGCGGGCTGCTGGTTTGTCAGCGCGCAAGGTGGACTATTTGGTGGATTTGGCGCTGCACTTTACGCAAAAGCGCTTGCACGTGCAGGAATGGGCGCAGATGGATGATGAGGCCGTGATTGCGGAGCTCGTGGCCATTCGTGGCATCGGCCGCTGGACGGCCGAGATGTTTTTGATTTTTTACCTGTTGCGGCCCAATGTTTTGCCATTGGACGATGCAGGATTGCTCAAGGGCATCAGCCTGAATTATTTTTCAGGCGATCCCGTGAGTCGCAGTGATGCCCGAGAAGTTGCTGAGGCCTGGAAGCCTTGGTGCACCGTGGCAACTTGGTATATTTGGCGCTCGCTCGACCCGCAGCCAGTGGCCTATTGAAAGACTGTCTGGGCCCCATCGCGCAGGCCGGGACAAGGAGAAATAACTTGGCGAAAAAGACCTTTCTGGATTTCGAACAGCCGATTGCTGAACTCGAAGCCAAAATCGAAGAACTGCGTTATGTGCAGACTGAAAATGCAGTGGATATCTCCGACGAGATCGATCAACTGAGCAAAAAGAGCGGCCAGCTCACCAAGGATATCTACAGTGACCTGACCCCCTGGCAGATCACCAAGATTGCGCGCCACCCCGAGCGCCCTTACACGCTGGACTATGTGCGCGAGTGCTTCACCGACTTTGTCGAGATGCACGGCGACCGCCACTTTGCGGACGACAAATCCATCGTCGGTGGCTTGGCGCGTTTCAACGGCCAGCCCTGCATGGTCATCGGCCACCAAAAGGGCCGTGATACCAAAGAGCGTGCACTGCGCAACTTTGGCATGACCAAACCAGAGGGCTACCGCAAGGCGCTGCGTTTGATGAAGACGGCCGAGAAGTTCAAGCTGCCCGTCTTCACGTTCGTGGATACGCCTGGCGCTTTCCCCGGTATTGATGCCGAAGAGCGCAGCCAGTCCGAAGCCATTGGCCGCAACATCTACGAAATGGCGCAACTGCAAACGCCCATCATCACCACCGTCATCGGTGAAGGTGGTTCGGGCGGTGCGCTGGCGATTTCGGTGGCAGATACCGTGCTCATGCTGCAGTACTCCGTGTACTCCGTCATCAGCCCGGAAGGCTGTGCATCGATCCTGTGGAAAACCGGCGAAAAGGCCGAAGTGGCTGCCGATGCCATGGGTATCACCGCCCACCGCCTGAAGGCACTGGGCCTGGTTGACAAGATCGTGAATGAGCCCGTGGGCGGTGCCCAGCGCGATCACAAGCACATGGGCAGCTTGCTCAAGCGTGCCTTGAATGATGCATGGCGCCAGCTGTCGGACTTGAAACCGCAAGAGTTGCAAGACCGCCGCTATGCACGTTTGCAAAGCTATGGTCGCTTTAACGACACCAAAGCCAGCTGAGCGCCAGCGCGCAGCAAGCCTGGCGGTAACGACTACGATGGCCCTTCGGGGCCATTTTTATTGCCAGTTCCACTGATAAAAATATAGCTGCATGCCGTTGTAGAACCTTAACTTCAGCAATAAATAGTGCTGAAAACCAGTGTTTACTACGGCATGCAGCTATCAAATTAATTTTAAAGATACCTGTGACTATCTCGCTGCACCAAGCCATGCGAACATTTACGCCGCCCTTGCCGCTGGTGGTGGCGTACAGCGGCGGGGCCGATTCCACCGCGCTTTTGTATGCCTGTGCGCAGCGTTGGACGGGGCAGGTGTATGCCATTCACGTCCACCACGGCCTGCAAGCTGCTGCCGATGATTTTGAGGCGCACTGCCGCGCCACCTGTGCTGCGCTGCAAGTGCCTCTGGCGGTAGTGCACGTGGATGCGCGTTCTCAAGCAGGGCAAAGCCCTGAAGATGCGGCCAGGCGACACCGCTACGCTGCGTTGGCCGCCCACGCACTGACGGCGTTTGCGCAGCCGGCAGCCAGCATCGCACTGGCGCAGCATGCCGACGACCAAGTGGAAACCTTGTTGCTGGCGCTGTCGCGCGGGGCAGGGGTAGCAGGTTTGGCGGCCATGCCGGCACATTGGCAGCGTGCGGGGCTGCAATGGTGGCGACCCTTGCTGGGCGTCAGCGCGGTCGCCATCCGCACGCATTTGCGTGAACTTGCCATCACCTGGGTGGAAGACCCCAGCAACGCCGACGATGGGTATACGCGCAACCGCATTCGTCGCCACCTGTTGCCGGTGCTGGAGCAAGTTTTCCCCCAGTTTCGCGATACGTTTACCCGTAGCAGCGCGCATGCGGCGCAGGCTAAATCGTTGCAGCAGGATTTGGCAGAGGTGGATTTGCAAACGGTGGGGGTGCCGCCCCGTATTCAAGCCCTGCAGGCTTTGGGCGCGGAGCGCCAAGCCAATGTGGTGCGGCACTGGTTGCTGCAACACCATGCTGTCACGCCCACGGCAGCGCAGCTCAAAGAGCTGCTGCGGCAGGTCAGTGCATGCCATACGCGGGGGCACCGCATCCATATCAAGGTGGGCTACGGGTTTGCCGTAAGAAATGGAGCAAACCTCGGTTGGTACAATCCCTGAGTTTTGGTCCCAACTTCTGAGTGCGAAAACCGGCGGCGCGCCAAAACACGTTTTTACCAACAGCGCCGTGCCAAGCAGTTTCGTCACCCCAATATCAATGGCACTGATCGTTCATAAATACGGCGGCACCTCGATGGGCTCTCCAGAGCGCATTCGCAATGTTGCCAAGCGTGTGGCCAAGTGGGCTCGGGCAGGTCACCAAATGGTGGTGGTCCCCAGCGCCATGAGTGGCGAAACTAACCGTTTGCTGGGTTTGGCCAGCGAGCTGGCACCCAGCGCTGCCCAAGCGTCTTACTACCGGGAGCTGGACATGCTGGCGGCCACGGGCGAGCAAGCCTCTTCGGCATTGCTGGCCATTGCGCTGCAGGCAGAGGGCGTAGAGTCGGTCAGCTATGCAGGCTGGCAAGTGCCAGTACGCACCAATAGCAGCTACACCAAAGCGCGTATTGACTCCATCGATGACGTGCGCGTGCGCAAAGACTTGAATGCCGGGCGCGTGGTGGTCATCACCGGTTTTCAGGGGATTGACCCTGAAGGCAACATCACCACGCTGGGGCGCGGCGGCTCAGACACTTCAGCAGTCGCCGTTGCGGCAGCCCTGAAGGCGCATGAGTGCCTGATCTATACCGATGTGGATGGCGTCTACACTACCGATCCACGCGTCGTGCCAGCTGCAAAACGCTTGGGCACGGTCAGCTTTGAAGAAATGCTGGAGATGGCCAGCTTAGGCTCCAAAGTGCTGCAAATCCGCTCGGTGGAATTTGCAGGCAAGTACAAAGTTCCCATGCGTGTGCTTTCGAGCTTCACGCCTTGGGACATCGATTTGGCAGAAGAAGCCAAGTCCGGCACGCTGATTACTTTTGAGGAAGACGAAAAAATGGAAAAGGCCGTCGTTTCGGGCATCGCATTCAACCGTGGCGAAGCCAAGATCTCCGTACTTGGCGTGCCTGACACCCCGGGTATCGCCGCTGGAATTCTGGGCCCCGTTGCGGATGCCAACATCGAAGTCGATGTGATCATCCAAAACATCTCCAAGGATGGCAAAACGGACTTCTCCTTCACCGTCAATCAAGGCGACTACCAGCGTGCACTGGATCTGCTGCGTGAAAAAGTAGCGCCTGCCCTCGGTGCTTCTGAAGTCGTGGGTAATCCCAATATCGCCAAGGTCAGCATTGTTGGTATCGGCATGCGTAGCCATGTCGGTGTCGCATCCACCATGTTCCGCACGCTGAGCCAAGAGAATGTCAACATTCAGATGATCTCCACGTCCGAGATCAAGACTTCCGTCGTGATCGATGAAAAGTACTTGGAGTTGGCAGTGCGTGCCCTGCACACTGCCTTTGGCTTGGATAAGAGCGAATAAGTCCTAAGTCGGCTTTTTTCTAAATTAGACGCAAAAGCTGATTAGAATCGCAGACTCTAGGAAACGTGACCGAGTGGCCGAAGGTGCTCCCCTGCTAAGGGAGTATGGGGTGTAGAGCCTCATCGAGGGTTCGAATCCCTCCGTTTCCGCCAAACATAAAGCCCGCTGCATGCGGGCTTTGTTGGTTTCAGCCGGTGGCAGCTTCAAGCTGCGAGCAAGTTTGGAATTTTTCGGGTTTGTCAGCTTTTTTGAAAAAAGCGCTCGGAAACCTGCTTACAATAGCGTCATTCTGGAAACGTGACCGAGTGGCCGAAGGTGCTCCCCTGCTAAGGGAGTATGGGGTGTA
>JADKLW010000057.1_pt1 | contig 22264 bp, 24 predicted proteins | sample 8641881 | NCBI WGS metagenome assembly JADKLW01 (sample SAMN16272185, study PRJNA661076) | feces metagenome | isolation source: fecal sample from diarrhoea affected cattle B | host: Bos taurus | place: South Africa: Lokaleng Village, Mahikeng | collected 2019-09 | reverse complement strand
TACCGACTGAGCTATCAGGGAACAAGACCTAGATTATATACATGGATTTTTTGCTCTTTAACGAAGTCGGGCAAAAAACTGAAGCAAGCTAGCCCGGCCCTACGGGGCTGGCTCAGGTTCTGGGCGCTGCCACAGCCATATCAGTACTGCCACCATGCAACTGCAGGCAAATATGCGCACCCACAGCGGTGTTGTCACCAGCCACAAAACAGCGGCGCATATCGCCATCATGAACGTGGCGCTACGTTTGGCGCGGCGGCTGACGAAACCTCCGGCTTGCCAGTTTTGCAGCATGGGCCCAAACAGCTTGTGCTGCCATAGCCATGCGTGCATGCGCGGAGAGCTGCGCATGGCGGCCCAGCCTGCAATCAAGATGAACACCGTCGTCGGTAAGCCTGGCACAAAGATGCCAACGATGCCCAATACCAAGGACAACACTGCCAGCACTTGCAATGCTGCTCGCACGTACCACTGGCGCGCCATAGTGGGCGCAGGAGGGCAATGGGGCGATGGTGGCTTGGGCAAAGGAGCGGGCTCAGACATAGCGCGATTGTGCCTGTGCCGCTATCTCCGTGTGTTGGGGCTGTGTGAAGCAAGGGGCAACTAAAAATAAAACAATAGCTGCTTGCCTTGATGAATATTGGAGTTGCGAGATATATGCATCTGAAAGCTATCAGTAGCAAGGGCATGAAGCTATCAATAAAGATAGCTCAATTTGATGGGTGCAATAACAAAGGCCTGCAAAAGCAGGCCTTGCGCAATCAACCAGCGGTCAGCAACGCTTAGGTTTTCGGGCGGGCTTGGGGCGTCTTGGCTGCAGGAGGGGCACTGCTGCGGATCTTGCCCATGAAGAGAACGGTGAAGTAGATCCAGATGGCGATCACGATTAGGATGACCGCCAAGCTCATGAGCCCGTAGTCGGTAGAAATCAGGTCAGTCAACATTTTCATGGCAAACGTCCTCCGCAATCAGTGGTGTCAATAGGGTGCCTGCACTATCGCGTGATGACGGGTTCAAGCGTTTGCGACACATCAACAGCCGCAGGAGTCTGGCTTGCGCTAAAGCAAGCTCGCAATGGGCGAGCGGCCTTGATTTTTTGCATACCATGCGGGGCATTGCGCTGAAACCGCTCCGAGGCGGGCAGCGTTGTTCATGGTTTTGAATGGAGTAAGACGGCAATGATCGATATCGTCAACGTCACCCACAGCGTGCAGCTGGCTGTGGCACCGGTATTTTTTCTAACGGCGGTGGCCGGAATGACCGGGGCCGTGGCTGGACGGCTAGCACGCATCATTGACCGTGCGCGCGTGGTGGAGGAGCGGGTGCGCACAAGCACGGATGACGCATCCATTGAGCGCGGCCTGCATGAACTGAACTATCTGCGCAAGCGCGGGCGGATTGCCAATTTGTCGATTGGCTTGCTGACGCTGTGCGGATTTTTGATTGGCCTGACGATTATTTTTTTGTTCATTGGTCAAGCGTGGGCCGAACAGGGCCAGCAGATGGCGGTGTTCTCATTCCTGGGCGGCGTGGTGTCTTTTATTGCCGCTTTGGCAGGTTTCCTGTGGGAAACTGTGCTGGCCACGCATTTGCTCAACTTCACCGTGCTGGAAACTGGTAGGCAGATGCGCCATTAAAAGACGCGCCATGAAAGACAAGGCGCAAGGCGATGCGCCCAGGCTTCAGAATTTGGGGTCAATCGGATCGAGCCAGGCTTGCGCTGCGTTGATGACGCATTGGGTCAGGCGCTCCAACCCTGTCTGTGCATTGCGTGCATGGGCCCAGTACAAGGGCACGGAAATGCCGCTGTCTGGTACCAGTTGCACCAAGCGGCCGTCTTCGAGGTGCTCTTTAATGAGCACGGTCGGGTGCATGCCCCACGCCACGCCCGCTTCACAGGCGCGCACAAAGGCATGGGCAGAGGGCACCCAATGGCGCTGTGGCGCATGCCTGGCACTGACGCCTTGCTGGTGCAGCCATTTGTCTTGCAGGGCGTCTTTGCGGTCATAGGTGAGGACGGGTGCTTCCGCCAGACTTTTGGTGGTGATTCCCTGGCTGCCAAAGTAGCGTTCTACAAATGCCGGACTGGCTGCGGCGACGTAGTGCATATTGGCCAGCGGCCAGATATTGCAGCCTGTGATGTGATTGGACGAAGCAGTGACCGCGGCCATGACCTCGCCTTCCTTGATGCGTTTGGCGGTGTGATCCTGGTCATCAATGCTGATGTCCAGCAGTTCATTGCCTTCTTGGGTGAAAGCGGCCATGGCGTCAACAAACCAGCTGTTGAGCGAGTCTGCATTCACTGCCAGTTTCAAGGTGGGGCGCACCACCTGGCCTTCAGGTACCAGGTCTGGATTATTGCGGCGCAGTTCGTTTTCCAGCAGCGCTACTTGCTCTACATGCAAGCACAGGCGGCGGCCTGCTTCAGTGCCCGTACAAGGCTGGCCGCGCATGACCAGCACTTGGCCCACGCGCTCTTCCAGCAATTTGATGCGCTGCGAGATGGCTGATGGTGTGACGTGCAGCTTGCGTGCCGCCCGGTCAAAGCTGCCTTCACGCAGCACGGCGGCCAAAGCTTCTAAACCCGCGTAGTCCAGCATGTAGTAAAACTTAATTCGATTGAGATTGTTTAATTTTACTTATGTCTGTCGCCCTTGCAGAATTCCGGGCATGTGGACTGCCAATATCACCGCCTCGTGGCTCGCCGGTTTTACCGTGTGTTTATCGCTGATCGTTTCTATCGGCGCCCAAAATATGTATGTGCTGCGTCAAGCCGTGCGGGGACAGCATGTCCAGGCCTGCGTAGCGTGGTGCGTGGTGTCTGACGCACTGCTGATTGCCCTGGGAGTGCTTGGCATGGCGCAACTGCTGCGCAGCAATCCAGATTTGGCGCACTGGCTGGGCTGGGGTGGCGTGATCTTTTTACTGGGTTATGGCTTTTTCGCCCTGTGGCGCATGCTGGCCGCGCCCGACGCCACGGTAGTGGTGGACAGTGCGCAAGTGGCACCCCGTGGTTTGCTGGGGGTGCTGAGCACGCTGGCTGTCATCACCTTGCTGAACCCGCATGTGTATCTGGATACTGTGGTGCTGGTCGGCTCCATTGGAGCGCGCCAAGAGGGGCATCTGAAGTGGATGTTTGTACTGGGTGCGGCATGCGCCAGCTTGGTGTGGTTTGCGCTGCTCAGCTTTGCAGGGCAACGCATGCGCGCAGTGTTTGCCCATCCGTTGGCATGGCGAGTGCTGGATGGTATTACCGGGGTGATGATGCTGACCCTGGCATGGTGGGTATGGCAGGGCATGGCAGCCTGAATGCAAGCTGCGCGCTGCCAGACGGCATCAACTGCTGGCTAATCCAAACGGGCCAGCAGTTCCAGCAAATTCCACTGGTTGACCAGCACTTGGTAATGGGCTGTTTGGCCTGTCTTTTGGCTTACGCCTTCGATGATCACCATGTTGCCTTGCGTGATGGCGGGAGTCATTAGCGGGGCGACTTTTTCGTAGCCAAAGCGCTCTGCGACATCACCGCGAAAAGTCAAGGCGCGGTTGTTGTCTGAGCCCCTGTTTTTTTCATACAGCGCCAGCGTGCGGGTGAGCGTGACTTCGCTCAAACCCGTAGTGATTGCGTTAGTGAGGGAGAGGGGGGATTTTTCGCTCATGGTGATCAAAAGTCTCGAACAGGGAAGGCAGAGGAAGTGCCTGATCCAGCCCCAGTATTGGCCCCGGCGATCAGGTGTGCCGGCCGATTAAATCATGCTTGCTTCGGAATACCTATGGCGGTTTTGCACACAAATTGCGAACAACCGCTAAATGAAAAACGCTGCCAGAGGCAGCGTTGATCGTGAGCAAGGGTCGTGCGCTTAGAACGCTGGAACCACAGCGCCCTTGTACTTTTCTTGGATGAACTTCTTGGTGTCCGCCGAGTGCAATGCCTTGATCAACTTGGCAATGTCTGCGCCTTCTGCGCGATCTTTGCGTGCCGCAACGATGTTGGTGTAGGGCGAGTCAGCACCTTCGATGAAGAGCGCATCCTTGGTCGGGTTGAGCTTGGCTTCAATCGCGTAGTTGGTGTTAATCAGCGCCAAATCCACATCATCCAAAGCGCGGGGCAGCAAAGGTGCTTCCAGTTCGCGGAACTTGAATTTCTTGGGGTTCTTGACCACATCCAGCGCGGTAGCGGTCAGGTTGCTGGGGTCTTTCAACTCGATCAGACCTTGCTTTGCCAGCAGCAACAGCGCGCGGCCACCATTGGAAGGGTCGTTCGGAATGGCGATGGTTGCGCCATTTTTCAGCTCTGCAACGTTTTTGACTTTTTTAGAGTAAGCGCCAAAGGGCTCGACGTGTACCTTGCCGTTGGGCACTTGCACCAGGCTGGTTTTGCGGTCTTTGTTGTAGCTGTCCAGATAGGGCTGGTGCTGGAAGAAATTGGCATCCAGCTGCTTGTCTTCTACCGCTGCATTGGGTTGCACGTAATCGCTAAATTCACGCACTTGCAGCTCAACGCCATCCGCCTTGAGCTGGGGCTTGATGAAGTTCAGGATTTCTGCATGGGGGACGGCAGTGGCAGCGACTTTCAGAACGTCGGCAGCTTGGGCAGAAAGGGCTAAGGTGGCAATGGCCACGGCAGTCAGGGTCTTCTTCAACATGGGATTCAGTTCCTGTGAAAACAAAGATAGTTCTTGCATTCAGCCCTGTCGGCTTCGTGATGTCGCCACCAGGGTGTGCTGCGAGTGTAGCGTTGCGAGGTCCAAAGACCTGTGAAATTTGCCAATTTGGTTATAAAGAAAGTGGTTTTTATGCAATATTTTGCTTTTTGGAGTGCGTGTGCAAGCTGAAGACCTGGAAAAGCTGCTCACCACACGCATGCCTTTTGGCAAACACAAGGACTTGCTGATCTGTGATTTGCCCGGTAACTATCTGGCCTGGTTTGCACGGGAAGGTTTTCCGCCCGGTCAGATTGGTCAATTACTGGCGCTGATGCATGAGTTGGACCACAACGGTCTGACAGACTTGCTAGAGCCTTTGCGCCGAAAGCGCTAATGCAAAACGCCCCGCTGGCCATAACCAGCGGGGCGTTGTGTCTGCATCAAGCAGCAGCCATATTACACAGCGGCAGCACGTGCAGCTTCAGCCTTGGCCTTGGCGGCATCCAGCATCTTTTGCAGTTCAGCAGCTTCGGCTTCTGCAGCCTTGGCTTCAGCTTCGGCCTTGGCCTTGGCTTCAGTCGCGGCCTTGTCGTCACCGCTGAAGGCGCCGGCAATGGCGTTGCCCGCCAAGGTGCCGACCACAGCGCCCGTAGCAGTGGCGGCAATGGTGCCCATCATGCCGGAGCCGGGGCGTGCAGCGGCCACGGGTGCTGCGGCGGGAGCGGCTGCCGCAGCGGGTGCTGCGGGTGTCGCAGGTTTTGCGGGGGCTTTGTTAATTGCGGCAGGACGCACCGACTTGCCACCACCCATGCGCTTGGCATGTGCCAGCGTAGGCGCAGACAGGGCAGCAATGGTTACGGCGATCACGGAGGCGGTGGTGCGAAAAGATGTTTTCACAGAGGTTCCTGAAAAGAGGAGATCAACAAGATGGTCATAAACCTAGCGCAGCAAACGGAGCGTTTGTTGCTGGTAGGAACATGGGGGATGGATGGCAAATTGCAAGCCAAAGTTCCCGTAAAGGCGGGGTAAAGCTTGGGTTGCCGGGCATGCATTGAAATATTGGCGTTGTGCGCAGGCCGAGAAAACATTGTAAAGAGGAAGCACGCTTTAGTAATAAAAAGAGCGGCTGGCCGTTGGAAAACAAGGGTTTGCGTTAGTTTTAATGCGCAAAGTGTTGTTTTGTCAGGGCTGGCCGCTCTTTTTTCAGGAGCTGTTGCAGACAGTTACTGCAGGAGTTTTTGCTGCATTGCAATTATTTCAAGATTTCCAGCAGGCGATCTAAGCCGCCCGTGTTGATGCAGACCGTCGCCTCTGCGCGCACGCGCGGCTTGGCGTGGAAGGCGACCGACAGGCCCGCAGCCTGCATCATCGGAATGTCGTTGCTGCCATCACCCACAGCAATGCATTGCGAGGGCTCAATGCCCAGCAGGCTGGCCACTTCCAGCAGCGTGCGGCGCTTTTCTGCGCCGTCACAAATGTCGCCCCAGGCTTGTTCCACCAAACCGCCCGTCAGCACACCGTCTTTCATTTCCAGCACGTTGGCGCGCACGAAGTCGATGTTGAGCAGGCCGCGCACATGCTCGGCAAAAAAGGTAAAGCCGCCAGAGACCAGCAGCACCTTCAGGCCCGCCGCCTGCGCGGTTTGGACCAGCTTTTCGGCGCCGGGCGACAGGTGCAGTCGTTCTTGAATGACGCGTTGCATGTCGGCTTCGGTCACGCCCACCAGTTTGCCCACGCGCTGGCGCAGGCTGTCTTTGAAGTCGGTGATCTCACCGCGCATGGTCGCTTCGGTGATCGCAGCCACTTCGGCTTTTTTACCGGTGGCGTCGGCGATCTCATCAATGCACTCGATGGTGATCAGGGTGGAATCCATGTCAAAGGCGATCAGGCGGTAGTCACCGAGCTTTTGCAGCGCAGTGATGTTCTGAATGGTCAGGCCGGGGGCGAATTCGATAGAAGCGGGCATGGACTCGGGCAAACAGTTGGGTGGCAAATCAGCCCCGGAACCTGAAGGTGTCCGGGGCTGATGGGCATTATCGCGTTTTGGCAGCGCTTATTGCGGTTGCAAGCCTGCGGCTTTCACCAACTCAGCGTGCAGTTTCAAATCGCTGGCAATCATGGCCTTGAGTGCTTCAGGTGTGGAAGCTACAGGCTCCATGCCGCTGCTGGCCAGCTTGTCTTTGACATCACTTTGCAGCAGGGTGTGAACAGCCTGATTGAGCTTGGCGACGATATCAGCCGGTGTTTTGGCGGGTGCGAGCAGGGCCACCCAGGCAGACAGGTTCAAGTCGGCATAGCCACTTTCAACCATGGTTGGCACATGGGGCAGCAAAGCCGAACGCTGCGGGCTCATCAATCCTAAGGCATGCAGCTTGCCCGATTGAATGTGCGGCAAAGCCTCGGGCAGCACGGCAAACAGCATGTCGACGTTGCCAGCCAGTGTGTCGTTGATGGCCGGGGCACCGCCCTTGTAGGGCACGTGCAGCATGGGGGCATGGGTGCGGGTTTCAAACATCAGCGCACCCAAGTGCTGAGGGCTACCATCGCCCGAAGAGGCATAGGTCAGCCTGCCCGGCTGCGCCTTGGCTTGCGCCACGATAGATGCCACGTTGGGGAACTGGGTCTTGTCTTTCACCACCAGCACCATGGGTTGGTTGACCAGCGTGGAGATGGGTTGGAAATCTGCCTCAGGGTCGTAGGGAAGTTGTTTGAAAATGCTTTTATTGGTGGTCAGGAAAGAAGCCGGAGAGACGGCGAGTGTGTAGCCGTCGGGCGCTGCGCGCGCTACTTGTGGCATGCCTATTTGCCCGGAGCCACCGGCTTTGTTTTCCACCACAAAAGACTGGCCCAGCTGTTCGCCCAGCTTTTGGCTGACGACGCGGGCAATCATGTCAGCGCTGCCGCCTGCGGGCAGGGCCACCATCACTTTGACGGGCTTGTTGGGGTAGGGGCTTTGCGCTACTGCGCCACTGCACAAACCCAGTGCCAACAATGCGCCTGCAACAGGCGACAAAAATGTGCGAAACAGCATGGTGATTACCTCTGAAAAGCTGCGCCAGCCAAAGGGCTGAGGTGCCGCAGCCATATAGGGTGAATGCAATTTCAGTGCCCAATGCGTGCGCTTGGTTGGTGTGCTTCTAAGTCTAGAACGCGCGAAAGGGCCTTCCACTGACATCTAAAAAACGCGGCTCGTCAAATACTTTGACCTTCTTTGACATTTTGTTGATCGTCCAAACCTGCCAAAGCGTGCATCTTTTAGTTGCCCGAGATACCTATGATCAGACTACAACTGCAAATCAATCTGGCCTATACGGTACAGGAGCCGGGAGCAGATTTTTTCTTTTATATCCACGCTGCATGTACACAGCACCAGCAGGTGCCTTTTGAAAATCTCACGGTCAGCCCGGATTCGGCACAGTGGGACATTCAACTCAGTCACAACGTAGGCCAGCGTTGCCTGCGGCTGCGGGCGCAAGCTGGGCCCTTGAAGCTGCAGTACAACGCCACGGTAGAGATGGAGCACCACATGGCAGATCCGGCCAGCATCCCCGAGGTGCCTGTGCATCAACTGCCTCTGGATGTGCTGACCTATATCTATCCCAGCCGTTACTGCCAATCTGACCGGCTGGCGTACTTTGCTGTGCAGGAGTTTGGCAATCTGCCCATGGGTTATGTGCGGGCGCAGGCCATTTGCCAATGGGTGCGCCAGCACGTAACTTTTCGATCGAACACTTCCAGCGGCACCACTGCCGCGATAGATACCCTGGTTGAGCGCGTGGGGGTGTGCCGAGATTTTGCGCATTTGATGATCGCGTTGTGCCGCGCCTGCAATATGCCCGCGCGCTTTGTTACAGGCACGGACTACGGCGCCGATCCTGCCTTGGGCCCGCCAGACTTTCATGCCTATGTTGAAGTGTATTTAGGCAACCGGTGGTATTTGTTTGACCCATCTGGCACGGCCATTCCCATGGGCATGATGCGTTTGGCAACGGGGCGTGATGCGGCAGATGTGGCGTTTTCCACCATCTTTGGCGGTGTGATGAGCGAGCCGCCACGCATTCAGGTATTGGTCGATCACAACGAGGAGCGGCAGTGGAAGTGGCCTGAGCACACGCAACTGGCCTTGTCTACCGCCTAGCACTTGGCCTTGAGTAAGCAGTGCATCCGTTTGGCATGAGCCGCATGGCGGTGGCCGGTGCAGCAGCCTTGCGCAGTTTTATCTATTTTTCTTTGGAGGCAGATACAGGGTATCTGACCACGTTGCCAGCCATTCGGGTTTGTAGGCCACGAATACGGCGCTCATCATGCCGGTGACGACAGCATCGCCCCAAGCCATGAGCCAGCGGGCAATGTTGCTCAAATCTTCGTTCACACCAGGCAATTCATGCCCTAGCCAGGCAGAGCACAGGCCCGCCAGAAAGAGGCTGAGCACGGAACCTATAAATCCGCGCCCAAAGATATAGACAAAGATACGGGCGCCCAAATAACGGCGCAGGAGTGCGCCCCAGAGCAGGGCAAAAGTGGCTGGCACGATGCCGTGCCACACTGTCAATCTCAGGGCCTCTGTGGCATCAAGGCCGGGGGAAATCAGGCAGGCAATGATTCCCACCGCACACAGCGCAGGCAGGGCCAGCGGCCAGCCCAGCATCAGCAGAACCAGGCAAGCACCAGACCACTGCAACTGCAGCGGCATTTGGTGCAGCGTGGGTAAGGCCCACAGCCAAGGCAAGATGACCAGTACGGCCAGCAGTGGCGACCACAATGGGGAGGCATCACCGTGCTTTTGCGTGGTCAAGGCTTTGCGGTTGGCCAGCAAGCGCCAAGGCCGCATAAGCAATGCGGTGGTGAGTGCAACGACCAGGAGGGCGACTTCCAGCATGGCCCAATTGTGCGGGCAGCGTTGGTGCTACGCCTAGCCGTTTCAGTGCCTTGGTTTGCGGTGCATCAAGCCTTGATGGGCTGGCCCAGACTGCGCAGCACGTCGCGCACCAGTTGCGCACGGGCCTTGGGGTCGGGCAGTTCGCGTTCAATGCGCAGCTTGTCGTTGCCGGCCAGCTTGATGTGCTTGTTCTTTTGAATGAGGCTGATGATTTGCATCGGTTCAATCGGCGGGTTGGGTTTGAAGGTGATGTTGATAATGCCCGGTGCCGCATCGACTTTGACCACGCCATAGGGCTCGCTCAGCACGCGCAGGCGGTGGGTATCAATCAGCGTCTGTGCTTGCGCGGGCAGCTTGCCAAAGCGGTCTACGATTTCTTCGAGCAGGTTGTCGATCTGGTCGGTGGTTTTGGCCGTGGCCAGCTTTTTGTAGAACGACAGGCGCAGGTGCACATCGCCGCAATAGTCGTTGGGCAGCAGGGCCGGGGCGTGCAGATTGATTTCGGTGGTGGCGGACAGTGGCGAGAGCAGATCGGGCTCTTTGCCTGCCTTCAAACTGCGCACCGCCTCGGCCAGCATCTCGTTGTAGAGCTGAAAACCAATTTCCATCATGTTGCCGCTCTGGTTTTCACCCAGCACTTCACCGGCACCGCGAATTTCCAGGTCATGCATGGCCAGATAAAAGCCGCTGCCCAGCTCTTCCATTTGCTGGATGGCATCCAGGCGCTGCTGGGCTTGCTTGGTCAGGCTTTCAATGTCGGGCACCATCAAGTACGCATAGGCTTGGTGGTGGCTGCGGCCCACACGGCCACGCAACTGGTGCAACTGCGCCAGACCAAATTTGTCGGCCCGGCTAATCACAATCGTGTTGGCCGTGGGCACGTCAATGCCGGTCTCAATGATGGTCGAGCACAGCAAGATGTTGTAGCGCTGCGCCACAAAGTCACGCATCACGCGTTCCAGTTCACGTTCGGGCATCTGGCCGTGGGCCACGGCAATGCGCGCTTCGGGCAAGATTTCTTCCAGCGCCTGGCGGCGGTTCTCGATGGTTTCGACCTCGTTATGCAAAAAATAGCACTGACCGCCGCGTTTGAGTTCGCGCAGTACGGCCTCGCGGATTACGCCCTGGCTCTCCGAGCGAACAAAGGTTTTGATAGCAAGACGGCGTTGCGGGGCGGTGGCTATCACCGATAAATCGCGCAGGCCTTCCAGCGCCATGCCCATGGTGCGGGGAATGGGGGTGGCGGTGAGCGTCAGCACATCCACTTCGGCGCGCATGGCCTTCATGGCCTCTTTGTGGCGCACGCCAAAGCGGTGTTCTTCATCAATGATGAGCAGGCCCAAGTCCTTGAACTTGGTGGAAGCCGACAGCAGCTTGTGCGTGCCCACGACGATGTCCACCGAGCCTTCCCCCAGCCCTTGCAAGGCAGCATTGACTTCCTTGGTGGTGCGAAAACGCGAAACCTCGGCAATCTTGATGGGCCACTTGGAGAAGCGATCCACCAGCGTCTGGTAATGCTGCTCGGCCAGCAGTGTGGTGGGTGCCAGAAAGGCCACTTGCTTGCCACCCATGGTCGCAATAAAAGCAGCACGCAGGGCGACTTCGGTTTTGCCAAAGCCCACGTCACCGCAAACCAGGCGGTCCATAGGCTGGGGGCTGACCATGTCGTGCATCACGGCATGGATGGCGGCGTTTTGGTCGGCGGTTTCTTCAAAACCAAAGTCTTGGGCGAATTGTTCGTAATCCTGCACGTTCAAGCGGAAGGCGTGGCCCTCACGCGCCGCGCGGCGCGCGTAAATGTTGAGCAGCTCTGCGGCGGCATCGCGCACCTGCTCGGCAGCTTTGCGTTTGGCTTTTTCCCACTGGGTGCCGCCCAAGTTGTGCAGTGGCGCAGATTCTGGCGTCACGCCCGTGTAGCGGCTGATGTGGTGCAGTTGGCTGACGGGCACATACAGCACCGCATCCTTAGCGTATTCCAGGTGCAAGAACTCTTGCTGCGCGGGTGTGCCGTCCTCATTTTTTTGGCCCACATCCATATGGATGAGGCCGTGATAGCGGCCAATGCCGTGCTGGCTGTGCACCACGGGGTCGCCCACCTTCAGCTCGGACAAGTCTTTGATCAGCGCCTCTACATCGCTGACTTGCTCTTGCTTTTTGCGGCGACGGGTCGTGCCCCCTGCGCTGGCAAACAGCTCGGTCTCGGTGACAAAGTCGATGCCCGCTTCGATCCAGGCAAAGCCACGCATCAAGGTGGAGGTGGCAATCCCGATGGGCTCATGGGCCTTGCTCTGAAACTCAAACAATGAGTCAAAGGCTGGCGGGTTCAGCTGGGACGAGCGCAAAAAATCCAACAGGCTTTCGCGGCGGCCATCACTTTCGGCCAACACCAGCATCCGGCGCTGGGCACTTTGCACATGGGCTTGCAAGCGTTGCAGTGGGTCTTCTGCGCCGCGTACCACCGACAAATCCGGCAGCTTTTGGAAGATGGCGCTGTCTTGCACATCGTCCGCACCGGGGCGCAGCGCGAGCTGCGGGTAAGGTTTGGCCGCACCGTAAAACTGCTCTGCGTTCAAAAACAGCGATTCTGGGGACAGTGCGGGGCGCTCCGGGTCACCCTGCACCAAGCGATAGCGGTCTTTGGTGTCTTGCCAGAAACGGTGAAAGGCTGGCTCCAAGTCGCCGTGCAGCACCAAGGTGGCTTCGTCGCCCAAGTAGTCAAAAACGGTGGCCGTCGCGTCAAAAAACAGCGGCAGGTAGTACTCAATGCCTGCGGTAGCGACACCTGCGCCCATGTCTTTGTAGATGCGGCTGCGTGTGGGGTCGCCTTCGAGCAGTTCACGCCAACGGGAGCGAAATTTGCTGCGTGCATCTTCGTCCATCGGAAATTCGCGACCGGGCAGCAGGCGTACTTCTTTGACCGTGTCCAGGCTGCGCTGGCTGTCCGGGTCAAACACGCGAATGGAGTCAATCTCGTCATCAAACAGATCGACCCGGTAGGGCACGGGTGAGCCCATGGGGAACAGGTCAATCAAGCCGCCGCGCACGGCGTATTCACCGTGACTGACCACTTGAGAGACATGCTGATAGCCGGCCAGCGTCAACTGAGCCTTGAGCTTGGCTTCATCGAGCTTTTGCCCTTGTTTGAATTCAAAGGTGTAGCCAGCCAGAAAAGAGGGCGGGGCCAGGCGGTACAACGCCGTGGTGGCGGGCACCAGCACCACATCAGCGCCGTGCTGGTGATCCCGCTGGCGAATGCGCCACAGTGTGGCCAGGCGCTCGCTGATCAGGTCTTGGTGCGGCGAGAACGTGTCGTAGGGCAACGTTTCCCAATCCGGGAACAGGGCGCAGCGCAGTTGCGGCGCAAAGAAAGCCATCTCTTCAATCAGGCGCTGCGCATCGCTGGCGTCTGCCGTGATGATGGCGGTGATCCGCCCTGCCGACTTCTCGCGTGCGGCCAGCCTTGCGAGCAGCAATGCATCCGCGCTGCCTACCGGAGTAGGCCAGGAAAAACGTTTACCGGGCGTGAGTTTGGGCAGATCCATGGGGCCTGAAGTCCTGATGCTGCAGGCACAGAGCCTGCAAAAAGCGTGGAAATGCGGCGCGCAGCCGCGAGAGCGAAGCAGTCGATTCTAGAATGCTGCGCATGACAGACTTGCTTGCCGCAGCGAATGCGCCCGCCTCTCCGCAGGGTCGTTTTTGGGGGCTGATCCCCTGTGCCGGGATTGGTGCGCGGGCGATTGCGCCCGGCGCTCCTGCGCCCGACTTGCCCAAACAGTACCAGCCCGTTGCCGGCCAGCCGATGGTTTTGCACACTTTGGCGGCTTTCTCGGGCGTGCAGCGCTTGGCAGGCACGCTGGTGGCGGTGGCACCTCAAGATCAGTTTCTTGACAGCTACAGCAGCCCGGCGTGGTGGCCGGTGGCTTGCGGGGGCGCCACCCGTGCCGATACGGTCATGGGTGGCTTGAAAGCGCTGCTGGCCCGTGGTGCTGCCCAGCACGACTGGGTGCTGGTGCACGACGCAGCGCGTTGCCTGGTCACTGCCCAGCAGATTGAGCAGTTGATGGCCGAGTGCGAGCACGATAGTGTCGGTGGCCTTTTGGCGCACAAACTGCCGGACACTTTGAAAACGGCGATCACGGGCGCAACCGGCGTGCGTGTCGCGTCCACCGTGGACCGCAGCGACAAGTGGCTGGCGCAAACGCCGCAGATGTTCCGCTTGGGTGTGCTGCTGGACGCCTTGAGTCGCATGGGCGCTGCCGCGACCGATGAGGCCAGCGCCATGGAGGCCATGGGCCATCGGCCCAAGCTGGTGCCCGGTGGAGCACAGAACTTCAAAGTGACCTATCCCGACGACTTCGCATTGGCTGAAGCGGTGCTGCAGCAGCGCGGCGGCAGTGCCACGCTGGAGCGCTTCACGGGCCAGCGCGACCATCCGCAGCCGACGGGCAATCCATTTTTTGATTAACTAACAAATTGGCCATTAGCCCTTATAGGGCAAGGGGAAGTAGCTATGAATTTTCGCATTGGTGAAGGCTGGGATACCCACGCTTTGGTGGAAGGGCGCAAGCTGATCCTGGGCGGCATTGACATCCCGCACGACAAGGGTTTGCTGGGCCACTCGGATGCTGACGTGCTGCTGCACGCCATCACCGATGCCATCTTGGGCGCAGCGGGGCTGGGCGATATTGGCCGCCATTTCCCGGATACGGCCGTCGAGTTCAAAGGCGCAGACTCTTTCATCCTGCTGCAGGAAGCCGCCCGCCGCGTACGTGAGAAGGGCTGGGAGTTTGGCAACATTGACAGCACCGTGATTGCGCAGAAACCCAAGCTGGCACCGCACATTCCCGCCATGCAGCAGCGCATTGCGCAGGCGCTGGGCATTGCGCCCGATCAAGTCAATGTCAAAGCCAAAACGGCAGAGCATATGGGCCCGGTGGGTGAACTCAAAGCCATGGAAGCGAATGCCATCGCACTGATCTATCAGGCAAAAATCTAAATAATAGGTGAGCTACCCGCCCTTGATGGATAAGGGCTAGAGGCTAAAAAGCCTTGCAAACAAAGCTGGGCAGGGCTTTTTAGAGGGCGTGTGTGCCGCTTGGCACCATCGCTAGGCTTGCGGCGGAAGCTGGCGCTTGATTTGCGGGCGTTGCAAGCGGTGCTGCGGATCTTGGCCATCGGGCACATCGGTGACGCGCTGCAACTGGATATTGGCCGCCAGACCACCCGCGCTGGCGTTGGTGATGGAGAAAATACCGCCCATGCGCTGCACGGTCTTGTCCACAATCGACAGGCCCAAACCTGCGCCAGCTGCAGCAGTGCGGGCTGAATCACCCCGGAAAAACGGTTGAATCAAGCTGGCCAGCTGCTCGGGAGGAACCCCTGCGCCATGGTCACGCAAGCGCATGATGACCCAGTTCTCACGCGTCTTGATATTGATGTCCACAAAAGCGGTATCGGTGTCTACCGTCTTGCCATAACGGCGCGCGTTCTCCAGCAGATTGGAAATGACACGGGCCAGCTCCACCTCATCGGCCATCACATAAATATCGTCGGGAATCGACATCGAGATCTGCAACTCGCGATGGTTTTGCACCGCATACACGCACGAGGCGACGACAGCGCGCAAATTGACCACCGTGAGCGTGACGTGGTCAGGGCGGGCGTAGTCCAGAAATTTGTCGATGGTGGCGTCCAGCTGCACGATGTCGGCCACCATGTGGTCGCGGGCTACATCGTCGCTGACACTCATCTCTGTTTCCAGCCGCAAGCGTGCCAGCGGCGTGCGCAAATCGTGCGAAATACCGGCCAGCATCACCGCACGTTCCTGCTCCAGCTTGGCCAGTTTTTGCGCCATGCGGTTAAAGCCAATGTTCACCTCACGAATCTCGCTGGTCATCGCCTCTTCATCAAGGTGGCTGGCTGCAAAATCCCCGTCGCGCACGCGGTTGGCGGCGTAGCTCAACTGCTTGAGCGGACGATTGATCAAACGCGCCATCACCGCAGCACCTGCCAGCGACAAAAAAGCCGCAGTAATGAGCCAGATCAGCCAGGTACGCCCACCGGCGGCAGCAAAGCGCGATCGATCCAGTAGCAGCCAGTTGGCATCTTCATCAATGGTGAAACTGACCCAGAGGCCTTCCTCGCCATTGACGCTGCTGGCAAGAATCGTGTCTTCGCCCAAGCGGGTGCTGAGTAACTCGTCCAGACGCTGATTGAGCTGCGTCGGTGGAACGTGCTCGAATTCGTCTGCAGGCTCACGCGGCAAAATACGCACGCCTTCCTGGTCAGCCATGGTCTTAATCAGCGAGACACGGGCAATCGCGTCCGAGTGCTGCAAGGCTGCACGGCTTAAATTCACCAAGGAAGCAATTTGCTGCGCCGATTGAAGGGTGCGTGGCTCAAACTCCAAGGAGCGCAAGGTTTGCAGCCACGCCAAAATGCTGCCCAGCAGCAGCAAGGCCAGCAAAAAGAATGTGCGCCAGAAAAGATTCAGGCCGACTCGTGAAACAGGATGGCGCGCAGGGCGCTCATCTGCATCACGGTGGCTGGAATAAGAAGAAGCAGATGCCATGTCAAGCGGGCGCGCAGCGCACCCTTACCCCAGATTTCAGAGAGCCAATGAATTAGTTCGTGCCATCGGGTACGAACACATAGCCCACGCCCCAGACAGTCTGAATATAGCGGGGGGCTGCGGCATCTTCTTCAATCAGCTTGCGTAATCGGGACACTTGCACATCCAAACTGCGGTCAAAAGGCTCAAACTCTCGGCCACGCGCCAGCAAGGCCAGCTTTTCACGCGACAGTGGCTGGCGCGGGTGGCGTACCAAGGCTTTGAGCATGGCGAATTCACCGGTAGTCAAAGGCAGCTCTTCGCCATTTTTTTGCAATACGCGGGTGCCCAAGTCAAACGAGAACGGCCCAAAGTTGGCCACTTCGTTTTCGCCCGAAGGGGCGCCTGGTGCTTCGACCGGCGGACGGCGGCGCAGCACCGCATGAATGCGTGCCAGCAATTCACGCGGGTTAAAGGGCTTGCCCAAGTAATCGTCTGCACCGACTTCCAGGCCGACGATGCGGTCGACATCTTCGCCCTTGGCCGTGAGCATGATGATGGGCGTGCGGTCATTGGCCGAACGCAGGCGGCGGCAAATGGACAGGCCATCTTCGCCGGGCATCATCAGATCCAGCACGATGAGATCAACCGTTTCGCGCAGCAAGATACGATTCAGTGCCTTGCCATCTTCAGCAATCATCACCTCAAAGCCCTCTTGCGTCAGATAGCGGCGCAGCAGATCGCGGATGCGAGCGTCGTCATCTACCACGAGAATCTTGTCGGTGCGGTTGTTGGTTGTGGTCATGAATTTACCCCCAGTCCAATTTGTAACAGAGCCGATTCTGACCAGCTTGGCGAGAAAAATTCCCGTTTTTCGTCGGAATTGACCAAGTGTTACATGTGTTGCCTGATTCTGCGTTTCGGCTGTCAAGGGCTTGGGGTGTTGTCTGTCAAGCTAATGCAGAGGTTTGCTAGTTAGCTTGCGTGCTATCGACATAAAGGGTTATTGAAAATGAATTTCCAAAAAGTAGGCGCAGTTTTTTTGCGTCAATCTGTGGCTGGTTTGATGCTGACAAGCTTGGCATCCACTGCATTTGCGCAAGTGCCCGCAGAGCCTTTGCGCAATGTCGTGCAGCTGTCGGCCGTGGGCAGTGTTGAAGTAGACCAAGACTGGCTGCAGTTGACCTTGTCCTCTTCGCGCGAAGGCAGTGAAGCGGCGGCTGTGCAGCGCCAATTGCAGCAAGTGGTGGAGCGCGCCATGACCAGCTTGCGCAGCCAGGCCAAGGCGCAGGATATGCAAGTGCGTACAGGCAGCTTTGGTGTCTACCCGCGTCATGGCAGTGATGGAAAAATCAAAGGCTGGCAGGGCAGTGCCGAAGTGGTGCTGGAAGGCAAGGACTTTGCTCGCATCACACAAGCAGCTGCGCAGCAAGAAGGTATGGCGATTGCCCATATGGGGTTTGGTCTGTCCAAGGAAGGCCGTGCTCAAGTGCAAGAGCAAGCGCAGGCGCAAGCCATTGAGCAGTTCAAAAGCCGCGCCAGCCAGTTGGCGCAGCTATTGGGCTTTAGCAGCTACACCTTGCGGGAGGTGAGTGTGAGCAGCCAGGACAGCTATCCAGTAGTGCGCATGCAGCGCAGCAACATGATGGCCGCCAGCGCCAAGATGGAGTCCGCCGATGCAGTGGCCGTTGAGGCTGGCAAAGACCAAGTGACAGTGAATGTGTCGGGCTCCGTGCAGTTGCAATAAGTAGAGCGCTTAGCCCTTATCACATAAGGGATAGAGGGCAAAAAGCCTTGAAGTTGGTTCAAGGTTTTTTAGGGCTTGCGCGTCAATTTTTTTATTGCGCGGCCCAGCCGCCATCCATGTTCCAGGCCACGCCGCGCACATTGTTGGCGGCGGGCGAGCACAGGAAAATAGCCAGAGCACCCAGCTCTTCGGGGGTGGTGAATTGCATTGAGGGTTCTTTCTCTCCAAGCAATTTTTCGGTGGCGGCTTCTACGCTGATCCCCAGAGCCTGTGCCTTGTCATCCACCTGCTTTTGCACCAGCGGGGTGAGTACCCAGCCGGGGCAAATGGCGTTGCAGGTTACACCGGTGGTGGCGTTTTCCAGCGCGGTCACTTTGGTCAGACCCACAATGCCGTGTTTGGCAGCGACATAAGCAGACTTTTGTGCCGATCCCACCAAGCCATGCACCGAAGCCACGTTAATGATGCGGCCCCAGTTGGCCTTTTGCATGGCAGGCAGCGCAAGGCGAGAGGTATGGAAAGCGCTGGAAAGATTGATCGCCAAAATGGCATCCCATTTGGCCGTGGGAAAGTCTTGAATGGCTGCAACATGCTGGATGCCCGCGTTGTTAACCAAGATGTCGATATGCCCAAAACGCTGGGCAGCAAAGGCCATCATGGCCTCAATCTCCTGCGGCTTACTCATGTCGGCATCGTGGTAATCCACCGTGATGCCGTGGGCCTGGCCTGCTGCGGCTACCTGTGCTTTGGCGGTGTCCACCTCGCCAAAACCATTGAGCAGCACGTTGGCCCCTTGTGCGGCAAGTGATTGCGCAATGCCCAGACCGATACCGCTGGTGGAACCTGTGACCAAAGCTGTTTTGCCCTTGAGCATCTGTAAGTCTCCGCTTGAATATGAATTAGGATGGTGAATCCATTATCAAACGGCAAGCACGAGATTGGGCCCCCATGATTGAACCTAGGCTGAACTACGTAACCTGCCCCGGCGCAGCTGCAGGTAAGGCTGGTGAGCAGCACCGCATGGCGTATTGGGAATGGAACCAGACGGGGGATGCAGGGCATCCCCATATCATGCTGTGCGTGCATGGCCTGACCCGGCAAGGCCGCGACTTTGATGTGCTGGCGCAGGAACTGAGCCAGTATGGCCGTGTGATTTGCCCAGATGTGGTCGGCCGCGGGCGCAGCGATTGGCTGGCAGACCCCATGGCTTATGGCGTGCCTCAGTACGCCATCGATATGGTGCTGTTACTGCAGCAGTTGCATACCCAAGCGCCGATACAGATGCTCGATTGGCTTGGTACCAGCATGGGTGGTTTGATCGGCATGGCGGTAGCGAGCAATCCTGCTTTGCCTTTGCCAGTACGTGTGCGCAAGCTGCTGCTCAATGATGTGGGGCCGGTGCTGGAGTGGCCTGCGCTGCAGCGCATTGCTCAATATGTAGGACAAGCACCTTTGTTTCATAGTCAGCAAGAGGCCGCCGATGCTTTGCGTGTATTGGCTGCAGGGTTCGGTCCCCATACCGATGCGCAGTGGCTGGCCTTGTCCAAACCCATGTTGCAAGCCACAGAAGATGGCCACTGGAAGCTGCACTACGACCCTCAGATCGCCGTTCCCATGCGCGGTATGACACAGGAGCAGTCTTTGCACGGGCAGTCAGTTTTATGGCAGTTGTATGACGCGATTGAGGCACAAACTTTGCTCGTTCGTGGCGCAGACTCTGACTTGATCACGCAAGCTTCAGCGCACGAAATGGCCCAGCGCGGCCCGCGAGCGCGATATATAGAACTTGAAGGTGTGGGGCATGCCCCCACGTTTGTTGCAGATGACCAAGTGGCCATCGCAAAAGATTTCTTTGTTGGGTAATAAATGACACGAGTTTGTGAGGCACTGCTGCAGTTGACGACTGGATGCAGCTTGAATGAAGGTTGGGAGATGGTATGCGCAGCGTAACTTCACTCCCGCCTGCTGTTGTAGCCTCGACTGCTGAGGCAGTATCGCTCTCGGCCATCTCGGGAGCAGAGCTTGCACCAGCAGGCTCGCCTGCGGAAATGCCGCATTTGCTGGCTGCGACGGCAGGCCAGATCCCCGATCAAGTTGATGCATTGCTCCGTGCGCGCGCATTTGCAGAGCCGCTGTTGGTTGGCGAAGAACTCACTTCCGGCGAAAACACCTTGGCGCATGCCGATGCCACAGCCACGATCTTGCAAGGTATTGGTGGCTCAGAAGCCATGCAAGCTGCCTGCTATTTGGTGTATGCCAGCATGCACCTGAATAAACCGTTGGAAGTACTGACCAAGGCATTTGGTCCGAACTTTGCAGAACTGGCGGTAGAGACGACGAAGCTCATGCACTTTCAGCAGCAAGCACGCGGCGGTGATGCCAGTGTTCGGGTCGATGACCCTGCCACACAGACCGAAACTGTGCGCAAAATGCTGCTGGGCTTTTCGCGGGACGTGCGCGTCGTGTTGTTGCGCTTAGCCTCGCGCCTGCAAACTTTGCGCTGGTATGCCGCCAGCAAGCGACCTGTTTCACCCGCGATGGCGTATGAAGCGCTGCACGTATTTGCACCGTTGGCCAATCGGTTGGGTATCTGGCAAATCAAATGGGAAATGGAGGATTTGTCCTTTCGCTTTTTGGAACCTGATACGTACCGAAAGATTGCCAAGCTGCTCGATGAAAAGCGTGCAGAGCGCGAGGTGTACATGGAGCAGTTGCGCTCACGGCTGGAGTCAGGCTTGCGCGCGTACAGCATCAGTGCCACAGTGTCTGGACGGCCCAAGCACATCTACAGCATCATTAAAAAGATGCGCGGTAAGTCACTCAACTTTGATCAGTTGTTTGATTTGCGGGCATTGCGTGTGGTGGTGCCCAACGTCAAAGATTGCTACACGGCTTTGTCTTGGGTGCATGAGAATTTTGCGGCCATCGAATCCGAGTTTGATGACTACATCGTCAAGCCCAAGCCCAATGGCTACCAGTCGTTGCATACCGTGGTGCGCGATGAGCATGGCAAAGCCATTGAAATTCAGATACGCACGCAGGCCATGCACGATCATGCAGAAAACGGCGTCGCTGCGCACTGGGCCTATAAGGAGGCGGGAACCAAAGGCTACGCAGGCGTCAGTGCTGCTGGCGAGTACGATGCAAAAATTGCTGTGCTGCGCCAGTTGCTGGCCTGGGGGCAAGATTTGTCTGAGAACCCCTCCCACCGAGGGTTGTTCGATGACCGCATTTATGTGCTGACACCAGATGCCGCCGTCATCGAATTGCCCCAAGGGGCCACGCCGGTAGACTTTGCTTATTCGGTGCACACCAATCTGGGGCATCGTTGCCGTGGAGCACGGGTGGACGGCACCATGGTGCCGCTCAATACGCCTTTGCAAAGCGGACAGACTGTGGAAATCAGCACCGTCAAGGAAGGCCGGCCATCGCGGGACTGGTTGAACACAGAACTGGGCTATCTGGTAAGTAACCGGGCCAAGGCCAAGGTGCGTGCATGGTTCAATGCGCAAGCCACGCACGAAACTGTCATGCGGGGGCGGGAAGCGGTTGAAAAGCTCTTGCAGCGCGAAGGAAAAACGGCGACCAAGCTGGATGATCTGGCTGTGCAGCTGGGCTTTAAATCTGCGGATGCTCTCTTTGAAGTGGTGGGTAAGGATGAATATTCCTTGCGCAACATCGAGATTGTTCTGCGCCCACCTGAGCCTGTGGAACCGCAGGAAGACATTCAGTCCATGGTGCGAAAACCCCGGGCCAACAATCCAGCCAGCAAAGGCGGAGTGCTGGTGGTGGGGATCGATTCACTCATGACACAACTGGCTAAGTGCTGTAAGCCAGCGCCGCCCGACGACATTCGAGGCTTTGTCACACGAGGCAAGGGCGTCAGTGTGCACCGTGGAGACTGCAGTAACTTTCGGGAAATGGCCGCCCGCAGTGAAGAGCGGGTCATTGATGTAGCGTGGGGAATCCTCAAAGCCCAGAAACAGGCTGCCGTCTATCCTGTGGATGTGTCGGTTGAAGCTGTGGATCGCCAAGGCTTGCTGCGCGATATCTCCGATGTGTTTGCCAAAGAAAAAACGAATGTTATTGGTGTACAGACCCAATCTATTAAAGGCATTGCATGGATGACGTTCACGGTCGAGGTCTCAGACTCCGGTCGGCTGAATAAAGTGTTGGCTATCGTCGCTGGGGTTTCAGGAGTGCGCGCAGCCAGACGGCGCTAATGCTGCGCTTCTTTAATTTGCTCTCAAATTTAATGCTACAATCGCTACTTCTGATTTTTCAGGCGCGTAGCTCAGTTGGTTAGAGCACCACCTTGACATGGTGGGGGTCGTTGGTTCGAATCCAATCGCGCCTACCAAAGCTTTTTGCTTTGGGAAAAACTGCAAAATCAGGCGCGTAGCTCAGTTGGTTAGAGCACCACCTTGACATGGTGGGGGTCGTTG
>JADKLW010000318.1_pt1 | contig 22275 bp, 17 predicted proteins | sample 8641881 | NCBI WGS metagenome assembly JADKLW01 (sample SAMN16272185, study PRJNA661076) | feces metagenome | isolation source: fecal sample from diarrhoea affected cattle B | host: Bos taurus | place: South Africa: Lokaleng Village, Mahikeng | collected 2019-09 | reverse complement strand
TGCTGCCGCGATCCCGTACCGCGTTCCTTGCCTCGATAACGCAGGACGCGAACGAAGGCCTCGGGCAGACTGCCCTGGGGGTACTCGGCGAAGAGCAGGGCCCCGGCGATCGTGAGGGTGTCCTTCGTGGCCAGCCCTCGCGCGCGCAGCAGCTGGTGGCTGTCGCCCGCATCGAGGGCTGCGGCGTAGCTCTCTACTAGGTGCTGATCGAGATCCCCGAAGCCGAGCGCCGGAAGCGGACGTGCCTCGTAGGACGACTGGCCCTTGTCGAACTCGAGCTCCTGACGTTGACGAAACGCGAGCTTCCGGGTCTCGTCGCCGATCCGCAGATACACCTCGTCCTTGTGCGTCGCGTGCACGGTGTCGCTGGTTTCGACACGGATCACGAGCAGGTGATCCGGCTCGCCATCGTCGTTGACGCACGGAACCAGTTGCGAGCGGACGCTGACGGGCGGAACGCAGAAGTCGATGCCCGCTTGCAGCTGTGCATTTCTGCGTCGTGGATCCGCGTCCGTCCCCTCGACGCCGCCGCCGTGGAGGCCGATCACGATGACGCCACCCTCGGCGTTCGCCAGGCCGCAGAGATGGGGCGCGAGGTCCTTCGCCTGCGTCCGGGTCGACTTGCGGTCGAACCATTGGTCCTCGGCGATGTCGCAGAGGAACGCGCCCACGGAGTCGTCCCCGCGGTGCAGTGCGGCTTCTACGGCTGCCGAAGACATCTACTTGAACATATTGCAAGTAGATGCAAGTGGGAAGGGTCAATGATCTCGTCGGCTGTCGCTACTTGCAACCTCATGCGTTCAAGTAGATGCAAGTAGATCGACAAGTAGCGGTTTGCATCAGGTCGGCCTGAGCAATCCAGCTCCGCGAACCCCAAAGGACCGGCTCACCAAGCCGGCTCTTCGGGTCCTTCTCGACGACCCCCGATCGCCGCATCCCGGCCACCGAAGCGGCCGGGACGGACGAGAAGCCGCGACAACATACGCTTCAGGAAGTCGGAGGAGAATGGTGCTTCAATCGCCGAAGGAACAGGCCTACGAAACGCTCAGGCGTGACGCGCACCGGACGGCCACGACCTTGGTCCTCGACGAGCTGATGAGGTATCGGGCAACCGTGTGGTCGTCGTCGACCATGAGGTACCCAAGGCCGTTCTCGCGCAGGAACGGATAGGTCAACCAGAACGCCGTACGTCGGTTGCCATCGCGGAACGACTGAGCCGACGCGACGCCGTGAGCAAGGCGTCCGGCCACGCGCACGATGTCTTCTGACGTCGTCGCCGATGGCCGCTGCGAGAGCTCGTCTAGGACGCCTTGGAGCGGCGAGCGCTGGTCGAGGGCGAAGCGCTCCGGTTGCCCGGCTTCGTCGTGAATCGCCCGGTTGAGTTCTGCGACGTCACGGAGCGACGGGAGACCGGGTGACCCAGCATCTCCATCGCCTTGAGATTCTTGTGGAGGTTGCGTTGGAAGTACTCCGCCGGTTTCATCGTCGGAGTAATCATAGGCGCTGAGACTCCGTATCGCGAACCCCAAAGGGCCGACCCTTCGGCCGGCCCTTCGGGTCCTTCTCGTCAACTCCCGATCACCGCGTCCCGGCCGCGAGCACGCGACCGGGACGGGCTGGGACAGCCGGTGATCAGTCGTCGTTGCGCTTGACGCCCTTGATGCTGACCGTCTTGCGCAGGTTGACCGTCTTGCCCTTCTTGGGCTTGAACCGCACCCGGATCGACGTCTTCACCGTGCGGCCCTGCTTCAGCAGGCGCTGCTGGCTGGACGTCAGCTCGAGCCGACCGCGGACCGTCGCGGCGTTGGCCCGGCGGATCGTCCGCGAGCCCGACGCGATCCGCTTGCCGGTCAGGGTCACCGTGCCGGCCCCGATTCCGCCGACCCGCACCGCGAGGTGCGAGCTGGTGTGCGAGGTCGACGCGATCTGCGGACCGCAGTCCTCGACGTCAGCCGTGATCGCCCGCTTGCTGACCCGGTTGGTGTGGCCGGTGTACTCGATCTTCGTGTTGGTGTTGGCGCCGCAGATATCCGACGTCGCCTTCAACACGCCGTTCGCGCCCCCGTTGATCTTCAACGTGAAGTCGTCGAGCGCGACGTCCGGCAGCTCCTTGAACGTCGTCACCAGCTTCTGCTTGCCGATCGGACCGGTCACCGACGAATCGGCGTGCAGGTCCATCAGCACGCCCTGCCCCGCGAGCCGGATGTACAGCTTCGGCAGCGTGGCGACCGTGCGACCGCTCTCGGTCGTCCGGGTGCCCTTGACGAAGTAGACCGGCCCCTCGACGGGAACGTCCAGCAGCGGCGTCGTCGCCTTGGCGTGCCCGATGATCGAGTCCGCCGGGCAGATGCCCCGGCCCGGACCCTCCGGCGGGCACAGCTCCTTGGCGTTGGCGGGATCCAGCGCGACTGCCAGCGGCAGCGCCACCTCGACCTTCTTGAGGTTGGCGTTGCCGGGCACCGCGCCCAGGTTGGCCAGGACGCCGGGGTGCTTGTTCTTCTTCAGCTCCTTCTTGTCGGTGAACGTCATCTCGAGCTTCGGATCGAGCTCCTTGGACGCGCAGTCGCCGACCTGGAACCGGGTCGTGACGTGCGCGTTCTGCCCGGCCGCCGAGCTCAGCAGCCCGTGGATCGTCTTCGGCGCGCACGAGGTCGGGTTGACCATGAAGCCCGGCGCGTCGACGCTGACGTCCAGCCGCTGCAACCGCACCGGCACGCCCGTGACGATGGTGGGCAGCGGATCGCTCACGATCGTCACGTGCGCGTCCTTGCGATCGACGTAGATCCGCTGGCGGACCACGACCTCGCCCAGGTTGAACGGTCCGGCGACCGCCGGAACGACGACCCGCAGGCTGAACGGCGCGTCAGCGTAGGCGCCTTCCAGGTAGACCCGCCCCGGCATCGGGTACGGCGTCGCGCCCGGTCCGGAGTAGGCCATCACCGTGCCGACCTGGGTGCCGAGACGGCCCTTCAGGTTGGCCAGCAGACCTTCCGGCAGCTCCATCCGCACGCCGTTGAGCGCGTGCTGCAGGTCCGGCTTGACGATCGAGACCGCGAACGGCGAGTGCGCCCCCGCGACCGGCATCGCCGAGCCCGCGGTGAACCCGGGCGCGAACCCGAGCATCCCGGGGATGCAGTCGACCTGGAACGTCGAGTTCAGGTTGACCGACTGGCCGGCCCACGAGGTCAGCTCGGTGCTGATCATGTGGGGACCGCAGGCCTGGGGCATCGCCAACGGCGCCCGCGAGCCCGACTTGAACCGCAGCTTGACCCGGTCGACCGGCATCTGCGGGTTGTTGTCGAACGTCGTGACGAGTTGACCGGTCACCTTGTCGACGCGGATCGAGCCGGGCAGCCGGATCGACAGACCGCGCTCCTTGTTCTCGAGCACCAGCGCGATCCGGAACATCTCGCCCGACTCGGGATCGAACGAGTTCTGCGACCGGATGTAGACGCCGCCCTTCAGCGTCTCGTCGAGCACCGGCGTCGTCGCTTCGACGTCACCGATCTTCGACGACTCCGGGCAGGTGACCGGGTCGTCGCTACCCAACTGCAACGCCGGATCGGTGCACGCGGTCAGCCCCGCGGCCCCACCCGGATTGATCGACATCCCGGGCGGCAGCGTGACGACGGCCTTCTTCATCGGCGGCGTCCCGATCCCGTTCGGATCGTCGTTCTGCGGCAGCTTCAGGTCGACGCTCAACCCCGTCGGAGCATCCGGCGTGCTCGTGTCCGGCTTGACCTCGGCCGCCGGCGTGAACGTCAGCTTGTCGCAGCCTGTGACGGGCGGGGAGAGGGCGAACGTCTCCTGCCACACCGACCTGTTCTGCCACGAGCGGGCCTTGAACTCCGTGCGCGGCTGGGTGCCATCGCAGACCGAGGGGTTGCGCAGGAAGGCCCGGGGGGCGGCGCCGCTGGATTCTCCCCCCAAATTGCTGCAAACAGGGAAGCCTGAGATCGCGAAGCACATTCTCCCGCGGTCCGCATCGTGTCGCTGATCCGCCGGAACGCCCCACAGGGTCATCTCGGTCCGGATTAGCGGGAACGCCGTGCTGATATCGCTAATCGTCGTGCGTACGCCGTGGTCGTTCGCGCGCACTCCACCGATCACGTGGGTCCCTCCGAAGGCGAACACGACGAACGCAAAGTCCGCTAGGTCGCCTTCGCGCGGCACCATGTTGTAGACCGGGTACTGATGACCGATGGTACTTCCCGCCTCGGCCGGCGACCCCCCCTTCTCCCCGAAGGTCAGCTTAACCGTCCCGACCTGCGTCGAATGCGGGCAGAAGTCTGCCCCACTTGGGGCGATCGTCATAGCTGACCGCGGGCATTTCGGCGTCGCGTTTGGATCGCCGACAAACCCAACCGGCAGGTCAACCTGGATGTCCTTGACGTTCTCGTCGGGCAACGTGACCCAGTTCGCGGTGCCTCCCGACGGCGGCGTCGTCGTCGAGTTCAGCTCGAAGCTCGTCGTCGCCTGGAACGGCACTGCTCCGGCCTGGGTCTCCGGCCCGAGGATCGTGCCTCCGGCGTTTGCCTTGTTGGTCTCCGCGCTCACGCTGCCCGGGGCGAACCCGAACGCGGCGCGGGCCTGCGAGACGCTCCCCAGCACCACAACCGCGCTGGCCAACAACACCAGCAACGCAACCGCCAAGCGGCGCGCACCGGTCGAACCGACCGCCATCTCACGGCCCATCGCGGCCTCCGTCACTCCGTCACCCTGCTTGAAGCGCAACGACATCCTCATCGCCCGCCCTTCCCGTCCGAAGCCACGGCAACGGACACCGCCCGCTCACCCGACCTCGACTCTTTCGAACGCGACGACGACTTGGCCTTGCGGAACGTCATCCGCACCCGCGTCGAGCGCGTCTTGCCCGCCTCCGGCGTGAACCGCACCGTCACCCGCACCTGCACACGACCACGACGGTTCAACGTCCGCTTCGCACGCGACGACAGCCGCACCGGAATCCGATATGCCGTCCCCGACCGCTTCACCGTCCGGGAGCTGCGCCGCAGACCCGAACCTGACGTCCGAACCGTGCCCTCACCCGACACGCGCACCCGCACATGCCCCGAACTACCACGGACGGTACGGCTGCCCTTGACCAGAGAGACCTTCGTCGACGCTGAGTCGCCCTTCTTCTGGGCCGGCGGAGCGGGGATGTTCCCCGCACCAACGAATCCCGCCGTGCCCGGGAGCAACACGCCCGGCGTCCCGTCGACACCGCCCTGGCACGCGTCGCCCACGCAAGGCGCTTCATCGCCGGTCGGCTGGGAGAATCCGCCGCCGATCCGTGCGACGTACAGATCCTGATCGCCGTTATCGAAGTCCTCCGGCAACAGCGAGTCGTTCGTGACGAAGAAGACGTCGCGACCGGACGCGGTCGCCCCGGCCAGGAACGAACCCATCGAGCCGGTCCCCCCGGAGATCAGCCGCAGCTCACCGTTCGCATAGCGGTAGACATCCGATTTGTCGTTCGTGTCCCGCGCGACGAGCCGGTCGACGGACTCGAAGAACACCATGCCGTCGTTGGTCACGTTCCTCCGCGGTGCGAGGTCCGCAGGGCGCCTAAGCTGGCTCTGCAGCGACGCGTGGCCGGCGGGGGTGACCCCCGCGACGCACGACACGCAGGTCACCGACAAGTCGGCCAAATCGTAAAGGAAGACCTGGTCGGTCGTGTACCCCGCCGGACGGTGTAGGCCGACGGCCTTCGACCCATCGGCGCTCACACTGACCGACACGGCAGGGTTGAAGTTGTTTCCAACGTACGGCCCCACGAGGCGGATCTGGCCGCGGTCGTACGCATACAGCTTTCTGCCACTGGCGGGCGCACCCGGAGCCAGCACCCCGTTGGCCACGAAGTAGATGCGCGAACCATCGTCGGACATCCCCGCCAGCTGCCGGCCTTGGATGTTGGCCGCCGCCGCGGTCAGCGCCGGGGTCAGGAACCGCAACGTGCCGCTGGTCGCCGTGCCGTCGACGACCGGACCCAGATCGTACGCGTACAACCCACCTCCCGTCGTCGCGTCGTCGGTCAGCATCTCCGTACTCATGAAGTACGCCGTCCGACCGTCGCGGCTCGCGCCCATCAACTCCGGCTGGCGCCGCGTATCCGCGACCGTCCGCTGCGACGCAGAGATCATTGCCGTGCGACTGCCGTCGATCCGGGCGTACAACTGACCGGCGTCGTCGGTCACCGTCGAGCATCCCGCGACACCGTTGTTAACGCCGCTGTTGAAGAAGATCACCCGACCGTCGCCGGAAATCGTTCCGATGGTGTCTCCGTTGCTGCCCCCATCACCCGCGATTCGCGCACCGCACGGGTTGATCAGCGAGCCATCGGCCTTCAGGCCGACCACCCGCAACTGGTCGCCGACTCGTTCATAGAGCCCCTGGCCGAACGCCCGGCCGATTTCCAACGGCATCACAAGCGCTTCGGGTGTCGAGAACACCACGTGGCTAGCGTCGGCGCTGGTCGCTTGCAGCGCAGCGGTAGCCGTAGACGTCTTGGGGACACCGTTGTGCGACAGCCACGTCGTGCTGGTGCCGTCGAACCGGTAGAGATCCGCTCCGTCGTGGTCGTTCGGGTCGCAGTTGTTGGTCTCCGCCGCCTGGGGAACGCTGACGCTAAAGTCCAGCGACCAGCCCTTTGAGGTCCACGAGTCTCCGACCTGAGGAAAGCCGCTCTGGTCGGTGCTGCAGATCGCGGGGGTCATCGGGCGGGGCTTCCAGCCGTCCGTCTCGCGTGTTCCCACGAAGGTGCTGATGTGACCGTTGAGTGCCCCCGGCAGGGGCGTGAGCGTCATAAAGAGGGCCTGATCTCCACTCTCCGACGGAAAGATCAAGGGACTACCCGGGACGGTCAACGTGTAGGCCGTCTTCTCCGCCGGCGTCACCAGCTCGTACGCCCGACAGTCCGGCAGCAGGGCCGACGGCCCGACCCGGAACTCGGCGTTGGCGCAGTTGTCGGCCGCGACGGCTGAGGACGCTCCCCCGCCAAGCATGAGTACTGCGCTCCCGATGGTGGCCGCGGCGACTCCGGCGGCACGGCGACCGAGGGCTGCTCGGTCTGGCTCGGTCGGACGATCGACCGATCGCCCGCCTCTACGGCGGTTCAACTGTTCTCGCAACACACGCTCTCCCCTTCGTTTTCCTGCGGTCCCCCGGGGTGCGTACGGCGCACCGTCTGCACACGGGGATACCGACCTAGGCCTATGGCCCGCAGTGGAGCGATACAACCAGCCGTCCAGTGGGTTGACTATTCCTCGCCGGAACCTTTGAATTGAGCCATTTCACGGCGAGGATCGACCCAGAACACGCGGCTTCGTACGGTGGTACGGTCGGTAGCGATGGAGAGCACCACGTCCCCACGCCGCCGGGCGCTACCCCGGGCCGCGGCGGCCCTCGTCGTCGCCGCGTTGCTCGTCCTCTCGGGACCCGCCGGCCCGTCGGCGACGTCCGCGAAGACCCTCAAGGCAACCGAGAACGCGTCGCTCCGGCTGCAGAAGAAGAGCGGCACGATGTTCCGCCACCGCGGCAAGGTGACCGGCACGGTGTCGGGTCCCGCCTACTCGCGGATCCGCCTGAAGGGCCTGACCCTGGACGGCACCGTGACGGTCAAGTCGAAGCACGGCAAGCTGCACATCCGGATCAAGGGCAAGGCCCGATCGGGCGGGATGAAGCCGTTCTTCGAAGGGACCGCGAAGATGTCCGGCGGGACCGGGCGCTACCGCAAGGCCAAGGGCAACGGTCGCTTCACCGGCGTCGTCAACCGGTCCAACTGGTCGGCGAGCATCCGGGCCGTCGGGTCGCTGACCTATTGACCAGCCAGCAACCACTCCGCAGGGTCCTTCGCACCGGCGCGCTCGCCGGTGCGCTCGCCGCCGTGGCCGCCCCGCTGGTCGCGCCGGCCGTGACGTCCGCGGCCACCACGAAGGCGAAGAAGCGGCCGTCGCCGATCTCGTTCACGGCCAAGCTCGGGTCCGAGGCCCGCCGGGGCGGCAACGGGTCGCTGTCGCTGCGGATCGCGATCAACCCCAAGCGGCTGGACGCCACGATGACGCAGCTACGGGTCTACACCCCCAGCGCGCTCGACCTGGCGCTGAGCGGGCTGGGCCTGGACGAGTGCAGCGTCGCGCGCGAGCGGTTCGCCGAGGTGATGGTCTCGACCCCGACCCCGGTGACCTGCCCGGGCAACGCGCTGATCGCCACCGGCTCGGCGCGCGCCGAGCTGCGCTTCAGCACCGACGAGGTGATCACCGCCGAGGGGTCGGTCGGGCTCTACGCGGGGGCCAACCAGTCCTCCGACCCGGGGCTGGTCACGATCGTCGAGAGCCGCCACCCGGTCGCCACGCAGTTGCTGTACTCCGGAACGCTGTTCGACGCGCCGCGTCCGTACGGGATCGGGATCCAGATCCGCACCCCGCCGTTGCCGGCGATGCCGCTCGACGCGACCACCGCGATCACCCGCATGTCGCTGACCATCGGCAGCCCCTCGATCGTCTACACACGGCGCGACAACGGCTACGACGTGCGCTACCAGCCCGCGTCGATCCCGATTCCCCGGTCGTGCCCGAAGCGCGGATTCCGGTTCTGGGCCGAGCTGCGATTCCGCGACGCGCCTCGGCGCACCGCGGTCGCCTACGCGCCCTGCCCGCGCCGTTCGCCGCGGGGCTGAGCAGCGTCACGCACAGCGTTCGGTTTACAGCCGTGCCGGCTGTGCCATATGCTCGTATCCACTGTCCGACGGCGATAGTGGTGCTCACGCAGTGTCCGTACCCACGAAATATGCAGTTCTTGGCCTGATCGCACGTCAACCAACGTACGGCTACGCCCTGATGCAGCAGCTCCGCAACTGGGCGATAGACCCATCGACGGTGCGCACGTCGTCGGTCTACACCGCTCTCACCCGGCTGGAGCGCGAACGGCTGATCGAGCAACGCGGGTCCGCTCCGGCCACCGCCAGCGAGCGCCAACCACGGATCACCTACGCCGCGACGCCCGCCGGCGAGGCGCGCCTGGACCGCTGGTTCGAGAGCAAGCCGGCCTCGTACGAGGAGCTGCGGATCCGGATCGCGCTGGCTCGTCCCCAGGACATCGACACCCTGATCCACTTCGTGATCACCGCCGAGCGCGAGTGCCTGGACCTGATGCAGGATCTGGAAGTCCCGTCGCTCGACGCTGCGACGGTCCAGCGTCAGCCGTGGGAAGCCCTCTGCGGCGCGATCCTCGGATCGCTCGACACCACCGAGTTGGCGGCACGCAGCCGCTGGCTGCAGGACGCCCGCGGCGCGCTCGAGGCGATCCGCGCCGAGGCGGGACCGAAGCAGCGCTAGAGCGCGCGCAGGCGGTACGCCGTGCGCCAGGTCCGCAACGCCGGGACCAGGGTCCGGGTCAGCGCTCCGCCGGAACGCGCCAGGTCGCGGCTGCAATCGCGCAGCTCGCGGTCGCGCGCGCTGTCGCGGGACAGGAACATCGCGATCATCGCGCCGACGATCACGGCGTGCCGCTCACCCTCACGTAGCCGCCGGACCTCGCGCATGCTCCGCTCGATCACCATCGCGATCCGCGCCGGGGCGGCCTCCGGCGAGGCGTAGTACCCGACCATGCTCCAGTCACCCGACGCCAGGTCCTCGGCCCGATCGACGTAGCTGTCGAGCATCGTCGAGAGCGCCGCCGTCCAGCGGTAGGCCGCGGCCGCCGCCATCAGCTCGCGATCGGCGTCGCCCGGCAGGGCGCCCTGGTCGGGAGGACGTCCGGCGAGCGCCAGCAGCACGATCACCGTCATCGCCGACGCGGCTCCGGCGGCGTGCTCGAACCATTCGAGGTCGTCGCTGGCGCCGTACTCGTCCTGGGCGAACGCGCGGAGCCGGGCGTCGCGGCGGGAGGCGTCGGGATCGTGGGCGATCTCCAGCGCGCGGACGCGCTCGGCTTCGCGGACCAGCAGATCGCGGGCGGCCGCGTACCGCGGGAGCGCCGCGCAGTCGCGCCGGCAGTCGGCGACGAGCTCCGCCAGGTACCCGCCGTCGTCGTGGTGCGCCAGACCCGCGTAGTAGCGGTCGCTGACCGGCGACGCCGGGTCGACCGCGTCGACGACGGCGCGCATCAGGTGCCCGCTCTCGGTCGCGGCGGCGATCGTGCGCTCGCTGACCGTGTCGAGGTAGTTGGCCATCACCTGGAACGTGACCAGCAACCGCTGGACCGCCGGTCGGCCGTCGCCGGCGGCCACCGTGGCGAACAGGGCCGCCCCGTTGACGTACGAGCGCTTCTCGTGCAGCGCGACGAGCGCGCCCTGCCGCAGGACGGGGTCCGGGATGAGCTGCGCCCGGAGCTGCCACCGCGCGACATCGTCGCTGACCCGGCGCAGTCCGCCGCCGAGCTGCTGACCAACGGCGACGCCGAGCGCCGTGAGCTGCCGCGGCGACCACGGCGCGGGGCCGGACAGCAGGTCCGCCCGGCGGATCTGGAGTGCGCGGACGGTCCTAGTCACTGATTCGCAGCGAGGGTCGGACACGAGCCACAAAGTACCCAGGAACGGCGACGACCAACAGAGCCACCGCGACGACCAGGCCGAAGCTGACCACCGCGACCTGGCCCTGCACGTGCGCGATCACCGGGAATCCGCTGATCGTCTCGAGGCCACGGCTGAACAGCACCTGGCCGAGCAGCGCGAAGACGGCGCCCGCCAGGCAGCCGCTGATGAACAGGGTTCCGCTCTCGACGGCCAGCGAGCGCCACATCACCCCCGTCGAGTGGCCGTCGAGCTTCTGTCGCGCCACCGACGCGCGCCGCTGCCACAGCAACGCCGCCATCGCGGCCGCCATCGCGAAGACCGCGACGACCAGCGTCAGCGACGAGATCTGCGACAGCCGCGTCAGACCCGACCGCGCCGAGACCTGCTGGCGCTCGGCACGCTCCGCGGCGGTCTCGACCCGCAACGCGGTGCGGGATCCCAGCGCCGCCCGGACCCGGGCAGCCACCGCCACCGGGGCGGCGTCCGGGACGACCTGGACGTTGTAGGCGCTGATGTCATCGGTCCGCCATCCCCGGCGGTAGTCGCTGGGCGCCACCGCGATCGCGCCACCGGACCAGCCGAGGTTGGTGGTGATCGCCGCCACGCGGAGCGGGAGCGGCCGGGACGAGGGCAGCACGAACGTGTCGCCGATGCCGACCTCGAGCGCGTCGCTGACCGCGCGGGAGAGCGTGGCCCAGCCGCCCGCCTCCAGGCGCCGGGTGGTCGTCTCGACGTCGCCCTCGACGATCTGCGACGCCGGCACCGGGACGGTGGGCCCCGGCGACGGCGCCAGCACCCAGACGCGGCGGTCGACGACGTCGAGGAACCCGGAGCGGTACCCGCGCAGCGAGGCGACGCCGGGCACCGCCTCGATCTTCTCGGCCTGGGTGTCCGGGAAGGGCGTCGTCGCGAGCAGGCCGCCGGGACCGCTCGGCGAGACCCACAGGTCGGACGCCCCGTTGAGCTCCACGCTGACCTGGTCGAGTCCGGCCTGCAGGTTGGTGCGGGCCCCCTCCAGGGCGACTGCGCCGAAGACCGCGATCGCTCCGGTCGTGGCGATCGCGAGCGACCGGGCGCGCCAGTCCTGGGCTCGGAGCTGGGGCAGCGCCAGCTCGACCGCGACGATCGAGCGACCGCGCCGACCGCTCAGCCACGCCAGACCGACGATCACGCCGCTGATCACGGCGGGCAGCAGCAGGATCAGGGCGAGCACCAGCGCGATCAGGCCGGCCAAGGCGATCCCCGGCGCCACGATCGTCACCGCGACGGCGAACGCGAGCAGTGCCAGGCCGAGCAGGGACGCGCGTCGACGAGCCCGGCCGACGGCATCGAGGTCGGCCACGTCGCGGTGCGGGACCCGGTCGAAGATCACCCGGCGCAGCGGCGCGAGCACGCCCAGGGCCGCGGCCAGCATCCCCCCGGCCGCGGCGATCACGACGCTCGACACCGTGACGGTGCGGCTGTCGCCCATCGGGAACGCCCCGGCCAGGAAGCTCACGTCCGAGCCGAACCCGCGGCGCGACAGCAGGTCGCCGAGCACCAGGCCGATCACCACCGCGACGCCGCCGAGGACCAGCGCGTCGAACAGCAGGATCCGGATCACCTGCGACGGGCGGTACCCGTCCAGTCGCAGATCAGTGGCCAGCGCGCGACGACTCGCGACGGTGACGAGGATCGCGCAGAACGCGAAAAGGAACCCGATCAGCGCGCTGACGACGCTGGAGATCGTCGTGGCCTGGTTGGTCGGCTCGGCGGCGGCCGCGAACAGGTTGGCCTCGTAGGTCGAGCTCCGCACGTCCATCCGGTCGCCCGCCAGCGCCTGCATCTCGGCGCGGACCTCGGCCACGGCGCCGGGCTCGGCCTCCACCAGCACCCGCGTGATCCGGTCCGGTCGGCGGGCCAGCTTCTGCATGTAGGGCAGCGGGACGATCGCGATCGCCGTGTCCTCGAGGTCGCCGAGGTCCTCCTGGCTCATCACCGCGATCGGCACGCGGACCGAGCGACCGGCGATCTGCATCCGCGCGTCGTCGCCGAACCGCACGCCGATCCCGCGGGCGATCGGCGCGGGCAGGCCGACGGTCTCCTGCTCGGCCGCCTCGGCCGGGGTGAAGCCCTCCAGCAGCGGGCCGCGCAGTCGTACGGTCCGGGGGTCGGCCCCGAACGCCGAGACCGGCCGCTCGCCGCGCGGTCCGATCACGTTGACCTCGACCTGCAGGATCGGGGCCGCGATCCGCACGCCGTCCAGCGCCTGGATTCGTGGGACGACGGTGTCGGGCACGCCCGCGGGGGTGCGGGAGACGAGCTGTAGCTGGCTGTTGCCGACCAACCCGGCGTTCAGTCGCTCGACCGGCCCGGACAGGCTCGTGCTCGCGACGAGCGAGGCGTAGAGCAGCGCGACGCCCGCGGCGATCCCGGCGACCGCCAGCAGCTCCTGCAGCCACCGGTGACGCAGGCGCACCCGGTAGAGCACCAGCACGTTGAGCAGCCACCGTCGGTTCGGGGCCGGCAGTGGGTGGTCTGCGGGGCGGCGTCTCACCGGGGCGTCGGAGCGTCCTGCGGCAGGCGATCGTGCAACACGCCGTCCTCGAGAGTGAAGACCCGGTCGGCGTATCCCGCGGCCTGTGCGTCGTGGGTCACGAGCAGGGTCCCGATCGCCCGGTCCTTGGTCACGTCCCGCAGCAGCCCCAGCGTCTCGTGCTTGCGGTGACTGTCCAGGCTCCCGGTCGGCTCGTCGGCCAGCAGCACGCTCGGACCGGTCGACAGCGCGCGGGCGATCATCACCCGCTGACGCTCGCCCATCGAAAGCTGATCCGGCCGGTGGGCGAGTCGCGACCCCAGCCCCAGCGCCTCCAGCAACGGCGCCATCTCGCGGCGGGCCTTGCGGACGCCGGTGCCGGTGCCCAGCAGCTTCATCGCCGCGTTGTCCAGGGCCGTGGCCCCGCCGAGCAGATCGACGGACTGACGCACGAAGCCGAGCTCGTGCATCCGGTAGTCGGCCGCCTCGCGCTCGGAGAGCTCCGAGACGTTGCGCCCGCGGACCAACACGCTGCCGCGGTCGGGTCGCAGCACCGCCGCGGCCATCATCAGCAGCGTGGACTTGCCCGAGCCGCTCGGCCCGAACAACGCCACCAGCTCGCCGGCCGCGATCTCCAGCGAGACGCCGTCGACCGCGCGAACGGTCTCGCTCCCGCTGACGTAGTGCTTGACGAGCTCACGCAGCTCGAGCGCCACCGGCGCGGGTGCAGGCGCGACGCTCATCAACCCTGCCGGGCGCCGCGGACCGGGAAGTCCACCACGGTCGCCACGCGCGGGCTCCCCCCGGTCAAGCGCCCCCCGGCCAACGACCAGATCGCCTGGGCGCCCTGGATCTCGGTCGCCTCGGCGGCGGTCATCAGCACCGAGATCCCGGCCTCGCCGGCGATCGAGCGCAGCAGCCCCATGATCTCCCCGCGCTGGAGCAGCCCGAGGCCCGCGCTGGGATCGTCGACCAGCAGCAGCCGCGGCTCGCGCACGATCGCGCGAGCGATCGACGCCAGCGTCCGCTCGCCGTCCGACAGGTCGTCCCACGATTCGTCGACGATGTCGGCCGCGCCGACCCGCTCGAGCACCCGATGAGCGCGCCGCTGCCCCTCGCGCCAGCTCACGCGATCGAGCAGCGCCATCGCCGTCCAGTCCTTCATCGACAGCTCGCGGCTCGACGGCCCGACCCGGGTGGCGATGCCGATCGCGGTGTGGAGCAGCGCCCCGGCCTCGCGTCGTGACAACGACGCGATGTCGCGCCCGTCGAACAACACCCGGCCGGCGTCCGGCTCCTGGAGTCCGGCGGCCAGCTCGAGCAGCGTCGTCTTCCCCGCGCCGCGTCCACCCCAGACCGCGCCGATCTGCCCGGTGTCGAGCTCCAGGTCCGCGTCGACCAGCACGTCGACCGCGCGATGGCCGCGCCAGTGGCGCTTGCTCACCGATTCGAACTGCAGCAGCGCGCTCATGATCCGCTCCGTCGCTCGGCCCGCCCGCGCAACGCCTCCAGCTCGACGCGGGCGTCCTGCAGCCAGCGGGCGCGACTCGCCAGCTCGATCGTGTCGAGCTGGACCAGGATCGATCCGCAGAGCGCCTCCCACGAGCGGGGCGCCCCGGGGTCCAGAGCGGGCGCGTCGTAGCGCTGCAGGCGCTCGAGGCACTCACGCTCGGCCGACAGCGCGTAGGCGATCAGGTGATCGACGTCAGCCGGACGCGCCAGCGCGATCCGCAGCCGCAGCTCGTCGTAGCTGCCCGGCGTAGTGGCCAACCAGGCGTCGAGCCGCTCCTCGCCCGCCGGCGTCGCGCCGTAGGTCATCCGCGGCTGCCGGTCCGTGCCCTTCGCCGCGGCGGGACCACGAACCTCGATCAGCTCTTCGTCCTCGAGCCGCGACAGCGCGGTGTAGACCGAAGAGCTGCGGACGGTGGCGGGATCGATCGACCAGCGCCGGAGCTGCTGCATCAGCGCGTACCCGTAGGTTGGGCGGCGCGCCACCAAACCCAGTACGGCGTATTTCGTGGAAGAGGACACGCAACATCACCCCCGCCGTGCGGGAAGCGCCAGTATATGTGACTCAGAGCACATGCGTACGCTCTTCAGGCGGCGAGCACCGGCATCGACGTCGCCCCGGGTCGGCAGTCCGACGGATCGAGCGAGCGCAGCGGGAACGCCGCGTCCGCCAACTCGCCGACGACACCGGGCAGCGTGTGCAGCTCGCCGCGAGTCATCCGCGTACGGATCGCCTCGCGAACGGCGCCGATCCCGAGCGGCGCCAACCGCCGCGCGACCGGCTCCTCGAGCCCGAACCGGACCAGCACGGCGTGCGCCTCGGCGACCAGCTCCTGGACGGCCGCCTCCTGGCTGCGCTGGGCGCGATGGCCGGCCGCGTGCACTTCGAGCAGGACGGCGTCGGCTCGGGCGGGGTCGGCCACCACGTACTCGATGGCCGCCTGCAGTCCGCGCCGGAGCTGGTGCTCGGGCACCCCGTCGGCGTCGATCGCCGCCCGGACCGCATCGACGAGCTGGCCCATGCACTGGTCGTGCGCGGCGACGAAGGCGTCCTCGGGGCCCGCGAACCAGGCGTTGAACCCGCGCCGAGAGACTCCCGACGTCCGGATGATCTCCGACACCGAGAGCGCCCCGTATCCACTGGCCGAGGTGATACTGAGCACCGCCTGAAGCACGCGGTGCTTCTCCGTGAGCGCACGCTCGTCCGCAGCACCACCACCTCGCGATGGTCGACCGGCCCCGCTCGATCCGATCGAGAACGTCGATAGCTCCCACGGACTGCCGGGAGTTTCCATGTTGGTCACGCTCCTGTCCGCTCCACCCTCAGCCGCCGAGAGGCAACGCACCTCGCGGACCCGATCGGCCCAAGCTATTCGCGGCCCCGCGGCCACGCCAGACTCACGGCGAGGTGTTCCAATGCGAGTGATTCTCGGCTGACCCGATCAGGTTTCAGACTTGGACAGCCGCCCGCGAGCCTCCTTCGAAGTGGCCCGGCGCCCGGACCGACCGCCACGGCGACCTGTTGACGTTCTGCCCGCAGTACGAGCACAACCTCAACAGGTCGCCGCGAGGCACCACACGCCGTACGCATCCTACGGACCCGTAGCCAGCCGGGGAATCCTTTGCTACGGTGGCGTAGCTTCACGTCGGAGCGAACACCACCACGCAGGGGGCAGGGATGAGCACCACCACGGCATCGCGGACCAGCGCCGCGGACAAGGACGCCTACGAGGCCATGCTGCACACGCTGTCGGAGGGCTCGGTGCACGTGCACTTCGATCCCTACGAGGACATCGCCTGGGACGCGCCCGAGATGGCCGTCGACCAGCGGGATCCGCGCTGGGAGCTGTCGCCCACGCTCGATCCGCTCGGCGCCACCGCCTGGTACCAGGGCCAGTCCCCCGAGCGCCGGATCGAGATCGGCCGCTGGCGGATGATGAACGCGATGAAGGTCGGCGGCGCCTTCGAGAGCATCCTGATCCGCGGGCTCATGCACTACGCGATGAACCTGCCCAACGGGTCGCCCGAGTTCCGCTACTGCCTCCACGAGATGACGGAGGAGTGCAACCACATCCAGATGTTCCAGGAGCTGGTCAACCGCAGCGGGACCGACGTGCCGGGCATGCGCCCGCTGTTCCGCGCCGCGTCGCCGGTGATCGGGCTGGCCGGCGGCTACCTGCCGGTGATCCTGATGATCGGGATCCTCGGCGGCGAGGAGCCGATCGACCACTACCAGAAGGCCCTGCTGCGCGAAGGCGTTCCGATGCCGCCGGCGGTCCTGCGGACGATGGAGATCCACATCGCCGAGGAGGCCCGCCACATCTCGTTCGCCGACGCGTTCCTGCGGCTGCGACTGCCGCGGCTCGGTCGCGTCCAGCGGGCGATCGTCTCGGTCTCGTTCCCGGTGATCATGCGCTGGCTGGCCGGCGAGATCATGACCCCGCCGCGCGCGTTCCAGAAGCGCTTTGCGATCCCGGACGACGTCTTCCGCGAAGCGTTCTGGCGCAGTCCGCAGTCGCAGGCGATCATGGCCTCGTACTTCGGCGACATGCGCGCGCTGGCGACCGAGACCGGGCTGATGAACCGCGTCAGTCGCCGGGTCTGGCGGCGGATGGGGATCGACGGCGAGCCGTCGAGCTACCGCGGTCAGCCCGACCGTCGCGCCGAGCTGGTGCCCTGATCCCGTGATCGTCACCGCAACGCGCGGGAATCGCTGATGCCCCACGTCGTCACCCAGTCCTGCGTCGGCGACGGCTCGTGCGTCTTCGCCTGCCCGGTCAACTGCATCCAGCCGACCCCGGACGATCCGGCGTTCGAGCTGGCCGAGATGCTGCACGTCGACCCCGTGGCGTGCGTCGACTGCGGGGCGTGCGTGAGCGCGTGCCCCGTCGACGCGATCAAGCCGCACCGTCAGCTCGACGATCACGAGCGGGCGTTCGCGCTGATCAACGCGGCGTACCACCGAACGCCGCGCAAGCGCGCGCTGCTGGCGCCGGTCCGGCCGCCGCTGCGGGTCCGGGACCGCGGCCAACCGCTGCGCGTCGCGATCGTCGGATCGGGACCGGCCGCGATGTACGCGGCCGAGGAGCTGCTGACGATCCCCGGCGCGCGGGTGTCGGTCTACGAGCGGCTGCCGGTCCCCGACGGCTTGGTCCGGTCGGGCGTGGCGCCCGACCACCGGCGCACCCGCCGGGTCAGCCGCCAGCTCGACGCGATCCGCCGCCACCCCGGGCTGACGATGCACCTGGGGGTCGAGGTCGGCCGGGACGTCACCGACGCCGAGCTGCGCGAGACCCACCACGCGGTGATCTACGCGGTCGGCGCGGCGGCGGACCGGCGGCTCGACGTGCCGGGATCGGACGCACCCGGTGTGTTGTCGGCCACCGAGCTGGTCGGCTGGTACAACGGCCACCCCGACCACGCCGACCGCACGGTCGTCCTGACGCACCGCCGGGCCGTCGTCGTCGGCAACGGCAACGTCGCGCTCGACATCGCCAGGATCCTGACGGCCGACCCGAAGTCGTTGGAGGACACCGAGATCGCCCCAGCCGCGCTGGCCGCGCTGCGGGAGAGCCGGATCGAGGAGGTCGTGGTGGTCGGCCGCCGCGGTCCAGAGCACGCCGCGTTCACCCTGCCCGAGCTGGTCGGCCTGACTTCCACGCCCGGCGTGACGGTGGGCGTCGACCCGGCCGAGCTGACCGGCCTGCCGGACGACGATCCGAAGGCCGAGCTGCTGCGCAGCCTGGGGCCGCCGGCGCGGTCCGGACGGCGGATCACGTTGCGCTTCGGGTTGTCGGCCGTGGAGGTTCATGGCGAGGAGGCGGTGAGCGGGGTGACGTTCGCGGGCGCTGGATCCGAGCACCAGCGGATCGCCGCCGGTCTGGTCGTCGCCTCGATCGGCTACCGCGGCCTACCGGTCGCCGGCCTGCCGTTCGACGACGCCACCGGAACGGTCCCCAACGACGAAGGTCGCGTCGTCGACCCCGCCTGCGGCGGCGCGCGGCCGGGGACCTACGTGGTCGGCTGGATCAAGCGCGGCCCGAGCGGCTTCATCGGCACCAACAAGGCCTGCTCCCAGGACACCGTCGCGGCGCTCGTCGAGGACTACAACGCCGACCGGTTGCCGTCGCCGCCGCGGAACGTGTCGGTCGAGGACGCGGGCACCCGGGTAGGCGCGCGCGGACGCCGCCGTCCGCGGACCTGGTCGCGTTGACCGGCATCCCGCTCCGCTGGTCTGCGACGGGGCCGACTGCCGCCGGCTAGGGTTCGGCCGATGGGCGGGCACCGTATACGGATCGTCCTGGCCCTCATGGTGCTTCCGCTGGTCGCGGGGTTCAGCGGCGTGCTGGGGCTCTGGGTCGGGGCGAACACCGGAGAAGATGCCGAACAGGCAGCCTGGTCGCTGCTCGGGGTCCGGGACGGAGGGCGCACGTTGGTCGTCCGGGGTTCGAGCCACGGCGCCTGCGAGAGAACGAAGGTCACCGCCGACGAGTCGCAACCGGACCGGGTGGTGATCGACTCCCGCGTCCTGGCGTCCCGGGGCGGCGGTGGGGTGTGCATCCTCATGCTCATGCCCGGCGAGCGATTCGCGCTACGCCTCGACCGCCCGATCGTCGGCCGCGCCGTGGTCGGCAAGCGGCGAAAACTCGATCCGAGGTACGACCCCGGAGACGCCTTCGAGCCGGTCGACGACGATCGCCGCAAGCGCTGGACCGGTCGGGCGTTCGCCGTCCCTGACCGTCCGCCGCCGAACGTTGTCGGCTTGCGCTTCCGCGACGCACGCCATGCGCTCTGCAACGCCGGGTTCGAAGCCCGTCGCCCTCGTGGCGATGTCCGCACCGGGATGGTCGTCGCGCAACGCGCACCGGTCCGCCAGCCCCCGCCGGGCCACTGGCGCCACCCGACGTGCACCAACGGGATGCTGCCGGCGGTCGATCTGGACGTCTGGGCGCGGTAGACCGCGCGAGCTGCGGGTGGTCTTCGACGACGAGAAAGTCGTCCTCGGGGAATAGCCTGGGACGCGAGCCGCTACCCGCCCGTCATCTGCCCCGACGGAGCGAGCGACCAGGTCATCGCGAACGCCTCGCCGGCGGCGAGGGCGTCCCACCGGCACGCCGCGTCCTGCAGTTCGTCCTGGACGGTGCGCAGGGCGTCCGCGGTGATCGCCGGGAGCCACCAGCGGTCGCCGCAGGCGGTCCGCAGGCCGTCGAGGTCGTAGGGACGACCTTCGAGCGAGAGGTCGGCGACGGCGCGGACGAGCACCTCGGCCTGACGCAGCGACTCGCCGACGCGATCGGTCATCGCGGTCGCCCGGCGGAGAGCGTTCGGCGGCAGCCGACCCTCGACGAAACTCGCGTTCTGGACGGTGCCGCCGCCCGCCAGGACGCCCCACAGTCCCGCGTCGACGCCGAAGTGGTGCTCGACGGTCCGATGGACGATGTCGTGCGGGATCCGACGGACCGGGCCGCCGAGCTTGTTGTAGCTGCCGCCCTCGAGCCGCACGGTCACGCCGTCGCGACGGTGGAGCGACGAGTGGTACCGCGTGCCGTGGCCCTTCCAGACCTCGATCGGGGTAGAGACCGAACGACTCATCCGCCGCACCGTAGTACCCGAACGGCGCATGCGAGGCGCGACCGCACTCGCGGTCGGCATGCATCCATTCGGTCCGCCTCGCCGTTCTCACCCGTATCCGACAACGGTCGACCGGGCTCGCCCGCGCCGACCAGGGACCGAGGGAGCGACATGTCGCACGAGAACGAACAGCACGAGACGCCGACCGACCGCCGGGGGCTGCGCCGCTTGGTGCCGCGGGGCGGGCGCGGGCGTACGCGAGCCGTGATCATCGGGACGGGCATCATCGCCTTCGGCATCGCGCCGCTCGGCTACGCCGCCACCGGCGGCAATCTGACGCTCGGCGAGCGCAACTCCGCCAACAAGGAGACCGAGGTCATCGGCCGCACCGCGGCGACGTCCGGCAACAAGGGCGGCTACTCGACGCGGCAGTCCAACCTGACCTCGACCGGCGGCGGCGCGATCTACGGTTGTCGCTCGACGGCCAAGACGTCTCCGACCGACCGCAAGAACCCCTGTGTCCGGGCGAACAACCTGTCGAGCGGCCTGGCGTTCGAGTTCCAGGCGACCAACGGCCTACTCGGCGGCAACATCAGCGTCGGCAAGGGCGGGGACGCCGCTGTCCCGTTCGTCACCAACGCCACGGGCGTCGCCGCCGGCCTCAACGCCGACCGCGTGGACGGTCACAATGCCGCCGATCTGGTCAAGAAGGCGGTCGACGAGGCCGTCGACAAGGCCGTCGCCGCGGCGCTCGCCAAGAGCCCGCCGACCCGTTGGGCGATCGTCAACGACCAGGGCCAGATCGAGTCGCAGTCCGGCGGCTTCACCGTCGCGTCCGGCTACGTCGGCAACCCGGCCGGGGCGACCGACAACGTCTACATCGATGCCGGTCAGGACCTGACGAACAAGGGCATCACCGCCACGATCGCCCTGCAGAACCAGACCGACCAGAACGGCGACGGCGTGACCAGTGGCCGCGCGCCCGGTGCCGACAACAACCCCGAGTTCGCCGGCGAGATCAGCGCGACCCGCTGCGGCATCAGCGGCGTCGTCGTCTGCGCCCCCGCCGGCACGAACAACCAGAACCATCTCGTCGTCAGCCCGCGCAACAGCGACGGCTCGCCGACCAGTCCCGGCACGCGCAAGCGGTTCTACGTCGCGGTCGTCGGCTGAGCCGACCGGTCGTCACTGACCTGCGGTGACGGAGGCGGCCGTCACCGTGGGTCAACCCTGCAACGCCCGCAGCACCCGGTCGGGACGCAGCGGCAGCTCGCGGAAGCGCACGCCGGTCGCGTGATGCACCGCGTTGCCGATCGCAGCGGGGCTGCCGACGATCCCGATCTCGCCGATCCCCTTGGCGCCCATCGGGTTGAGGTGGCGGTCGTCCTCCTCGATCCAGGTCGCCTGGACGTCCAGCACGTCCGCGTTGACCGGCACGTGGTACTGCGCCAGGTCGTGGTTGAGGACGTCGCCGTAGCGCTCGTCGGTCGTCGACTCCTCCAGCAGCGCCATGCCGATCCCCATGATCAGGCCGCCGACGAACTGCGAGCGCGCCGTGCGCGGGTTGAGGATCCGCCCGCAGGCGAAGACGCCGAGCAGACGCGACACGCGGATCTCGCCGGTGTCGACGTCGACTTCGACCTCGGCGAAGTGCGCGCCGAAGGCGTGGCGCGACCAGTCGTCCTGCGCCTCGATCTCGTCGGTGGTGTCCCAGAGCGCCTCGACCGGCGCGCTCGGGGCCGGAGCGTCGGCGGGCAGGCGCTCGCGCAGCGCCCGGCACGCGCCGTGGACCGCCGAGCCCCACGAGGCCGTGCCGGCGGAGTCGCCCGCCACCGGACCGTCCGGGAGCGCGCTGTCGCCGACGTGCACGTCGACCAGATCCGCGTCGACCCCGAGCGCGTCGGCGGCGATCTGGCCGAGCACCGTGCGGGCGCCGGTGCCGATGTCCGATGCGCCGACGCCGATCTCGAACCGACCGTCGGGATGCGCGCGGGCGACCGCCTCGGCGGGGCTGCGCGCCGCGGGATAGGTGGCGCTCGCGACGCCGGTGCCGACGAGCGTCCGGCCGCGACGTCGGACGCCCGGCCGCGGGTCGCGGTCGGCCCAACCGAACCGCTCGGCGCGCAGCCCCGCCGAGGCGGTCGCCCGCGCGCATCCCGACGGTCGG
>JADKLW010000317.1_pt1 | contig 22295 bp, 16 predicted proteins | sample 8641881 | NCBI WGS metagenome assembly JADKLW01 (sample SAMN16272185, study PRJNA661076) | feces metagenome | isolation source: fecal sample from diarrhoea affected cattle B | host: Bos taurus | place: South Africa: Lokaleng Village, Mahikeng | collected 2019-09 | reverse complement strand
CCGATGCCCGCGGAGACACTGAAAGGCATCCCGCGGAGCCAGAGGAGCAGCACCCCTCCCACCGTGGCCAGCGGTATGGCGGTAAAGATCATCACGGCATCTTTAAACGACTTGAAAGCAAAGTGCAGGAAGATAAAAATCAGCAACAGGGCAACCGGAACTGCTACCAGCAACCGTCTTGATGCATTCTGCAGGTTCTCAAACTGTCCTCCGTAAGTGATGTATACTCCCGGCCTCAGGGTTACCTGCTCATCAACAACAGACTGTATATCCTTCACCACCGACTGCAGGTCCCTGTTGCGCACGTTGACACTGACCACCACCCTGCGGTGCGTGTTCTCTCTCGAGATCCTGGCAGGCCCCTCTGCATACCGGATATCGGCGAGCTCCGAGAGTGGTATCTGGTGTCCGTTGGGGAGGGGGACATACAACTGAACGATGTCATCGATATCCCTCCGGTTGAGCGTGTCGAAACGTACCACCAGGTCGAACCGTCTCTCCCCCTCGAAGACCACACCCGCCGCTTCGCCGCCGAAGGCGGTAGCCAGGTAGCTGTTGAGCATACGGATATCCACCCCATAGTAAGCGATCTTTGCCCGGTCGTAGTCGATCTTTATCTGGGGCAATCCGGCGGTCTTCTCCAGGATCACATCACTTGCACCGGGAATTACCTCGATTAGCCCCTTTATCTCATTTGCCTTCCGGTCGATATACTCCAGGTCATCACCAAAGATCTTGACAGCTATATCGGAGCGGACACCTGTGATCAGCTCGTTGAAGCGCATCTCGATGGGCTGCGTAAATTCGTACTCAATGCCGGGGATGACACTGAGTGCCTCTTTGAACCGGTCGGCCAGCTCCTCCTTGCTGCGGGCACTGGTCCAGCTCTTACGCGGTTTCAGCTTGATGATCATGTCAATCTCCTCCATCGACATAGGGTCTGTGGGCACCTCGGCAGCACCGATCCGGCTGACGATCTTATCCACCTCGGGGAACTCACGGATCAGGATCTGCTCCATCCGGGTGGTCAGCTCGATGGTTTTGGAGAGTGAGGTACCGGTCTTCAGTACCGGTTGTATCACGAAATCACCCTCATCGAGGGTGGGTACAAACTCGCCCCCTATGCGGGTGAAGAGGAAGAGGGTGAGCAGTAGCGACAGCAATGCCGCGCCGAGCACTGCTCTCTTGTGGATGCAGGACCAACGTATCACCGGTGAATAGGTGCGGTGGACAAGTTCCATAAAACGGTCAGATATGTTCCTCCTGTTCGGATGTGCAGGCCGCAGGAAAAGAGAGGAGGCTACCGGTAGCCAGGTGAGCCCCATGATCATTGCACCGATGATGGCAAAACAGAAGGAGAGCGCCATCGGCTTGAACATCTTACCCTCCACACCACTCAGGGAGAGCACCGGGATGAAGACGATAAGGATGATGATCTGACCGAAGATGGCCGACTTCATCATCTTCGCGGCACCGGCGTAGGCGATGGCATCCATGATGCCCCTGCGCTCCTCCCCGCTCCTGCCCTTCAGCTCATCCCGCCGCACCGAAATCTGCAGCACGATGAACTCAGCAATGATCACCGCCCCATCGATGATGATCCCGAAGTCAAGGGCTCCCAGGCTCATCAGGTTGGCATCGATACTAAATATATACATCATGGAGATGGTAAAAAGTAATGCCAGTGGTATGATGGAGGTGATGACAAGTGCTGAGCGTATGTTGCCCAGCAAGAGCAGGACAGTGAGCATGACAATGAGGGCACCCAGCACCAGGTTCTCCACCACCGTGAGGGAGGTCTTCGCCACCAGCTCACTTCTGTCGACAATGGGGTTGATCGTGATCCCTTCGGGCAGATTGTGCCCTATCTCCTCCACGCGGCTTTTGACCTCGTTGATCACCTCCCGTGAGTCCGCATCCTTGAGCATCATCACCTGACCCAGTATGGTCTCGCCATTCCCGTTAGCCGTGATGGCACCATAGCGGTTGGCATGACCCAGTCGTACCGCGGCTATCTGCCTGATCAGGATGGGGACACCCCCCTCGTTTTTCACCACGATGTGCTCAATATCGTCTATCGATCCCACCTGGCCATCTCCCCTGATGAAATAGCTCTGGTTGGTTTTCTCAATATAAGAACCGCCCGATATGCTGTTGTTTGCCTCCAGCGCATCGAAGACCTCCATCAGCGTGACACCCGCGGCAATCAGGCGTGAGGGATCGATTGATACCTCATATTGTTTCAGGTAACCGCCCCAGCTGTTGATCTCCACCACGCCGGGGATGCCGGAGAGTCTTCGTCTGATCACCCAATCCTGTATGGTGCGCAGGTCGACAGCAGTGTAATTGCCCTCATACCCCTCCTCCACATCGAGCGTGTACTGATAGATTTCTCCCAGGCCGGTGGTGATCGGTCCCATTTCAGGTGTTCCGAATCCCCCGGGAATGTTCGCGGAGGCACTCCTGATCTTCTCGGCAATCAGCTGACGCGGCAGATAAGCCCCCATATCCTCATCAAAGACGATGGTCACCAGCGAGATGCCGAACTTGGAGACGGAACGTATCTCCTGCACGCCCGGTAGGTTGGCCATCTCCATCTCCACCGGTGCGGTGATGTACTGCTCGATCTCCTGCGTGGAGAGATTGCCGGAGGTGGTGATCACCTGTACCTGGTTGTTGGTGATGTCGGGAACGGCTCCCACGGGGATATGGAAAACGGCAAATATCCCGAAGGCAGCCACGGTGAGGGTGAATAGAAAAACGATCAGTTTATTCCGGATGCTGAATTCAATTATTTTCTCTAGCATGGCCGTCGTTTTTATGAAAGGTGATGTTCAGGTATTTCTTGTTATCTCTGCAAAAATAGAAAAAATATGAATGTATACAATTGCTATTACCATCCAATGCCATAATCTTCACCGTAGTTGCTGCTGCCGCCCCAGAAGGTGCCCTGCTCGCTGTCGAACCAGATGGCATTGATGGGGCCGCTGGTACGGTCGGAGAACTGCAACCTGTAACCCATACCGGTCAGCACCTGGCGTACAGAATCAGGCGTAGCGGAGTTTAGCAACAGCTCTCCCGGCCGCGGTGCCCGCTCGCCGGTCTTTGTGCCGCCAAGCGACAACCAGAGCTGGTTGGTATTGATATTGGCCGCCTCGCAAGCCTGCTGTATGTTCATGCCGAACTCCACCATGTTCAGGAAGAACTGCAGCTGGTTCTGCTCCTGCGTATCGCCCCCCTGCACGGCAAACGAGAGGAAAGGCTCGCCGTCATTCAACGCCAGTGAAGGTGTGAGCGTCACCCGCGGCCTCTTTCCCGGCTCCACCACGTTGAACGGGTTGAGTGCTTCGTCAAGCACAAAGCTCTGCAACCGCTGGCTCAGGCCTACACCCGTGTTGCCGGCGATACAGGCAGGGATCCAGCCTCCGGAGGGGGTGACCGAGACGATCCATCCTTCCGCGTCAGCGGCCTGAATGGTGGTGGTGCCGCGCCAGAGGCGCTCCATATAAAGGGAGTCGGCAGCTTCCACCGATGTAAAATTGAATCCGCTTGCAACACCCATACCATCAGTGTTACCTGCAACATCTTCCATCATCAAATCCCTTTTCACAGAGGTAATCGCATCGTGCCGCGGCACGAAATCGCGCTCGCCGGCAGGGGTAATATCGAAGCCCCGTTCTTTCAGCAGTTTCAGGTAAGGGTTTCTCTTTCCCTCAAAGGGATAGGGATCACCCGGCCCCACCGACGGGTTATTCCTGTCGTCCCACATTTCTGAAGCCCGCTGACGAGCGTATGCTTTATCCAGCAGGCCTTTGATGGGTATATCGGTATGAAAGGCGGGGTCACCGTAGTAGAAATCGCGGTCGGCAAAAGCCATGCTCATCGCCTGGTAAAGAGTATGGATATATTGTGGTGAGTTGTAGCCCATCGCTTTCAGGTCGAAATGCTCCAGGATATTGAGGCTCTGCAGCAATGCCGGCCCCTGCGACCAGGGCTGTAGCTTGTAGAGATCGATCCCCTTGTAAGTCACATGCAGTGGCTCCTCCTCCCGGGGTTGCCACCCCGCCAGGTCTTCCATCGTGATCAGACCCCCCTGTTCCTGCACACCGCGGATGAATTCGCGGGCGATATCGCCCTTGTAGAAACGGTCACAGGCAACACGGATGGCCTCCTCACGACTTTTACCCGCCTGCAGCGCCTGCTGTTCCGCCTCCACCAGCTTCTGCAATGTTCTCAGCAGCTCCTCCTGAACGAAGAGCTCACCCGCCACCGGTGTCTCCTGTGCCTCACCCGGGTGGGTGATAAAGAGGTCGCGGCTATATTTCCACTCTTTCAACTGTGCTTTGTTCCGCGCCACCGCAGAGGCAAAGGGGATATCCACCGGGAAACCGGCAGCCAGCTCCAGCGAGGGTGCCAGCACCTGCTGCAGGCTCATGGTGCCGTAGCGTGCCAGCATATAACACAACCCGCCGACGGTGCCGGGGGTGACCGCTGCCAACGGTCCCAGTTCCGGAGGAAACTCATATCCCAATCCCTTGAAATAACCGGCGGTCGCTCCCGTGGGGGCTACACCCAGCGCGTTGATGGCAATCACTTTCTTCGTGTGGGGGTTGTAGATCAGCGCCTGTGTTTCACCACCCCAGCTCAGCACATCCCACAGGGTACAGGTGGCCCCCAGCATGGCACAGGCGGCATCCACCGCGTTGCCTCCCTGCTGGAAGATCATCGCTCCTGCCTGTGCCCCCAGTGGTTTACCGGTGATCGCCATCCACTGCTTCCCGTGGAGAACCGGCTTTTGCGTGCGTTGTGAGAAGACCGGAGCGGAGAGCAGAAAAAATATAAGCAGCAGCGTTTGATAATTCATTTTAGCGGTATTTATTCGGGTTGGACGTGTATGTTTCAGTTTGTGACAATAAATGTATATAAAAAATAGATAATATGGATGAATAAAGTTAAGTTTGCAGAGGTAAACTTTTAATTTACTGAGCTATGAGCAGAGGATTTGTCAAAGAAGGAGATCAGGAAGAAATACCGATGGTACCACCCAGGGCTTTTTTACCGGAAGGGGCAGCAAATTATGTAACCCGGGAGGGGATGAATGAACTGTTGTCCGAAAAAGAGCAGATTCTCAATGAAAAAGAACATCTGAACAAGAGCAATGAAAATGAGAAACGTATTGCATTGAACCATCTCAATGCAAAATTACAGCTGTTGAACAACAGAATTGATACAGCCATCGTAATTCATACAGATGAGCAGCCACAAGATGAAATCAGGTTCGGGGCAAAGGTAACGCTTACAATAGGAGAAACCGGGATAATCAAGACTTTTCAGATAGTAGGGGTGGATGAGGCTGATGTTTCCAAAGGTAAAATCTCGTTTCTATCGCCCCTGGCAAATGAATTGATTGACAAAAAAACGGGAGACAAAGTAGTTTTAAAACGGCCCGGGAAAGAAATTGTGTATCAAATCATGAACATAGCCTATCCCTGAGAGCGAGCAAAGCCATCCCATACCTAATATGAGATGGCTTTGATTATTCTTCAGGTCTCCTGTTACCGGAATAACATGGGCGCAAACTCAGAGAGATAGATGCGCCAGTTCTTCCAGATATGACCTTCGCCACTCTCGTGATAGGTATAGTTGAACCCGATCTCGTCCATCCTCTTCATGCTGTCGATCACACTTTGATAGAGGAAGTCGGTGTCTCCGCAGGCAATCCAGTAAAGGTTGAAGCCATTCTTCTGCTGTGCCTGCAGTTTTTTCACGAACTCTTCGGTAGCCCTGGGTGCATCAGCATTGTCACGCCTCATCAACGTAGCAATGGGAGGTGCGGAGAAGACACCCACGTAATCGAAGGTTTTCGGATACCGCGCGGAAATAGCAGCAGCGTGCATGCCTCCCATCGATAAGCCGGCGACAGCACGATTGGCTTTATCTTTCTTCACCCTGTAATTGCTCTCAACAAATTTCAGGATATCACCAAAGCTATCCTCCATGCTGGCTACAGCCTGGCGGGCACCGCCTCCCATGGCGGGGAGGTAGTCACGGTCCGACTCACCCGGAGCCGCAGCATTCTGTGTGTGGCCGTTGGGCATCACCACAATCATTGGTTTGGCTTTTCCCTGAGCGATCAGGTTATCCATGATCCGGGCGGTACGTCCCAGTGCGATCCAGGCCTCCTCATCACCACCCGATCCGTGGAGCAGATAAAAGACCGGGTAGGTTTGCTTGCTATTCTCATAGCCGGGAGGAGTATAGATGGTGATGCGGCGTTGTTCCTTCAGAGTGGGACTGTCGTACCAGCGACGGGCAACTGTTCCGTGAGGCACATCATTCACGCTGTACAGATCGCCGGGATCACCGGGGATGATAAACAGATTGGTCACCGAAGCCACATCACGGACCATGGCTACATTGGAGGGATCGTTCATACGCTGCCCATCCACGATAAATGAATAGTTGTAGAGCTCGGATACCAGCGGTTCCGGCGTGGTGTACTCCCACACACCGCCTTCACCCTCTTTCAGCCGGGCTTTTCCGGGAGCATCGTACAGGAAATCGCCGGCAACTTCCACCTTCACCGCCTTCGGTGCTCTCAGACGGAAGGTGACGGTGTGATCGTCATGAATTTCCGGTGATACAATTTGTGAACCTCCCCAGAGCGCTTGCTGTGCAAATGTTGTTGCCATAACAAACAGGGCTAATGCCATCATCATCAATCGTTTCATATTGTAATACTTTTAAAATTATGGTAATAAGTAGTTCCCTTAATAATGCATTATCCTACATCTCTTGTAGTTCTGCTGTCCCTGTATGTTCACTCACTTCTCCATTCTCATGTTAGTAGCTTTCCTCTCAGACTATCTTCTGAAAATACCGGATATGTATCGTAAACAAGTGTACAAAGCGGTGTGCCTGTACTCCCAGGTATGTCCACCGTCGCGTACCCGGAATTCATGTCTGATCTGTTTGTCGCACATGGCCCGGTTGAACTCGGTAATGAGTATCTTCACTTCACACCGCTCACCCTGAATGGAAGAACCGGTTATTTCGAAATCAAAAGTAGTATATGAGAGTCCAAATCCAAAAGGAAAAGCGATATTTTTCTTACAAGTATCAAAATAACGATCCCCACGTAGATAACTTCCCGTTTAAACAATTAATTCGGTGTATATGTTTCTCTTTAAAATGATTATTGTTTATATTTGTTCCCATCAACAAATACAGTATGCTCACACAATTCAAAATATTATCATCGTATGAAACGAGCATGTAAACTGTTCACAAGTACATGATTAAAGCGAATTCCATACATCATAATGAAAAAAATAAAATTATCGTATGAAAATGAATTTATTCCTGCTAACACTACTTGTTGTTCTATCGGCCTGCACACAACAACAGCCTGCGAGCCAGACCCTGTTCAATGGTACAGACCTCAGCGGCTGGCACGCAGATGTGCCGGCAATGGACAATAACCCTGACACGACAAACCCATTCATTGTCCGCAATGGCCTGCTGGTGAGCCTGGGTACCCCCGGTGGACACCTCATCACTGACGGTGAGTTTGAGAATTACCGGCTGGAAGTGGCGTATCGCTTTGCCGCTGAACCGGGCAATTGTGGTGTACTGGTGCATGCCTCCACACCACGTGCACTGTATGATATGTTTCCGCAATCGATGGAGGTGCAGATGCAACACACCAATGCAGGTGACTTCTGGTGCATCGTAGAAGATATAACCGTGCCCGATATGGAAGAGCGCAGAGGCCCGAAAGAGGATTGGGGAATCACGGAAGGCAAAGCACGCAACATCAGGAAGCTTACCGATGGAGCCGAAAAACCGGTAGGTGAATGGAATAATATGGTAATTGAGTGCCTGGGAGATGAGATAAAGGTGTGGGTAAACAACACTTTAGTAAACCATGGCTTCGAATGCACAGCACAGAAAGGACATATTGCTCTGCAGGCAGAGGGTTCTGAGGTTGAATTCAGGAAAGTTGAGCTGACACCCATCACAGAATTAACAGAATAGCAGGCCAGAGTCAGTACAGGCAGACAAAAAAACTCCCTCACGAATTCTCATGAAGGAGTAATAATTGGATTTCTGTGCGGCTGAAGGGACTCGAACCCCCACGCCTCTCGGCACCAGATCCTAAGTCTGGCGCGGCTACCAATTACGCCACAGCCGCAAAATGGATTGCAAAGATACTATTTATTTTCAAACTGCTGATTCTCTTCAGCTATTTTTTTTACCAGTGAGGCGATCACCTCAGGATAGTGAGCGTACTCCAGCAGATGTACTTTTCGTGCTACATCATCGGGGGTATCATCTGTCTCCACCACACAGGTAGCCTGAAAGATGATGTTTCCCTCATCATAATGTTCATTGACATAATGGATGGTGATGCCCGACTCTTTCTCACCGGCATCAACCACAGAACGGTGGACTTTGTCACCATACATCCCCCTGCCGCCATGGGCGGGCAACAATGCGGGGTGAATATTTACGATCCTGCCCGGATAGGCATCCAGTAGTGGCTGCGACACCTTCAGCAGAAAACCGGCAAGCACGATAAAACCTATATTGTATTCATGCAGTTTCTTCACTATCTCCGTTCCTACTGCGAACTCTTCCCTGCTGAATGTGACGGAAGGAATACCCAGTTTTCGGGCACGCTCATGTACATAAGCATCTCTCCTGTTGGAAATAATGAGCGATACCTCTATATCTTCATTACCCCTGAAATAGTCTGCTATGTTTTCTGCATTGCTGCCACTACCGGAAGCAAAAATGGAGATATGTATCATAAAAAAAGCTATATTATTGCACAAATATACCTATATTGTGCACTTTTATTGAATTAAGTCGACAAATGTTTGCACAATTCGAGAAAAAATGCGTTACTTTGCAATCGCAAATTTAAGAATAATATTTTATTTATTAATTAATATCAAAAGTTATGTCCGAAGTAGCACAAAGAGTAAAGTCGATTATTGTCGATAAATTAGGTGTTGAAGAAACTGAAGTAACAGAAACAGCAAGTTTTACCAATGATCTGGGAGCTGACTCACTTGACACAGTTGAATTGATTATGGAATTTGAAAAGGAATTCAATATCTCAATTCCGGATGATCAGGCTGAGAAGATCTCTACTGTAGGTGATGCTGTTTCATATGTAGAACAACACGCGAAATAATCCATTTTGTTCATGGAGTTAAAGAGAGTAGTAGTAACAGGCCTGGGGGCAATTACTCCGCTGGGGAACGACGTTAAAACAACGTGGGAGAATGCTCTGGAGGGGAAAAGTGGCGCCGGGCCTATTACTCATTTCGATGCATCACTTTTCAAAACGCAGTTTGCCTGCGAAGTGAAAGATTTTAATCCCGGTGATCTGTTCGATCGTAAGGAAGCAAGGAAATTCGACCGTTATTCTCAGTTTGCCGTCAAGGCTTCTAAAGAAGCAATGGAAGATTCCGGTCTCGATCTGGAGAATGAAAACCTGGATCGTATCGGAGTGATATTCTCTGCCGGCATCGGAGGCATAAAGACATTTGAGGACGAAGTATCCAATTACTTTGCGGACACGTCGAAAGGACCCAGGTTCAATCCATTTTTCATTCCGAAAATGATAGCGGATATTGCTGCAGGGCATATCTCTATGATTTATGGACTGAGAGGTCCCAACTACGCAACCGTATCGGCTTGTGCTTCATCTACAAACGCTATCGTTGATGCGTTTAACCTTATTCGTCTGGGCAAAGCAAATGTGATTGTTTCTGGAGGAGCAGAAGCAACCATCAGCCCTTCAGCAGTTGGGGGCTTCAATGCGATGCATGCCCTCTCCACACGCAACGAAACACCGGAGACAGCCTCACGTCCCTTCAGCGCCAGCCGCGACGGATTCGTGATAGGTGAAGGCGGTACAGCCCTCATACTTGAGGAACTGGAGCACGCACTTGCCCGCGGTGCTAAGATCTATGCTGAAGTGGCAGGTGGAGGCATGTCGGCCGATGCATATCATATCACCGCTTCCCATCCCGATGGGCTGGGTGCCAAGTTGGTGATGCACAATGCACTGGAGGATGCTGAGATGAATCTCGATGAGATCGACTACATCAACGTGCATGGCACATCCACACCTGTGGGAGATATATCGGAATCGAAAGCGATCATCGATGTATTCGGAGACCACAGCTACAAGCTCAACATCAGCGCCACCAAGTCGATGACAGGTCACCTGCTGGGTGGTGCAGGGGCACTGGAGGCGATGTTCAGTATCCTGGCAATCAGAGATCAGATCGTACCCCCGACCATTAACCATGAAGATGGGGATGATGATCCGGAGATTGACTACAGACTCAATTTCACATTCAACAAAGCTCAAAAAAGGAAGATAAGAGCTGCGTTATCTAACACTTTTGGCTTTGGGGGACACAACGCAAGTGTGATACTCAAGCAATACAACAAGTAGTGTGTTAAGAAGACTCGTAAAAAGGATCAAGGCTCTGCCACATAAAGGTAAAGAGCCTTATCTTACGTTTTATAACGTATTGGGATTCTATCCCGACAGGATAGATCTATATAGGGAAGCTATCACCCACCGTTCTTCTTCAAGTCGCTCGAAGAAAGGGAAATGGGTGAATAATGAACGCCTTGAATTTCTGGGTGATGCCATTCTTGATGCCATCGTCGCCGACATCCTCTACAAAAAGTTCATCCATAAGAAGGAGGGGTTTCTCACAAGCACCCGTTCACGTATCGTGCAGCGGGAAACGCTCAACAAACTGGCCATTGACCTGGGGCTTGACAAGCTGATTATCTCATCCACACGCAACCTGGCACACAACACCAACATTTACGGAGATGCACTGGAGGCCCTCATTGCTGCGATATACCTGGATCAGGGTTACAGGGTAGCCAAGAAATTCGTCTTCGAGACGATGATCAAGGAGCATCTGAATATCGAACATGTACTGAAGAGTGAGGTCGATTTCAAGTCTCGTCTTATTGAGTGGGGACAGAAAAACAAAACAGAGGTTAGTTTCGAGGTGACCGACTCCTCCTATGATGAACAGAACAACCCGGTATTTATCTCCTGCGTGAAGGTAGCCGGCGTGGAGATAGGTTCAGGAAAAGGATATTCAAAGAAAGAGTCCCACCAGATGGCTGCCAAGGTGGCAATCAAAAAGCTGAGAGAGAATAACGAACTGCAGGAGGTGCTCCTGGATGTTGCAAAGAGCAGCACGCCCGAAGGCGATAGTCCCACAGAGGCCCCTCCTTTTCTTTAGCAGATCCTGAGTCTTTACCAGATCCCGAACGATATTCCCATTCTTTTCCCCTGTACCACAAGATCATTATCGGCAGTAACGAGCCGCAGTTTGCCTGCTACCTCCGACAAGGGTACGTCGGAGATCTCACTTCCCAGCTTCGCTACCATCCTGCCAAATATACCCCGGTGAATCAGGTCAGCGGCATGTCCGCCAAGCAGTGTTCCCAGGTTCCTGTCGTAGGGTGAGGGTGACCCGCCGCGCTGGATATATCCGAGCACTGTCTCCCGTGTCTCAAACCCGGTCTGCTCCTGTATCTCACGCGCAAAATAGATTGCCGGCTTCTCTTTGGATGGGATCTCGATACCTTCGGCGACAGCCACGATGGAGTAGGCTTTCCCCAGTTCCATCCTTTTCTTGATCTTCTCGATAACCACCTTCATATTGTAACCCAGCTCAGGCAGAAGAATGATATCGGCCCCACCGGCCATACCGGCATAGAGCGTGATCCATCCTGCATGATGTCCCATCAGCTCGATGACCATCACCCGTCGGTGTGAGCTCGCTGTGGAGTGAAGCCTGTCGATGGCATCCGTGGCGATGTTGACTGCAGTGTCGAACCCGAAGGTGACATCTGTCCCATAGACATCATTGTCGATGGTTTTGGGTACGCCGATCACGTTCAGTCCCATATCGGCCAGCATCGATGTGGTACGCTGTGTGCCGTTGCCGCCGATGCAGACCAGACAATCGAGTTCAAGCTCATGATAGGCATTTTTTATCTGTTCCCTGTCTTTCTCATCGAGCGAGTTGATCATCTTGCGAAACGACTTCTCACGTGCCGTACCCAGGATGGTCCCCCCCAGATTCAGAATACCGGAGAGCGACTGATCGGTAAGCTCTACGACATCTTTATACAATAATCCAGAAAAACCATTTTGGATTCCAATCACCTGCATCCCGTAGTTATTGATGGCTGTTTTGCCAACACCACGTATGGTTGCGTTTATGCCCGGTGCATCACCGCCCGAAGTAAGAATACCTACCTTCATAATTTATTTTTTTAAGAATGTACACAAAGAAAACAAAAAATAGAGAAAAAACGAGGTTTCACAGGTTTTTTTTATGCCCCATGCACTGACTTCCTTCTTCTCACAGGTGCAGCTTCCCGTAAATGATTGCAGCAGCCCTGTCCGAAGCACCGGGATCACCCAGCACCTGCTGCATGTCCCTGTAATTCTCCAGCATATTCTGCCGGTAACGCTGTACATGCAACAGCTGATGCAGCTCTGTACGGATGTTATCTACTGTGAAGAACTTAGCGAAGAGCTCTTTCACCACCTCCCGTCCGCTGATCAGGTTCACCAGGGAGATCCAGGGAGTATGGAGTATATGTTTGAAACCCCAGTAGGTGAGCCGCGGCAGGGCCATGCGATAGCAGACCACCTGTGGCACATTGAGCAATGCTGTCTCCAGCGTGGCCGTGCCCGAGGTCACCAGTGCCGCCTCCGACTGGGCCAGGATGCGGTAGGTCTGGTTAAAAAGCACCTTCAACTGTGGGAAAGAACGTTCATATTCTGTGTAAAAGGAGGGATCAATACCCGGTGCACCGGCAACGATGAACTGGTACCCGTTGGCGAAACCCTTCACCGCCTCCAGCATGGCAGGCATATTGTTGCGTATCTCCTGCCTGCGGCTTCCCGCCAGCAGGGCAATCACAGGCTTCTCCTCAAGATGGTTGTCCGTGACAAACTGCCGGAATGTCTCCTCCTTGTGGTCCCGTTGTGCGATGGCGTCGACAGTCGGGTTCCCCACATAATGGACCCGGTATTGATGCTTATTGTAAAAATCCACTTCAAATGGAAGGATGCAGAGCATCTCATCCACATACTTTCTGAATGACTTCACCCTGTATTCTTTCCATGCCCACACCTTGGGTGAGATATAATAATGAACAGGTATCCCCAGTTGCCTCTTCACGTACGCTGCAATCTTCAGATTAAAGCCGGGATAATCCACCAGTATCACCACATCGGGATGGTAACGGGCAATATCCTCCTTGCAGAGAGCGAGATTCCTCAGTATGGCAGGTGCATGTAGTACCACCGGAATCAATCCCATATACGCCATTTCACGGTAATGCTTCACCAGCATGCCGCCTGCCGCCTGCATCAGATCACCGCCAAAGAAGCGGAAATCGGCTTCATTGTCCAGCTTTTTAAGCGACCGCATCAGGTTTGATGCATGCAGATCGCCCGATGCTTCACCCGCAATTAGATAATACTTCATTTTTTTAGTTTTCAGTGGTCAGTGATCAGTGGTCAGTGATCACTGATCAACCCTTTTAATTCTTAATTTTCCTGATCCTACACTTCCCACTTCTTCAACTCGGGCATAAAATCATACGCCGTCATATCGATCTTCACCGGCACCACAGCAGCATACCCGTTGGCCAGTGCCCATTCATCATTATCTTCATTGTCTGCTTCCCAGTTCTCAAAGTTGCCGGTCATCCAGAAAACATCACCACCCGCACCATCTTTGGAGCGGAAGTACTCATTGACCCATTTACCGTTGGTCTGTGTAGTCATCTTCACACCCTTTATCTCACCGATGGGCACGTTCACGTTCAGACACACACCCACGGGGAGCCCCTTCGTCAGCACCTTCTCCGCCAGTCGCCGTGCTATACCGGCCGTCGCTGTGAAATCTGCATCGTTGTTGAAATCACAAAGTGAAAAACCGATGGAGGGTACATCAAATACACAACCCTCAATGGCGGCACCCATGGTGCCCGAGTAGAGTACGCTGATACCTGCGTTGGAGCCATGGTTGATGCCGGAGACCAGTAGGTCGGGCTTTCGATCAGTGAACTCATTCAATGCCAGCTTCACACAGTCGACAGGTGTGCCGTTGCACATATAGGCGGTAAGACCATCCTCCTTATGATACATCCGTGCACGAAGTGCATGCGATGTGGAGATCGCGCTCGACATACCCGAGCGGTGTGAATCCGGTGCAAAAACAATGATCTCTCCCAGCCCTCTCATCGCTTCTATCAGCGATGCAATCCCTTTCGCCTGATAACCATCATCGTTGGTGATAAGGATAAGGGGTTTATCGTACTCCATGTTTGTATTCATTATTATTGTTCAAATCTATATAAAACCGAAGTAATTCCAGGCTCGTGAAACTGAATACCATGGACCTTCGAACTGATCTCTTCTCTTCTTTTCAGCTTTATACAAGGGTGACTGTTATCCCCTTATCCCGTATAAACTTTAACAGGTTTTGAGGCGCATTTTTATCGGTGATGATATGATCCACCTGCTCGATGTCACAAATCTTGCCAAACCCCTGCTTCCCAAATTTGGAGGAGTCAGCCAACACAATCACCTCCTTTGCAGCATTGATCATGTGACGGTTCAGATAAGCTTCTTCAATATTACTGGTAGTCAATCCGAAATCTATACCAATCCCATCAACTCCGATGAATAGCTTATTGCACATCATTCCATCAAGAAACTGCTCAGCATATGAACCAATAACCGTGGCGGAACTCTTCCGCATGTTACCTCCCAGCTGAATGATCTCCATGTTCGGATTATAACAAAGCGTCAATGAAACCTTCACTGATGGAGTGATCACTGTCAAAGGCTCAGTGATCGATATCATTCGTGCGAAATAGAGCAATGTAGTGCCTGATGCAATAATTATCCGATCGTTTTTATTCAGCAACTGATTCGCAGCATTTGCAATCCTGATTTTTTCATCTACCATGATCTTCTCCTTCTCATCGATATGCCGATCGTTTATCAATGAACTTATCGGACTTGCACCACCATGACTGCGAAGAAGCATCTTCTTACTTTCAAGTTCTTTCAGGTCTTTGCGGATGGTTACTTCCGATACGCCCAGTACCTCACTAAAATCCTGTACGGTCACATATCCTTTTTTCTCCAGTTCATTCAGTATCACCCGGTACCTTTGGCCACTGTTCCGTTTATGAAGGGAATCTTTCATTATTTTATCGATTATTATACCACAAAATGGAAATAAAGTTAATATTCCGGTATCAGCAACAGTATTGAAACTGCAAACCAGCAAAATGCTCCTTTGATAACATAGAAAAACAAAATTACGAAAAAGAAAAGGTTTTGCAAAACGGTAAGATGAATCACTGTTAAAGGTTATTATATCTGATGCCAGCCACTAAACGAATAGAATTCAAATAGTAACTGAAAGAATTTAACGATGCAGAGAATAATCCTTGTGATTCAGAACATCGAATTGAATTAAAGTGAGCACATTGGCTTAATTGGCTTGTATTTCTTACGTTTATCAAAATTAATTTGCTTTATCTTTCATTTTTTTTCGTTTATATTTTTTTTTATCAAACATTTACTATATTTTTGACGCATCAACATCATTATTTATGGATCGTAAACAATTAATAGACCAGTTAAAGAGGTCAAACACGGGTATTGAGTGGGATTTCATTGTAATAGGTGGAGGAGCTACCGGTCTGGGTATTGCAGTGGATGCAGCCAGTCGGGGCTACAGCACCGTTCTGCTGGAGCAGGCTGATTTTGCCAAGGCGACCTCCAGTCGCAGTACCAAGCTGGTACACGGCGGTATTCGCTATCTGCAAAAAGGAGATGTTTCGCTGGTAAGAGAAGCTTTGCACGAAAGAGGGCATCTCTGCAAAAATGCACCCCATCTGGTGAAAAACCAGCGTTTCATCATCGGCAATTATCAGTGGTGGGAGAAACCATTCTACACCATAGGTTTAACACTTTATGACATACTTGCCGGCAGAATGAGCCTGGGTCATTCGCTACCCATGAGTAAAAAAGATGTGATCAGGCATATTCCTCAGATTGAACAAAAAAATCTAAAGGGAGGCGTTTCATATCAGGATGGACAGTTCGATGATTCACGCCTGGCAATTAACCTGATGCAGACAGCTATTGAGCATGGTGCCGTTGCGGTCAATTATGCCGGTGTAACCGGATTGATCAGGGATCAGGAGAACAAAATCTCCGGGGTATGCATTGAAGATAAACTCGACGGTGGCACATTTGAATTAAGGGGTAAATGCATTATTAATGCAACCGGTATCTTTGTTGATGAAATCATAAAAATGGATAACCCGGACGAAAAACCATTGGTGCGCCCCAGCCAGGGGGTACATGTGGTGGTCGATAAATCCTTCCTGGATAGTGACGACGCAATCATGGTTCCCAAGACCAGCGATGGCAGGGTGATGTTCGGTGTACCCTGGCACAACCGTGTTATCCTGGGTACGACTGATACCCCGGTAAAAGAATTTGTGCTGGAGCCCAAAGCACTGGAAGAAGAGGTGGATTTCATACTGGAAACGGCCGGGAGATATCTGACGAAGAAACCACAACGTAAGGATGTCCTCTGTGTATTTGCAGGTCTGAGACCGCTGGCAGCGCCAAGAAAACATACCGAAGAAGCAAAGACAAAAGAAATATCCCGCAGTCATAAACTTATAGCCTCAGATTCTGGGCTGATTACCATCACAGGAGGGAAATGGACCACCTATCGTATTATGGCCGAGGAGACCGTGAACCTGGCAATTAAAACAAAAGGTTTAGTGCACAAACCATGCAGAACCAGAAATTTGAAAATCCACGGATACAAAAATAATCCTGACAGAAGCAATCACCTATATATATATGGCAATGATCAGGAAGCGATCATAGAATTACAGCATAGCAACCCGGAATATGTTCAGAAGATACATCAAAACCTCGACTATACTGTTGCTGAAATAGTATGGGCAGTACAAAAAGAGATGGCCTGCACCATTGATGATGTCCTGGCTCGCAGGGTGAGAGCTCTCTATATGGATGCCAGGGCATCGGTTGAGATGGCACCTGCCGTCGCATCGATCATGGCGAAAGAACTCAACAAAAACAAGGAATGGGAAGAGGAACAGGTCAGTGAATACACATCTATGGCGAAAAATTACTATCTTTCATGATAGATAACAGAGCTGATGCTTTTCAATTGATTAGCATCAGTTATTTTTGTTAGAATTAATCAAAAAAAAAAACAGATACAATGATTGGTATTTTAAAACCACCAAAACATAAGGAGTTACTGCCGGAAGAAAAAATTGATCCTGCCTATAAAAAGTTGCGATTACAGGTATTCCTGGGCATTTTCATCGGATATGCAGGATATTACCTTGTCAGGAAAAACTTCTCACTGGTCATGCCGGATCTTATCGAGCAGGGCTACTCCAGAGGAGCTCTCGGCATCATTGCATCTGCTGTTTCCATATCATATGGCCTGAGTAAGTTCCTCATGGCCAGCGTATCTGACCGAAGTAACGCACGTGTATTTATGAGCCTGGGGCTATTGTTGTCTGGTGTCACCATCTTAAGCATGGGAACCATTCCCGTGCTTACCTCCTCGGTCTCCATCATGTTCATCATCATGTTTGTCAACGGATGGTTCCAGGGCATGGGCTGGCCCCCCTCCGGGAGAGTGATGGTACATTGGTTCGCCACCAAGGAACGTGGTACGAAGATGTCGATATGGAACGTGGCGCACAACATCGGTGGTGGACTGATAGGTCCCCTTGCGATATTGGGTGTTGCGATTTTTGGTGACTGGCAGAGCAAATTATATTTTCCTGCAATGATCGCGATCGTAGTCTCATTTATTGCCTACCTGCTGATACGTGATACACCACAATCCTGCGGACTACCCAACATTGAAAAGTTCAAGAACGATTATCCGAAAGATTACAACGAAAGTTACGAAAGGGAGTTTACCACCAGGGAGATATTTTTCAAATATGTATTCAACAATAAATTTCTCTGGTTCATTGCCCTTGCAAATATCATGGTGTACCTCGTACGGTATGGTGTGCTCGATTGGGCACCTACCTATCTGAAAGAGGCGAAAGGCTTCTCCGTGAATGAATCGGGTTGGGCATACTTTGCCTATGAGTATGCCGGAATTCCGGGTACGCTTCTTTGCGGGTGGATATCCGACAAGGTGTTCAAGGGGAGAAGAGCTCCTGCCATTGTCATCTACATGCTGCTGGTGATGATCGCAATCTATGTCTACTGGCAGAATCCTCCGGGACATATCCTGATCGATAACATCGCCCTGATTGCCATCGGATTTCTGATCTATGGCCCTGTGATGCTGATTGGTGTGCAGGCACTCGATCTGGTTCCAAAAAAAGCGGCAGGCACTGCCGCCGGACTAACAGGGCTGTTCGGCTACCTGGGAGGAGCACTGGGAGCAAACATAGCCATTGGCTTCATCGTAGACCATATGGGATGGGATGCAGCCTTCATCCTGATGCTGGCGGCATGCGTCCTGGCCATCTTTTTCACCATGTTCACATGGAATGCAGAAAAAAGAAGATTAAAAGCTGATTGAATAAATTTAAAATGAAAATAGAATGAAACGAATATTGGTCATACTATTCCTGACACTCTCTCTCCTGGGGCAATCACTTCAGGCGCAAACATACCGTCCCATCCACGGGTGGTCGGACGACATCAACACCAGGCTGGAAGGCTTCCTGAACTCCACCATCATCATGCAGGAGCGGAAAGTGGCAGTTTTTGACTGCGATGGTACCACCTTTGGGCAGGTACCCCATTACCTGGCCGATGAGGCCTTGTACCAGTATGCCGACGAAGTGCTTAAAAAGCGGAACGATAAGGAGTCGGCCGCCAAGCTGGCCATTCTGGACCGGATGGTGAAGAATGGCGACAACGTGGGGAAAGCATATGTGGAAGACAGGGTTCATTTCCTGGCGGGGCTGACACAGCAAGAGATAGAGAATATTGGTTACAACTGCTACCGCAAATCGTACAAAGGGAAATTCTATCCTGAGATGAAGGCATTGATTGCGAACCTGAAGGAATATGGGTTTGAAGTCTGGATACTGACAGCGTCACCCGAGTTCCTCTACCAGAAGTTTGTGGCGGAAGAGCTGGGTATCCCCAACGTGAATATCCTGGGGGTTAAAAGCGTGGTGAAAGATGGCAGGACCACCGGTGAGATCATCCCTCCCATCCCACAGGATGACGGGAAGGCACACACCATAGAGACGTTCATCAAAACGCGCCCACTGATCGTCGGCGGAAACAGCCGCGGTGATATGGACATGCTCAATGAATCTTTTGGGTTGAAAATCGTGGTCAATCCCGATGATGTTTCCGTGCGCGGGGCAGAAGATGGTCCCATGAGCGGGCACACGGTGAAGTCCTACTGGGAAAAAGAGGGAGCGCTGATCGTCAATTGTGATGATGTAACTGATCCTGGCATCCATTATCATACTTCACAATGGAAAATAAGAGAAAACAGGGCTAACCCCAAGTAAGCCTATTAATAAGATCAAACAATGAAATCTCTATCAATGCATCAACTCCCGGGTGTTGTATCCACATCTGGCTCGAAAAACCGGAATCATCTTCAAAGAAGGGTTGCGGTAATCATTCTATCTCTTGTTGCACTTTTCACCCTACCTCAATGCAAAAGCTCTACTGAGAATGATACGCAGAAGCTGATGCCTGATCATACAGTTATAGCACATCGCGGATCCATATACTGGGCACCAGAGCTTACCGAGGCTGCCTTCCGGTGGGCCCGCAACAGCGGGGCCGATTACCTGGAGCTGGATGTTCACCGCACGAAAGATGACTACCTGGTGGTGATGCATGATAAAACGTTGAAACGCACCACCAACGTTGGGGAGATTTTCCCCGGCAGGGAAAGTGACCCGGTGGGCAGCTTCACCCTCGGAGAGATACTGCAGCTTGATGCCGGAACGGCATTCAACCATAAGAATCCCGGACAGGCAAGAGGCTCTTTCATCAGAGAGGGCGTGCTGCTGTTTGAGGATGTGTTCAGGATCGCCGAAGGGAAACGAATCAAGAGAAACCCTGACGGAAGCCGCCTGTTCAACAAGACTGATGAGGGTGAATATCGCTTCGAATATGAGGTCGATCCTGTTGACAACGGACACAGGCCCGGCATCTACATCGAGACCAAGTCACCCCGAAATTACCCCGGCCTGGAAAAACAGATCTTCGATGCATTGGCGACATATGGATGGAATCCGCTTGCAGCAAACGGACAGAACAATACCAGCGGCGCTTTCTACCTGGATGGGAAAGTAAATACAGGGAACACAAATGGAAAGATATTGGTGCAGACCTTCTCCCGTGAGGGTATGCTGCATTTCAGGGATGTGTTTAATGGAGAGGTGCTAACCAGCTTTCTGGTAAAAAGTCCCGCTCCTGAAGACAGCACATATGAAAGCAGGATTGATGAGATCATTGACTTTGCACTGAGCAGCGGAGCTCAATTTATCGGGACCAATGTCTCTTTGCAGGATGGAGAGGTGAGCAACAGGCTCTTTCTGGAGAAAATTAGGGAAGCAGGGCTGAAAATAAATGTCTATTCATTCAACAGCAACGAAGAGATGGATGCCTATTTCAACCCGGCTCTTAATGAAAAAGCAGCACCGTTGCTGGATGGGATGATCACCAACAGGACGGATCTCACTACTCACTTCTACAAGAAGCACGACAGCAGACCGATAGATCCTTCACAAGATCCGGAGGAAATATTGGATGAGTTGGGTTATGAACCCTGACACCCGGAAGCACATCCTTTCCACATCACTGCATCAATGCAAACATCATGTGTCCGGTTATATAAACGAAGCTGGTCAGTGAATATCCTGATCCTTCAAAATAGAATTTATTTACAACATTAGAATCTCAAGATGAAGAATTTTTTTATACAGCTGTTTATCTTTACAATAATATTTCAATATGTAGCTTGCAGTAGCCATGAAGATGATGTTGAGAATGAGTTCGATGTGCAATTTGAACTTCCGGCATTGATTGATGTCACCAAAGGAGGTGAATTCGTTTTCAGGGTGAAAGAGGGGAAGTCACCATCCTCCGCTGACCAGTTCATTTTAGAATCGGATGCCGGCATATCTTTCATCTGTCCTATCATCAACAGCTCCTCAGAAAGCTTCACCATTCGTCTGGGCAGCGATCTGAAATCTGGTTCTCATAATGTTTACATCAGAAGGGATACACGAAAAAAGCTGTTTGGGAAGACCTACCTGAACCTCGTTGAAGATATTGGCTTTGTACCGGATCAAGGCACCACAATTTACGGTATTGTTTCCGCAAGCGATGGAACGGCCGTGGAAAATGTGTTGGTATCTGATGGGGTGGATGTGACACTGACTGATAAGGATGGCATATATCAGTTAAAATCAGCCAAGAAGCAAGGCTTTGTATTTATCTCCATACCGGGTGGGTACGAGGTTTCATCCAAGGGAGTTGTACCTCAGTTCTTTTACAAACTGAAAGGTGCCCCCAGCGTGATCGAACGGGTCGATTTTTCACTTAAGAAAGTAAATAACCAGGACTCGTACAAGGTTTTCATGCTTGGCGATATGCACCTCGCTAACCGCACAAGCGATGCGAAGCAATTTTCCGAATTCACTACCGATCTGACCAGTTACATGAATAGTCATAAAGGGGAAAAGATGTATGCCATTGCACTTGGCGACATGACATGGGAGCTGTACTGGTATTCAAACAACTATTTTTTTCCCGAGTACCTGAATGCTGTCAATACCCAACTCAAGGATTTGCAGATCTTCCATGTCATGGGTAACCACGACAATGATTACCTGGGAACCTCCGATTTTACCGCGGAAATCAAATACAGGGATTTGATTGGTCCTACTTATTACTCTTTCAACATCGGGAATGTACATTATGTGGTCATTGACAATATCGATTCCAGCAACTACGACGGAACCACTGCCCGGAAGTATGAGAAGACAATCACCACCGAACAACTGAACTGGCTTGCAAAAGATCTCTCTCACGTGGATAAGTCCACACCTGTTGTGTTTGCGACGCATGCACAAATATTTTATCCGACGGCCACCGGATTTAAATATGATCACGATGTGACCAATACCAC